>FTJL01012631.1_pt1 | contig 24555 bp, 16 predicted proteins | sample 1658551 | NCBI WGS metagenome assembly FTJL01 (sample SAMEA3914835, study PRJEB12502) | metagenome | biome: forest; material: soil | place: Canada | collected 2011-07-03 | depth 0.3 m
CGAAGGTCACCAGCGCCAGCATGAACGACGACGGCGGCAACGCGGGTGGGGAGGTCCCATTGGCCTTCACCACCAGCCAATGCACATAGCAGATGAACGCCAGCAGGGCCAATCCGAAGATCAGCATCTGCCGTTTTATGTACGCCACGGTTGCGGCGCGACGCTGGGGCGCGAGCCAGTAGTCGCGATTCGGGACGTTGATGACGGCGTCCGGATTGTTCATCGCGAGATTGATGGGCACGACCACCGCGAACGGGAGCACGACGATCGCAATCAGGGTCGCGATCACGTAGGTCCGGTGCTGGATGAACCCGTTTGCCATGCCGCTACCGTCAAAATGCGAGGCGACCATCGCGGGCAGCGTGAGACTGGAGTGCCAGACCAACGCAGCCGCGATGGCTACGGGGACCAGGAACCACAAAGAGGATGCGCCGCGTTGCATCGAGGACCTACTTGAGGTCGGCCATTTCCGTAGCAAACAACAGCGCCATAGCACCCCCGCGAGGGTCCGGCCCGAGCGTCGCGGCCCGGTGCAGATATTCCTCGAGAGACTTCATCCTGGTGGTCGATTCGCAGACATCCACCAGGTGTCCGTTGGGTCCCGTGCGCGCGAGTATGGCTTGCCAGGCCTTGTCGATGACGGGCTGGTATTGCTTCTTCGGCAGCCAGCCGTTGCGCAGGCCGCGTAGCATGGAGAACCCGATCATCGCTGTCGCCGAATACTCCGGGTACGCGCCCGGATGATCGATGACGTTGCGCCACAGTCCATCCTGATCCTGGAAGTGGGCCAGCACTGCCATGAGCTGCTGATACGAACGTAGCAGCTGTGCGTGGGCCGGGTGATCCTTTGGAAACTCCGATAAGGTCATCGCCAGGCCCATGGCGGCGAACGCATTGCCCCGGCCCCAGGCGGCGTCGGTCAGCGGAGTGTGCCTGTACAGGCCATCGGGACGCAGATCCAGGGCTTGCATGAAGGCCAGGTGCCGGGCAGCCATATCAAAATACTTGCGCTCGCCGGTCAGTGCCCCGGCTTGGGCCACGATCGTCGTGCCCATGAATATCGAGTCGCTGTACTGGTCGTGGTAGGGCATCGACTCCTTCATCTGGCCGTTGGCGTCGAAGCCCAGATCTCCAACCTTGCGGACCATTTGGACGTAACGGGGGTCGCCCGTACGTCGCGCCAGGTCCGTGAACACGAGGTGGCCGGCCAGTACCAGCGAGTTGGCTCGCTCCAGGCTGTTCCTGGTGCCGTCGACATAGGGTTCGGCCAGGCGCTTCACTTCGTCGAGATGCCCCAGGCGGATTTGGCCAATCAATCCGACGGCATTGATATACCAGGGCTGATCAAAGTCCCGGCCATAGAATTGAGCCAGTTCTTCGGCCAGTTGTCGGGGAGTGCGGCCGCGGCGCCGGTCCAACTCCAGGTGCGCCTCCGAGCTCGGGATATTGGCGGCAAGCGCAGTGAGCGGGCCTGGAGTTGTCGGCATGTCGCGAGCGGGTATGCGTCCGACCTCGGCAACCGACTGCTCCGCCAGGGCTGCCGCGAGACCGGAGGAGTCCTCGCCCGCGACCAGAACCAGATCCGGTCCATGAATGCCAATCCAGCGCCACAGGGCGTTGGATTCAGGGTTTTCGCGATACGCAACACCGGTCGGCGGAAACTGCAGTTGTGCGCCGTCGGGATTGGCCAGCGGGATCGCAATCAGCCGGTACGCCCGGCTCTCGACCCGAATCTTTTCATAGTCCTTTAGTGCAGCGCGGACGGCTTCGACGCTAGCATCGCTGCCGTGCAGTCCGCCGATCAGCAGAACCGTTGGCGCCGGCTGCTTAGGCGCGGCTGACAGCGTGCCCTCGATGAGCACGCCTTGACCACTCAGTCCAATATCGACCTTCTGTGCGCCCCAGGACGGCATGACGAAAGCGAGCCCGAAGAGAATGACGGCAATTCTGATCGGGAGTCGCATGCGCCGCGGTGGATCGGCTACTTGGAGACGTCGCGCGCCTTGCTCGACATGCCTTCATCCCAGGTGCTCCAGCCGGAGAGCATGCCGTAGGGCACGTGCTCCATGATGGCCTGGATCTGGTGAATCTTGCCGTGCTCGATCTTGAAGGCTTCCGCGATCTCCCAGGTCCAGGGGGCCTTGGGGCCTGCGGTCACCGGGCGACCGTCGGGAGTCTGGAAGTTGCGGGTGTCGCCGGCCATGTGATCGAAGAAGCCGAACGCAAAAACCAGGCCTCTTTCCGGATCCACCGAGACGTAGCGTCGATCGCGGATGCGCGACACGAAGTGCAGCAGTCCCGAGTCGAACTGCTCTTTGCAGCCCCATTGTCCCGAGTAGTTGCTCGAGGTCTTGGGGTCCGGTCGCGTCTGACCGGCCGGCGTGGGCTGGTTGGTCGTGAAGGTCCCGTTTTCGATGCGGTTGCAGTCGTCCGTGAAGGGGTAGACGCCCTTGCCGTCGTTCATCTGCATGCCGGAGAAGTACATGTTCGCAGTCTTCACGAGGTCCTCATGAGACATGCGCTCCGCAGCGGGAAGGGGTTCATTCCACGCGTAACCGATTTTCTCGAAACCCATACCTGACTTGTCACTGCGCTGCACGAGCGTCTCGACCGCCGTGATCTGCCCGCCCCGCACCGTCAGGTGCAGTGCCAACATAGCCGGTGTATCGGCTTCTTTGATCGAGCCGAGAAAGGTGACCTGGCCCGCCTTGGGGTCGGTGACGAACATCCGGTACGTGCCCTTGGCGGACAGTGTCCTCCAAAGCCCATCTCCGAGTTCCAGCTTCTGGCCGTTTTCGGTGAACTTCACGTCGTGACTCAAGGGTGCGCCCTTGGGGTCGTGAGCCAGGACTGCGTCGAGATAACGATCGACGAACCCCTCGAGACAGCTGCGATCGCACGCCCCGGAAGCGGCTTGAGCGGGCTTCTGGACCAGCGTCAGGCCAAGTAGCAGCAGCCCGGCAGCGGGCAATGCGAGAGCACGAATTCTCATGAGTCAAACCCCCTGTTTCGATCCGCGCAAAGCGTACACCTGCCGGCCGGTCGAACGCCCGTTTTTTAGCTTTACGATCATGTGGCGGTGCCGTTGGCATTCTGCGCTACACGGGGACAGATAAACGCTTTACCTTCAACGCCTGACACCTAAGGGGGGAGCGATGCGAACAAGAATACCGATGGCCGCCGCGGCGGTAATGCTGGTGGCGGGAGCAAGCTGGGGACCGGGTAGTCTCGCCCAAACCACGAGTGAGCACGCCGCCACCGGCGGATCCTGCAATCGCCGTTGCCTGCTCGAGGTCCTGACGACCTACACGGAAGCGCTTTCCGACAACAATACTTCCAAACTGGCCGTTTCTGCGGACGTGCGTGTGACCGGCAATGGCGTCCTGACGACGCTGGGAAAAGGGGAGGTATGGGGTTCAGTCAAGCGAATCGCCTATCGCCAGGCTTTGGTGGATCCCGTTACCGGTACTGCGGTGTTTTACGGCGTGTTGACCAACGCTCCGACCCGAAACCAGGAAAAGTGGTGGTTCTACACGGTTCGCCTGAAGGTCCAGAAGCACCAGATCACCGAAATTGAAGAGATCTCGTACGACGGCATGCTCGGCGGCACGGCGGCGTCCTCTTTGCATCTGCCGGAGCGGTTGTTCGACACGCAGATCCCGGTGGACGAGCGCTCGTCGCGGGAAGAGTTGTTCGCGATCGCCAACAAGTACTTCGACGTGGTTTCGGGCACCCTGAATTACCACGAGGTGCCGTGGCATCCGGAGTGTCAGCGCATCGAGCTGGGCACGTTTACCGTCAACTCCCCGCTCAGTCCCGGAAGTTGCGGCGGGGAGTTCCAGAACCCGAAGACCAAGTGGATCGTAAAGAACCGCCGTTTTTATATTGCGGATGTGGAGCGCGGCCTGGTCTTTGCCATCGGCAACTTCACCACCCCGCCGGAATATCCTGATAACAACGGTTCGGTGGTATTTGAGCTGTTCAAGGTGCAGGATGGGCTGATCCGGCAGATCCAGGCCTTCTTCCGTGGCAATGGACAGTTGCATTCCGGGTGGGGGGACGGTGACTCATGAGCAAAATCGTACGCGTGCATCGCAACGGCGGACCGGAGGAGTTGCGGATCGAGGAGATCCAGGTCGGCGCTCCGGGTTCGGGTGAGGTTCGCTTGCGCATGGAGGCCATCGGACTGAATCGCTCGGAAGCGATGTTCCGCCGCGGTGGGTATGGTCCGCCGCCGAAGTTTCCCACGTTGATCGGCTATGAAGGTGTCGGTGTCGTCGAGGCGCTCGGTGCCGGGGTAGTGGATTTCGCTGTGGGCGCGAGAGTTTGCGTCATGCCGAACTTTCCGCTCGGCCAGTATGGTGTCTACGGCGAGCAGGCTATCGTCCCGGCGCGCAGTCTGGTGGCGCCGCCGGAAGGATTGACTCCGGTCGAGGCGGCGTCAATCTGGATGCAATACTTCACGGCGCTCGCCATCATTGAAGTGGGGCATGCGACCGTTGGCGACTTCGTGATTGTGCGCGCGGCGTCGAGCAGCGTGGGACTGGCCGCGATGCAACTGGCCAATTGGGCGGGTGCGGTGCCGATAGCGGCCACTCGTACCAGCGCCAAGACTGCCGCCCTGAAGCAACACGGCGCCAAGTATGTCATTGCCACCGACGAATCTGATCTGGTGGCGGAAGTTCAACGGATCACCGGCGGAAAAGGCGCGCGCCTGGTCTTCGACCCGGTCGGTGGTCCAGACATCGAGAAGCTTGCGCAGGCCACGGCGGACGAGGGCATCGTTTTTCAATATGGTGGTTTGAGCGGGCAGCCTACGCCGTACCCGCATTGGACCGCGGCATTCAGGGGATTGAGCATCAGGGGCTGGGTGGCCTCCTCCATCTGGAACAAGCCGGAACGTTTTGCGCGCAATCGGCATCTGGTGTTGCGTGGCTTGGCCGAAGGTCATCTGCGCCCCGTGGTGGCCAAGACATTCCCGCTGGCGCAGATCGCCGACGCGCATCGCTACCTGGAGTCCAACCAGCAGGTCGGAAAGATCGTCGTCACCGTGTGACGCGGACCGATCTTTGCCTCAATCCGCCAACTCAGGCATCCGAAAAGTAAATCGGGTCTCTTCGGGCGATGAGGTGACGTCGAGCGTACCGTGGTGCGCGATGGCGATTTCCGAGGCGATGTACAGGCCCAGTCCTAAGCCTTGCTGGCCGGCACGAACCGATGCTCGTGAAAATGGCAGGAACAGGCGCTGAGCGGTGTCCGGTGGGATGGGCTCGCCGGCATTGGCTACTGCCAGCTCGAAACCATGAATGTCGCTATGTGCGTGGACTCTGACCGGGCCTTCCGGATCGCCGTGAGTCAGCGCGTTTGCCAGCAGATTGGATAGCAGTTGAGAGATGCGCGCACTGTCGCATGCCACAGGCCTGTCCAGCCGGAACTCGCTGATGATGGCGCGTTGCGGCCAGGCTGTCTGCAGTTCGCGGACAACATGCTCCAACGTCCTGCCGAGTTGAGGATCGATTTCCCGCGAAATAATAAGGCCGCCGCCCAGTCGGCCGCGCGCCAGGTCCAGAACGTTGTCGATCAGTCGTGACATCCGGGCGCAGCTGCGCTGGATGATGGCCACCATGTTGGCTGCGTGCTCGGGCGGTACGGTCTTCTGTAGTGCAGCCGCGCCCGCGTGAATCGCGGCGAGCGGATTGCGCAGGTCGTGCCCCAGAACGGCGATGAACTCTTCGCGCAACTCGGCGCTCTTGCGTTCATCGAGCAGCTCCCTCTCGCTGCGAGTGAGCTTTTCCTGTGCCTCCAGGTGAAAGGCAATGAGATCGGAAAACAACCTGAACATACCGATGATCTGCGGCGTCTTCAGCTTCGCGGGCCGGGGGTCGATGGCGCACAGCGTGCCGAAGAACCTGCCGTCAGCCAGCCGTATAGGTACCGAGATGTAGCTTTGAAAGCCGTAGGTTTTCGGCGTCGGGTGGTCGCTGAATATCAAGTCCTGGGCGACGTGGTCGATCACCACGGCTTCGCCCTTGTCACGGATCTGATCGCACAGGGTCGTCTCGACGGGCAACTCGCCGCCCGGCTGCAAACCGAATGCGATCTCGTCGCGAACCGCGCAGGCAATCCAGCGATTCTCGGTAACCCGCGCGACGGCAGCGAAGCCCAGCCCCGTCGTCCGGCACACGACTTCGAGAATAGTCTTCACGGCATCGATCCGGTCTATTGCCGCCCGATCCGCCGCGAAGGCCCGTTCGGTCCCGTTCTCAGGCGAAGTCATGGAGGTTGTCCGGCCATCAGGACATTTCGAGCATAGCGTTTTTGACGCGGACAGGCAGGTCTATAATTGCAGCCCCCACGAACCTGTTGAAGGGCGCCCATGCCGACCAAAACTGACGGTAAATCAGAGACAAAGATCGCGATCATCACCGGTGCGAGCCGTGGCCTCGGCCGCAACACGGCCTTGAGCCTCGCAGCGCGTGGTGTCGATCTCATCATCACCTACCACTCGAATCGGGCAGAAGCCGATTCCGCCGTGGCAGCCATCCAGGCGCTGGGACGCAAGGCCGTAGCGCTGCGTCTGGATTCGGGCAACGTCGCGACCTTCGACAGCTTCGTCGCAGAGGTCCGTAAGGCATTGCGGGAAACCTGGAGCACCGAGCGCTTCGATTATCTCGTCAACAATGCCGGCACGGGAGGCCACGCACCGTTTGCGCAGACGACCGAAGCGGACTTCGACCGCCTGCTCAACATCCACTTCAAGGGCGTCTTCTTCCTGACGCAGAAACTTCTTCCGGTCATCGCTGATGGCGGACGCATCGTCAATCTCTCATCGGGTCTTGCCCGATTTGCGATGGCCGGCATGTCGGCCTATGCCTCCATGAAAGGGGCGGTCGAAGTGTTGACGCGCTATATGGCGAAAGAGTTGGGGCCGCGCGGCATTGCAGTCAACGTCGTAGCGCCCGGTGCAATCGAAACGGACTTCAGCGGCGGGATGGTGCGCGACAACCCGGAGGTGAACAAACTTGTCGCCTCGAATACCGCGCTGGGTCGTGCCGGCGTCCCGGACGATATCGGGCCGATGATTGCGTCCCTGCTGTCCGATGAGAATCGCTGGATCACGGCGCAGCGTATTGAGGTCTCGGGTGGGATGTTTCTCTAGTCAAGCGAAAGCCGCAAAGGCGGCCGCAACGGTGCGGCCGCCTTCGAGCGTGCGATTACGTGTCGGCTTGGGTTACAAATTCGCGTCGATGAACGCCTCCAACTGCGATTTGGACACGGCGCCCACTTTAGTCGCGACGACTTCTCCGTTGCGGAAGAGCATCAGAGTGGGGATGCCGCGGACGTGGTACCGGGCGGGCAACGACGGGTTTTCGTCTATGTTCACCTTGGCCACGGCCATGCGGCCCGTATAGCTCGCAGCCGAGGCATCCAGTGCCGGCGCGACCATCTTGCAGGGGCCACACCACTCCGCCCAATAATCGACGAGAACGGGAAGGGGCGACTTCAGGACTTCGCTGTCAAAAGTGCTGTCGGTCACGTGCTTGATGGCGCTGCTCATGGGTCTTCCTACGAGTTTGAGGGACGAACACAGCTTATTGTTCGCAATTGAAGCGATAAAGAGCCAATATATGAAATAAGTATTCAGAAAACTGAACAATGACCCATGAATAAGCTCCAGGCCATGGAAGTCTTCGTTCGAGTGGTGGAGACGGGAGGCATCACCCGAGCGGCCGATAGCCTGCGGATACCGAAGGCCACGGCGACGACGCAGATTCAGCAACTGGAGGCCGAGCTGGGCGTGAAACTGCTCAACCGCACGACTCGCAGCGTCAGCACGACGACGGACGGTGCCGCCTATTACGAACGCTGCGTAGCGATCCTCGCGCAGATCCGGGATACCGAAGAGTCACTCGCGCAGCGACACGCGACGCCTGAGGGTCGACTCCGAGTGGAAGTACCAACCCTCATGGCTCGGTCGGTGATCGTGCCGGCACTACCCACCTTTTTCGCACGCTATCCGGACATCGAACTGCAACTCGGCTGCAGCGAGCGCCGCGCCGATCTGATCGAGGAGGGCATCGACTGTGCGGTGTGGAGCGGTGAGCTGGCAGATTCCAATCTGATCGCGCGTCGCGTGGGGCAGCTGTTCTTCGGCACTTGTGCCTCGCCGTCTTATCTTGCCGCGCACGGCCAGCCCCGCCACCCCGACGAGCTTGCTGCGCATCGATGCATCAATCATTTTTCGCCGCGTACCGGCCAGGTCTTCGACTGGGTGTTCGCGAAGAACAACGTGCGCCTACAGACCTCACTTCGCGGCCATATCGCCCTGGACGACGAGAACAGTTACGTGGCCGCCGCAGAGGCCGGCTTAGGTGTTGCCAGGATCCCAGCCTTCGTGCTCAAGGAGGCGATGGAGCGCGGCAGTCTGGAGCTCGTGCTCGCCGACTGGTTTCCGGAACCCGTGCCGCTCAACGTGGTGTATCCGGAGAATCGACACCTGTCGAGCAAGGTCCGCGTATTCGTCGACTGGATAGCGGAACTCTTCAGCGAGCACGACGGCATCCAGCTGCGCACGACTCTGCCGAGTCACTAGTGTTGCTGGAGAAACAGTAGTCGCGGAACGCTGCTGCGTCCGCAACAGTCAATGCCCGCTTGGTGTCGCCCCAACCGGCTTGAGCCGACGAGGCTCGCGCGAGCAAATTACCAATCAAATCAGCGTCCGGACGGCTCCCGAGGTCTGCGGCCGGCCGGGCGGGCACGCTCGGCACATTACCTGCACTTGTCGCGAATTCGTTCATCGTTCGACAGGGTGGGTAATGAGCAGACAGGCAGGGCGTGCGTCTCGCGCATCAGGGTATTCGGCGATTCTTGGACTTTCGATGCTGGGCGGCGGCTGGCTGGTCTGCGCCAATTCGGTTCGGGCCGCCGACGCGCCGGATCCGGATCTGCGAGTCGCGTCTGCGGCGACTGAGGTCGCCACCGCATCGGCTAGCGCAGCGGTTGGAGGCGCCGCTGAGCTGACCACCGTGGTAGTGACATCGCGCAACCATCAAGAAGCGGTGCAGGACGTGCCGATTCCCATCTCGGTCCTGACGGACGCACAGCTCGAACGCGACGGGACGGTGTCGATCCAGGACCTCACTCAGAAAGCTCCAGGGCTGGAAGCGACCACGCCGAACTCGCGCCGTACGGGCATCTCCATCCGCGGCATCGGCAAATCGGCAGGCAACGACGCCCTGGAGGCGTCGATGGGCGTCCTGGTCGATGGAGTGTTCCTGACGCATCCGGGAATGACGTACCAGGATTTCACCGATCTGGACCGAATTGAGGTGTTGCGGGGGCCCCAGGGAACGCTACTCGGCAAGAACACGACCATAGGCGCTTTGAATATCGTGAGTCAGGCGCCGAGCTTCACGCCCGAAGGCTCCGGGACGTTCACCGTTGGAGAGCGCAATACGCGCTCCTCCAATGCGTCATACAGCGACTCCATTGTCGACGGTCTGTTGGCATTTCGCGCATCCGGATTCGCGGACAAACAGGACGGCTTCATCACGAACGTCAATACCGAGGGTGGTACCACGAACGAGACGAATCGGTCCGGCGGCCGGGTGCAGTTCCTACTTACGCCGGGCGATGGCTTCTCGGCGAGGGTCAACGCCGACTTCGCGGAAACTGACGAGCGCAGCAATACCAAACCCATCGTGGCAGTACTGACCAACTTCGACGATCCGGCGCACACGCCACGTGTCACGGCGCCGGGTGGAACGGGCGTCCCTACGACTGCAGCCCAAGTGAAGCTGGAGAATACCGGTACGAACACGTACACGAGTATCTTCACCCGAGCCTATTTCGGTGGCTACCAGCCCATCGTCGGTTCGGTGGACGAGGAGGATCTCAACCTCAACGTGCCGGTGCTGACGCGCAACGAGGGCGTCAGCTCGACTCTCAACTGGGACCTGGGGCCGGTCACTCTGACTTTGATCAGCGCGGAGCGCTCCTACACCTTTGACGCGAAGAACGATTCGGATCAGACGAAGTTCGACGATGGGCGGGGCGGCACGGCCATTCAGGCCGGACAACAGTCGCACGAGTTTCGTATCAACCAGGTGGTGAACGACAGCCTGGACTACCAGGCCGGCCTGTATTTTCTCCACAGCTGGAACACGTCCACCGGTCGCACGCTCTATGGAGTCGATTCCGGCGCGTATACCGCCAAGAACGGCGACTACAACCTGCTGTATGGATCTGCCGCAGGCGACCAGCTCCTGCAGGCATCGCTGAATCGGGTCTACCTGCAGAACATCATTACGCCGGATACCAAGAGCTACGCAGCCTTCGGCCAGGCGAACTGGCATTTCACCGAACGCGCCACGCTGACATTGGGCGTGCGGGAGACGTACGAAGACAAAACCAGTACTTCCACGAAGCTGGCCACGTTCATCGACGGAACCCCGCTGAACAATCTGACGACGCTGGGGCAGAGTCTCGGAGCCGGCGCATTGCAGATCGCCTCGGCGAACAACATCCGCACTACGGCGATAGGCACTACCTACGCCACGGTGCAGGGCACACCGATCAAGGCCTACGCGCCCTCCTGGCTGGTGAGCCCGACTTACAAGTTGAACGACGACGTGATGCTCTACGGTTCAGCCGGATCCGGCCAGAAATCCGGTTCGGTGCAATTCAGCAGTACCGGCACGCCGCTGAACGTCGCTCCCGAGAAAGTGCTGGATTTCGAGCTGGGTACGAAGTCGCTGCTGCTGCAAAAGCGGCTGCAACTGAACGTCAATCTGTTCCGCACGACCGTCAAGGACTACCAGCAGACCACGAGCATCTTCGATGCCGCGACCACGGCGATTCAAAACAACGGCACGCTCTACTATCAGTCGGTGCTCGGCAATATTCCGCGGATCCGTGCACAGGGCATCGAACTCGAGGGCGCATTCAAGCTGACCCGCGATCTGAGCTTCACTTTCGGGGCGACGTTGAATGATGCCATCTATGCGAGCTGGCATACCGCCACTTGCCCGAGTGAATTGAACGTGAAGTCCAGCACCACCGTCTGCGACAACACGGGCAAGCAGATCGTGGCGGCGCCTAAGTACACAACCGACATCGGCGTCGATTACCAGCACCTGATATTCCGCGGATTTACCGGTCACGCCTGGGCGAGCAATGTGTATCGGACCCGGCAGAACTTCGACAATAACCTGTCCCGGTATGGCATCCAGGGGGCGTATGCCATCACCGACCTCGGGCTAGGCCTCCTATCCCCGTCCGGCAAGGTCGAGCTGGATTTCGTGGCCAAGAATGCCTTCGATAAGAAATACACGACCAGTATCAACGTCGGTACCGACAGTTCGATCGGCTACGACGGCATCGGCGAGCCGCGTTGGGTCGGCGTCGTGTTCCACGTCAAGTTGTGATTCGCCCACCAGCAATTTCAGGAGGACTATTCGTGAATAAAGTGAATTCCCTCGTGGCGGCTCTGATCGCGGCCTCTCCCCTGGCATGGGCGCAGGCTCCAGTGACAGTAAGCGCCGGCTCTGCGCAGCAACCTCCCGCTCCGGCGGCGAGAGGGCCGTCGTTGCAACTGTCGCTGGAAGCTGCGCAAGGCGCGATTGCGACATGCGCCGCCCGCGACGGCCAAAAGATCGGCGTGACCGTGGTCGATTCGGCCGGAGTGCTCAAGGTAGTCCTGGCCAGCGACGGGACTTCCGCCCGGGGAGTGCTGTCGAGCACCAACAAGGCGCTCACGGCACTGGCGTTTGCGGGAGCGACGAGTGAACTGGGGGAGAAAGCCAAGGCGGACGCCGACTTCGCCGCGAAGGTTGCCGCGAACCCCAGCTACAACGTTCGTCCCGGCGGCCTGCTCATCAAGGTGGGCAACGATGTCATCGGCGCAATCGGTGTGGGCGGAGGTAAAACGGATGAAGCCTGTGCGTTCGCCGGGCTTGCGAAGGTGCAAAACAGGCTACAGTGAGAGCAATAACTATTGCACGACGCAGGCGTTCACCTTGGATCCACCGGCCGAGGAAGCGGGCGACTTGTTCTGGCTGATGGACGGCGGCATGGTGACCGGTATTCCCTGGGCAGGAGGGATAACCATCGGGGGCGTGTTCAGATTCGCCACATAGCCGAATTGCCCCGCCTGGAATACCTGGCTACCCCCGGGGTTCGCAATGACAATGGCGCCTTGTGTGACATCGACGTGCAGTCCGTTTTGCGGGGTCGATCCGTTGGGAGTCGGAACCCCGCCGCAATTGTTCTGGCAGAACAGGGCGCCGAAATGGGTCCCGCGAACCTGAATCTGCCCTTGCGGTGTCTGGAACTGGATGGCGTCGTGATTGCGCTTGCCGATGCGGCCGGTCACTGAGCGCAGGCCGCCGTCGATCAGCCGAATAACCACCTTGTCGCCTTGCGGGTCATCCGGGCTGTCGACGTAGTTCGCTATCAGCACTCGCGACTGCGGCCGCAGCACTATCTCGGCGTCGTCTTCGAATTTGATGCGTGCGTACGTATCGCTCTGCGTGACCAGCGTATCGCCTTCGCGAATTTCGGATTTTACTGCGAGCAGTTTGGTGGTTCCGTTCGCGCGCTGCACCGTGAGCACGCCGGACAAGTGAGTCACCGTGCCGATCGCCGCGGAGGGGGCAGCACTCTCGGCACTCTGCACTTGCGCTGATTGCGCGGACGCCGTCTGCGCCAGCGCCAGTGCGGGCGCAAGCGAGGTCAGTGCCAGCACTAGGCGCAGAAGCATCTGTGAAATGGTCATCTGCAGGCTCCTCAAGTACACACCGGGAGGGGTTTGGCAGCCTTGGGAGCCGACGCAGGCGCGGTCGATCCCTTGCTTCCGGAAGAGTCGTCCGATCCGCCGAAGGTCCCTGACGTGCCGCCTGTCGTCCCCTCGTCGGCCGAGTTCGAATTGATTGCGGCGATGTTGGGCGCCGTCATCGGCAGTTGCACGCTGCCACTTGACTGTGTTTGGGTGACGGCGACGGTGACCTGATTGGTCGCTTGCTGAACGGTGGTCGTCACTGTAGCGGGTGGCGTAGTCGGGGGCGGAGTAGTCGGCGGCGGCGCTGATGGAGGCGTTACCGGTGGCGTCACCGGCGGTGCCGGAAGTGCCGTCACGGTCGCCAGCGCGCCGCCCGTGTAGTCCATCGCAAATGTCGCCAGATTGCCGGAGCTGACCTGGCTGAACGAACCGCTGGCGGGCCCGCCGGATACGAGAAATTGCAGGGCGTCGCCTTTCTGGAAGGCGTAGTTGTTCAGCGCACTCAACGTCAAAGTGCCACCCAACGTCGTCGTTCCGTCCACGTTCAGAACATCGAAATTGCCGGCGCTGGTCCCTCCAACCTTGATCCTGAGGTTGCCGGCGGCACCTTGTGTGCATTTCCCCTGTACTTCGACCGTGCCCGCGGCTGTGCTGGTGCCGGGGGCTATGGTGCCGTCGTTGTACAGCGTACCGGTGCCGCCCAGCGCGAGCGTTCCTGTGCCGCTGATGATCCCGTCGCTGTGAAGATCGGTGCCGAGGGTCGTCAGTGTCGAGCCACTTTGGAATGCGAGGGTTCCGTGGTTGTTGAATACCGCGGTGCTCCCCATATTCAGATTGCCGGAGGTGCTGCCTCCGAGGGTGACCGTCCCGTAGTTGTTCCAGGTCAGCCCGGCGACCGCCACAGTCGAACGCAGAATGTTGACCGCATTACGCGTGGTGAGGGACAGCGCCAGGCCATCACCGCTGCCTTGTATTAACAACGATGGGCCCATGTTCAACGTGGGTGCATCGGCGGCAATGTCGATGGGTGTAGTAATCGATATGGTACCGTTCCAGCCCACTGTCCCGGAGCCGGTGAACGAGGCATCGCCGCTCAAGGCGAGGTCGGTGAGGTTGAGAGTGGCCCCGCCGGCTACGTTGAAGGTGTTGTCGTAAGAGCCATTCAACAGGCTCAGGCTGCCGGCATTGACGCTAATGACGCTTCCCGGTTCGCTGACGATGCCCGAATAGCTCTGTGCCGTGGCGCCGGTCTTGATGATCGTGCCATCGTTGACGACGTTGCCGTTCCCCGAACCGGCCAGGGCCGTCGAAGCCGAGCCGGAAGTGGTGATGACTCCCGGGACCTCGTTGTCAAAGTACGCGCCTTCGCTGTCGATGAGTACGGCGCCGTTTCCTTGAATCGCCAGTGCGCCGGCGTTGTTCCAACGAACCGAACCACCGAGCGTGACATGGTCGTCCACGACGGTGACTGCTCCCTGGGTCAGCAGGGTATTGCCGGTGAAGCTACTCAGTATGACATTGTGCAGGGTCAGGTTGGGGTTGCCGGACCCGAATATCAGGTTTGTGTTGATCACGGCGGTGCCCGACCATTCGACGTTGCCGGTACCGGTGAAGCCGGTTCCCGGGGTGTAGTCCTGCGATTGCGCCATGTCCAGAGTGGCTCCGGCCGCCACATTGAAAGTACCGCTGTGAGTGCCGGGTTGATTCAAGGCGAGCGTGCCGGAGGTGACATTGATCATGCCGGCGTTGTTCAGGGCAGCCGCCGGGATGATGTCCCCGCCGCTGACGTCGATTTCACCGCCGCTCAGGACGTTTATCGTGGCGGCGCTGACTTGTGACGCCGCTGAATTGAGCGCCAGGATGGAGTTGGTACCGAAGCTGATCGCACCGTTGTTGCTGCCGCCCGACTCGCTCACATTGAGAGCGCCGCCGTGCAGGTCCAGGGTCGCGTTGGCGACCTGTACGGTATGGTCGTCGGCAGGATAGTTCGATTGATAGTTGCTGTTCAGATTGAGGTTGAGCGCGCCGCTGGTGCTGGTGATGTTGGCGTTGATGACAATATTATTGTTCGCGTTCAGTGTCAGCGTGGCATCGGCACCGGCGGTTTTGGCGATCGGGCTGGAAACGGTGATGTTGCCGTGTTGCACATCGTTGACCGGATCTCCTGTCCCCGTCGTTATGGTTACGTCCGTGCCGCCGTTCAGCTGCGTCTCGATCGTGCTGGCCAGAATGGTGGCGCTGGGTCCGGTCGAGACAATCGCGTTGCTACCGGTGATGTTCATCTCCGAGCCGCTGCCGACGATGTCGATGTCATACGGATCGATGTACCAGTTACCGCCTCTACCCACCTTTGGCGCCGCGACTACGTTCAGCGAACCAAGGCCAGAGGTCTCGACGTAACCACCGCGACCGCTACTCCCGAGAGCGGACACGTCGCCCTCGATATCGGCGGAGCCCTGCGCCTTCAGCACGACGTTCCCGCCGTTAACGCCGTCGGCCGTGATGGTGGAATTCGCGGAGGTTGTGAGGTCCTGTGAGGCGCGCAGAAAAATACGCCCGCCATCCTTCACTACGCTGCTGGCATTCAGGTTGCCGCTGTTGTTGACGAGACCCGCGGCCAGTCCAATGCGCCCGGCTGCGGAGGTAATCTTCCCGAGGTTGGTTACGTCCCCAGGGCGGCCGGTGATCGATACCGAGACGCCCGGTGTGCCTGTACCCACCAATTGAACGGTCTGGCCGGCCGCCAGTATCACCTCGCCGTCCGGTGCGCTGATGACTCCCCCATTCTTGACGTCCGTACCCACAAGATAGACGCTGCCGCCCTCTGCGGTCTCGATGGCGCCTGCATTGTCCACTGCCGCGGCCTTGCTGCCTGCGGTGAACGTCAGCCGGCTCGCCAGAAAATCCGAATTGCTCACATTGAGGGTGCTGGCGATGAATCCACCGACGTCGATACGCGCCCCCTCGCCCACCATAATCCCAGCAGGATTGATCAGCCACAGGGAGCCGTTTGCCTTGATCTGTCCGAAGATCTGCGACGGATCGCTGCCGGTGACCCGGGCAAGCAACGCTGACGAGCTGCCGGGCTGATGAATATCAACCGAGGCATTCGATCCGACGCTGAAAGACCCGAAGTTGACGATGGCCCGCGCGCTGGTCTGGTTTACATTCAGCGTGCTGCCGGCCTGCAGGAACGTGGCCCCGCCCGAGATCGCACTCCAGTTCGTCGGCAACGTGTTCGGCGAAGGCGATGCCGCAAGCGCCGACGTTGTCCACAGAGCGGAAGCGACAGAAGTAGCGATCGATAGTCGAGGCGAGTTCGACCGCAGTTCCCGGGGGGCGCGACCTGGTCGGTGACGGAATGCTTTCATTTAATACCCCACCATTACACTGAGGTGGGCGTACCAGTCGCCGCGCTCCTCAGTCGTGGATGTGCCGGAATTGTTGACGCGAGCGGCGTCCAAACGCATGGTGAAATAGCGCGAAATGGCGTAGCGCGCGCCGACGCCGACGCTTGCGACTGTGACTGCACTCGGAACGCCGCTCAAGGCGACGTGACTGTTGTAGCCGCGGCCCAAATCGTAAAAGGAGAGCAGCCGAAGGTTGCCGGGTAAGCCGGCGTGCGCCGTCAGTTCCGGCGTATAGACCTCCAGGTTTGCCAGCACACCGCTGTCGGCAACGACGGCTCGCTCGGTGAATCCCCGCACCAGGGTGGCACCGGTCAAACCGAACTGTTCGCTGGAAACCAGAGGATCGTCGGCATATTGCGCGCTGCCGGCCAGCCTTAATTGCCAATCCCCGGCCAGCGTTCTCAGCAGCGACAGGTCACCGCTGACAGTCATAAAGCCATCGACCGTGTCGCGATTTCCGGACGTGAGGTAAGAGTAGCGGTCTGTTCTGCCCGTCAGGTTGGTGTATCGCGTCCCGGTCGCCCAGTTGCGGGAGATGCCGATGCTGTAGTCGATCTCGTCGTTTACGCTTTGCTTCTGCCCGCTGTAGGTGAGGCTCAACGGCCTGGTTTCATAAGGCACGCATGCTGCAATGGGCGGCGTAGGCGGTGCCGTACTCACCTGGGTTCCGTTCACATCGCAGCGGGAGTCGATTTTCTTGTCGTCGAAGCCGAATACCACCTTGCTCGTGTACTCGCCTTGCCGGGCAAACAGGTGGTTCCAGCGCAATCCGTAGATGTCCCCCTTACCGGTCAAGCCGAGTATGCCGCCCAGTGTCGGTGAGGCGCTGGGCGTGTTGACGTTCGACTTTCCGTAGACGAAATCAACGCTATCGCCGATTCGATACAGCGGTATTCGATAGCCGAGGGAATAAAGATCGACGTCAACTCCTCGAGGGCTGTCGGGCGAGTTCGTGTAAGACAGCGTGCCGACCTGGTCGGCGTCGAACAGGTTTGCGTACTGCAGCGCGACGCCCGTGCGCCAGGTACCGGTAGCGGGAGCACCGGTGTTGTCGAGCGTCACAAAAGCCCGCCATGGGGGTGTCTCGGAGACCGCTATCGCGGCGTCGATCTTGCCGTCTTCATCGCCGGCATTCAGTTGAACCGCGACCTGTTTGGCGGGGTTTTCATTGGCCAGCTGTATCGATTCTGAAATTGCACTCAAGTTGGGAGTGCGGCCCGTCTGCAGCCGCGGCAGGCTGGCCAGGATGTTCGCGTCGCTGAAGCGCCGGTTCCCTTGGATCGTGATTCGGAAGATGACGCTTTCGGTCACCTGGATGCGCACCGTGCCGCCCGTGAGTTCCTGCTCAGGCACGTACACTTGAACGGCAGAGTATCCGGCCCTGCGATACGCCAGCTGCAGCGCCTCCAGAGCCTTTTGCACGTCGCCGTAGACGCGGTTATGTCCGATCATCGGCGCGAGCGTCCGCTGCACCTCGGCCGCTGGCAGCAGGGTGTTACCGTCAACCTGGAATCGGGTAATTTCAAAACTATCGTCCGCCGCGGCGACGGAAATGGCCGCCGCCAGTGCCCCTGCGAAGAGGCACTTCCACACGCGCTTGCTCAAACTGATATTCCCTGGGTGTCGAATGGAGCGGAAGTGCCATAGCCGCCTCAGGTAGTGGGGCTTCCGCACCGCACGATCAGCGAACTGGAGCGCGAATGCCCACGACGGAGTCACGGATCTGATTCATGGCAAAAAGGCCCCTGCGGCGCGTTGACGCTGCCAAGGGGGGTGGACTATGGTGCGACGCGAATTACAAGAATAACGACGGAACGTCAACCGCAGTGCGGTCGATCACGCTGTGCGTTCTCGGTCTATCCAGTTGCGCGAACGCCAGGCGGACGGCCGTTGGCTGATGGTCCGCGACATGTTCAATAGCGATGAGCCCGACCGGCCGCTACAGGACGGCCGGATGTGATCCAGGTGTCCACTTATGTGGACACCCCCCGTCGAATCCAACAACGCGCTGCGCTCCATAAATCAAGCAGTTGGCGTGCAGAAGCGGTCGTGAATGAGTTGGCATGGCCTTTGCTCTGCCCATGATGTCAACAATCATGGGAGGAGCCGATGTCGTCAGTCGTTACGCATTGTATGAGAGGCAGGTGTCGTACCCTGCTGATTGGTTTTGCCTTGGGGATTTCCCCGCAGACACAGGCCGTGGACTTGACGCCCGATGCGTCGCGAGTTTTGTCTGATCCGGCCTTCGTCCCTTCCGCAAGGCAGTTAATCGGAGCGACGACCTACGGATACTCGAAAGACAGCGCAGATGTCGTCGGCACATCCGCGGCGAGCCAGTATTCGCTGGTTCGCCGCGTTGGGGGCGTTTCCCAAGCCTTCAGCTATGGTATCACCGGCTACGAGCGCGGCGCGTTCACCGGCGCCGCGGCGGGCAAGAGAGGTTTATTCGAGGTGGCGCATCGCGGCACCATTTTCCTGGACGAGGTTGCCGACCTGGCGCTGGCCGCGCAGGCGAAAATACTGCGCGTGTTGCAGTCCGGCGAGATCCAGAAAATCGGCGCCGAGCGTCCGATCAAGGTGGATGTGCGGGTGCTGTCCGGGACGCACAAGGACTTGAAAACCTGTGTCGGGCTGGGTCATTTTCGGGAGGATCTGTATTACCGCCTGAAGGTGGTGCCCATCACGGTTCCGAGCCTGCGGGAGCGCGCGCAGGACATTCCGTTGCTGGCGGCATTCTTCGCAAGGCGCATCTGCGAGAAGAACAATATCCGCGAAAAAGCGCTCGACGACGCAGTGCTGTGGGAATTGCAGCACTACCGTTGGCCGGGAAACGTTCGCGAGTTGCACAATGTCGTCGAGCGTATGCTGATCATGAGCGGCGAGAAGGTGACGCTCGCCGACATACCCACGGAACTGCTCGCAGAGGACGATTCGAGCGGCAAGAGCGGGCCGTCCGCCCTCAAGGAGTTTCGCGACAACGCGGAGCGCGGCTTCATCATAGCCGCCTTGAAGAGAAATCACGGCAATGTCAGCCAGTCGGCCGTCGAGCTTGGCGTCGGGCGCACCTACCTGCACCGGCGCCTGGGAGTGCTGCAGATCGCGAAGAAGGATTTCTTCGTCTAAAGCGGTTCTATGCCATGCTTGGTTGCGTGTCCTTAAGCGCCCGATTGCATGCCGATAGACTGCTTCGAGGGAAACTCCCGTGAAGTTCATTCACGCCGCCGATCTGCACATCGATAGTCCGTTGCGCGGACTGGATGCCTATCCGGGCGCTCCGGTCGAGCGCCTGCGGGGAGCCTCGCGCCAGGCTTTGATCGCGCTCGTGGACCTGGCCATCGAACGGCAGGTGTCGTTTGTACTGTTCGCGGGCGATATCTACGACGGCAACTGGGCGGACTTTCGCACCGGCCTGTTTTTCCGCGATCAGATGATACGGCTGCGGCGCGCGGGGATTCTGGTCTTCATCGTGAAAGGCAATCACGACGCGGAAAGTCAGATCACCAAACAGCTTCCCGACGTCGAGGGAGTGCACGTCTTCAGTTCGCTGAAGAGCGAGAGCGTTCATCTTGAGGAATGGGGTGTGGCCGTTCACGGTCGTAGTTTTCCGAACCGCGCGGTGCCGGAAGATCTCGTACCGTCCTACCCGGCGCCAATCCCCGGTCGCTTCAACATCGGGATTCTGCACACCAGTCTTACGGGGCGCGAGGGGCACGATCCTTACGCGCCCACTTCGGTTGAGGTCTTATGCGACAAGGGCTATGACTATTTTGCGCTTGGGCACGTTCATGCTCGCGAGGTCATCCGGGAGTCCGCCCCGCGGATCGTCTTTCCGGGGAACCTGCAGGGTCGTCACGCGAAGGAAACGGGCCCGAAAGGCTGCGAGTTGGTTACGGTTCAGGGAGGGTCGATCACGGCGACCGAATTCGTCGCGCTCGACGTGGTGCGCTGGCACCAGATGCGTTTGGAGTCCTCCGGACTAGAGTCGGTGGCAGAACTGGCGGCGCAATTCATCAAGGAGGCGCGGCTGATCGTCGAACATGCGCGCGACCGGCTTCACGCCGTTAGGCTGACGATCCACGGGGAGTCGCGACTGCACCGTGTTGAAGCCCAGCAGCCGGGCACTCTGGCTGCCGCCGTCCAGGCGGCCGCGCAGGATTTCGAGGAGGCCGACCTGTGGCTGGAGCAGGTTCGCCTGATATTGCGTTCACCTTTCGATCGGGCATTGGCAGGAAAGCGTGCGGATGCACTCGGGGAGGTGGTGCGCCTCGTCGATAGCATCGGCGCCGATGAAGTCAGTCTGAAGGCCTGGTTCTCAGTCCATCTTGGCGAGATGCGGGACTTGCCAAGCGGGCTCGCCGATTCGGCGCCGGCGACACTCGATGCGGAGGCGATGCGCTCATACCTCGCGGACGCAGAGGCTACAGTGCTGGCGCAGTTGTCTGAGTTGATTCCGGAAGCCTCGGACCGATGAGACTGTGCAGGCTGCACCTGTTGGCTTTTGGTCCCTTTACGGATCTTGTGCTGGAATTCGGGGCATCCGGCCACGGGATCGCCGTGGTATACGGTCCGAACGAGGCGGGCAAATCGAGCGCCTTGCGGGCGATTTCCGATCTGCGCTTCGGTATTCCCTCGCAGAGTCGGGATAATTTCGTGCACGCGCATCCGCAGATGCGGGTCGGCGGCGAGTTCGTCGATCGTCAGGGTAGGACGTACTCGCTGATGCGGCGCAAGGGGCGTGGCGCCACGCTGCTATATGCTGACTTCACTCTGCAGCAGGCCTCGGAAACAGCTGCTCCCCCGGAAGTCGAGGCGCTCCTCACCGGTGGGCTCACGAAAGATGCATACGACTCCATGTTTGGACTCGATCATCAGCGTTTGCGTGAGGGCGGGGAGGCCTTGCTGAAGGGGGAGGGCGACGTGGGCGCGGCGCTCTTTGAAGCGAGTGCCGGGGTGCGAAGTATTCCCGACGTCCTTGAGCGTCTGGATGCAACGGCGCGGAAATTCTTCATGCCCGGTGCTCGAGGCAAGAACGCTCGAATCAATGAGGCGCTGGCGCTTTACGAGTCGCATCACGACGAGTTCCGCAAGACACAGGTCCGCCCGGCGCAATGGGCCGATTTGTTCCGCAAGCACCAGCTTGCCCACGGCGAATTGTCGGATCTGGAGCATCGCCAGCAGGCGCTCAACGGCAAACTGCTCCTTATAAGAGAACTACGGGCCGTCGCCCCTCTCCTAGGCACGCTCGACCACGCAACCCGGGTGCTACGGGATCTTGCAGACGTTACCTTGCTTCCCGCGAACGCCCCCAGCGCGCGAGCAGTGGCCGAGTCCGGAATATCCGAGGCCCGGCACAACTCCAAGGCGGCCGCAGACGAGGTGATGCGGCAGTCCAGGCGACTCGATGAGCTGAAGCCGGACACCGCGATCCTATCGCTGGGCCCTGCGATCAAGCGGCTCGCGTCGCAAGCGGAGGCGATCGATCAACACCGTCGCGAGATGGCCGACGCAGGGGTCGATGTGGATTCGCTGCATGCTCAGGTGGGAACTCTTGCCGCCCACATAGATCCGCGCTCCGGCGCGGAGGAAGTGTTGAAACGGGCGCCTACGCCGGCCGCAGACGCCGGAATCCAGAAGCTCCTGCAGGCGGTCGAACTCGCGCAGCAGGCATTCGATCATCACCGCGAATCCGGCCGCCCGCATTCCGAAGAGAGGGTGTCGGCTTCCGTTGTCCTGCCGTCGGCTGAGTCCCTGACCGCACTTCGCATCGCCCAGGCGGAGATCGCGCGTAACGATGTGACGTTGAGGCGTTTGTCCACCTTGCCGGGTGATATCAAGTCGGCGCGGCGCGCGGTGGCCTCAGCGTTAGAAGCTCTGGGATTAACTGACGAGTCGACGCTAAGGCGCGTTCGACCGCTGCTGGATGCGCAAATCGATGCGGCTCTCAAAGACGGGAACGCAAATGCGACCCGCCGTAGTGGCCTGATGACACGCATCGATGAAATTGCCGGCGCGTTGCCTGACTTGGTCGAGAAACGCGATCAGTTGCTGGCTCAAGGGCGCGTGACGACTCGTGAGGACGTCGAGAGGGCCAGGGTGCACCGTGACTCGAGTTGGGCGCTTGTGCGCGGCACGTACATTGACCGGACCCGACCTGCCATCGAGAGTGACGCCCATGGCGGGCCGCTGGCCGAGGTTTATGAGCGAGCCGTAATCGCAGCCGACGATTTGATCGACGAGTTGGCGGGCGACACCGATCGCGCGGCGCAATTTCAAGCTGGGAGCGAACGCATCCTGACTTTGGAAAAGGATCAAGATGAGCTCGCCCGCCGCCTTGAGGACTTGGCTCGCGATGAGGCGGCTCGCCAGGCGAATTGGACCGAGATGCTGGTGGCTGCAGCCCTTCCGCCGTTATCGCCTGCTGTCTTGCGCGACTGGCAGGCGTTGCTGCCACCTGCTCGCGACGCGTTGGAGACCCTGCGGGTCCGTCTCGACGAGTTTGAGCAATCCCAGGGCGTAGAGAAGGCGCTGGCTGCGCGTCTGCGAGCCGCGATTGTCGCCACGGGACTTGCGAATCCGGCCGAAGATGCGCTTCTGGGCACATTAAGCGCGACTGCGGCCGAAGTAGACGAGGTGGTCAGACAACGCCAGGCCGCGATTCACAACGCTGAGGGAAAGGAAATCGAGCGTGAGCGGCAGCGCCTGGAGCGAGTAGCGCGGGAGTCACAACTTATCGCGGCACTCAGGGCTTCCACGGAAGCCGCGAAGGCGGCCATGACCGATCTGCTCTTGTCCGAAGACTCCGATGTGTCGGTGGCGCGGGCACGAATCACCGAGTTCCGGGACCTCGCGGAGGCGAGCGGTCGGCTCCTCGCCGCTCAAACGAGGGCGCGACGCGCGGAGCAGGCGCTGTCCGTGATTTCAAGCTCCGCGGCAACAATTTGGGAATCCCTGGGACAGTCCGCACCTGCCGACTTGCGTGTGTCGGGCGAAAGGCTCTTCGCACGACTCAGTGTTGCCGAGGGCGTTCAAGCTGAGCGTGCGTTAGTCCAGCTGTCCGCGGACAATGCGCGTAAGAGCGAGCGGGATCATGTAGCGACGGTGCTGCGCCACGAAGCAGTCATCGTCGGTCTGTGCCAAGCGGCCGCGGTGGATTCTCCAACCCAGTTGCCTGAAGCCGAGGAGAACTCTCGACGCAGACGCGAGGCCCAGATGGAGATCGATCGTTCGCAGGCGCAGCTTGCCCTGGCATCGAGACACTCGGTGGACGAGTTGCGGACTGCGCTGGCGGATCAGGACCCGGCTCGGATGGATGCGGAAGAGAAAGCATTGGCACAGGAGCGATCCGAGCTGACCGAAAAAATGCGTCTTGCTCGCGAGCGCGAGGAGTCGACCCGTCGGGATCTCGAAGCGGTCGATGCCTCCGATGCCGCCGCCGCGGCGCGTGACGCGATGGAACGCGCGGCGTCCGGCGTTCGCGCGAACATGGGCCCGTGGATTCGGACTAAAATAGCCCATGCACTGCTGTCCGAGGCCCTCAAACGCTTCAGGGATCGTGCGCAAGGCCCGATGTTGACGGCGGCGTCGCGCTACTTCGAGCGGATGACTCGCGGTGAGTTTGTGCGTCTGGTGAGTGACGACTCCGGAAAGGAACCCGTTCTTATTGCGCAACGAAGTCGGGGCGCACGAGTCCGGGTGGAGGAAATGAGCGAGGGGACGCTGGACCAACTCTATCTGGCACTCCGTCTCGCCGCACTGGATGTTCGTCGTTCGGCGGGTGTTGACCTTCCAGTGGTACTGGACGACGTGTTGATGACATCGGATGAGGACCGGTCCGGCGCAATGCTTGAAGCGCTGGCGGAATTCGCGCGCGAAAATCAGGTAATCGTCTTCACTCACCATCGGCACATAGTGGATGTGGCCGTGCAGTCCGTACCGGCTGAAAAGCTTGCCCTGGTGACCCTGTAGGACCAGGTCGGCGCTGGAGCGGGGTTCCGAAGTCCGGATCGGCCTGCAGGCGCTGCCTGAACACCCTGAGAGCCTGCGCCAGGTGACGGTCACTGCGACGAGAACCATCAGCGAGCGGCGCTCGTCACCGGGTTGAGCATTTCGATTGATCGATGCGCTTGCGCGCTTCGTTGCCCAAACCTTGGGCACCCGCGACAATAAGTCATCAAATTGTGTGCAATCCGCAGCGCCGCGCTGGCTGCCCGGCAGGCGCTGCCATGTCGCGATCGAGCGTCGAAAACTCTGCAAAACAAGGATCCGCAGCGCAAGGGTAAGCATGCGCGACGCCGGCCGAAAAAAATTGGCATGTCACTTGCTTAACGTTACCTAGGGAAGTGAAGTGCGCGCAGGCCGACGGCGGCG
>FTJL01008545.1_pt3 | contig 23823 bp, 21 predicted proteins | sample 1658551 | NCBI WGS metagenome assembly FTJL01 (sample SAMEA3914835, study PRJEB12502) | metagenome | biome: forest; material: soil | place: Canada | collected 2011-07-03 | depth 0.3 m
TTTGCCGCGCAAGGCTACATCGTGGTGGCTCCGAACTATGCCGGATACGATACTTCGTCGCTGCCCTACCATCCCTTCCTGAACGCCGATCAGCAGTCGAAGGAGATGATTGACGCACTGGCGGCCGCCCGCAGCGCCTTACCGCATACCATGTCTTCGGCAACTTCGGATAACGGCAAGCTCTTCGTCACGGGCTATTCGGAAGGCGGTCATGTCGCGATGGCGACTCACAAGGCATTGCAGGCGGCTAGCGCAACGGTCACGGCTTCCGCGCCGATGTCCGGGCCCTATGCGCTGGAGGCGTTTGGAGATGCCGTGTTCTTCGGGAACGTCAATGTCGGTTCGACGGTATTTACCCCGTTGATCACGACGAGCTACCAGAAGGCTTATAAGAATCTCTATGCGGCCACGACCGACATTTATGAAACGGCCTACGCCACCGGCGTCGACACGCTCCTGCCGAGCGCCACGCCCCTCGACACTCTCTTTGCCAACGCCAAGTTGCCCGTTTCAGCCTTGTTCAACAGCACGACGCCGTCGACCGGAAATCCCACTCTGGACGGCTATCTGGCGATCCCCGCCAATCCGGTATTCGCCTCCGGGTTCGGTGCCTCGAACCTTGTCACCAATGCCTATCGTGTGAGCTATGCGCTCGATGCGATCGCCAACCCCGATGGCGCAGTTCCTGCGCCGCAGGCCGGCGTTCCCGTGGCCGCCGCGCCTATGAATCCGTTGCGGATGGCTCTAAAGACGAACGATTTGCGCAACTGGATTCCGCACAGCCCGACCTTGCTATGCGGCGGCGGCCAGGATCCGACTGTATTCTTCAGTGTCAATACCGTAACGATGCAAACATTCTGGAGCGCGCTGCCTCCCGGACTGGTTACCGTACTGGACGTCAACGGGGCCGTGGGTGCCAACGACCCGTTTGCGGCGGTCAAGGTTGGCTTTCAAACAGCCTTGGCGGAACTGCTAGCCAGCAGCGGCCAGACGGCTGTGGTCGAGAGCTACCATTCGAGCGTGGCACCGTTCTGCACGGTCGCCGTTCGCGGCTTCTTCGAACAGTTCTGATCCAGGGGGGAGCACATTATGAATGCACGCATCCTGACGATGACACTGGGACTGTTGGCCACTGCCGTTGCCGTGAATGCGCGTGCGGACGAGGTGCTTTCCAATTCGTTGCGAATTGGAGCGTACTACGTCTACTACAACTCACATGCCGACGACATAACGGGTCCGTACGTTCCCCCCGGTGTCAATGTGACGATCAAATCAGTTGTTACGCCGTACCTCGCATACGTCCGCAGGCTCAACAGCCACTTTAACGTCGAGCTTGCAGTCGGTGTGCCGCCATTGACCAAGACGCTGGGGAAGGGCCCGGCGGAACTGGGCTCCGTGCCCTATAACGGCCAGGTCATTTCCACCGCCCGCTGGTTCGCCCCGACACTGCTGCTGCAGTACAGTTTTTTTGACGAGTCCTACCGCCTGCGTCCCTACATCGGCGTTGGCGTCAACTACACGAAGTTCTACGATCGGCAGTCCACTGCGGCGGGCAACGCTGCGAGCGGTGGTCCGACTTCCATCTCTCTGCCCTCTTCGGTAGGGCCTGCGGGGACGCTGGGTCTGAGCTATAGGGTGAGCGAGCACTTCAGCGTCTACGGTTCCTATTCGGCGTCCCAGGTAAATACCCGGCTTACGGCGAATACCGCGGGCGTGATTCGAACTTCGCACGTAGAGTTCAATCCGCGGGCGACGGTGATCTCGGTGGGCTACTCATTCTAGTTCATTGGAAAAATGGCCTGCGGCCATTTTTCGGACATCGGTTTCGTTACCGCCGGCAAAAGGCGTGGCTTTTGCCGGCTGCTCAGCAGGCTGTTTGACCGCGTCAAGTCCGATAGGCTAACCGCCCAACAGCTCCACGATCATTTGCGTAGACCAGACGGCTCCCGGCGCGACGGTGAAGATGCCCGGCTTCTGGCGGAAGTCCGCGGCAAACCCGGCGGGGTCGGCGATCCCATGCCAGGGCTCTATGCAGATGAATCCCGATCCGGGTTTGGTCCACAGCCCCAGGTAAGGGGCATCAGGATAACCGACGCGCAGCCGCGGTCCGTCCGGTGCCCCGTAGGTCACCGAGCGGCTGCGGACTTGATCCAGGATCAGGGCGTCGTCCTGAAACAGCGCATCGGTCAGTGCGAGACGCCGTGCGCGGATGGGCGTTGGATGCTTAAGCGGCGACAGCAGCCCATCAGCGTCAAGGCGTCGGATCGGCGCCGGTTCGTCGACTGAGAATTCAATGTAGTGATCCGATCGCGCGCGCCCATACGGCAGGGGCCAGCGAAATGCGGGATGGAACCCTAAGCTGGCGGACATGTCTTCTTCCCCTGTGTTCCGGACGGTTGCCACGACGGACAGCGCGGCGCCCTGCAGCGCAAACCGAACATCCAACTCGAAGTGAAAGGGATACACCTGCGAGGTCGCAGCGTCGCTGCTCAACCGGAATATGGCGGCCGCTGAGCCCGTTGCCGTTGCAGCAAACAGCTTGCCGCGGGCGAATCCGTGCCGGGGCAGGGAATAATGGTTCTGGCCGAGGCGGTAGCGCCCACCCGCCAAGGCCCCTACGATCGGAAAAAGCAGCGGCGCGCGTCCATTCCAGAAGGCCGGATCGCCGTCCCAGAGCAGATCGCGCCCCGCCGAGTCGCGCAGCGTGGACAGTTGCGCGCCCAGAGGGTTGATCTCCACCGCAAGGCTGGTGGAGGTCAAGGACAACCATGAATTCTTTTCATCGGACATGGTCTTAGCCTCGCAAATAACGGGCAAAGCGCTCAGCTAGCGTTTCAGGCAACTCCTGAAGCGACCGTCGACGCGATGAGCGTACCAATCGGTGCTCAGCGCGCGACTGATTTTCGGTCCCCGTAAGACTATTCGCGGCACGACCGCTTTGGGTAGCGATCGGCCCGCCTGGCGTTCGGCGAGCGCGAATACACCCTTATAGGTGTTGGTGTGTTCGAAATCGCGGGTTCGGCCCTGCTGCAAATCTGTGTGGATTTCGCTTTCACTCAGATCGAGGCGTCGGGCCAGCGAGCGAACCGCGAGTTCGGTGCCGCCCGGCTCCCCAGCCTTGTCATCGTGTGGCAGTAGCGCTCCGTCAGTCACTACAGAAGTTCCGGAGGCGATTCCCAGAGCGGTTTGAAATGCCGCGTTGCGGCTGGAATACTGCCCAGCATTGAAATCGGCAAAGCGATACAGGTAGCTGTCGTAAGGTGCCTGGTAGTCCAACAGGTGCGCAATGCCGAAGTACACGCTTCCCCGGCGCGTAAACAACTCGTCCGCAATGCTGCCCTTTATCGGGTAAGGGTAAGTATGGTCCGCGGAGTACTCCGACGCGAATGCGACGTTGACCTGCATCGGACCGCGGGTGCGTATGGGATTGCGGCTTTCGAAAAGCGTGCGTCCCATCGGTACCCGGCCGATGAAATCCTCGTAAATATCGCTGAGGTCCTTTTCAGTCTTCGCCCCCTTGATCCGCTCTTCGTAACTGCGCCCGTTCGATGAGTTCAGCTGCAGCGCCGTGTGAACGATCACTAGGGGGACGCCGGCGCGAGCGGCGCGACCCTCGATTTCACGCATCGCAATGTTGCCCATTCCGCGCACGACGGGGTTGACGCGAAAGCTCGATTCCTGTTCCACCACCGCCTCGACGGCGCAGATTCTTTCCGGGGTGGGCGCCAGCGAATGGCTCGCAAATCCGTCGTACAGGGCAGCCACCCACTTCGCCCGGTCGGGCACACTGCCTGGAAGCAGTCGCTCGATCAGCGCGCGGGACTCCTCGGGGCTCGGCGCCGCCGGGCCGGGAGGAGGTGCGCTGGCGCAACTGGCGAGCAGCGCCATGCCTGCCAGGACGGGTAGCAGGCCGGCGCCCCGCAGGAGGACTGCCCGGGTTTCCGGCGGCCCCTGCGAGAATTTCGCGCCGGACGTTCCTGAAAACGCGCTGCTGGTCACCGTTGCGGACATTGCGTCAAAGCTACACTGCAAAGCAATGCTTTGTGGAGTCGGCATGAAAAGTCTGCTGCGTTTGTCAAAAGTCATCCTCGCTGCGGGTATTGCGGTCGCGATCAGCGGATGTGGTGGATCGGATTCGGTGTTTAAATCGGTGCCCAAGGCGCCCGCGGCTCCGGTATTGCAGAGCGTGGGGGGCACGATCACCGGTCTCACGGGCACAGTAGTGCTGCAGAATAATGGTGGCGACGCCCAATCCATTGGCACAGACGGCCCATTCACTCTGTCGACCCCGGTCGCTCAATCGAGTGCGTATGTCGTCACGGTAAAAACGCAGCCCAGCGGACAGACATGCACCGTGAGCAACGGATCTGGCACCGTGGGGACGGCCAACATAACGAACGTCACCGTAGTGTGTTCCGCGAGCACCTTCACCATCGGCGGCACCGTGTCGGGCGTCTCAGGAAGTGTAGTGCTCGCTAACAATGGCGGTGATGCAGAAACGCTCAGCAGCGATGGTTCGTTTACCTTCCCGACGCCGCTGGCAGCCGGTAGCCCATACGCCGTTACTGTGCAGACGCAGCCTACAGACCAGACTTGCAGCGTCAGCAACGCTTCCGGCACGACGGCCAGTGCGAATGTGACCAACGTTTCTGTGGTGTGCTCGACGAACACGTACTCCGTAGGCGGGACCGTTTCGGGTCTCAGTGGCACGGTGGTCATGCAAGACAACGGCGCCGATCCGATCCCAGTAGGAACTGACGGCCCATTTACATTCGATACGCAGATTGCCGAAGGCAGCGCATATGCCGTGACCGTGCAGACGCAGCCCAACGGGCAGACGTGCACCGTCAGCAACGGCTCGGGCACTATGGCCGGCGCAAGCGTCTCTAACGTGTCGGTGACGTGCGTCGCCGCTAACACCACATTGTCGGTGAGCGCTACCGGAGTCATTCCAGTGAACGGCGCGACGGGTACTCTCACCGTAACCAATACCGGATCGACTTATGCGGCTTATAACGTTTCAGCGACTCTCCCAGGCGGATGGGTCGGGGTCATTCAGGATGCCAGCGACTGCCTCGTGGTGACACCGGGAAGCAGCTGCACGTTGTCGTTCACCTCTTCGGCCCCCTACGTTGCGCAGGGAAATATTACTGTCAGCGGCCTCAACATCACTTCGCCCCCAACGACCGCACTGGCGTTCAGCATCGACGACTACCTGGTGTTTGCCGTGCCGACTGCCTCGACGGCCGTGGTTGTGGCCGCCAGCGATTCAAGCCCGGGCATACTGTGGAGCGTGACTTACGACGTTATTCTGGGAATAGACGAAGCCTCCACGAGTTCGTCGGCATCGCCGACATCCCCGGCTTACGCGGGTGGAACTCCCGCGGCACTTGCGTGCAACGGCAGTACGGACGGAAGCTGTAATACCGCTAACATCACGTCCTTCTACACCTACAACAGTGTTCCGTTGAGCGGCTATGCTGCCGGTCTGTGTCAGTCCATAACATCGGACAACAGCGGTGCCGTATCGCAGGGAACCTGGTACCTGCCGGCCATTTGCCAGATGGGCGGACCCGGAGCGCTCGAGTATTGTGCGAGCGGGATGGCGAATATCGACACCAATCTGTCGCAACTGGGCTTCGCAGGGCTGTCGGTAAACCCGTACTGGAGCTCCACGGAATTCTCCTCCTTCCCGTCCCTGAGCGCGTGGATTCAGTCGTTGGCGACCAGCGGGAACCTATTTCAGAACGGTGTCGATAGGCAAAACAGCGCTGCGGTTCGCTGCGTCCGGGAAATCGGCTACTAGGCGGGGGCGGCGGGTTGCCGATCAGCCCGATGGCGACGGGGCGACGAGTTGTCGGATCCAGTGGACCGTCAGGTTGCGCTCATCCGGCATTTGCGGGTCGGCGTTAGATCCGCGCCTGACCTTCGATGGTTGGGCGAGCGCACGCGTGGCTCCTGGCGGAATCCCGAAGGTCCGACGGAAGGCGCGATTGAAGGTGGCTTCGCTGGAGAAGTGATTCTGCAGCGCGATATCCAGGACGCGCCGGCCCTGGCGGCCGAACACGAGTTCCCACAGTGCACGTTGCAAACGCCGCTCTTGAATATAGCTCGCCAGGCCGCCGTCGGCTTCGAACAGGCGGTACAGCGTGGCGCGCGACCAGCCGGAGTGCGAGCAAAGGGACTCCGCTGACAATTCCGCCGAATCCAGATGAGTGTCGACGTATCGTTTGATCGAGGCAATCGTGAGTTGATGCGGGAGCCGCAGCGACTCTATGGTTCCGGCCAGGAGGCCCAACAATCCCCGGAAGGCCGTGTCCAGCTCACTTGCCGACGCCGCTTCTGAGCGGGTCGCCAGATAGTTCATCTTTGCACCGAGCAACTTTCCTACAGGCGAGTCGCTGCGCAATACTGCGCAATGTTCATAGCCCGAAGAGGCAAGAAGCGGTGCGAGCATCGCTCGAGGGACGAAGAGCGAGAGAGAACGGGCTGCAGACCCGCGGGGAGCCAGCACCGTGTATTCCGTCGGGAGCACCGTGTCCAGAATGCCCACGTCGCCCGTGCGGAACACCGCCGTTCTACGCCCCGACCGGACGTGACTCTCTCCGGCCAGATTGAGATGGACCTGAAAATGATCGTAGCCGCTGCGCGCGACGTGGCGCGTCGTGCGGCTGTATTGTAGGGAACAACTCTGCATGTCCGTCAGGACGGCCGCTCCCAGGCGGCGAGTTCGGCTGCGTGCGCGAAATTCCTGGCCCTCGGTCAGAGACAGTTCGCACACGTCCGCCATGGAATCGTGGAAAGCGCGAAAGGCGTTGCTTCCAGACCCGTAATCCAGTGCGATGACTCGGCCTGGCGTCAAAGGTTCGTGCGATGCAGCAGGGTCGGCGCTCATGGAACACTCTGCGTTGTTCTGTCGGCATCGGGACATGCCGGCGCGGGTCGGAAGGCGGGTGAAGTGTATCGCTTGTGAGACGCTCGGCAAAGTCGCGAGGGCGGCGCGGGCACATAGTGTCTGTTGCCCGTGGCTGCGGTCACGCGGCCCAAGAAGAAGACGGGGTCCTACGGAGCGTGAACAGGCCTCGACGACTTAGAACTCTTACCTTTCGCTGGAGATTGCCATGTCCGTAAAACATCCGCTGCGCGCTTGCGCGGCTCTCGCGCTCTTTGCGTGCATCAGCTTCGCGGCTTTTGCAGACGATCATGCCTATACCGAGGGACCGGTCGTCAACCTGGCTAGCATCCGCACGGTTGACGGCAAGTTCGACGAATACATGAAGTGGCTCGACACGACCTGGAAGCAGGAGCAGGAGGCCTCCAAGAAGGCCGGCTACATTCTCGGCTATGAAATTCTGACGGTCGAGGCGCACGGACCCGACGACCCGGATGTGATTCTGCGGATTACCTACAAGAATTGGGCCGCCCTGGATGGGGCGCTGGCCAAGGGCGACGCCATCTCAAAACAATTCGAGGGCTCGGTGGATTCCGCCAACAAGGCTCAAGCGGACCGTTCCAAGATCCGGCGCGTGCTGGGCTCCCAGACGCTGCAGATCCTTCAATTGAAGTAGCAGCCGCTAGTACGAAAACACGGGCCAATCCGGACGGAGCGGCCGGCTTGGCCGGCCGCTCCGTCCGGATTGTCCGGCGCGGATATCCGCGGACAACGGCCGTTCGGCCCGATCAAATCTTAAGGCTAATAAAAACATAGACTTACGACCGCCATGGCCCCCGGCACGGGACCTGCAATGGCCTGCGCGTGGAATCTCTCCACGCCTACGGTGGGCCGATGAAGCAGTCCCCTTTGAGTTTGCGAGACACGACTCGACAGGATCGCCTGATCGAGGCCCCTTCCGTGTGGCGCCGACATCGACGGCTCGCGATCGTCGGGGCGGCGGCTGTGCTGGCCTCAGGGGCGTTGGTTATTTATCTGCTGCGATTCGCAGGCGCCGCCGGTTCTATCGCAAGCTCACGTCTGACGATAGCCACGGTAGAACGGGGGAGCTTCGTGCGTGACGTCGCGGCGGATGGTCAGGTCGTGGCAGCAGTAAGTCCGACGCTGTATGCCACTGCGGCCGGGACAGTCACGCTTCACGTCCATGCCGGCGATAGCGTCGAGAAGGGCAGGATTCTGGCCACGATCGGCAGTCCGGATCTGACCGCGAAGCTGTCGCAGGAACAGGCGCTGCTGCAAAGCGTGCACCTGGATTGGGAACGAGCGCAAAGAGATGCCGAGCGCACGCTGCGGCAACTGCGCGCTGCCTACCTTCAGGCGCAAGTGGACCAGAAGACGGCGCAACGCGAACTCGACCGAAGTCGCAAGGCTTACGATCTCGGCTCCTACTCGGAGCTGCAGATGCTGCGAGCCCAGGACGCGCTGGAAAAATCGCAGTTCTCTTTCGAACAGGCCCAGGCGAGTTTCGAGTCGCAGCCGCAGCAGAATCGTTTCGACATCGGGAGCAAGCGGGCGTTGTGGCAGCGCCAGCAATACCTGGTCGCGGATCTGCAGCGACAGGTCGATACGCTGAACGTCCGGTCGCCCGTCGACGGGCAAGTAGGGCAGGTGCAGATCGCGGACCGCGCCACCGTAGCGAAGGATACGGCGTTGCTGACTGTGGTTGACTTGTCGGCGCTGGAAGTTGAAATCAAGGTTCCCGAGAATCTTGCGCGGGATCTGCAGCCCGGCATGAAAGCGACGCTGCAAGGCGATGGACATGAATGGCAGGGAAGCGTCGGCGGAGTTTCACCGGAAGTCGTCGCGGGCCAGGTCACTGCACGGTTGCGCTTCGGGACGGAAAAACCGGCCGGGCTTCGCCAAAGTCAGCGATTGTCCGTGCGCGTGCTGCTGGACCGCCGCGACGATGTGCTGATGGTCGATCGCGGGGCTTTCATGGACCAGGACGGTGGCGGCTTCGCGTACGTGGTGCACGATGACATTGCCGAGCGCAGACCCATTCGTCTGGGTGCCGCGAGCATCGCCAAAGTCGAGGTGCTTGAGGGACTGGCCGCCGGCGACCGTATCGTCGTCTCGGGAACCGACGCCTTCGACGGCGTGCAACGCGCGATTCTCAGTCAATAAACCCATCCTGTCGCACGAGATCACCATGCTCAAAATGACCCGGCTGTCGAAAGTCTACCGCACCGAAGTCGTCGAGACCTATGCGCTGCGCGACTTCTCGATACATGTTCGTGAGGGGGAGTTCGTGGCCGTCACGGGCCCGTCGGGGTCCGGGAAAACCACCTTCCTCACCATCGCCGGGCTGCTCGAGGAGTTCAGCGGCGGCGAATATGAGCTCGACGGCGTGGATACGAGGGGATTGAGCGACTATCGCCGCTCGCGGCTGCGCAACGAGAAAATCGGCTTCGTGTTCCAGGCCTTCAATCTCATTGCCGACCTCAATGTGCAGGAAAACATTGACGTACCCTTGCGCTACCGCGGATTCGCCGCTACGGAGCGGCGTCGCCGAATCAGCGAGTCCCTGGAGCGAGTCGGCCTATCGGCACGCGCGCGTCACTACCCGGCCGAGTTGTCTGGAGGTCAGCAGCAGCGCGTAGCTATCGCACGGGCTCTTGCGGGCAGCCCGCGGCTACTGCTGGCGGACGAGCCCACCGGAAACCTCGATACTCAGATGGCGCGGGGCGTCATGGAACTGATCGAAGAACTGCATCGCGATGGGGCGACCATCGTCATGGTGACGCACGATCCCGAACTCGCCGTGCGGGCGCAACGGGAGGTGCACATCATTGACGGAACGGTGGTCGACATCGTCGCCCCACCCCGGTTGGTCGGCGGCGCTGCCGCTCGTTCGTAGCGGCATCGGAGGCGACATGTTCAATTACTATTGTGCACTTGCTCTGCGAAGCCTCAGGCGCAACGTCGTACTGACGGCACTGATGATCGCAGCCATCGGCGTTGGAATCGCCGCGTCGATGACGACGCTGACGGTTTATCGCAGCATGGCGGCCAATCCGATTCCGGGCAAGTCCCAACAGCTGTGGGCAGTCCAGATCGACAATTGGGGCGTGGGCGGTGGCGTGGGACCCGGAGGCGGGGACAACCTGCAGGATCAGCTGTCTTACACCGACGCGACGGGCTTGATGAATACACACGGTGCCCGTCGGCAGGTGGCGATGTACGCCTCCATTGCGATAGTGACACCGGCCGACCCGCAGGTACGGCCCTTTCAATTGGTCGCGCGCGCGACCTATGGCGATTTCTTCCCGATGTTCAACGTACCGTTTCGCTTTGGAGCGGGCTGGTCCGCGGCGGACGACGACGCACGGGCTGCCGTGGTCGTCATTTCAAGCGATCTGAACGACAGGCTGTTCGGTGGTGCGAACAGTGTCGGGAAAATGATTCATCTGCAGACCGAAGACTATCGGGTGGTCGGTGTTCTGGATAGGTGGGAGCCGGTACCGCGTTTCTATGATCTGGACGGGGCGTATAGCAAGCCGGAGGACCTCTTTCTGCCTTTCCGGCGGGCGATCGAGCAGCGTCTGGCAGCCGACGCAGGCGACTCCAATTGCAGCCGCAGCGTCGGCAAGGGCTGGGAAGGATTTCTGTTCAGCGATTGTGTCTGGATCCAGTTCTGGGCTGAGCTGCCGACGGACGCCGACGTACGTCGATATCGTTCGCTGCTCACTAACTATGCCGCCGAGCAACAGCGCGCGGGGCGCTTTCATTGGGCGCCCAGAACCCAGCTGCGCGACGTGCAGCAGTGGCTGTCCTACCATCATCTGGTCTCCGACGAAGTGCGAATCATGGTGCTGGTGTCCTTGAGCTTTCTGGCGGTCTGCCTGCTGAATGCGACCGGGCTGATGCTAGCCAAGATCGTCAGCCGCGCCGCCGATATCGGGGTGCGCCGTGCCCTCGGCGCCAGTCGGCGCGCAATCTTCGTCCAGTGTCTGATCGAGACGGCGGTCGTGGGACTCGTCGGCGGCCTGCTGGGGTTACTGCTCACGGGCCTGGGACTCAAAGGCCTGGGCTTGCTGATTTCCGAAGAGGGCCGCCTGCTGCTGCACCTTGATGCGATGGATGTCGCGATTGCGATATTGCTCGCGGTGACGGTGACCGTCATCGCAGGCCTGTACCCGACCTGGCGGGCCGCGAGGCTGCAGCCGGCTTTGCAATTGAAGTCCTTGTAAAGGAGAGCGCGTATGGAAGTGGGTCCCATCCTGGCCACTCTGCGCCGCAACCGGTTCGGCGCGATCCTGATCTGCGTGCAGATGGCGCTGACGCTGGCCGTTATATGCAACGCCGTATTCATCATCCAGCAGCGCACGATTCTTACCCGGCGTCCCAGCGGCACCGACGAGGCCAATATTGTCGCGATCACCAATCAATGGGTGGGCTTCCCGCAGGACTTGAAGGCGCGCGTACAGACGGATCTGGCGAGCCTGCGTGCGCTTCCCGGTGTCATTGACGTGTATGCCACGAATTCCTACCCGTTCACGGGCTCGGGGAGCACCGCAGCGGTGAACCTACATCCAGATCAAACGTACCCGACGGAGCTGGCTGCGGCTTACAACGCGGACGAGCACACGCTGCGCGTTCTGGGACTGAAGCTGATTGCGGGTCGAAATTTCACGGCCACGGAAGTGACCGATCTCTTGCCCGGAGATATACCGGAGCCTACAGGCTTGATCATCACTCGCACCCTCGCGGAACAATTGTTTCCTCAGGGCGGCGCGCTGGGGCGGTCCGTCTACTTGAGCCTGATCGGGGGCAAGTCCGTTCCGATCGTCGGCGTGGTCGAAAAGTTGCAGGTGCCCTGGGTCCGGGCGGGGGGCTGGGGAAGCACCTTCAATGACAACTCGATTCTGCAGCCCTTCCACTACTACAGTACGCAATATCACTACCTCATCCGGGTACGCAATGGTCAAGCCGCCACTGTCATGACTGCCGCAGCCAGGAAGCTGTTCGATATCAACCGCTCGCGAGTGCTGCGTAACATCCAATCGCTCAGCGATGCCCGTTACGAGGCGTACCGTGATGACCGTGCATTTGCGACAATACTGGAAGTAGTTTGTGTTGCAATGTTGGCTGTGACGGCGTTCGGCATCGTGGGGCTCACGAGCTATTGGGTGTCGCAGCGGCGGCGGCAGATCGGTATTCGCCGCGCACTGGGCGGGACCCGGGGTGCGATCGTGCGCTACTTTCAGACGGAGAATTTCATGATTGCCCTGGTAGGTAGTGCAGCGGGAGTTGCGCTGACGCTGGGCGTGAATCTGTGGACGGTCAATACATTCGCCATGGCACGATTACCCTATGGCTATGCGCTCGCCGGAGCGTTCATCATCCTGCTACTCGGGCAGGGCGCGACCCTGTGGCCCGCGTTGCGTGCGAGCCTTATATCTCCCGCGCTCGCAGTCCGTAGCGCGTAGTCATACTGTGTCAATGCGAACCGTACTCGTCATCGACGACAACCCCTCCGTGGCCTCGGCCCTGGAACTGCTCTTTCGGCTCCGGGACATCCGTACGCTGGCGGCAACGACGCCCGGCCAGGGACTTGTGACGCTCGAGAGCGAGCGGGTCGATCTGGTTATTGCGGACATGAACTTCAGCGCCGATACGACCTCAGGAGAGGAAGGTGTGGCGCTGTTCCGAGCGATACGGGCATCGCGGCCCGACCTACCGGTGATCCTCCTGACAGCCTGGACGCACCTCGACTCGGCGGTGCAATTGGTCAAAGCGGGTGCCGCGGATTATCTCGGCAAGCCCTGGGATAACGACAGGCTGCTGGCGACGGTCGAGAATCTGCTCGAACTGGCCGAGGCGAACGAAGAGCGTGAACGTTTGCACAGGGGACGCAGACAACGACGAGCGAGGCTCGCGGCACAATATGAATTGCGTGACATCGTATTCGAGTCAGAGGCGATGGAGCGCGCGGTTGATCTTGCGTGTCGAGTGGCGCGCGCCAACGTGCCTGTGCTGATAACGGGCCCCAATGGCGCCGGCAAGGAGCGTATTGCGGAGATCGTGCATGCCAATTCTGCGGTGCGCAGTGGCCCCTTCGTCGCCATCAACTGCGGGGCCATTCCTTCCGAATTGATCGAGGCAGAGCTTTTCGGTGCGGAAGCGGGGGCCTATACAGGAGCCAGCCGCGCACGCGTGGGGCGGTTCGAGCTGGCCAACGACGGCACCTTGTTCCTGGATGAGATCGGCAATTTGCCCGTGGCGGGGCAGGTGAAACTGCTGCGGGTGCTCGAAACCGGGCAATTCGAGCCGCTCGGATCCAGCCAGACGCGCAGTACCCGCGTGCGGGTGCTGAGCGCGACTAATAGTGACCTGGCCGCGCAGATCCGCGACGGGCGCTTTCGTGAAGATCTGTACTACCGTCTCAATGCTATCGAGATCGCGTTGCCATCGCTGGCTGACCGGCCCGAGGACATTCTGCCTTTGGCGCAGCATTTCCTGGGGCCGGATCTGGAGCTTGGAGAGGATGCCCAGGCGGCCCTGCTGGCACATGGCTGGCCCGGCAATGTCCGCGAACTGCGCAACTCAATGCAGCGGGCGAAGTTGCTGGCGGGCGGAAAGGTCGTGGGCGCTGCCGATCTGAATCTGCCGGCGGCGTCGCGGCCGTTTCATCTTGAAGACGATTCGCTGACTCGTGAGGCCATCGAGACGAGTCTGCGCAAGGCCGGCGGAAACATCACTCGTGCGGCCCAGAGCCTTGGGCTCTCGCGTCAGGCGCTGTATCGTCGCATGGAGCGCTTCGGACTGCGGAGCTAAGGCGTCAGGTCCAAATGAAGTTCAGCCTTGAGGGCAAACTCGCCGCCCTGCTGGTGGCCGTCTTCCTGATGGGGGCGCTGCCGGCGGCATGGCTGGGGCGTTATTGGGATCAGCCTTGGGGCGCCGTCGCGATGGCTGCAGGAGTCTTGCTGGCGGTGTGGCTCGCGCGGCGAGCCCTGCGGCCGATTCGCCGCATGCTTCGGGCGATGTCGGGAGCCGTGGCGAGCTATCGTGACGGGGACTTCAGCCTCTCGATGGCGGTGGATAGTCGGGATGAGCTCGGCGAGTTGATGGCCGCTCACAATCAGCTCGGAAGCGCCCTTCGCGAACAACGTTCTCACCTCGCGCAGCGCGAGCTGCTGCTCGATACCGTGACACAGCACTCCCCAGTGGCGCTCGTGCTGGTCGATGCAGGTCAACGCGTGTCGTACGCGAATCTCGCCGCGCGTCACTTGTTCAACGAAGGGCGCAGCCTCGTGGGTCAGGACTTCGGTGCCCTATTGAGTCGTTCTCCGGAGACGCTGCGCACGGCGGCCGATTCCGGTGGCGACAGCCTGTTTACCGCCGACATCGACGACGTTGAGGAGACTTTTCACCTGTCGCAGCGATTGTTTCGCCTTCAGGGGCGACCGCATCGGCTGTACCTGGTGAAGCGTTTGACCCGCGAGCTGTCCCGGCAGGAGGTCGCGATCTGGAAGAAGCTCATCCGGGTGCTCAGTCACGAGTTGAACAACTCGTTGGGTCCCATTGCTTCGCTGGCTCAATCGGGAGCCGAGTTCGGTCGGCGGGCGGATATCGCGAATATGGCTGCAGCCTTGGCGGCGATCGGCGAGCGCGCGCAGCACCTGCATCAATTCATCTCAGGTTACGCGGCGTTTGCCCGGCTCCCCACGCCGCGTCTCGCTGAGGTCAACTGGGGCGATTTCGTCGCCGATCTCGTGGCAGCACATCATTGCCGCGTCGTCGGCCCGCTGCCGAGTGAACCCGGCTGGTTCGATCGCTCGCAACTCGAACAGGCGCTGATCAACCTGCTCAAGAATGCGGGGGAGGCCGGCGGTCCGGCGGAGCAGATCGAGTTGGCAGTCGCTCGAGTCGGCGGCGAACAGCGCATCGAGGTGCGTGATCGCGGGCCAGGCATGAGCGCGGCCGTGTTGAGTCAGGCTTTGCTGCCGTTTTATTCGACCAAACGCAGCGGCACGGGCCTCGGACTCGCGTTGGTGCGCGAGATCGCGGAAGCACACGGTGGCCGCATTCGTCTCGCCAACCGCGAGGGCGGCGGCCTGTGCGTCATGCTCACTCTGCCGCTTCCAGACGTAGTGTCCCGCAAACCGGGTGGTGCGCCGGATACTCACGCCTCATACTGAAATACCTCTTCCAATGGCACGGCGAACACCCGAGCGATCTTGAACGCCGCTTCCAGGGATGGCGAGTAGCGACCCTGTTCGACGGCGATGATCGTCTGGCGCGTCAAGCCGACGCGGTCGGCAAGCTCGAGCTGGGTCATCTCCCCGTGTTGGAAACGAAGGGCGCGGATGTTGTTCTTGACTTGTGTTTGAGCCACGGCAATTCACATCCCCAGCCGGTAGTAGACCAGCTGGGAGCCCAGCCGAACCAGTTCTGCCAGTGCGAATGCGCCTAAGCTCGCGTAGAACAGAATGCCGGCGTGCGTCGGGGCTATTGCCAGGAGAAGAATGCACCAGACTCCCGCGGCCAGTGCGTAGTAGGCGTTCCGTGAGCCGCGCAACTCCACCACCACGTCGCGCTCATCGCGTTTCTCGCGCTTCGCCGTCAGCGCGATTGTCAGGTGGGCGACGATGGTGACGGCGGTCGTCAATACTGTCGTACCGATGAGGACGGCAATAGCCGCGACCGGCGTCAGGTTCTGCCCCCAAAGGCGAAAGCCGAAGAAGCCGTAGACGAGAAGGATGGCGGCGAATTGGGCTGCGATACTCTTCTCCCGGAACGTCATGGCGGCTGACTCCGAAGGGCCTCGCTGCTGCCTCTCGATCGCCTGGCTGGCGATCAGCAGTAGCCCGGCGAGCAGAACGCCTGCGCCGCCCCAGTACGCACGATGCTGACTCACAGCGAAGTGCAGCAGACTTACGGCTGGCGCCAGTCCCAGCAGAATCAGTCCGTTGATGAGCCGCAACGGCGCGGTGTAGGGCCGCGGAGCCTTGGGCTGCGCCGACGACCTGCGCGCGATGAGTGCTGCTGCCGTGATGCAGGCCAGCGTCCACACAACGGCGGCGACGAGGGCGATGGGTGAAAGATCGAACATGGCCGTGGGCTCCTTGGGATGTAAAAGATACCGTACACAAAGTCTTGTATACCGGACATGGCGCCATGTCAAATATTTTTGACATCCCTAAGGTCGATGGCCGATCTGTCACCGGGAGTTGTTTCTTAACGACGGATACGCGCGGGCCGACGATGCACGCCGAATGAATCAGTGCTGGGCCGCCGTCCCATATAGGAGTCTGAAATAACAGGGCGGAACCCGTCCGCGGCTGACGCATTGAATGGTCACGCTATCCCCGGACGGGCAGCACTGAACGCATGGGAGCTGGGAAACAACGGTGATGGCGTCGCGTCGGCTTCTCCCCTTGGCCGCCGTGGCCTGTTTCGCCCTCTCCCCGGCAGCGAAGTCCCAAACGCCTTCCCCGCTTCAGGAGTGGCAGTACTCCGGCGGCATCGCGCTGCAGAAACTGTTCGAGCCGCAGATGCCGGACTGGCGGGTCGTCCTCGGCACGGCGACGGAAGCTGAACCGACCTACGAAGGCGCGCGCCCTTATAGATTCCGAGTCGGCCCGGTGATCAACGTTCAGTACAAGGACCTGGCGTTTGCTTCACTGGGCGAGGGCTTAGGCGTAAATTTGTTGCGCGCCGATCACTACCGCGTCGGGGTTGCGGTGGGATACGACCTGGGCCGGCATATTTCCGTCGACTATCCGCATCTGCATGGCCTGGAAGACATTGCTTCCGCGCCGGTGGTCCGGGTGTTTGGTTCGTATGTGATCTCGAAGGAATTCCCGCTGGTCCTCCGAGCAGACGTGCGCCGCATCGTGGGCGGTGCCGACGGAATGGTGGGCGACGTGGAGGCCTTTCTGCCGCTACCCGGCAGTTCCAAGCGGCTGATCATGTTCGCCGGCCCCTCGTACACGTTCGCCAACCGACAACATATGCAAACATCCTTCGGCGTCAACGCCAGCCAGGCGTTGGCGTCGGGATATCCCGTCTTCCTGGCTCACGGAGGCTCCAACTCCGCGGGTATCGGCTTCAGCGCCACCGGCTTCATCACGGACCACTGGCTGGTCAATGTGGACACGGCCGTGAATTACTTGCTGGGAAGTACGCGCGACAGTCCCATCACGCAGTCGACTACACAGGGAGTTCTTGCGATCTCGGCTGAGTACATGTGGTAGGTAGCCGCCGGCGTTCAAACGCCGCTGCTGGCATCGTAGTAGTGTCGTTTCGCTTCGGTCCACCACCACGCCAACAGCACCGGCAGCCCGAACAGCAATTCGCGCATGCGCTTGGCGAGTGACAGCGCGAGCGCCAGATCGCTGCCTACACCGAGCAGGTGCCCGACGCTGACCAGAACGCCTTCCTGTACGCCGATTCCCGCCGGAACCAGGAATATGAAGTGGCGTGCCGCCTGGGTCAGGCTTTCAAGCACCAAGGCGGCCGTAGGACTGACGGGATGACCCAGCCAGCGCAGTGCCAGCCAGGTTTCGCCGGAGCCGGCGATCAGACCGGCCAGCTGCCACAGCGCACTTCTGGTCAAGCGGGGTGCCGCGGCCAACAGGCTGCCGATTTCGGTATCCAGGCTGGCCAGCTTGCCGGGAAGTTGCAGCGTCTGCAGCCGATCGCCGCACAGCTTTTCGGCGAATTGCTTCAGGCGGGTGAAGAGGGACCCGTAACGCAGTACCGTTGCGATAAGCGCTATCAGCGGCAGTGTCATCACGAGGGCGATCAGGAAATACCGGGTGAGCTGCGTTGTGCCGGTCATCTGCAGCAGGCACACGACGCCTATGGCGACAAACAGATAAACGCTCACGATGGTCAACAGCGTTTCGACGATCACGCTTGCAGCGGCCACGGTTCCATCCACGCCGCTGTGCGCGAGTAGCCGTATGCCGACGATTTCGCCGCCGATGTTTGCGACCGGCAGCAGGCGATTGAGGGCCTCGCGAACCGAAGCGATCCAGAACAGAGTAGTGACGCGCGCTTTGCGCAGGAGCAAGTTGTGCCATCCGAGCACATCGAGGAGCAATGGAGCTGCGTGAAACGGCACAAGCCACAGCAGCACAAAGCCTGCGTGGTAAAGCGGTGTGAGAATGGCTGAGACGCCTTCGCGGGCAATGAGTGCAATCATTGCCACCGCGCCGGCTAGAAAAGCCAAGCGAACGGCGATTTTCATGCTGCGCGCCGGCTCACACGCGAGTCCAGCAGATCGCGATATCCGCCGCAGGCCACCTGGGCCGTCGCGATGGCATCCCTGACTCTTGCGCTCAGCAGCGCAGCCAACTCGTCAGCGTGCCGGTATGCACCCATGGATGCAGCCACCGGGCCTGGCATCTCAACGGCGGGATGCGAGTAGATTTCCGTCACACCGGGCGGCAGCCGCGCGAGGATTGCGAGCAAGGTGCTTTCATCGAGCGAGCCGCTGCAGGAGATGCCGAACAGCTGATCGTTATGCGCGATTCCGGCGGCCCGCAGCCTGCGCTTCATCAGGCTCAACCAGGGGCTCAGCGCCAGGGCGCCAGCGGAGTCGGCTATCGCCGCGCCGCCGCGCTGCCGGAACCAGAGCGGCTCCTGGGGCACTCTGACGGCGGGAGCGCCGTAATCGCGGCCGATGCGCACTATCATCTGCAGCAGGGTTGGATGCAGGTGGAAGTGCTTGTGCGCATTCACGTGATCCAACAGCAATCCGGTTCCGGCAAAGGCCTCGAATTGGGCGCGGATTTCAGCTTCCAGCTGCCGGCGCAGCGCGGGCAACAAAAAAAAGCGCACGCCATCCCGAAACATGCGGCTGCCGAAGCGGCCGTCACGATCCACCAGATCGGGAATCAGCCGTCGCGAGAGTACGGCGTGTCCGTCCGCGAGCACCAGGTGCAGGCCCACTCGAAGATGCGGCAGATCCTGCGCTCGCCGCACCGCATCCGCGGTCGCAGGCTCGTTCACCATCAGGCTGGCAGCCGAGAGCACGCCCGCCAGGCTCGCCTTTTCGATGCCTTCGTTGACCGCCCGGTGCAGTCCGAAGTCGTCGGCCGTTACGATCAGGAACTTCGACGCTGTGGAGCGCGACAGTGGCGGCCGTTCTGCCACGACAGCCCGTCGATCAGGCCTGATGCGCGCGCAGGAAGCGGAAGAACTCGACGCCTTCGCGCAGGCGACGCTTGGTCAATTCCCAACTCGTCATCATTTCCGCGGTCAATTCAACGATCTTGCGCGGTCGGAAGTAGAAGCTTCGATAGAACTTCTCCACTCCGTGATAGATCTCCTCGGCGCTCAGGTGCGGATAGCTCAACGGCGACAGTTGCACGCCCTGGCTGTTGACCAGCGAGGGATTCTCTTCCGTGGTCAGCCAGCCGTTCTGCACGGCCTCGGCATGCAATTGCGTGCCCGGATAGGGAGCGGCGAGGGACACCTGGATGGTGTTCGGGTTGATGTCGATCGCAAACTGGATGGTGTCGCGAATCGTCTGCGGGGTTTCCCCGGGCAGCCCGAGAATGAAGGTGCCATGTATCGCGATGCCCAGCTTGCGACAGTCCGCGGTGAAGCGTCGGGCGATATCGGTGCGCAGCCCCTTGCGGATGTTGTGGAGGATCTCGTCACTACCGGACTCGTAGCCCACCAACAGCAGGCGCAGTCCGTTGTCCTTCATGATCTTCAGCGTCGAATAGGGCACATTGGCCTTGGCGTTGCACGACCACGTGACGCCCAGTTCGCCCAGGCCGCGCGCGATTTCCTCAGCACGCGGACGGAAGTCGGTGAAGGTGTCGTCGTCGAAGAAGATTTCCTTCACCTGCGGCAGGTTCTCCTTGATCCAGCGGACCTCGTCGATGACGCTCTTGGAGCTGCGCACCCGGTAGCGATGGCCTCCGACCGTTTGCGGCCACAGGCAGAAGGTGCATTTGGAGCGGCAACCGCGTCCCGTGTAGAACGAGACGTACGGATGCTGCAGGTAACCTATGAAGTAATTCTCGATTTTCAGGTCGCGTTTGTAGAGCGGCGCGACCCAGGGCAGCGCGTCCATGTCCTCTATGGTCGCGCGGGCCGTATTGTGCTGAATCCGTCCGTCCGGGGTCCTGAAGCTCAAGCCCGCGATATCGGCGAGCGGGCGGCCTTCAGCGACTTCCTTGCAGGTGTAGTCGAATTCTTCGCGGGCGACAAAGTCCAGCGCGGCTGAAGCCGCCAGCGAACCTTCCGCGTCCACCGCGACCTTGGCCCCGACCATGCCGATGAGCACTCCGGGGTTGTCGGCCTTGAGCACTTCGGCGACCTTGCAGTCCTTGGTGAAGGACGGCGAGCTGGTGTGCATGATGATCAGCTCATATCCCCGCGACAGCTCCCTGACTTCGCTCATCTGCAGACCATCCGCGGGGGCGTCCAGCAGCTTGCTGTCCGGCACCAGGGCTGCGGGCTGCGCCAGCCAGGTCGGGTACCAGAACGAAACGATTTCGCGCTTGGCCTGGTAGCGGGCGCCGGCACCACCGTCGAATCCGTCGAATGAGGGCGGGTGCAGAAAGAGGGTTTTCAGCATGCAAAAGTCCTTAACGGGAGCGCATCAGGGAATGGGGTGGGCAGAGCCATCGCGCGCCACCCGGTAGCGGACCTGTCGCCATTGTACTCTGCGAGTCAGAAATCCCCAGCACCACAGGCCGAAGGCCAATGTATCCGTGAAGGGGACCACCCATATCCGCCAGATCGGCAAACTCGGTTTGCAGACGGCGAAATGAATCATGAGGCGCGTAGCGCCGGTGAGCGCGAGAATCGGCAAGGTGGCGTTGCTGCCGCCGGCCAGCAAACAGCCCAGCGCTGCCGTGGGTACGCTGAAGCTGATAAACGAAAAGGCGTAGCCCGCGGGTCGTACGGTGCGGATGGTCCGCAGCCACCGCAGCTGATGCCGCACCAGGTCCGCGAGGCTGCGCTCGTCGATACAGGTTTCGACCACCACGTCCGACAGCACCGTGCGCAAGCCTTTGCGGCGCGTCAGTTCGCCCAACCGGTAGTCGTCTGCAAGCTGATTGGCTATGGCGGCGAACCCGCCTATGCCGATCAGCACATCCTTGCGGATGGCGATGGTTGCGCCGAAGGCGAATGCCCGGGAACCGAACAGCGCCGCAACCCGGGCGGACGGCATGAACCATTCGTTCACAAAGATCGAGCCCACCAATGACCACAATCCCGGACGGGGACGCCCGCGGTACGGGCAGGTCACGATGCCCACGCCCGGATCCAGAAGCGGAGCCACGACGTGAGCCAGGTAGTCCGGCGCCACCCGCACGTCGCTATCCGCGATGACCAGGAAGTCGTGCCGGGCGAGCGGCATCATGTTCATCAGATTGCTGACTTTGCGGCTGCTGCCTCGCTGCGTCGGATCGATGGTGATCTGCAGGTCCAGGGCGGGGAATTCACGTTGCAGGCGCTGTACGACGGCCACGGCCGGATCGTCGGCCTCGCGCACCCCGAAAACGATCTGAAAGTGCGGATAGCGCTGCTCGCAGAACGAGCGCAGGGAGTCGTACAGCTCGAATTCCGCTCCACACAGGGGCTTAAGGATCGTGACCGGCGGTTGCGACGCTGACGTCCCGGTCCCGGTCCCGGTCCCGGTCAGGGTCGGAAAGCGAACGGCGAAGCAGGCGATCAGGGTGTAAGACAAGGCGAGTACTGCAAATGCGCAGCCGCTCGCGTCGAGCCATAGGGTCGCGTTCGTCATACACGTCAGACGTACGCTCACGCAGGAATCATTCCCTACTGAGAAGCCCTATCGTGCCCGGCCCGCTTAGCGCCGCTACGATCGGTCTCAAGTCATTGATTAAACTAGAGAGTGGGGCCGCCCAGCCTCACCGAAGAGGAGGCCAGGGCTTACCTCGCCCAATTGCTGATCAGTCGCTGATCGCGCACCGCGAGGTCGCAATTGACGGGCACTCCTGGCACAACGCCCTGAAGAACACTCAAGGCCTGTCCGAACGCTTGGGCGCAACTCCTCTTCCGAGGCCGGCCGTGCCGTTCCGCGCTCGGCCGGATTCCAATGACTGGCACGGGCCGCAGCTCCCGCCCGCGCAGGCGGGAACCTGGTTGGAATCGCCTGAACGAGGTTGCCTAACGCTTTGAAATCCACTGAATCTAGTCGGCTCCGCCCACGGCTGCGAGCGGCGCCGGTTGCCACGCGCGGCGCTGCCTGTGTTGTATGGGGAGTTGCGTTGCCTCAGGAGTGGAGTTATAAGCGCGGCGGCTACGAAAACGGATTTCACTCAACAAGCGCCTACAGGGAGCAACAACAATGTTGGTTTCAATGCGTGCTGTGGCACTCGCTGCCCTCGCCGTTCTTCTCCTGCCTCTGACGCCGCTGACCGCCGCTGCCCATACAGGCCCGTGTCCGCGGCCGGCGGCCGGCAGCGTAGTGTCGCCTCCGCCCGGGCTGTTCAGCGCCGCCGGCACACTGAACATCCAGTTCAATTACTTCACGACGGTGGATGCCGCCGGCCGGACTCTCTTCTGCTTTCAAACTCCAGACGGGCTCGAGTCGCCCACCTTGCACGTGCTGCCGGGCGACACGCTCAATGTGACCGTCACGAATCTCGTACCGGCGCCGCCGCCGGGGTCGCCGACCGAAGTGGTGTCCAATCCAACCAACGTCTGCGGCGATTCGACGATGACCATCACTTCGCTGAACGTTCACTACCACGGTACCAACACCTCGCCGGCGTGCCATTCGGATGAGGTCATTCATACGGTCATCAATTCCGGTGAGAGCTTCCAGTACAGCGTGCATTTTCCAACCGACGAACCACCTGGAATGTACTGGTATCACCCGCATCTGCACGGTCTTGCGGAAGCCGCGGTCCAGGGCGGCGCCTCCGGCGCAATCATCGTCGGTGGCATAGCGAACGTGCAGCCGGCGGTCGCGGGACTGCCTGAGCGTGTACTGGTCTTCAGAGATCAGAATGTAGCCGGCAATCCCGACCCAGGTGGAGTCGTACCCGCCTGGGATGTGTCGCTGAACTACGTGCCGGTCTCGTACGTCGCTACGCCGCAGCCGGGTTTCATTCCCAGCATCATCCAGATCAAGCCGGGACAGCGCGAGTTCTGGCGCGTGGTCAACGCCTCCGCCGACACGATTCTCGACCTGCAGGTGGTCTATGACAATCACGCCCAGCCGCTCGCGATCGTGGGTTTCGACGGAGTGCCCGTTGGATCCCAGGACGGGACCCGGCCGGGCAGTCTCGTAACTCAGACCCACGTGTTGATTCCAACCGCCGGGCGTGCCGAGTTCATCGTGACGGGTCCGTCTGCCTCGGTCCATAACGCCAGTTTGCGGACGTTGAATATCGATACGGGTCCGGCCGGCGACAACGACCCGGCGCGAACGGTGGCCATTCTGCAGAAAACCGTGTACGGACCGCCGCTGTCGACAACGGAAACCGCCACGGGTGCACCGGTCACCGCGCGGTTCGCGGGATTGGCGGCCGCGACACCCACGGCGGCGCGCAAGCTTTACTTCTCGGAGGTCATCTCGGACCCGAGCAATCCGGCGAGCCCGACCAATTTCTTCATCACGGTGGACGGTGCGACACCTACCCTGTTCGATCCCAACAATCCGCCGGCAATCACCACCACGCAGGGGTCGGTGGAGGATTGGACGATTGAAAACCGCTCGCCCGAGAATCATGAATTTCATATGCACCAGATCCACTTCCTGCTGCTCGACACCAATGGAGTGCCGGTGCCCGCAGCACAGCAGCAGTTTTTCGATACTTACCAGGTGCCTTACTGGAGCGGTTCAGGTCCTTACCCGAGCGTCACGGTGCGGATGGACTTTCGCGGTCCGGACATAGGTGACTTCGTCTATCACTGCCACATCCTCG
>FTJL01003498.1_pt7 | contig 23151 bp, 20 predicted proteins | sample 1658551 | NCBI WGS metagenome assembly FTJL01 (sample SAMEA3914835, study PRJEB12502) | metagenome | biome: forest; material: soil | place: Canada | collected 2011-07-03 | depth 0.3 m
GCGGGCAAGACGACGCTGCTGGAACTCATGCTCGGGTTCACGCCGCCCAGCGCCGGGGAGGTGCGCGTGTACGGCCATGAGAGTCACCGCTTGCCCGGTGCGATCAAGGCGCGCGTCGGATTCGTGCCGCAGCAGGATGAACTGCTGGAAAAGCTCGCCGTCCGCGACCAGATACGTCTGATCGCCTCGTTCTATCCGCATTGGGACGATGAGCTCATTGCGCGATTGTGCGGCGAGTGGCAGATCGACCTGGGCGCTCGCATCAGGAGTCTGTCGGTCGGTGAGCGGCAGAAACTGTCTATCCTGCTCGCCTTCGGGCAGCGACCGGATCTGCTGATCCTGGACGAACCGGTCGCCAGCCTGGATCCACTGGCGCGACGCCAGTTCCTGGAGCATCTGGTCGAGCAGTGCGCCGACGGACGCCGTTCGGTGGTGTTCTCCTCGCATATCGTGTCCGACATCGAGAGGTTGGCGAACCGCATCTGGATTCTCAAGGACGGCGCTCTGTACTGGCAGGGCGATCTCGACTCGCTGAAGGAATCGGTCGTGCGCATCCATGTGCGCGGCGCCGAATCGCTTAACGAACAGGTGAGTATTCCGCATGCTCTGTCGTTACGTCGCGAAGCCAATTTCCTGACGGCCGTAGTCCGCGATTGGTCGGAAGTGCAATCGCGCGAGCTGCGGCGTCAGACTCGCGGCGAAGTGGAGGTGCAGTCCCTGGCGCTCGAGGAGATTTTCCTGGAGCTGCATCGATGAAGACCATCGTGCGGCTCGTGCTGACTTACTTCAGTGGGACGCCGGTCCTGAGGGTGTTTTCTCTCTCCGGCCTTGCACTCTGCGTGGTCACGCTGTTCGTGTTGCAAGGGCTACCTCAATCGCCGGTGACGCTGGCGTTGGGGTTCGTAGCCGTCGGCGCTGTGTACATCGGCGGCTCGCTGATGCCGCTGATGTTCGGACGTCTCGCGCGCAGTCACTCGGTCCGAGCGCTGCCCTACGGGCGTATCAAATTGCTTGTCAGTGCGCTGTTGACGGTGACGCTGGTTTCGTCACTCGTTCCGACCTTATGGGCATTCGGGTACGTGCGCGCGGTGACGCCCCAGGTTGCCGATGCAGCGCTGATCGCCCGTATACATCAGGCCATGTGGGATAATTTCCGCATCAGTTTCACCTCGATTTTTCTGCTGACTGGCTGGCTCTATGTGGCCATGTGGTTCGTCACCAGCGAGCGCACGACGCTGGGCCTGATCAAGAGTCTGGTGGTCGTGGTCATCCTGCTCTTCGTTCCGACTCGACAGATCAAGACGCTGGATGCATCGGTCCAATGGAACCTGATCCAGATGGCCGTCACCTGGATCGTCTTTGGAGGCGGATTCCTGTTGTGGCCGCGTTGGCAGGCGCTGCTCAGCCGCTACCGGGCGAGTCGGCAATCGAGCCCCTCTGTGCCGCGGCGGGTGTCCGGTCGCGAAATAGATCTGTTGCTGGGCACCGCGAATCCCTGGGTGCTCGCCGGCGCGCAAATCGTCCCGATTCTGCTGGCGACGCGTATCGGCTTCTATTCTTCGACAGTGTGGCTCTATTACCTGACGATATTCAGCACGGTTTCCGGTGCGATTGCCGGGCAAGCGGCAGAGCGGAGCCGGGCACTGTGGCTGCGGGGTAACTGGCAGCGCGTGGATCTTTTCGGGTGTGTCGAGCGCTCGTTTTGGCGACACAACAGCTATGTGCTGGCCGTCCTGCTCGTGGTGATGGTGGCCATCGGCACTTACACGCAGTTGCCGGCGTTGTTGCTCGCGGCAGGGGTTCCGCTGTTGGCTCTCGGGACGGTATTGAGCACCTACCTTGGCCTCATGATCACTCGCGGGCTGCATTGGCTCGAGGCGACCCTGGGTATCGCGGTCATGTTGGCTCTGATGATGGTGGCGGTGCTAGCCGCGCGCTCCACCGGAGACCTGATAGCGGTGATTGCGCTGGAGCTGGCGCTCGCGTGCCTTGCGGTCGTATTGCGCTTTGTTGCGAAACGCCGGTGGACGAACATCGACTGGATGCTGTGCCGTGCGGATCGCGCAGCGCTCCTGCGATCCGCATAGCGGCGCCCGGGGCCCATGTAGCGGCCGGCAAAAACCACGCTTTTTGCCATGAACTATGGCGGCAATTAGGTCGCCGACACGCTAATCTTGCGCTCACGGACCGCCCCTGGAGCGCCCATGTCGGAAGAAAGTACGAGCCCGGTCAGCATACATGCTGCGAATTCCCCCAACGCCTTCGATCTGCGTCGGGTGGGCGCTCATCCGGACTATTGGTACCCCGTCGCCTGGTCGGACGAGTTGCCGGTGGGCAAGACGCTCGGCCGGCGATTTGCCGGGCTGCCCATCGTGCTTTACCGCGGCGCCGCCGGCCGGGTCTTCGCCCTCGAGGACCGGTGCGCCCACCGTCAGGTGCCGCTGCACCTCGGCGTCGTGCAAGGGGAGAATCTCAAGTGCCACTACCATGGCTGGTCGTACGACCGCAGCGGCAAGTGTGTCGATGTGCCCTATCTGGGTAAGGAGCGGCTGCCCAATGGTGTCAAGGGCTACCCGGCACGCGAGTTGGACGGCCTGATCTTTGTCTTTCCGGGCGATCCGGCGCTGGCGGACAGCCGCATGCCGACCACGCTCGGCTCCTCCCAGCGCAAGGACTACAAGACTCGGCGTCTGAACCGCGAAGTGGCCTGCCATTACACCTTCATGCACGAAAACCTGTTCGACATGAACCACCAGTTCATGCACCGCAAGCAGATGGGGTCGATCAAGGCGCGCTGCATCGGCCGTCAGCACGGGGATGACTGGGCGCAGGTCGAATACAGTTTCAGCCGCACCGAAGGCAGGCCGTCGGTGGGAGAGCAGGTCATTGTCGACCTGGTTCGCAAGCGGGGCGAGGGGAAGAAGGACTTCTCCGATCACATGCGCATTCGCACCGACTACCCCACCCAGAATCTCAAAGTGTGGGTCGGGCGCGACATCCAGACAGACCAGGATCCGGTTCTGGACGTGTGGCTGGGCTACACGCCGCTGGACATCGAGCAGCGGACCAATCGAACCTACGGCTACCTTTCTGTCAAAAAGCCGCCGATTCCGGGGCTGATCCACGCGGTATGGCCGTTCGTTACCTGGTTTACCGAGAGGATATTCGCTGAGGATAAGGACATCGTGGAGCACGAGCAGAGGGCTTACGACGCGCAGGGTGCCGACTGGAATAACGAGGTATTTCCGGCAATCCGGGACCTCCGTGGCGTGCTTGCGCGTTGCGGTAGCCCCCTCCAGACCTGAGATGGCTGTGCGAACCCCGGGTTGGCAGCTATCATAGGTGGATGCGTGGTTATTTCGCCTATCTGCCCGTGGTCCAAGAAGATGCGCCGGTCCGAGGCCGCGACCCGGCTGACCTCATGGGGGTGTGCGCCTCCGTGGAATGGTCTCTATGACGTATGAGTTGCGGGAAAGTCACGGCAGCGCAAGCGAGGCCGTAGCCGACTCCGATCTGCTGATCCTGGTCGATGAGGCCGACCGCGAAGTCGGGCACCTGAGCAAGGCGGAATGTCATCGCGGCGGTGGCGTTCTGCACAGGGCGTTCTCCCTGTTGATTTTCAACGCCGCCGGCGAGTTGTTGCTGCAACAGCGCGCGGCGTCCAAGCGACTGTGGCCCCTGTACTGGTCCAACAGTTGCTGCAGTCATCCGCGTCGCGCGGAGGACCTGGAGACGGCGATCCATCGTCGGCTGAAGGAGGAGCTGGGCTTAAGCTGTCCTTTGCAATTTCTGTACAAGTTTCAATACCAGGCCCAGTTCGATGCGGCCGGTGCCGAGCAGGAGCTGTGCTCGGTGTTCATCGGCCGCTGTACCGGTCCTGTCAGGATCAATCGGGAGGAGATTCTCGACTGGCGCTGGATCAGCCCGGAGGCGCTGCAGGCTGACCTTGCCGGCGGCGCTGCCGACAGATATACCCCGTGGTTTAAGCTGGAGTGGGCACGTATCTGGCGCGATCATCGCGCCGCACTCCTGGCTCTGAAATAGGAAGCAAAGATTTGGGCGTTCCGCTGATTCAGGCATACAAGGTCGGGCGATACATCGCCGGCCGCAAACTTCGTGGCGTGAAGCGCTATCCGCTGGTGTTGATGCTGGAACCGTTGTTCCAGTGCAATCTCGCCTGTTCCGGATGCGGCAAAATCGACCATCCCAAAGAAACCCTGCAGAAGCGGATGAGCGTCGAGGACGCCCTGCACGCTGTGGACGAGTGCGATGCCCCGATGGTGTCCATCCCCGGCGGCGAGCCGCTGATCCACAAGGACATGCCGCAGATCGTCGCCGGCATCGTGGCGCGCAAGAAGTTCGTGTATCTGTGCACGAACGCGATTCTGCTGCCCAAGCACATTCACGAATACCAGCCTTCGCCCTACCTCACCTTCTCGATTCATCTCGACGGCAGCCGCGAGCGTCACGACGAGTCGGTGTGCATGGAAGGGGTGTTCGACAAGGCCGTGGCGGCGATCAAGCTGGCCCGCTCCAAGGGCTTCCGGGTCACGATCAACTGCACGCTCTTCAGCGGTGAGGATCCGGATCACGTTGCCGCGTTTTTCGATGAGGCGATGGCGCTGGGCATCGAAGGCATCATGGTTTCGCCCGGCTACAGCTACCACCACGCTCCCCGACAGGACGTATTCCTGGGGCGCAGCGCCAGCAAGCGGCTGTTTCGCGAGATCTTCAAGCGCCAGCGCGGCAGCAACGCCGCGGACGGTGCGCGCCGGCGCTGGTCGTTCAACCACTCCGGGCTGTTTCTGGATTTCCTGGCCGGCAATCAGGCTTACGAGTGCACGCCGTGGAGCACACCCACCTACAACCTGTTCGGCTGGCAGCGGCCCTGTTATCTGCTGACCGACGAGGGCTATGCGGGCAGCTTCCAATCGTTGATGCAGGATACCGCGTGGGAGAACTACGGCGTGGGTCGTAACCCCGCTTGCGACAACTGCATGGCGCACTGCGGCTTTGAAGGCACCGCCGTCGACGATATGTTTGCCCACCCGATCAAGGCACTCAAGGCGGCTCTGCGCGGCCCGGGCCTGACAGGTCCCATGGCTCCCGATCCGCCGATTCTGTATGGCGATCGTCCGCGCCGCGTTGGGGGCAGCGTAGCTACCGTCGCGGTGGCCGATGTGAAGCGTTCCAGCCGCACGCAGGATGCAGGACACCCGTCCAGGCTGCCATGAGGAAACGACATCCAAAGGTAGTGGAAGCGGGAAAGTGAACAGCGTGACCGGAGCTCGACAAGCGACGCCGGGTGAATCGGCGAAGCGCGACGCATTCAGCGCACAACTCGAATCCTGGCAAGCCCGCATGGAGTTGGCGCTGGCTACGCGGCTCCCGGATCCGACAGCGATTCCCACCCGCCTGCATGAGGCTATGCGCTACAGCGTTCTTAGCGGTGGCAAGCGCATACGCCCGGCGTTGGTGTTCGCTACGGCCAGGACGATCGGTCTTGCGGAAGAGGATGTCGAAACCGCGGCCTGTGCGATCGAGCTGGTGCATGTGTACTCCCTGGTACACGACGATCTTCCGGCGATGGACGACGACGATCTGCGCCGTGGCCGGCCAACCTGTCATAAGGCGTATGACGAGGCGACCGCGGTTCTGGTAGGGGATGCCCTGCAGTCCCTGGCATTCCAGTGGCTTGCCCAGGATCCGACCTTGCGTGCCGCGCCGTCGACCCGTCTTAGATTGATCGAGTTGCTGGCGGAAGCCAGCGGTACCTTTGGCATGGCCGGAGGCCAGGCAATCGACCTCGCCGTGCAGGGGAAGAAGCTCGACATAGCGCAGGTCGAGGAGATGCATTCGCGCAAGACGGGCGCATTGATTCGCGTCAGCGTGATGATGGCGGCGGCCTGCGCGCCGTTGCTCGATACCCGTCTGCACGACGCGCTCGCAGGCTTCATAGCGCCTATCGGCCTGGCGTTCCAGATTCAGGACGATCTGCTGGACGTGCTGGGTGATGTCTCCACGCTCGGCAAGGCTACAGGCGCCGACAGCGAGCGGGGCAAGCCGACCCACCCGGCCGTCATCGGTATTGCGGCGTCACAGGAACGGGTGCGCCTGCTGCACGCCCAGGCCCTGGATGCGCTGTCACCGTTCGGGGCGCGCGCCGAGCCTCTGCGTTCGCTGGCGGATTGGTTGCTTTCCCGCAGCTACTAGGCCTTTGCGCGCCCCCGGGGCGCTCTCGAGGCGGGTTCCGTTCAAGGAACACCGATTCATTGCATGTTAAAGTCACCAATGCCTACGGTGAGGATGTTGCGAGACACGGGCCAAATGGAATCCAGCGTTTCCCATGAGGGTTATCAGAATCGAATCCTGCCGCACGTCTCGCGCACGTTTGCGCTGACGATTCCGCAGTTGCCCGCGGCTCTGCGGACCCCGGTGACCAGCGCCTACCTGCTGTGCCGGATTGCCGATACGATCGAGGACGAGACGGCGCTTCCGGCCGAGGCGACCTTCGTACTGCTGCAGCGTTTTGTAGCGGTGGTCAGCGGCCACGAGGAGGCCGACCGGCTGGCGAAGGACCTGTTGCCCAAACTCGCCCAGGGCACCCTGCCGGCCGAACGCGACCTGGTTCTCAACATGGGTCGGGTGATCACCGTGACGGCCGGGTTCGATGAGCAGCAGCGCGGTGCAATCGAGCGGTGCGTGGAAATCATGTGCGGCGGCATGCACCAGTTCCAGCGCACCGCCAGTCTGCGCGGTCTGCCCCGTTCGAGCGATCTGAGCGACTATTGCTACTACGTCGCCGGTGTGGTGGGTGAAATGCTCACCGAGCTGTTTTGCAGCTACTGCGCGCAGATCCGCCAACAGCGTGCGGCACTTCAGGACCTGGCGGTGTCGTTTGCCCAGGGCCTGCAGATGACGAATATTCTCAAGGACGTGTGGGAAGATCGTGCCCGGGGAGCCTGTTGGCTTCCGCAGGAGGTATTCACTCCCCACGGCCTGGATCTTGCGGACTTGAACGTGGGACGCCCCGATGCGCGCTTCGATGCGGGAATGCACGAACTCGTCGGCGTTGCCCACGCCCACCTGCGCAATGCGCTCGCCTTCACCCTGCTGATTCCGGGCAAGGAGGTCGGTATCCGGCGTTTCTGCCTGTGGGCCATCGGCCTTGCCGTGCTGACTCTGCGCAGGATCGACCGCACGCCCGGATTCACCAGCGGTGCGCAGGTGAAGGTCTCCCACTCGGCCGTTGCCCTGACCCAGTTCCTGACCAACGTCAGCGTAGGCAACGACTGGATGTTGCGCCGTCTCTTTGACTGGGCGGCTAGGGGTTTGCCGCTTGCGCCGCCCACCACCGTGCGTCGTCCTTTGCGCGCCGAACGGGTGCCTGCTGAATATAGCCACGGCCCTCGCCATGTCCCGCTGGAGCGTACGCCCCAGCGATCGGAAGGGGGGGCTGGCCGTTGAGTAGTAATTCCCGCGCGCTCGGAGCGAGCGTTGAACAGGTCGATGCGCCTCGCAAGCTGCGGTCGCCGTTGCTCGAGCGGCTTACCGAGCAGTCGGCGCTGGATCGCAGGATTGAGGCTGCGCGCGAGGCACTGATCGCGCGACAGAGCGAGCAGGGCCTGTGGGTGTTCGAGCTCGAGGCGGACTGCACGATCCCGGCCGAATACATCATGATGATGCACTTCATGGACGAACTGGATTCGTCCCTGGAAGTGAAGATCGCCGCGTATCTGCGGGCCCACCAGGCGGAGCACGGCGGCTGGCCGCTGTACTATGGCGGTGAGTTGGATATCAGCTGCACGGTCAAGGTCTACTACGCCCTGAAGCTCGCAGGTGATAGTCCCGATGCGCCGCACATGGTGCGGGCACGTCAGGCCATTCTCGATCGGGGCGGCGCGGCAAAAGCCAACGTGTTCACACGCATCGCCCTGGCGCTGTTCGGGCAGATACCGTGGCGCGGCGTGCCGTATATCCCAGTCGAGATCATGTTGCTGCCGCGCTGGTTTCCCTTTCATATCGACAGGGTCTCCTACTGGTCCCGGACCGTCATGGTGCCCCTGTTCATCCTGTGCACCTACAAGCCGATGGCCGCAAATCCGCGCGGCGTGCACATCCGCGAATTGTTTGTGACGCCTGCGGAGCAGGAGCGGCACTATTTCGGCGCTCCCACCGAGCACGCGCCCCTGCTGGCCAAGGCGTTCCTGCTGTTGGATCGCTGCGCGCGACTGATCGACCCGCTGATTCCCAAGGCCATGCGCGCCCGGGCAACGCGTCGTGCCGAAGAGTGGATACTGGCGCGGCTGAACGGCGAGGGCGGTCTCGGAGCCATTTTTCCGGCCATGGTCAATGCGCTCGAAGCGCTCGCGCTGCTGGGATATCCCAGCGACGATCCGCGCCGCGTCACGGCCAAACGCGCTATTGAAAAGCTGCTGGTGGTCGGTGGATCCTCTGCCTACTGCCAGCCGTGCGTGTCGCCCATCTGGGATTCCGCCCTGGCCGCTCTGGCAATGCAGGAGGAAGGGGCGGCGGCCTCCGTCGTGGCTGCCGATCGAGCGCTCGTCTGGCTCGAATCCAAGCAACTGCTGGATGAGCCGGGAGACTGGCAGGTCAGTCGGCCGTCCTTGCCGGGCGGCGGGTGGGCCTTCCAATTCGAGAACAGCTTTTATCCGGACCTCGACGACACGGCGGTCATCGTTTGGGCGATGCATCGTGCCAGCGATCCGAGCCGCCATGCGAACAGCTTGAACAGAGCCCTGAACTGGCTCGTCGGCATGCAGAGCAGCAACGGCGGGTTCGCTGCCTTCGATGTCGACAATGTTCACTACAACCTCAACCAGATTCCGTTCGCGGATCACGGTGCGTTGCTGGATCCGCCGACGAGCGATGTCACGGCCCGTGTCGTTGCGGCGTTGTCTCTCGTGGGACGCCCGCAAGACAAACCGGCACTCGAGCGCGCCATCGACTTCCTGCGCAGCGAGCAGGAGGCTGACGGTTCGTGGTTCGGGCGCTGGGGCACCAACTACATCTACGGTACCTGGTCAGTGCTTTCTGCATTCGGGCAGGCGCGCATCGGCGCGGAAGACGAAGCTGTGCGACGCGCGGTGAAGTGGCTCGTGGCGCGGCAGAATGAGGACGGCGGCTGGGGTGAGAGTCAGGACACCTACACCCGCAACCTCAGACCCGGGTTACTGGCGCCGAGCAATGCCTACCAGAGTGCCTGGGCTTTGCTGGGTCTGCTGGCTGCCGGGCAGGTCGGTTCCGACGCCGTGCGGCGTGGGGTGGAGTATCTCTTGCATGCTCAACAGCCGGATGGGTTGTGGAGCGATCCGACCTTCACCGCGCCGGGTTTCCCGCGGGTGTTCTACCTGAAGTACCACGGCTATTGCGCTTATTTTCCGCTTTGGGCGCTGGCCGCCTATCGCAATCTCGTACGGCCCGGACCCGCTCATTGACTTTGAATGTGGTCGGCATCGTCTGCGCGCTGGCAACCGAAGCGCATCATCTGAATCCCTCCCAGCGGCGGCAGGACGCGCTTGCCTCGCTCGCGGACGGAACACTTCTGGCTGTGAGTGGAATGGGCATGGCCGCTGCGGCTGCGAGTGCGCGGGCCTTGATCGATGCCGGCGCGACCGCGCTGGCGAGTTGGGGCGTGGCCGGCGGATTGGATCCGGCACTCGCCGCGGGAGCCATCTTTCTGCCGGACGAGGTCGTTACACTGACCGGCACCAGCGTCCTGACCGCGCGTTACTGGCAGGAGCAACTGGGCGCCGCGGTGGCTCAACATCATCCCGTGCTTCGGGGCAAGCTGCTGACCAGTGCGCGTGTCGTGGGGTCGGTTGCCGATAAGGAGGCCTTGTTCCGAGACACGGGTGCTGTGGCGGTAGATATGGAAAGCGCCGCTGTAGCCGAAGTGGCAGTGTCTCGGCAGATGCCGTTCATAGCCGCACGCGTGATTGTGGATACTGCCAGGGACAGTCTCCCTCCTACGGTTGCAGTCGCCGCGGACGGCGCGGGACGTTTGCAACTCTTGCGCCTGATCGGCGCTTTGGTGCGAGCGCCGCGGGATCTCGGGCCGATGATCCGACTGGCGCGGCGCTATCGAGCCGCCAGTGGTTCGCTCGCCGCTCTCGGGAGGGTCGGCTCTCTGGCTCCCTGCGCGCTGTACCTGGGCCCCGGTGCTGCGATCTCATGAAAGCGCTGGTCACGGGCGCCACGGGATTCGTCGGCTCGGCTGTTGCCAGGGCCCTGCTGAAGGCGGGGTGGCGTGTACGCGCCCTGGCTCGAAAGGGCTCGCTTCGGCGCAACCTGCAGGACCTGGAAGTAGAAGTCGTCGAGGGCGACCTGGCCGATGGCGAGTCGCTCAAACGCGCGCTCGTCGGTTGCGAGGCTTTATTCCACGTTGCCGCGGACTACAGGCTGGGCGCGCTCCATCCGGATCAGCTCTACCGCACCAACGTCGAAGGGACCCGTAATATCCTGATCGCGTGCCGGGAAGCGGGCGTTGCACGTGTCGTATACACCAGCAGTGTCGCGACGATCGGCATACCCGCCGACGGTTCCCCTGGGCGGGAAGACACTCCGGTCTCGTTGACGGACATGATCGGTCACTACAAGAGATCGAAGTACCTCGCGGAACAGGTGGCGCTCGACGCGGCGCGCGCCGGGACGTCCGTAGTCATCGTCAATCCGTCGACGCCGATCGGCCCCGGAGACATCAAACCCACACCGACCGGGCAGATGGTTCTGGATGCCGCATCCGGCCGGATGCCGGCCTATGTCGATACGGGACTCAACATCGTGCATGTCGATGACGTCGCCGCCGGCCACCTGCTGGCGTTGCAGCACGGTCGGGTCGGTGAACGTTATATTCTCGGCGGCCAGGACATGACATTGCGCGAAATCCTGGCCGACATTGCTCGCCTGGTGGGGCGCAATCCTCCCAGGGTGCGTCTGCCCAGCGCCGTGGTCCTGCCAATCGCCTATGCCGCCGAAGTGGTGGCCCGAGTGACCCGGCGACCGACGCGAGTGACGGTCGAGGGCGTGCGCATGGCGCGCAAGCACATGTTCTTCTCCAGCAGCAAGGCCGCCCAGGAGCTGGGCTACCAGTGGCGACCCCCGGGCAAAGCGTTTGAGGATGCCGTGATCTGGTTGCGAGAACAGGGGCTGTTGCGTCGGACCGGCAGCGTGTAAAGCCAAGTATTTCATTTTGGTGGCAGTCCGAAAACATGCGTAAAATGCGGGCATCCGCGAACAGCACCGGGCGCATTTCCTAAATAGACCCGTCATGTCCGAGCCCCAGCCTTTTCCCTTTCCGGTTACCGCGGTTGCGCGTCCATGGGATGCGCGTCTGGCGCGCCGTTTGGTCACGCCGCTCAAAGACAGCCGTATCACCCCGAACCACCTGACGACCGTACGTCTGGGATTCGGCATTGCTGCCGCGGTAGCGTTTATTCCAGGAGCCTACGGCTGGTCGAACCTGGGCGCGATGCTGCTGGTCCTGTCGAATTTTCTCGATCACACCGACGGCGAACTGGCACGCATCAGCGGCAAGACCAGCCGCGTAGGACATCTGTACGACCTTGCCAGCGATGCGGCCGTGACCATACTGCTTTTTTTCGCCATGGGAGTCGGGCTTGGGGCACGGTCCGGGCTTGCGCTGCCGGTGCCGCCGGCGGTACTCGGCATGGCCGCCGGCGTTTCCATCGCGCTGATCTTCTTTCTGCGCATGCGCATCGAGGAGGCGGCGGGCAAAGCCGCAAGCCGACAGGCTGCGCTGGCGGGATTCGAGACGGAAGACGTGCTCTACCTGCTGCCGCTGGTGACTGTGTGCAACGGGATGGTGCCCTTCCTGATTGCAGCCTCGATTGGCGCGCCGCTGTTCGCCATCTGGGTGGCGATCGATTACCGGCGGGTCGTACTGCATCCGCGCGTCGCGACACCGGGCACGTGATGATTGCAGGTTTGCATCGCCTGGACGCGCAGCAGTTGAGCGGCGAGTTCGCCAAGGGCGGCGCGTTCCTGTATTTGCCGCACTTTCTGGGACCTGAGGTGACCGCGCAGTTGATCGCGGCCGTCGCGGCCGTCAAGTCCTCGGTGAACCGCAATTATCTGCCGGGGCACAAGGCGGGCGGCAGCGTCAGCCGGCACACCATCGATCAGCTGGCGCCCTTCATCGCCCAGCTGTACCGCTCGACGGCGCTGATCGACTGGTTGGGGAAAGTCTCCGGCGAGCGCTTGCAGCCCTCGCCGGCAGACGATCCGCACGCCTATGCACTGTATTTTTATACGCGCCCGGGCGATCACATCGGCTGGCACTACGACACGTCCTATTACGCCGGCCACCGCTATACCCTGCTGCTCGGGGTCATCGACAAATCCTCTTGCCGGCTCGACTACGAGCTGCACACGCGCGAGAAAAACGCGACGGTGGTGCAGGGCTCGGTGCAGATTCCTCCGGGCGGGCTGGTTTTTTTCAATGGCGACGCGCTGCGCCATCGCATCTCGCCGTTGGGTGAGAACGAAGAGCGCGTGTCGCTGACGTTCGAGTATGTCACCAACCCGAAAATGCGCCCCTGGTGGCGTCTGATATCCAACATGAAGGACGCGTTCGGTTACTTCGGCTTCCGCCAGGTATTTCGCCGGCGCGCGCGACGCCGGCCGCAACCCGGCCCGGGGCTTGATCGAGAGCGCGTATGACGCGTACCGCGGTTTACCTTCTGACGGCGGGCGTTGCGCTGTTCGTCGGCGTGCTGCTTTCGCAAGGACTGCCCGCGATATTCGCGACACTGTCGCTGGCAGGTTGGGGGCTGCTGCTGGTCGCATTATTTCACTTGGCTCCCCTGGTGCTGGATGCGATCGCGATTCGCGTGCTATTCGACCGCACGATGGCGCGAGGATCGATACGCGACTCGCTGCTGACGCGGTGGGCCGGCGAATCCGCCAACAGCTTTCTACCGGCGGGGCAGATTGCCGGCCCTATGTTGATGGTGCGGCAACTGTCGCTGCGCGGCATGCCCGTGCCGGAAGCGGCTGCCGCGATCACCGTCAGCACCACTCTGCAGAGCGTCGCGCAAGTGCTCTTCGCGTTGCTGGGAATGGCACTGCTTGGCGCGCGCGCCAGTCAGATCTCCCAACACGACGTGCGTATCCCGATACTGGTGGCCAGTGGTCTGCTCACTGCCTGTCTTGCGGGGTTTTACCTCATGCAGCGGCGCGGCCTATTCGGCAAGTTGATGCGCGCCGCGGCTCGATTCTCGGGAAAACGCGACTGGTCGCAGTTGCTGAACCACGCCGCGGCAATCGATGTCGCCGTGGAAGCGGCCTATGGCCGCAAAGGCCCGGTCGCCGCCAGCTTCCTGCTCAGCCTCGTCGGCTGGCTGATCGGCACCGGCGAGGTGTACCTGATTCTGCAGCTGCTGCAGCACCCGGTGGGCTGGGGGGATGCGCTGCTGCTGGAAAGCCTCGGACAGGCGATTCGCGGCGCGGCTTTTGCCGTTCCCGGCTCCCTCGGAGTGCAGGAAGGGGGCTATCTGTTACTGGCTCCCCTGGTCGGCCTGCCGCCGGATGCCGCCCTCGCACTGTCACTGGCCAAGCGCGCGCGCGAGATTCTGTTGGGCCTGCCGGGTCTGCTGTACCTGCACGTGGCGGAACGGGGCTGGCGCCGCCGCCGCGTGGCTTGCGCGGGCGCGGGCGAATAATATCTTCCTCAAGAGGGTTTCATGCGAGCGATCATTCTCGCCGCGGGTCGCGGCATGCGTCTGCAACAGGCCGAAGAGCGGCAGAGCCCCAAGTGCCTGTTGAAATTCGGCGGTCTGACGCTGTTGGAACGGCATCTGCGGCTGCTGCGCACAGCGGGAGTTGCGGAGATTGTGCTGGCGTTGGGTTTCCAGCACGAGTCGGTCGAAGCTGAGGTCGCCCGCCTCGGTTGGCAGCCGCGTCCCGAGATCGTGCTGAACGAGCGCTTCGAGCTCGGTAGCGTGCTGACTGTGCATACGGTGGCTGACGCCATGACGCGCGGCGGCGATGTACTGTTGATGGATGCCGATGTGCTGTATCACGAGCGGATCATGACTGCGCTGGTAGCCGGCGCCCGACCGGTCAATCGCCTGCTGATCGATCGCGACTTCGAGGCCGGCGATGAGCCGGTGAAGATCTGCGTACGCGACGGCATTCCGGTCGAGTTTCGCAAGCGGGTTGACGCCGGTCTGCAGTACGACACTATCGGTGAATCGGTGGGATTCTTCCGCTTCGACCAGGCGGGTGCGCGGCGACTGGCCGCCCTGGTGGCCGGCTACGTGGCCGGCGGGCGCGAGAACCTGCCGCACGAGGAAGCCATACGCGACTTGCTGCTGGAACGCAGCCAGGCGGTCGAGGTTACCGACGTCACCGGAGCCCCGTGGATTGAGATAGATTTTCCAATCGACGTAGAACGTGCAGCACGCGAGGTGCTGCCGCAACTATAGCGTTGTCAGGACTTACGAATATGAATGTTCCAATCTCCGCAGCCGCCGTCCCGGCGCCCGCTTCCGGGGCGGCAGCCGAGCCGACGGTGGGCCCAACAGTGGCTTCCACGCACAGCGCCAAGCTGAGGCAGATGTTGCGGAGTCGGCAGCTCGAATTTCTCATGGAAGCCCACAACGGCTTGTCCGCACGCATTGTGCGCGAAGCGGGCTTCAGCGGTATCTGGGCTTCCGGCCTGTCGATTTCGGCACAGTTCGGTGTACGCGACAACAATGAGGCCAGCTGGACCCAGGTGGTGGACGTGCTGGAGTTCATGGTCGACGCCGGGGGTCTGCCCATCCTGCTCGACGGCGACACCGGCTACGGTAATTTCAACAATATGCGTCGCCTGGTGCGCAAGCTGGAGCAGCGCGGCATTGCCGGCGTGTGCATCGAAGACAAGCAGTTCCCCAAGACCAATAGTTTCCTGAACGGTGAACGCCAACCTCTGGCGGATGTAGCGGAGTTCGCGGGGAAGATTGCCGCGGGCAAGGACACCCAGACCGATCCCAACTTTTCAATTGTTGCCCGGGTGGAAGCGCTGATTGCCGGGTGGGGCATGGATGAGGCCCTGCGCAGGGCCGAGGCGTACCGGGTTGCCGGCGCGGATGCGATCCTGATTCACAGCAAGCTGTCGAAGCCGGACGAGATCATTACTTTCGCGCGCGAATGGGCCGACCGTTTGCCATTGGTGATTGTACCCACGAAGTACTACAGCACCCCGACCCGCGTGTTTCGCGAGGCGGGGATCAGTATGGTGATCTGGGCAAATCACATGGTGCGCTCGGCCGCCTCCGCTATGCAGAGTGTGGCCAAGGACGTATTCGAAACCCAGACGCTGGTGAACGTCGAAGACCGTATCGTCCCGGTCAACGAGATCTTCCGTTTGCAGGATGCCGACGAATACTCCGCTGCCGAGCGGGTTTATCTGTCCGCTGCCGGCAACGCGCGCTCGGCAGTTGTGTTGGCCGCGAGTCGTGGTCGAGGACTGGACGCCGTGACGACGGATCGTCCCAAGGTCATGTTGCCGATCGCAGGAAAACCGCTGTTGCGCTGGCTGGTCGACGGCTTCAAGAAGGAGAGTATCAACGACATCACGGTCGTAGGCGGGTATCGCGCGGATGCGATAGATACGGCCGGCATCAAACTGGTGGTCAATGAGCGGCATGCACAGACCGGCGAGCTTGCGTCGCTGGCCTGCGCCGTCGATGCGCTTGAGGCGGACACAGTAATTTCCTATGGCGACCTGTTGTTTCGCAGTTATGTACTGCGCGACCTCGTGGAAAGCGAAGCGGAATTTGCGGTGGTAGTGGACTCGTCACGGACCGATGCGGTCAATCGTACCGTACGGGATTTCGCGTATTGCTCGCGTCGCGATGACCGCGATTTGTTCGGTACGCAGGTGCTTCTGCGGCGTGTCGCCCACGGCGCGGCACCGGAGTCAGGCGCTTCCGCTGAATCCCAGGGTCGTTGGATCGGTATTCTGAACGTCAGGCGCCGAGGATTGCTCAAACTGAAAGCCAAACTGGCCGAGTTGCGCACGCGGCCGGATTTCGATTCGCTCGATATGCCCGCACTGTTGAATGCTCTGATAGCCGACGGCGCGTCGATCGAAGTGTTGTACGTGCACGGGCACTGGCGCGGCGTCAACGACATGGAAGATTTCCGCCGCGCAGTCGACTTTGCCCATTCGCAGGCGCCCTTGGGCAGTGTATCGGACGCGCTGCCCACGGACGCAAGCTCATGATCGAAGCGCGTGACTTCGTCGAGGCGGCACGGCATCGCGGCTTCGAGTGGTATGCGGGCGTTCCCTGCTCATACCTGACTCCATTCATCAATTACGTTTTGCAGGACACCTCGCTGCGCTACGTATCGATGACGAATGAAGGCGATGCCGTAGCCTTGATTGCCGGCGTTGCGCTGGCGGGAGCACCCGGTTCGCAGCATCGACGCGGCATTTCGATGATGCAGAACTCCGGCCTGGGCAATGCGGTCAGTCCGTTGACATCGCTGGCGTGGACTTTCCGGCTGCCGCAATTGCTGATTGTGACCTGGCGCGGGCAGCCCGGGGTGGCGGATGAGCCGCAGCACGCGCTGATGGGTGCCATCACGCCGGCGCTGTTGCAGACCATGGAGATCCCGTGGGAACTCTTTCCGACTGATGCCGAGGCTATCGGTCCCGCACTGGATCGCGCCACCGCGTATATGGATGACACGGGCCGGCCGTACGCATTGCTGATGCAAAAAGGCGGCGTGGCTGCCTATCCGCTCAAGGCCGGATCCAACGGCCCAGTACGGCGGGCGGCAGCGTCGCCAGTGATGCCCGGACCGCAAGAGTCCGGGGCGAGTGATGTCGGGCCGCGTGAGGGGGCGCCGCAAGTGAGGTCGTCTCGTCGGGATGTTTTGCGTCAGGTTGTGGCCCACACGCCCACGGAGTCTTGCGTAGTCCTTGCCACAACCGGCTTCTGCGGACGGGAGCTATTTGCGATCGACGACAGGCCCAACCAACTGTACATGGTCGGCTCAATGGGCTGCGTGGCGCCTTTTGCCCTCGGGCTGGCGCTTGCACGTCCCGATCTACGTGTGCTTGCGCTCGATGGAGATGGGGCGGCGCTAATGCGCATGGGCGCGTTCGCGACCGTCGGCGCGTATGGACCTCGGAACCTGCAGCACCTGCTGCTTGATAACGGCGTCCACGAATCCACCGGGGCTCAGGCCACGGTGTCCGCGCATGTTTCGTTCGCGGAAGTGGCTGCCGCTTGCGGCTACGCATCCTCCCTTGAAACTGCGGACATGGGGCAGATCGCAGCCTGGTTGGACTCGCAGTCCCTCCACGGGCCGGGATTTGCGCGCTTCATGACACGCATCGGCACGCCAAGTGACTTGCCGCGGCCATCCATGACACCGGTTGAAGTCAAAAATCGCCTGATGCAGCACATCGGGTCCGTTGTGGGAGCGCGTTGATGCTGTTGCTCAATCCAGGCCCTGTGACCTTGACTGAGCGAGTTCGTCGCAGCCTGCTGCAACCGGATCTGTGCCATCGCGAAAGCGAGTTCTTCGAATTACAGGACGAAGCGCGTCAGCGTCTTCTGGAAACCTACACGCTCGACCCGGCAGAGTGGGCGGCGGTGTTGATCACCGCTTCCGGGACTGCCGCCGTCGAGAGCATGATGGCGGCCCTGGTGCCGGAAAGTGGCCGATTGTTGATCGTCGAGAACGGCGTGTACGGGGAGCGAATCGCACAGATTTGCGCGCAGTATCGGCTAGCGCACGAACGCATCGTCGGAGATTGGATGCAGGCGCCGGACATCGAGACAATTTCCGCGCGACTTGAGTCTGCAAGCGGGGTTGCCGCCTTTACGCATCTGGCGGTCGTACATCACGAGACGACCACGGGGCGGCTCAACGATCTGCATCCGCTGGCTGCCCTGTGTCGGGCGCACGGTGTCGGGATGCTGGTCGACGGCGTCAGCAGCTTCGGCGCCGAAGCGTTGGATTTTTCGGACAGCTCCTTGCAGGCAGTTGCGGCCACCGCGAACAAGTGTCTGCACGGTGTCCCGGGGGTGTCATTCGTCGTCGCGCGGCGCAGTGCCTTGGCGCGCGCGGCGGTGCGGACTTACTACCTCGATCTCGGTCGCCTCGTGCGCTTGCAGGATCAGCGTAATACCCCGTTCACTCCCGCCGTACATGCTTACTATGCGCTGGTGGAAGCCTTGCGCGAGTATGCCGAGCAGGGTGGTCGGATCGCGCGATATCGACATTATGCGGCGCTGTCTGAGCAGGTGCGGTCCGGTTTGGCGGCTCTTGGGGTCGAAACGGTGCTGCCACCCGAGCAGTCATCGGTGGTGTTGCGTTCGTACCGGTTGCCGGCCGTTGTGGACTACGACACGCTGCACGATGCGTTGAAGTCGCAAGGTTTTGTGATCTATGCCGGGCAGGGGAGCCTGTCGAAAACCCTGTTTCGCATTTCGACCATGGGCCATCTCACGTCGGCCGACATCGAGCGGCTGTTGCGTTGTTTTGCCGGGCTGCTGCCATAGGTCGTGCGTACAGTGCTGCCGAAACTCCCCATGCGTACGGGATTCTTAGCCGGTCTGGGCGCTGCAGCCCTGCTGCTGGCGGCGCCGGGTTGGTGCGACCAGCCCGGAGAAGGCCCGCCGGATGCGGGGGGCACGCCGCCGCCGGCACCGGGCCGGGGTGTGTGGAGTTGGTTCAATCCGGCCACCGCGCCGTTTATTCCGGTGCCGGAGATCGCCGTCGATCCGGACAGCGGGACCACGCTCGGTGTCATTCCGACCTGGATAAAAACGGATGAAAACCGCGACATCCGCCGGATCATCGCGCCGGATTTCATCTACAACCCCTACTTCGGCTACGGCGCGCATGGACGTATATACGGGTATGAATCAGAAGACGAGCAGTGGTCGGTCGTCGGCGACGTCATGCAGCGCGTGGAGCGCGGCATCGACTTCGAGTATCTGGACGGCCTGTCACGCGATGGGAGGTGGTCTTTCAGCTCGAGCCTGATTTTCGATCGCAACGGCACCCCGCGTTTCTATGGTGTCGGCAATGAGTCGCCCTCATACGCCCAGACGAACTACACCAACCAACAGGAGCTGGCGCAGGCGCAGATCGGCCTGAACGTGACACATGCCTGGCAGCTGCTGTTCACGGGACGCATTCAGGTGGTCGATGTCCTGCCTGGAACACTGACGCGCATTGCCACGCTCGAGAGCCGGTTTGGCCGTATTCTCGGTGTGGGCACCAACAGAGAGCTGCTGAATCGCCTGTCCATCGTGTACGACACCCGCGATAACGTGATTGTCCCCAGTCGAGGGATGCAATGGGTCGCTTACGGTGGGCTGGCCAGTCGGTTCGGTCTTTTGAACGATTCGCTGTATAGCGAGGCCGGGGTGGACGGGCGCAATTTCTGGACGCTCACCCCCCGCGATGTGCTGGTTACTCACATCGCGCTTCGATACATGCCGAGCACTCATCGCGTGCCGTTCTGGGCGCTGAGCAGCGTCGGCGGCGGCGACAGTATTATTGGAGGCGCACAACCGCTGCGTGGTTTCGGCAGCGGCCGCTTTTACGATCGCGACTCATTTTCGAGTAGTGTGGAGTTGCGGCACAGGGCGGCGTCTTTTGACGCAATAGCGACTCACGTCGAGCTGGAATTGACTCCCTTTATCGACGTGGGCCGCGTCTTCTCGCGCGCAGGTACCTTCCCGCTGGAACAATTGCACAAGGTCTACGGGCTGGGATTCCGCGGGGTTGCCCGGCCGTTTGTCGTCGGGTATGTGGACATAGGTTACGGTAGCGAGGGTGTCGCCGTGTTTACGGGCATCAACTATCCGTTTTAGCAACCGTTCCGGCTGGAGCGCGCGATGATCGATCTGTACTACTGGCCGACGCCCAATGGGCACAAGATCACCTTGTTTCTCGAAGAGGCTGCGGTCGAATACCGCATCGTGCCGGTGAACATCGGGACCGGCGAGCAATTCAAGCCCGACTTCCTCGCCATCAGCCCCAACAACCGGATGCCGGCCATTGTGGATAGGGCGCCGGCCGGTGGCGGCGAGGCGATCTCCGTATTCGAGTCCGGCGCGATACTCCTGTACCTGGCCGACAAAATGCGCCGCTTCATTCCGTCGGACCCGCGGGGGCGCAACAGCGTGCTGGAGTGGCTGTTCTGGCAGGTCGGCGGCCTGGGGCCCATGGCGGGCCAGAATCATCACTTCTCGCAGTACGCACCGGAAAAGCTGCCCTATGCGATCGAGCGGTACGTGAAGGAGACCAATCGTCTCTACGGAGTGCTGGACCGCCGGCTGGCGCAGCATGAGTTTCTCGGAGGTGCCCAATACAGTATCGCGGATATGGCGAGCTACCCGTGGATCGTGCCGTGGCAGCGACAGCAGCAGGACCTGAATGAATTCCCCGCGCTCAAGCGCTGGTTCGAGGCGATCGCCGCTCGTCCCGCCACCGTGAGTGCGTATGCCCTCAGCAGTCAATTTGCAACTCGACCCGTAGTCGATGAGGAGAGCCGCAGGATTCTGTTCGGACAGACCGCGGCATCGACCGCCTCGCCCAAGCCTTGAGGTTGCAGCGCATGCCCGCCATTCGCGCGAAGGCCTTCGGCGCGCGCCGTGCTGACGGGCGGCAACTACAACTATTTCGAAGGCATCACGGTCCGCCTGAGGGTCTGTGAGAGCTACACGCGTCGCGCCAGGATGTGTGTTCTGAGGGAAAAGAAACTGACGGCCACTACCAGGATCACGGCGGCCACCGTATAGAAGAACGAACTGACAGGCGGTGGGGGTTTGATCGCAAAGTAGGTTCCGCCCACCGCGGAGCTCAGCACACCGCCTACCCGGGAGACTGTTTGAGCGCAACCTACGCCCGCGGAACGGATATGCGAGGGGTAGGAATGTGCCGCGACCGTGTAGATAAAACTCTGCATTCCATTCACCGCCGCTCCGATCAGTAGAATCGCGGGGAAAAACGTAGTCGTCGCCTCTGGGGAGTGCCCCATCAATGCCATGCCGATGAATATCGTGGCGAGGCCCCCAATCAACGCCAGGGTGGTGCCCACCATCCGCGAGCCGAGGTAACCGATCAATACGGCGCCGCCGACCGAACCGAAGAAGCCGCCCAGATTGAGGAACGTTGCGCCGCGCAGTGCGACGTCGCGGGGCAGTCCGACCGATGTGATGATGGTCGGCAGCCAGTTGACGAAGGCGTACAGCGCCAGGGTGTTGCAGGCAAACGCGGCCCAAAGGATCAGGGTGGTGCGCCGATAGGGCGGCGTCATGATGATCAGAAGCCAGTTTCCGGGGGCGCGGGGCGGCTCGTCGACGTAAAACATTTCTGTGCCGTCGAAGCGGTGTTCCCCGATCAGGCGATTCAGGGTCCGCGCGAGCTGCGGGTGGCGCAGGACATTCTGTGCCAGAAACTGTGGCGATTCAGGAAGCAGCCGCCACGCGACGAAGAAGAGGGCAAACGGCAGGCCCGCACCGATATAGAAGATCATTCGCCAGCCGTAGGCCGGCAGGATCCATTGGGCGACCTGCGCACCGAGCATACCGCCCAACGGGATAGCAACTATGGCGCAGGCCACAGCCACGCTGCGCGAGCGTTGCGGTGTCCATTCAGCCACGAGCGTTGCGGCAAGAGGTGTGATGCCACCGAGTCCTATGCCCGTCAACACACGCCAGGCAAACAGGTCCCACAGGCCGACGGCGTTGGCGCTGAGGGCCGATCCGGCGAACAGAAAGGCGATACAAACAACGTAGGAGTTCTTGCGGCCGACGCGGTCGCCGAGCCAGCCGAGCAGGATCGAGCCTATGGCCATGCCGATCAGGCTGCCAGTCAGTACGGGAGTGAGCATGGACCGGGTCACTCCCCAGTCGGTGATTAGCTCGGGCGCGACGAAGGACATCGTCTGGAGGTCGTACCCGTCGACCAGCGTGATGAAAGTCGTGAGAACCGTGATGTACAGCGGCAACCCGAAGGTTCGGGCGGAGTCGACTATCCGGGTGATCTCGACCTTTTTCATATTGTCATTCGGTAGGGGCGCCTGGCCCCGGCGCACGCGACCGGCCATTGTAGCGCCCAGACGTTGTTTTTCCGTTAGCATCGAGTGGGCTGAACTTCAGCATTCACCCTACGAACGCCACTGCAGGTGAACATGCCGCGACTACCCTATATTGCCGACGGGGACGCAGATTCGATCCCGATCACTGCTGCCATTCGTGCCCGCCGCGGCGGGAGACTGCTGAATCTGGACAGAATGCTTCTCAACAGCCCCTCGCTGGCAAGCTGTTGGAACGCATACCTGGGCGCCGTCCGCGGCGAACTGGCATTACCGCCGAAGCTGCGAGAGCTGGCGATCTGCGTGGTCGCGGTGCTGAACGATGCGCAGTACGAGTTCCACCATCACGCTCCCGAATTGCGCCGCGCCGGCGGCACGGAGGCGCAGCTTCGAGCTGTCGAATTGCTTGGGGCCGGCGGCGAGGATCCTATGTCGATCGATGCAACGGGGGCGTTCGATGCAACGGAGGCAGCCGTCGTGGCGCTGACGATCCGGATGACCCGCAGGGTGTCGGTCGACGATGCAACGTTCAATCGTCTGCGTACCCGGCTGGCGAACGATCAGTGGGTCGTCGAGCTGGTGGGTGTGATCGCCACCTACAATATGGTGTCGCGCTTCCTGGTAGCGTTGGGAATCGAGCCGGAGTGAAATCCACTGCACCGTCCACCCTTCGGCTAGCGGCTTGCGACCCCTGCGCCGATAGGCGCAACATCCGCTGTTCGGGCGGATCCGTTCGACCTGCACCACCTGCAAGAGGAACTTATGTGCGACAACGACTCCATTGACGACATCAATGAACTGGCACGCCGCGCGGGTGACGTGTCGCGGCGGCGTTTTGGAGCCATCACGCTCGGCAGCGGGCTTGCCATGATGTTGCCCCGGCTCGCCGATGCCGCGGATGTCCAGGAGTCGGAAGTCGAAATCAAGACGGCGGACGGCACCGCGGACGCCTACTTCGTGCATCCCGCGACCGGCAGGAGTCCGGCCGTGCTGGTGTGGCCGGATATCTTCGGTCTGCGCCCCGCATTCAGACAGATGGGCAAGCGCCTGGCCGA
>FTJL01003739.1_pt1 | contig 22824 bp, 22 predicted proteins | sample 1658551 | NCBI WGS metagenome assembly FTJL01 (sample SAMEA3914835, study PRJEB12502) | metagenome | biome: forest; material: soil | place: Canada | collected 2011-07-03 | depth 0.3 m
CCGCCAATTGAACCCCGTAAAGCGGTCAGCCGACCTTTTTAAGGTATTCGCGATACGCGGTTGCGAAAGCTTCAACGAATGTGTGCGGCAAATGATCCGCCGGCATCTCGATGAGATTGCGATAAAAGGTCGTGAACAGGTCCCAGTACTGGGCCTTGTCGGCCGAGCGGGCCTTGCCGCGGCGAGCGGCACGCTCGAAGCGAGCCTCCAGCTCGGCGGGGTCCAGCCGATCCAGGAATTCCACAAAGGCGGCCCGCATGGCCTGTGATGACGCGTTTTCGTGAGTCTTGGCTTCCGCGACCGCTTCCCGCAGCCAATGCACGGCGTCCAGTTGGCGGGTCTCGTGCTGCTGCAGCAGCTCTACCGTGAGCTCGTCCACGGTGAGCCGGGCCAGCGACGGCCTCGGGTCATCGGCATCCGCCTGAATCTCTATCCGGAATCGATTGCGGACTTCGTGGCGCGCGCGTTCCAGCTCCTTGAAGCCGACCAAGGCCTCGCGGAACAGCTGACCCGCCAGATGCAGCATGCGGGTCTGGGCGTCCGCCGGGAGCTTGTCCGGGTCGATTCCCGCCCCCCGCGCAAACGCCTGCAGGCCGCTCTGAACGTCGTACAGCGCCGGGTTGCCGGCTCCGTTGCGAGGGTCCCGGCCTGCCGCCCGCGCCAGTCGGGCAATGCGCCGTTCGACCATCTCCGCTTCGGCCTCGGCCTCCGCGGTTGCCCTCAATGAGGCGACGCGAGGCACCGGGGCGGCGGCCTGGGCGGCCTGTGCGACGGGATGGCCCATCGATTGGCCGATCGCCTGGCCATAAGCATCTACCGGTCTGAAGGTGTCGCTGGGAGAGGTATCCGGGACCAGCAGCTCGTCCAGGTTGAGCATGGCGCCGATATCGGTTTGTGAGGCTCTGCCCAGCGTACGCAAACCGTGGATGCTGGTCGGAACCGCCATGGCGGCAGCGCCGGGCTCCAGGGTGGCCGTGTTCGAGGGTTCGGCGGTCTCGACGACGACGATCTGATATTCGCCCACGCGGACGACGTCGCCGCTCCGGAGCGGGTATCCGCCGGGATTGCTCTTGGAAAGAGCCTGTTCGTCGTCATTAACGAAGACGCCGTTGGTGCTCAAATCCTGCAGGTAATAGTGCCCGTCGCGCTGTTGCACGCGTGCATGGTGGGCGGATACGTACCGGAGCGGATCGGGCAGCACCCAATCGTTATCGGCCGAGCGGCCGATGGTGCCTCCATCGGCACCGAATTGGATTGTACTGCGATCACCCAGCATCCGCCGCTGATCACTGACGACGCGCAGGCGAAGCGTCATGGTTCCCCGACAGGATTCACTATCAAAAGTAGCTCGCGAATTGGCCGATATCCGACACGCCAGCTTCCCCGCCGCGGACGGACATATAATGTCAGCGTCAAAACTAGCAGTGACCCCTAATCTACCTCATGGCCGCCAGTCACATTTTTCGCATTATGTTCGTGAACCAGGGCAAGGTTTACGAGGTCTACGCCCGTAAGGTCAATCACGGGGAGTTGTTCGGTTTCATCGAGATCGAGGAGCTCCTGTTCGGCGAACGCTCGGGCGTGGTGCTGGACCCCGCCGAAGAGCGGATCAAGGGCGAATTCGAGGGCGTGAAACGCACTTTCCTGCCGCTGCACTCGGTGCTGCGTATCGACGAGGTCAGAAAGCAGGGATCGAGCAAGATCAGCGCCCTGGAGGGTGCCTCGAATGTCTCGCAGTTTCCGCTGCCGGTGTACGGCACGCCTCCGGGCGACAAGAAATAGGCACTCCTTAATCTCATGCTGCAGCTTCCCGGCGCTCCCGCGTTATCCGCCTTCCGCCTCGCCAAGCTAGTCGCTCGCCTTACGGCCCTTGAGCCAGCCGTCAAGGGATTGGATTCGCGCTTCGTTCACTTCGTCGATGTCGCTCGCCCGCTCACCGCCGGCGAGCTCGAAATTCTCGAACGCCTGCTCACATACGGCCCGCGGATGGGCGCGGCGCTCGAGGACAACGAGGGGGAGCAGCTACTCGTCGTTCCCCGTGAAGGCACTATTTCGTCGTGGTCGAGCAAAGCCACGGATATAGCGCGCGTCTGCGGACTGGACGCTGTGCTGCGAATCGAGCGCGGCATCGTGTATCAGGTGCTTGCGTCCAAGCCCTTGGGGCGGGAGCGGTTGTCGTCGCTGGCTCCGGTTCTGCTCGATCGCATGACCGAAGCCGTGTTGTTTGACACGGAGCAGGCGGAACGACTTTTCGCGCATGCGCGACCCCGACCCTTGGAGCGAGTGTCGCTGGCCCCGGGGCGTGCGGCGCTGCAGCGCGCCAACAAGACACTGGGCCTCGCCCTGTCCGCCGACGAGATTGAATACCTGCTGAGCAGCTTCCAGCGACTTGGTCGCGATCCCACCGACGTTGAGCTCATGATGTTCGCGCAGGCTAATTCCGAGCACTGCCGGCACAAGATCTTCAACGCCAGCTGGGTCATCGACGGCCGGGAACGCCCGGAATCGCTCTTCGCCATGATTCGATACACGCATGCGCGCAATCCGCGGGGCGTGCTCTCCGCCTACCGCGACAATGCTGCGGTGATCGAAGGAACCTACGGCAAACGCTACTTTCCCGATCCGCGCACCGGGGTGTACCGCGGGGTCGATGAGCCGATCGACATTCTCATGAAGGTCGAGACCCACAATCACCCCACCGCCATCTCGCCCTTTCCCGGTGCCTCGACTGGTTCGGGCGGCGAGATTCGCGACGAGGGAGCGACCGGGCGCGGTGCGAAACCCAAGGCCGGTCTCACCGGCTTCTCCGTTTCCAACCTGCGCATTCCCGGCTTCGAGCGTCCCTGGGAACAGGACTTCGGTCGCCCGGCCCGCATCTCCTCCGCGCTGCAGATCATGATCGAGGGTCCGATCGGCGCTGCGGCCTTCAACAACGAGTTTGGCCGTCCCGCGATCTGCGGTTATTTCCGCACTTTCGAGGGACGCCTCGGCGAGGATCCCGCGGAACGCATCCGTGGCTATCACAAGCCCATCATGATCGCCGGCGGCATGGGCAATGTCCGTCGCGAGCATGTCGAAAAGGGGGAAGTCCCCGTTGGAGCGAAGATCATCGTGCTCGGCGGCCCCGCGATGCTCATCGGCCTGGGCGGCGGAGCGGCTTCCTCCGTGGGCAGCGGAGCTTCGAGCGCCGATCTGGATTTCGCCTCGGTGCAACGCGGCAATGCGGAAATTCAACGGCGCGCGCAGGAGGTCATCGATCATTGCTGGGCGCTGGGTGACCGGAATCCCATCGTCCTGGTGCACGATGTCGGCGCGGGTGGGCTGTCGAACGCCGTGCCGGAGGCGGTCGCGCACAGCAATCGCGGAGCGCGCATCGATCTGCGTGCCATTCAGAGTGCCGAGCCGGGTATGACTCCGATGGAGTTGTGGTGTAACGAAGCGCAAGAGCGTTATGTGCTGTGCGTGGAAGCAGCGGAGCTGCCGGTATTTGCGGCGATCGCTGTGCGTGAGCGGTGTCCCTTTGCCGTGATCGGGGACATCGACGACACGGGTCAACTGGTGGTCGCCGATCCTTTGTTCCAGGATTCGCCGGTCGACATGCCCATCGAAGTATTGCTCGGCAAGACGCCTCAGATGCGACGCGATGTGCGCAGCGTCGCGGTGCGGTCGTCGCCGCTGGATCTCGACCCGCTCGATTTGCGGGAAGCGGCGTACCGCGTGCTGCGTTTCCCGGCGGTCGCCGACAAGACATTCCTCATCACGATCGGCGATCGCACCGTCGGCGGACTCATCAGTCGCGACCAACTCGTCGGTCCCTGGCAGGTTCCGGTTGCCGATGTCGCGGTCACGCTGGTTGATCATCATGGCCAGGCGGGCGAGGCGATGTCGATGGGTGAGCGCACTCCGGTAGCGGTGCTCAATGCACCGGCATCGGGGCGGCTCGCAGTGGGTGAGGCCGTCACCAACATTCTGGCCGCGGATGTCGAGTCGCTGTCGGTGATTCGCCTGTCAGCCAACTGGATGGCTGCTTGCGGCGAGGCGGGCGAAGATGCCGCGCTCTACGAGACCGTGCATGCCGTTGGAAAAGAGCTGTGCCCCGCGCTGGGCATCGCGATTCCGGTCGGCAAAGATTCGCTGTCCATGAAGACCGTCTGGCGGGACGGCGATGTGACCAAGAGCGTGGTGTCGCCGGTGTCGCTGATCATTTCGGCGTTCGCGCCCGTCAAGAATGTGTTTCGGACGTTCACACCTGCGTTGGTCCGCGCGTCGATCAGCCCGACGTCACTGTGGCTGATCGATCTGGCCGCGGGTCGCAACCGTCTGGGCGCGTCTGCGCTCGCGCAGGTTTACGGTCAGATGGGGTCGGAACCCGCCGATCTTGATGATCCGCAGCTATTGTTGCGGCTGACAGCGGCGCTTGCGGAGTTGCGAACGGCTGACCTCATTCGCGCCTATCACGACCGTTCCGATGGCGGATTGTTTGCCACGCTGGTGGAGATGGCCTTCGCAGGGCACTGCGGCTTGGATGTCGAGCTGCCGTCGGCTCGTGGTCCGGCGCTCGCCCAGCTGTTCGCCGAAGAGCTTGGCGTCGTGGTCCAGGTGAATTGCGGCGATGAAGCGCGTTTTACTGAAATCCTCGCACGGCATGGTCTGGCTGCCGCCGCTGTCCGACTGGGTACGCCTACCGATGAGCTGCGCGTGCGCATTCAAGTGGGGCCCAGTCGATTCGACGAGTCCTGGGTGGACCTGCGCCGCGCCTGGTCGGAAACGTCCTGGCGCATGCGCCGCCTGCGCGACGATCCCGGTAGTGCGGATGAGGAGTACGAAGCTCAGTGCTCCGCGGACGACCCCGGTCTGTCGGTCGCTCTGGCTTTCGATTCCAAAGACGACATAGCGGCTCCCTACATTGCGCGCGGGATTCGGCCCGCGGTGGCGATACTTCGTGAGCAGGGCGTCAACAGCCAGACGGAGACGGCTGCCGTATTCGAGCGAGCCGGTTTCACGCCGCACGACGTGCACATGACTGATCTTCTTTCCGGCAGGCGCTCGCTCAGCGAATTCAAGGGCCTGGTGGCCTGCGGCGGATTCTCCTATGGCGATGTCCTTGGGGCGGGGGAGGGTTGGGCGAAGTCGATTCTCTTTCACGCCGCGGTGCGTGAACAGTTTCAGGAGTTTTTCGCCAGGCTGGACAGTTTCGCGCTGGGCATCTGTAACGGATGCCAGATGTTCGCGGCGCTAAAGAGCATTATTCCCGGCACGGACCACTGGCCGCGCTTCGTCACCAACAAGAGCGAGCAGTACGAGTCGCGTTTCGCACTGGTGGAGATCCTGCGTTCGCCGTCCGTTGTCCTGGATGGAATGGCCGGATCGGTTCTACCTATTGTCGTGGCCCACGGTGAGGGCCACGCTGAGTTCGCTTCGGCAACGGCTGCAGCCGCTTGCGCGGAAAGTGGGTTGGTCGGATATCGCTACGTGCACAACGACCTGACCGTCGCGAAGTCGTACCCCTTCAATCCAAACGGATCCCCGTTCGGGATTGCGGCCCTATGCAATGCAGACGGACGTGTGACGATCACGATGCCTCACCCGGAGCGTTCCACCCGATACGCCCAGAATTCATGGCGTCCGAGAGGGGTGGAAGGCTTCAGTGGCTGGGAGCGGCTGTTCCGCAATGCCCGGCGCTTCGTGGGCTGATTCCGTACACAGGCGCCCCGTCTTAGGCGCGGCCGGCGCATCCGATTGAACTACGCTCTCAGGCGATGAGATCGAGCAGCGCGTGCTTTCCGGGCGACCAGTTCGCGAGCATCGCCGCGAGCTGAATCATGTCGGCGCCGGGATATCGCTGGAGCACGACGCCCGTCAGTGAGTTCTTGATCGTCGCAATCGTGAGTCCGCTCGTGGCATCGACGCTGAGTTCCAACACCCGATTCAGGCTTACCAGATGCTCGTTCACCTGGTTGACCGCTGCCTGGATTGAGCGGGCATCCGGTTGCACTGCAGGATGTGCCGACTGCGCGGGCGCGGCGGCCGCACGCGCTGATGGCCTCCGCGGCTGGGGGGTGGGCACGGAGCTGTCGTGAATCGCGCTGGAATCGGTCGAGCCAACCGATCCGACACGGCCGATGGAATCGCTCTCTTCCTGCGTCATGGCATGCTCCTGTCCGACCCGTCTGCCCTGTGCAACCTGTGCGACGGCGGTGGTCGCTACGCGGCGTTGGCCGCGGGTCCACCCATCTGTCGCACCTGGGGGCCAATGGCAATCCAGGCGGAGCGCAGCTCACCGAGTAACTGCTCCACCTCGGTAATGTAGGACACATTGTCTTCGGCGTTCGCAAGCATCAATCGGCGCATCATGTAGTCGTACAGATCGCTCAGGTTGCCGGGCAAGTCGCCCCCCGCGTTCAGGTTCAGGCTGCCGCGCAATTCCGCAATGATCGTGACACAACTGTGAAGCAGCCTGGCCTTGTGCGCGATTTCACTACGCTCGATGCACCCGCGCGCCGTCGCCATACGCTCCTTGAGCGCATTCATCAGCATCAGCACTAGCGCATGCGGGTCGGCTTCCGTCACGCCGCCATGCACGGACACGCTGTGATATGCCGCCACCTTGGACTGATTCACGCTAGCCTGCTCCATCTAACAACCTGTTGTGCCTGATTTAGCGGCCGATTCGGCCCGACCTTGAGGGTCTGGCGACAAGCGAAAAAAGTTCCTTGGGCCTTATGTCACTGGCTACCCGTTGGAATTATTGGAATTCGAAGGCAGCGACGCAAAGGCCTGCGTCAAATAAGCCGAAGTGGTCTGCAGCTTCGAAAGCAGCGTATTCAAGGTCGAGAACTGCGTTGTCAGGCTCGAGCTCAACGCTGCCATCTGCGTGGTGAGGTCTGTTTGCTCCTTGGACAGGGCGTTATTCTGCTTCACCAGAGTCTGGCTGCGCGAATCGACTGCGCCATTGGTAGCCAGCTCGGTGGTCAGCTGTGAATTGAGTGTCTTGGCAACGCCGGTTGTCGAGGAGAAAAGCTGGGTCACGGCGCCGCTATTGGTGGCCAGTGCGTTCGCGAGCTTCGTGCTGTCGAGAGTGAGCGTGCCGTCGCTCTTGGAGGTGATCCCAATGCTGGTCAGTGTGTTGTAAGCACTCGACCCGGTATTCACCACGCTATTGAGCGTTTGCCGCAGCTGATTCTGCATGCCTTGGAGGAGCGAATCTCCCAGCATGGGTCCCGCAGTACCCGAGCTGGGGTCGTAGCTTCCGAGCGAGGCCAGCGTGCTTTGCATCGTGTTGTAAGCCGCGACGAAAGCACTGATGTTGGCCGTAATAGTCTTGGTGTCGCCCGCAACCGTGAGGGTCGCGCTGCTGCCCGAGGTCGTCGTCGCCGTTAAGTTCAGCGTCACGCCGCTGATCGCATTGCTGACGGTGTTGCTGGCATTTGTATAGGCGACGCCCGCGATGCTGAATTGGGCATCCTGCGCCGCGGAATTCTCCTTGTAGTTGCCCGTATTGCCAGTTCCATACGTGAAGGCCGCAAGGGCGGTGCCGCCGTCGCTCTCGCTGACCTGGATGTTGTTGGCCGCTCCCGTCAAGGACGAGGACAGCACAAGATGTGCGCCGTCCGTACCGCTGACGACGGTGGCAGTGACACCCGGATTGCCGGTGGCTGAGTTGATCGCCGCCGCGATCCCGGCAACCGTATTGTTGGTGCTGTCTACCGTAATGTTGAAGGATGAAGTGCCGAGGCTCACCGTCAGGGAACCGGTGCCTACGGTGGCCGAGCTACCACCCACCACCGGCTTGGAAACCAGCTGCTGAGCCTGCGCGAGCTGCGCTACCGTCACACTGTAGCTGCCTGGCACGGCTGACGAGCCGGTGCTTGCAGTGAATATTGCAGTGTTGCTGCTGGACGCCGTCTGGAGCGCGAACGCGCTAGCGGTGTCCAGGGCGCCGAGCGACGATTGAAAGGTCGACAGGGCACCCTTGAACGATCCCAGCGCCGAAATCTGGGTGGTCACCGTTTTGGTCTGGCTGGTGATGATCGAAGCCTGGGGCGATTGCGCTGCATTGACGAGCTGCGAGACCAGGCTGCCGACATCGAGCACCGAGCCGCCGGCCGATGCCGAGCTGGCATTGCTGCTTGTGATAGTGACCGCGCCGCTGGAAGTAGTCATCGCCTTGTCCTTTGCACGCGCCGCTGCGCGTGTTCACCGCTGAAAGTCGCGGCGCCGCGCCGCCAAAGCCGCAGATCCATTCGCTGCAAGGGCCTGTAGCCCCTTCAGCCAATAGACCAGGGTGAGCGCCTTGCGGCGCCCACCCATGGAGGTTACGAGTGTCTCGAACCCGAAGATCATCTCATCCTTACGGCAGCTTCTGCAGCAGCGTCAGGATGTTCTGCGGGATCGTGTTGGCCTGCGCCACCATCGACGTGCTCGCCTGCTGCAGGATCTGGGCTTTCGCCAGCTCGGCAGTCGCCGCTGCGTAGTCCGTATCTTGAATGTTGCTGCGGGCAGAGCTAAGGTTCGTCGCAGTCGTGTTCAAGCCGGTGATAGTGGCCGCGAACCGGTTCTGATACGCGCCCAGCTGGGCACCCGAAGAGGCGACCTGCTGAATCGCGGCGTCAATCGCCGTCAGCGCGGTGTTTGAGGTCGAGACCGAGCTCACGTCCAGAGTCGAAACGGCCGCGCCGGTGAGCGCGATTGAGGCTGCGGCGATATTCACCGCTGCACCCGTGCCCGAGATCGCACCGCTCGCGCCGACGGGAGCTACATAGTTCCAGTTGATCGTGCCCTTGGTCGTGCCGGTAGCGCCCAATACGCCGAAGTCGCTGGCCACCGAAACAGCTGCGCCGACCTTCGTGGTCTCGGCGAACGCTACGACTATGTTCGCACCGCTTGCCGAACTGAAACTGATTCCGCCACCGCCATTAAGCGACGCCGTAACACCAGTCTGCGTGGAAGCGCCATTGATGGCCGTTATCGCATTGCTCACATTCGTGGCAACGTTTCCAGTGTTCGTGACCGCGATGGCAATGCCGTTGACTGAGATCGAATCAATGTTCGTGGCCGAGCCGGCAGTGATGGCTGCGGTCGTTCCCGTGGCCGTCGCGGCATTGGCAGTGGCCGTGAAACCGGTAATACCCGAGTTGTTGATCGCCGTAGCGAGAGCCGCCGCATCGCCATTGGTCGAAGCGCCGAGCGAGACTGAGTTGGTGCCCACGACGATCGTCGAAGCACCGGTCGCGCCGACCGCCACGTTGTTTGCGCTGGCGCCGGTGTATTGGCCCAGCACACTGGTCCGGGCGCTGGAGACTGCCGAAACGGTAATCGTCTGGCCGACGTTGGCACCGACCTGGAAGGCCGCGCCCGAGAACGAGCCGTCGAGCAGGTTCACACCGTTGAACTGGGTAGTCTTCGCGACGTTGTCGATGTCAGCGCTGAGCTGCTGGAACTGCTGATTGAGGTCGGCGCGATCCGTCGCGCTGTTCGTCGCATTCAGCGACTGCACGGCGAGGTTGCGCATCGTCTGCAAGTCGTTCGTGATTTCCTGCAGGGCGCCGGCGCCGGTCTGCGTCAGCGACACGCCGTCGTTCGCATTGCGGGCTGCCTGGTTGATGCCGTTAACCTGCGAGGTCATGCCCTGGATGATGGCGTAACCGGCAGCGTCATCGGCCGCTGTGTTAACGCGCATGCCCGAGGACAACTGCTGCAACGCGGTGGTGAGCTGGGCTCCACCCGACGTCAGGTTGTTTCGCGCGAGCAGCGAATTAATATTCGTGTTGAGGACTAGTGACATGATCTATGACTCCTGGTGTATCGGTCAGGCGCCGGACACCAGTCCGTCGCTCTGTTATCACCGGCGGAATCTTGCCGCCGTGTGCTCAGGGACTTTATCGGTGCGGCCGGGCTGAACTTGAGTCGGTGCGAGCGCACGCTAAGAAAGTGCCAAGCGCATCACAGTAGATCCCGCGCCAAGCGGCTATGCGACATAATGGTAGGGCGCCTCGCGACAACGTAATCACTTGATATAGTTGAACAATGACAGTTGCGCGATCGAGGCGTACGACTGCTGCGCCGCCTTCAGGCTCAGCTCCTCGGTATTGAGGTCCGTCACTGCCGCGGCGTAATCCACGCTCGACAGCTGCGAGACCTCCGTCTGCAGGTTCACCTGCAAGGTCTGGGCAGAGGACTGCGTGGCGGTAATCGAATTGAGCCTGGCGCCCACCGAGGCCGATACGTTGCTCAGGTTGGTGACAGCGGCGTCGATCTGTTGAATCGCGTTGCCGATCTGATTGGCCAGCTTCGCCGGGTTGGTCACCGTGTTCAGCGAAGTAATCAGATTCGACAGGGTGCTGAACGCGCTGGCCGTTCCGGCTTTCGCGACGGTGAATTGATCGCCTGCCGCCGGGTTCCCGGTAATGCCGACTTGTATTCCATTAAAGGATATCGAGTTGCCGGCCGTGAAATTGGTGCCCGAAGTCACGACGGTACCGGCGCTATTGGTGACCTGGTAGGCGGTGGGGCTGGTGAACGCGATGGTGTAAGTATCCGGCACCCAGGAAGCCGGACTCGTCACGGTGCCGGCGTCGATCGATCCGCTGCCTGTATTGGCGACGTTGACCGACGTGGTGAAGGTCCCATTACCGGCCGGAATGTTCATGAATGCCGCCGCTCCGGTGTCGCCGCTGGAAACGCTCTGGTTGGGAGCGATCTGGACCTGGCTGACGGAGGTGGCACCTGAGTAATTGACCGTATTGCCTGACTGCGAGAAAGGCTGCGTCCCGGCGGCGACCCCTGCAAAGAGGTAGTTGCCCGTACTGTCCCGCTGGTTGGCGATGGAGACCAGTTGCTGCAACTGTTGTTGCAGCTGCGTGGCGATATCCCCCCGCTGCGAGGTGGAGAGCGCCGGGTTGTTCGCCTCGACGGCAAGATCTCTGGCGCTTTGCAGAACATTCGTGGCATCCGACAGCGCCTGCTCTTCGAGCTTCATATTGGCGCTGGCGGAATCCCCGTTGGTGACGTACTGCGTGGAGGCGGAGATCTGCACGTTCAGCTGATTCACCTGCACCATTGCAGCAGGGCCGTCGGCAGCGCTCTGCAGTTTCGAGCCGGTGGCGAGCTGATTCTGCGTCTTGGACATGGCCGCCTCCAGCTGCTGCATCTGGCTGACGGCGTCCTGTTGGAACGTGACTGTGGAGATTCTCATGATTAGCCGTTAATGGCAGTGATGAGTGAGTTGAACATGGTGTTGGAAGCCTGGATCAGCTGGGCGCAGGCCGAGTAGGCTTGCTGATACTGCACCATCTTGGCGGCTTCCTCGTCGAGATTGACGCCGGAGAGATTGCTGCGGGTATCCGTCGCGGACTGATTCACGGTCTGCTGCGCGGCGGCGTTCGTCGTTGCCTGTTGCGCCGCGACGCCTACCTGACTCACCAGATTGTCGGCGACGCCGGTCAGCGATGCGGTGCCGCCGTTAAAGGTCGACGCCGACAAGGCGTTGATCATGGAGAACAGATTGCTGTTGTCTCCGGTGTTGGCTGTGCTTGCGGCGCCAACCGAGAATGTATCGCCGTTGGCGGGAGTACCCGTGAGCGTCACCTGGCTGCCGTTGAACGAGATGGGTGTGCCGCTCGTATAAGTGCCCGATCCGATGACCGCATTGGTGCTGTCGGTAATCTGGTATGCCGTCGCCGATGTGAACGCGATCTTGTAGGTGCCCGGTACCCACGTGGCCGGATTGGTCACCGCGCTCGACGACACCGCTCCGGTGCCGGTATTGGCTACCGCCGGCGTTGTCTGGATGGCCGACGCCGCGGCGATCTGCGAAGGACTGGTCAGCAACATCGTGAGGCCCGCGGTGGCGCCGGCCGTCGGACGAATCAGAAATCCGTCGCCATTGTTGGCCGTCCCGCTCACCACGATCGAGATTCCAGCCGCCTGAAATGGACTGGCGCCGGTGCCGGCGCCGGTCATGGCGACGTTCTTTCCCGTAGTCTGATCGACAAGCTGCCAGGAGCCACCCGCCATGCGCAGCTGATAGTCATCGGCCGTCAGCGCGCCGAGATTCGTGCGAGTCACTGCGACGGTGGTAGCGCTGGTGTTCGTGCTCGCGGGTTGAGTCAGCACAGCGCCAACAGCAAACATGGGCTTGCCGGTCGCTCCCGTCAGGTCCATCCCCGACTGCTGTGCCTGGTTGACGATGGTTGCCAACCCGACGCTGAATTGTCCGAGAGCATTGCGCGTCGGCGTAAGGATCTGGTTGCGAACGCTGAGCAGTCCTCCGAGGGATCCGCCGCTGATCTCGGACGTAATATTGGTAGTGGTGCCGCCGTTTACAATGCCGATGTCGTGCTGCTGCGCGTTGTACGGGTCGGCGAAGGCAGTCAGAGTGGTTGCGGCACTGCCTGTTACGAGCGGCTGACCGGTGCCGATGTAGATGTTCATCGAGCCATCGCTCTGATTGGCCGTATTCACGGTCACGTACTGGCTCAATTGGTCGATTGCCAGGTCACGTTGATCCATCAGGCTGTTCGGCGTCTGGCCGGTGCTTGCGAGGCCCGCGGCGATCTGGCCGTTCAGGTTCGCGATGGTGCTCGAGAGGCTGTTGATCTGGCTGACCGTTGTGCCGATGGTCGATTCGACGTTCGAGCTGTACGACGACAGCTGGGAGTCGTAGTTCTGCATCTGCTGGGTGAGCGATTGGGCCTGGCTCAGCAGGACCTGGCGCTGCGCGGTCGTCGCGGGTGAATTCGCAACTGTCTGCAGCGCGTTCACGAAACTCTGCAGGCTCGCCGACAGTCCGGTGCCCGAAGCACTGAGCATGTTGTCGATCTGCGTTGCCTGGGTGGAAAACGCATTGAAGCTGGAGTAGCTGCTCTGCGAGGAGCGCACCTGGGCGGCGAGCAACTCGTCGTACGACCGGGTAATGCTCTGCGTCTCAACGCCGCTGCCGATGTAGCCGGAGGCCGTGGGCTGCGCGGGCTGCGGCGTGAAATTGATGTTCTCGACGCTATATCCGGGGGTGGCGGCGTTCGAGACGTTATTGCTGGTAACGTTCAGGGCGCGCTGAAACGCAAGCAGGCCGGAGATGCTCGTTGAAAGAATATCACTCATCCGTTACAGCCTCTTGAGCCCGCCCCGTACCCGCGGTTATCGGCAGCGCGCTCGCGAACTTGAGGTCCGTCGCGCCCGGGGCTGTGGCGGTCATCGTGTGCGCAATGGTGCTGATCTTGTTGACATAGTCGGGATCCGTGGCATATCCGCCGCGCTTCAGACCAATCGCGAACGCCTGGACGTCGCTACCGGTGTTCAAGGCGGCCGCATAGCGCGGATTGCCGCGTAGCACCGCGACATAATCCTGAAAACTTTGCGCCGGGGCAGCGTAGGCGCGGAATTGGGCGCTGGTAGTGCCCGCCGAGCCGCCCTGGTATTCCTGGGTATCCGTGGTTACGGTCGCCCCGGTCCAATCCGCAGAGGCCTTGATGCCAAACAGGTTGTTGCTGGACTGCCCGGACGCGTCCCGGGGAAGGTTCCGGCCCCAATGCGTCTCCAGCGCCGCCTGGGCTATCAGGTTGCGCGGATCGACCCCGAGCTGTTGTCCTGCCACTTGCGCCTGGGGCCACAGGTCATGGACAAACTTGGTCTGCTCCTGCGTCGACGCGGCGGAGGTCGATCCGGCCGGGCTAGGCGCGACGGCTGACTGCGCGGCGCCAGCACGCTGCGTCGCCGTATAAGCGCCGGCGCCGCCGAATCTGCCGGCCTGGGTGATCTTCGCGTCCTGGCTGGGAGTCTTGGTGACGGCACCCGCCCCGGCCACGCCCATTTTCTGCAGCTGACGGACCAGCATGTCGGCCAGGCCGAGGCCCTTGCCCCGGGACAACTGGATGGACATCTGGTCGTCGGCCATCCCTTGGTACATCTGCTCCTGATCGCTGCCGAATATAGGATCCTTGCCGACGGCGTCGCGCATGCTTTTAAGCATCATGCGCGTAAACATGCTCTCGAATTGCCTGGCCACTTCGCGGATCGCCGCCGGATCGTTGCTCGCGGCGCCCCGCTTGAGGGTGGTCAGCCCCGCAAGGTCGGTATAAGAGGGCGCGTCTGGAGCCGGGATCGTCATTGGCGTGAAGGGCGTCAGATTACGATGAGCTCGGCGCGAAGAGCGCCGGCTTGCTTGAGCGCTTCGAGAATGGCGACCAGGTCGCCCGGCGCCGCTCCTACCTGATTCACCGCGCGCACGATCTCGTCCAGATTGACCCCGGCGTTGAATACAAACATTCGGGCGTCACCCTGCTGCACATCAATCGTACTGTGTGGTGTAACTGTCGCCGTCGTGCCCTGGGTAAACGGGTTCGGTTGGCTGACGTCGGAGCGTTCAGTAATGGTTACGGATAGCGAGCCGTGTGCCACTGCCGCCGCCATGACGCGCACATGCGAGCTGATCACCACGGTTCCGGTGCGCGAGTTAACGATCACTCGTGCAGGCGCCTCTCCGGGCTCGACTTCCAGAGCCTCCAAGGTGGCCAGGTAGGAAATGCGTTGGTCCGCATCGGACGGTGCAGCTACCCGGATCGACACGGCATCGAGTGCATCGGCCGTGCCCGCACCCAGCATCTTGTTGATTCCAGCCGCGACACGGGCGGCCGTCGTGAAGTCTGGCGTGTTGAGATTAAGCGTCAGATGCGCGTCGGAGGCAAACTTCACGGGAACCTCGCGCTCCACGCTCGCCCCATTCGGAATTCGTCCACTGCTCGGCACGTTCAGGGAGATCCGTGAACCGTCCTTGCCGCTGACGCCGAATCCGCTGATGAGGATGCTTCCCTGGGCAAACGCGTACACCTGCCCGTCTACGCCGCGCAATGGAGTCATCAACAGGTCGCCGCCGCGCAAGCTCGAAGCGTTGCCTATCGACGCCACTGTCACATCGATGGTCTGGCCGACTTTGGAGAACGCGGGAAGTTCAGCCGTGACGGTGACGGCGGCCACGTTCTTCAGCTGCGGATTGGCGTTGGCCGGAATCGTGATGCCGAATTTCGCGAGCATATTGGTGATGCTCTGGATCGTGAACGGTGCCTGGCTCGTCTGATCGCCCGTGCCGTCGAGTCCGACTATCAGGCCATAGCCCACCAGTTGGTTCGTACGGACTCCCGAGACCGTCGCGATGTCCTTGATGCGCTCGGCGTGTGCCGGAGCGGCGACTCCCGCGAAGGCCAGATGGAGAATCAGTGCGCTCAAGCCTAAGCCGCGATTCCTTCGCAATGTCGGTGTCATCAGAACGGTGTCCACGGTGAATTGAAGAAGCGAGACAACCAGCCTGGTGCATTGGAGTCCGCCAGGGCGCCCTTGCCGCCATAAGAGATCTTTGCACTGCCTACTTTCAGGGAGGGAATGGAGTTGTCGGGCGCCAGGTCGATGGGACGGATCACTCCCGTGAGTTTCACGATCTCCTCACCCTGGTTGATCCCGATCCATTTCTCGCCCTTGATGAACAGGTTACCGTTTGGCAATACACGGACGACCGTCGCCGTGATGTAGCCCGTCAGGCTATTGCTCTGCTTGCTGGCGCCTTCGCCGTCGAATTTCGAGGCATCGTTGATGGTGTTGCTCATGACGGCGTTCCCCTTGATGGTCGGCGTCTTGCCGATGAGCGTCATCCCAAGGGTGTCGGCCGTGGATTTCTGCGTCGTAGTGACGGCGCTCTTCTGCGCATTCGTCGCCTCGTTGAGCACGATCGTGACGATGTCTCCCACGTGACGTGCCACGGGATTCTCAAACAGTGCGACCTCGCGCCCCGTCTGATAGATCGAGCCATTGCTGGCGGGAACCTCCGGCTCCTGTGCCCAACTCAAGCCATCGTCATCCTTGGGAGGACGAACGGTACTACAACCCGACATGGCGGCCAGCATCAGCAGGACGAGGAATGAAAAATACAGCGTGCGCATTCGGCTTCCCTTACATGTTCTGTGCGGCGAACTGCAGCATCTGGTCAGTCGTCTGCACCGCCTTGGAATTCATTTCGTACGCGCGCTGTGTCTCGATCATGTTCACCATTTCCGTGACGACATTGACGTTGGAGCTTTCCACCGAGCCTTGCACGAGGGTGCCCAGGCCGGTCAATCCGGGATTGCCGCTCGTCGGCGAGCCGCTCGCGGCCGATTCGACGGCCAGGTTGCCGCCGACGGTCTGCAGGCCCGGAGGATTGATGAAATCGGCGAGCTGGATCGTGCCGACCTGGGTCGGTGCCGTCTGGCCTGGGACCATGACGCTCACCACGCCGTCGGTGCCAATCGACACACTCTGAGCGCCGGCCGGAATTGTGATCGCAGGCTGCAGTGCATAGCCACTGGAGTTCACGACTTGCCCCTGTGCGTTGACCTGGAAGCTGCCGTCGCGCGTATAGGCCAGCGTGCCGTCGGGCTGGAGAACCTGAAAGAATCCGCGGCCCTGAATGGCCAGGTCGAGGTTGTTGCCCGTGTTGTTGAGGTTTCCCTGCGTGTACATGCGCTCGGTGGACACTACGCGCACACCGGTTCCCAACTGCAATCCCGTCGGCGAGATCGTGTTCTGCGACGTGGCCGCGCCGACCTGCGACACATTCTGATACAGAAGATCGTCGAATACCGCGCGGCTGGCCTTGAACCCGTTGGTGGCGACGTTTGCGAGATTGTTCGCCGTGACGGTCATCTGCGTCTGCTGCGCATCGAGTCCGGTTTTAGCTGCCCAGAGTGCGGGTTCCATGTTCTGTTACCTTTCGTTTAAGGGGGGTGCGTGGCGTCAGCTGGCCTGCAGCAGTTTGGCAGAGGCGGCGCCGTCGTCCTGGGCAGTCTTCAAAGCCTTGATCTGCAATTCGAAGCGCCGCGAAAGCTCAATCATGTTGACCATGCAGCTCGCCAGGTCGACGTTGCTCGATTCGAGCGATCCCGGGCTGACCGTCGTGGCCGCATCCGCGGGGGCCGGCACGCCGTCGGCGGTGCGAAACAGACCATCCGCACCCCGCTGCACCGTGTCGAGCGGCGGGTTGACCAGCTTGATGCGCGCCACGTTGGCGCTGGTCTGTACGGACTGTCCGAGCGGTATGATGGAAATCGTACCGTCAGCCGCCACTGTGACCGAAGTTGACGGCGGCACGCTGATGGGTCCGTTATCGCCCATCACGGGCAGACCCGTGGCGGTCAACAGTTGTCCGCTCGGGTCCACGTGAAGATCGCCGGCGCGGGTGTAGGCCTCTTTGCCGTTCGCGTCCTGCACCGCAATGAATCCCTGGCCGTGGACGGCGAGGTCGAGGGGATTTCCGGTCGCGGTTTGCGATCCCACGGCGTGATCCCAGCCGATGCTCGAGTCCGTTGCATAAACGCGCGAGGCGTACCCGGGTCCCGTGACTGCCCGGCTTTGAAAGGCACTGAGGTCGGCCTTGAAACCGGTCGTATTGGAGTTGGCGAGATTGTGGGTGTTGGCGGCCTGGGCGCGCAGGGTTTCCTTCGCGCCGGACATAGCAACATACAACAATTTGTCCATGACTGGCGGTTACATCGCGCTTGTCGCGCGCTCCTACTGGCGGATGCTTATGATCGTCTGCGTGATCTGATTGTCCGTCTGGATCATCTGCGCATTGGCCTGGAAGTTGCGCTGGGCCTGGATCATCTGCACCAGCGAGGTGGTCGTATCGACGTTGGACGATTCCAGCGAGCCGGAGGCGATCGTGCCGAAGCCCGAATTGCCGGCGACGCCGGCGACCGGCGCGCCCGAGGCGTTGGTCGCCGCCCAGCTCGCGTTGCCGAGCTGCTGCAGTCCCTGGGAGTCGGCGAAGTTCGTCATCGCTACCTGCCCAAGGTTCACGGAGCGTCCGTTCGTGAAGCGCGCCTGCACGACACCCGTCGCGTCGACGCTGATACCCGTGAGCTTGCCTGTGGTGAAGCCGTCCTGCTGCACTGCCGTCACGCCGAAATTGTCGCCGTATTGGGTCGTGGCGCCGAAATTGAACTTCATGTTCATGGCGGCTGCGCCGGTAGCCGGCGTGTACGCGGGGAATGTGACCAGACCGTTTGCCGGCGCTGTCAGTGCGCCGGTGTTGGAGTAGGTGAGCGCCTGCGGCGTCCCGACAGCTGTGCCGTCAACATACAGCTGCGTCGTCCAGGCATTGGCCACGGCGCCTTTGGTGAAATACAGGGTGCCGGTGTGAGCTGCGCCCAACGAGTCGTATAGCGTCAGAGAAGTCGTATTGTTGTAGCTGTTAGGGTCGGTCGCGCTGAAAGGGGAGTTTGGCGGAACAGTGGCGTTTGCGGGCAGATTGGCTGTCAACGATGCGGAGGTCGTTGCATTCGGTGCGCTCTCATTGGTGGTCAGCGACAGATTCGCAAGTCCTCCGGTGTTGAAGCCACCGGTTGCCAACGGCGGATACACTTGCAGATTCGCCCCGGCTGCGGTGACCACGTTGCCGCCTGCGTCGAGCTGGAACTGACCGTCGCGCGTGTAGCTCAGCGCTCCGTTAGTGCTAAGCGTGAAGTACCCATTGCCGCTGATGGCCATATCAAGGTTGTTGCCCGTCGTCTCGATGTTGCCCTGGGTGAACTGCTGAGCCACCTCGGATACCGAGACACCGTTGCCGACGGCCGTTCTGCCCACGCCCTGCTGGGTCGAGGCGAACAGGTCGGCGAATTCCGCGCGCGAGGCCTTGAAGCCCGTCGTGGAGACGTTGGCGAGATTGTTCGCCGTCACCGACAGGTCCTGGTTGGCGGCGTTGAGTCCCGTGAGGGCGATATTGAATGACATCGATCGGTCTCCTTGGAGAAGAGGTGAATTCGATTGGGCGGGGGCGTTCTAGAACACCGATACAACGGAGTTCAGCGGGACGGTGCCACCGTCGGTTTCCAGATCGACGGCCTGGCTGGTCGGGTCGATCAGGACGCTCTGGACCTTGGTCACGACATTGGGATCCACCGGTACGCTGGCGCCGTTGACGGCGGCATTGACCGAGATTGAGTACTGTCCGGCTGGCGCGGTGCCGCCGGTGCTTGTGGCGCCGCTCCAGGTGAAAGACGTAAGTCCGCTGTCCTGTGGCTTGACGTTGAAGGAATCGACGGCAGCTCCGGTCGAGTCGGTGATCGAAACGGTGAGGCTGCTGGTACCGGCGGGCGCCTGGACGGCTCCGCCTACGGCCCCTCCGGTCGCTAACGTCACTGCCGTGCCCGGCGCGAGCACCGAACGCCCGATCAGGTTGGTACCGCTCATCAGCTGCGAGGCCTGCATGGAGCTTTGCATGCTCTGCATGCTGGACACCTGGCTCATGCCTTCGAGCTGCGATACGAATTGCGTCGGGTCGGTGGGCGACAGCGGATTCTGACTTTGCAGCTGTGCCGTGATCAGCTTCAGAAAGTCGGTCTGGTTGATCTGCATGTTGGCTGGGACGCTGTTTGCCGCGGTGGCGGCCCCGGACGTGGCGCCTGTGATCGGATTCGTAGTGGACATGCTGTACCTTGCTTAAGTTTGACTGCGCTTAGGTTTGGCGTCAGGCGCCGAGCTTCAGTGTCGCGAGCATCATGTCCTTGGAGGTGTTCAGTACCTCCACGTTGTCCTGATACGCGCGTGAAGCGGAGATCATGTCGGTCATCTCTTCAATGACGTTGACGTTCGGCGCATAGACGTTGCCGTGTTCGTCCGCCAGGGGGTTGCCGGGGTCGTAGCGTTCTATCGGGGGTGCGTTGTTCTCGACGATCCCGGTAACGCGGACAGTGGCTCCGCTTGCCCGGTCGGTGAGGGCGTTCGCGCCGTTGCCGATGCTCTGGCTCATGGCCGACTGCACTGCCTGAAATACCGGGTGGCGTGCCTTGTAGACGGTGGCCGGATCGCCGCTGACGCTGTCGGCATTCGCCAGATTGCTGGCGACGGTATTGAGCCGCACCGATTGTGCGCTGAGGCCGGAACCTACGATGTCGAATATCTTGAAGGAAGACATTGAGTTTGCTCCTTAGGTGGCGCTTCAGGAGCCGGTAATGGCCGTCATCAGGCCTTTGAAACGTGCCGTCAGGAAAGCGAGCGTTGCCTGGTAGCGGACCGTGTTGTCGGCGAATGCGGCCTGCTCCTGCTGCGCGTCGACTGTATTGCCGTCGAGCGACGGAGCCAGAGGAACGCGATACTTCAGATCGACGTTTGTGCCCGTCGTCGGGTCGGCTGATACGTGGCGCGAGTCCGTGGTGCTGAGCTTCACGGACGAATCCGGGCTGGCGGCCGCAGCGAGCGCGGCACGGAAGTCGATGTCTTGCGCCTTATAGTTCGGCGTGTCGACATTCGCGAGATTGTTCGCGAGCACTTCCATGCGCCTGGCCTGCACCTTCAGTGCGTCCTGGTGCACGCCAAGATAAGAGTCCAGATTGAGCGCCATATAGGGTACGACCCGTCAAAAGAATGACCTGACGGGGGAATTGCAATACGCATGCCATAGGGCTTATAGGCGCGCTGACGGCCTTGCGTGCGCGCCGGAGCGTGAAACAAGTCACGCGGGCGGCAATGATTTGCCACCGATGGCGGGCAAAAAGCGTCTTAATGCCGTGAGGAGCCGGAGAGATTAGCGGCAGCGACACTCGCGGCTTAAATGCCAGCCGTGGCCTGGGTGGCTCAGCGCCGCCGGAGGAGTTGGCGCGGCGATTGCATACTGTAGGCCCATATGAGTAGAACGACAAAGTTTCGACGGTGCACGCCTGGTTCCCGCGCTCTGACCGTCTCTGCGGCCGGGGCGATAGTTATGTTGTTCGGTGCCGGGGCAGGGAGGGCGCAGGACGCTGGGCAAGCCGCCGCAGTAGAGCCGCCGTCGGCAATCCGATCGGCAGCGCAGTCCTATGTGCGCTCCCAGCTGGCGGCGAGCCCCGGTGAGACGACTGTTACGGCTGGCGCTCTGGACGGTCGGCTGAGATTGCCTCGTTGCGGCTCTGCGCTGAGTGCGTCGTTGCCTGTTGGAACGGCATTGCAGGCCCGCTCTACGGTAGGTGTGTCATGCGCCGGACCTTCTAAGTGGACCGTATATGTGCCGGTGACCATCGAGAGCCAGGTTGCGGTCCTGGTGCTGCAGCACGCGGTTGCGCGTGGCACCAAGCTAGCGGCCGCCGACGTCACGATTGAGACACGTAAGACCTTCGGTCCGGGAGCTGCATATCTCACGAGCCCCTCTGAGCTGAGCGGACGCACTGTGCGCAATCCGCTCGCGGCGGGCACGACCCTCGCGGCCGAAATGTTTTCGCCGGACCTCATCGTGCGTCGCGGACAGGAGGTGACTTTGCTTTCTTCCGGTGGCGCAATTGAAGTACGCGCCAGCGGTCGGGCCATGACGGATGCGGCAGCGGGGGCGCGCATACAGGTTCAGAACCTCAGCTCGATGCGCATGATCGAAGGTGTCGTCGAGACTGCCGACGTCGTGCGGGTGGGGCAGTAGTAGCAGCCGCTTTCTTTAACCAGCAGGAGGGCCATACGTGGCCGTCAATTTAAACGGAATCGATCTGCGGGGTCCCGCTCCCGGAGCGGCCCGCGAGCTGTCCCAGTCGTCCAAGGCAGCGCAAGCAGCCCCGCGCGCGGGCGCAGATCCCGACGCCGCGCAGCCCGCAGAAGTGAGCATTACGAGCACGGCCGCATTGCTCTCCCACCTTGGACAGGCACTGAGCGCTCAGCCTGCCGTAGATCAGGGCCGCGTAGCGGCTGTAAGCAAAGTAGTCGAGGACGGTAGCTATCGCGTGCAGCCTGAGGCGGTGGCTGCCGGATTGCTGCAATCGGAGCGCACTCTGTCACCCTTACCTCTCACGGAGATCTGACCTATGGACCCAGTTATGTGTCGGGAGCAACTCGGCAGGCTCATAGGTGCGGAATTTGACGCCTTGAACGAGCTGGCCAATTTGTTGGAGCGGGAACATACGTATTTGTCCGCGAACGACGTGGTATCCCTCGAAGGGGCCGCCCGTGAGCGGCAGCGAAGTGTGGCGAAGATCCTGCGCGTTGAGCAGGAGCGCGGCGCGCTGTGCCGCGATACCGGTCGTGCCGATGACCTGAAAGGGTTGGAAGATCTGCTGCGCTGGTGTGACCTGCAGGGAACGCTTGCAAAGGGGTGGGCCCTGAGTTGCGCGGCGGCTGCGAAGTGTCGCGCGTTGAACGACAGAAATGGCGCATTGGTCGCAGCCCGGCTGACACACGTGCAGGCGCGGCTAGGGGTACTGATCGAGGGTCGCCGCGACGCCGTGACCTACGGGCCCCGAGGCGCCTATTCTCAGACTGTCTCTGGACAGGTGTTGACCACGGAAGCTTAGAGTGCGCGCGCTGCAGGATATGCGCGACTGCGCATTTGCGGTGCGCCCGTCCGTGATCTGCGTCGCACAAACATCGGCTGGGATTGTTTAACTTGGCGGTGTGATTGCGTCGACCACTTCCCCGGCATTCCATGCTCGCAAGCCCTGAAACCCAGCCAATCGACTCGGTGCTCATTGTCGATGACAGTGCAGTGCAGAGGAGCTTTGGCGCATCCCTGGCCCGCGAGCTCGGTGTCCGGCAGGTATACGAGGCCGGCAACGGACGCGAGGCGTTGGTTCTCCTCGGCACCTTGTCTCCTGCGCCCCAGCTCATGATCGTCGACCTGGAAATGCCCACGATGGATGGGCCGGAGTTGTTGGTGCATCTGCGCCAGTGCGGCTTCGATATTCCGATCATCGTTGCCTCTTCCCGTGAACTCGCGCTGGTACACTCGGTTCAGGACATGGGTTCCGCGATGGGGCTGCGAATCGTCGGTGCCCTGCAGAAACCGCTGACATTGGCGACGTTAGGGGCGATTTTGCGCAGCCACGTGCGACCGGCGGCGCCGGCGGC
>FTJL01008635.1_pt1 | contig 22804 bp, 20 predicted proteins | sample 1658551 | NCBI WGS metagenome assembly FTJL01 (sample SAMEA3914835, study PRJEB12502) | metagenome | biome: forest; material: soil | place: Canada | collected 2011-07-03 | depth 0.3 m
CTCCGGCGTTTCCTACATGCTGGAGAACCGGAAGATGATGATGCGGCTGTTTCCGGAGCTGTTCGCCCGGGATTCAGTCGAGCCTGTCGAACACTACCCAGACGTGCTGCTGGAGAACCTGAAGAGCGTCGCCCCTGCCGGGGTGACGGATCCCACGGTCGTACTGCTGACCCCAGGCGCTTACAACAGCGCCTACTTCGAGCACGCCTTCCTGGCGCAACAGATGGGTATCGAGTTGGTCGAGGGGCAGGACTTGTTCGTCAGGGACGACGTTCTCTACATGCGTACGACGCGAGGTGCGCAACGCGTGGACGTCGTGTATCGCCGCGTCGATGATGACTTCCTCGACCCTCTTTCGTTTCGTCCCGACTCGAGTCTCGGAGTTGCGGGTCTGCTGACCGTTTATCGCGCCGGGCACGTAACGATAGCGAACGCCATCGGCACCGGCGTCGCCGATGACAAATCGATTTATCCCTATGTCCCGGACATGGTGCGTTTCTACCTGAGCGAAGAGCCGCTACTGGCCAACGTTCTGACCTGGGTGCTCCGCAAGCCCGAGGATCGCGCGTATGTACTGGATCACCTTCCCGAACTGGTGGTGAAGGAGGTTCACGGCGCCGGAGGCTACGGCATGCTGATCGGACCGGCTTCGACCCGAGCCCAGATTGAGGACTTCCGCGCTCGTATCAAAGCGCATCCGGAGAGATATATCGCACAACCCACTCTCGCCCTGTCGACCTCCCCGACGTTCGCCGGAACCGGCATCGCGCCCAGGCATATCGATCTGCGGCCGTTCGTTCTCTCCGGTCGTGAAGTATCAGTCGTACCGGGCGGATTGACGCGCGTGGCGTTGCGTGAAGGCTCCCTGATCGTCAACTCCTCGCAGGGCGGCGGCACCAAGGACACGTGGGTGTTGGGAGCACACGGCGGCGTTGCGTCGCAGTCGCAGTCGCAGTCGCAGTCGCAGTCGCAGTCGCAGACCGGACGCTGACATGCTCAGCCGCACTGCCGATCACCTGTATTGGATGTCGCGTTACCTGGAGCGTGCCGAGAACATGGCGCGCATGATCGATGCACATCAGCGCCTGTCGCTGCTTCCACGTTCGCCCGAAGCTGTTCTGCAGGGGTGGCAGGCGACCCTCATCTCTTTGGGTGTGGACGGAGCCTTTCGCGAGCGACACGGTTCCGTTACGCCGCGCGCCGCATTCGACTTCCTGGCCTTCGAACGCGGAAATTCCGGAAGCATCATGCAGTGTCTGCGCGCTGCTCGCGAGAACGCCCGTGCGGTTCGCGGCACGATCACTTCAGACATGTGGGAAACGTTGAACGCAACGTACCTGGAATCACAGTCCTTCAACTCAAACATGCCGGAATCGGCGCGCGGCGAGTTCCTCGAATGGGTCAAGTATCGCGCACATCTAACGCGCGGCGTGACATCGGGAACCTTGTTGCGCGACGAGGCCCTGTACTTCAACCGCATCGGGACCTTCATCGAGCGGGCCGACAACACGACAAGACTGCTCGAGTCGCGCTGGCGCGATCCGGGTGGTCGCGGCGAGCGGCTCCTCGCCGAGGCTTCCGAATGGGCTGTACTGTTGCGCGCCATGTCTGCATTCGAGATCTTTCGCCGCTTGTATCGCGACAGCGTGACGCCGATTCGCGTAACGCAGATGCTCTTGATGCGAGACGACCTGCCGCAGGGCGTTCATAGGTGCCTGGACGAGCTGCAGTCCAATCTCGCTGCCGTAGCCAACAGCCAATCCACCGAGACCCTGCGGCGTATCGGTGAGCTACACGCGCAGTTCCACTACGGCCGTTTCGAAGAGCTTTGCGCCGAAGGCACTCTGCCCTTTCTTGACCGATTTCAGGCGCGCCTGCGGGACCTCGGAGAGAGGATCGCAACTGACTTCCTGGTTCCGTCCGGGACTTACTAGGCTGATATAACATGCAATTGCGCATTATTCACCGTACCGCCTATGCGTACGAAGAGCCCGTGAAGTACACCGCCCAGAAGCTGCGTCTCACGCCAAGGCGCGAGGGCAGTCAGAGAACCCTCTCCTGGTCGATTCGAGCTCCCGGCCGCCGAACCGAGCAGCTGGACGCGCACGGCAATGTCACTCACCTGCTCACCTTTGAGGAACCACACCGGGAGTTGGAGATCGTCGTCATCGGGACCGTCGAGGTCTCGGACGCGGACGAACTGCTGCCGCACGACGGCAAACTGTCCCCTCTCGCCTACCTGGCCACCACTCCACTTACTTCACCGAATGCGGAGATGATCTCTCTGGCGAAGGACAACCTCGAGGGAGGCGGGTCATTGCGCGACCGGCTTTACAAGCTGGCCACCGCGGTCCAGGCCAAAGTCCGGTACAAGCAGGGTACAACCAGCGTGGACGACTCCGCCGCGACGGCGTTTGCCAGCGGCCAAGGCGTCTGCCAAGACCAATCACACGTATTCATTACGTGCTGCCGCGCGGCCGGGATCCCCGCCAGATACGTCAGCGGCTACCTCTCCTCGTCCGGAAACGGGAGTAACGGAGCGAGCAATGCCTGCTCATCCGGCCATGGCAACGACACCGCGAGCCACGCGTGGGTGGATGCCTGGGTAGAAGAATCAAAGGCATGGCTCGGGATCGACATCACTCACCTGGGCCCCGCCGGACCGGGCCATTGCCGCCTGGCCGTGGGCCGCGACTACCTCGACGCGGCACCGGTCCGCGGCGTGCGCCGTGGCGGCGGCAAGGAAGTGATGGATGTGAGTGTCACTGCGACCGGCTTCGTTGGACAATAGCGGGAGGTGGATTTATCGGAGACTTGGATTCCATGACCTATTGCGTGGCCATGCTGCTCGACACGGGGCTCGTTTTTCTGTCCGACTCCCGCACCAGCGCCGGCGTGGACCAGATCAGAACCTTCCGCAAGACCACCGTCTTTCAGCGGCCGGGCGACCGTGTGCTGGTACTGCAGACCGCCGGAAACCTGGCCATCACGCAAGCCGTCACCAGTATGCTGCGAGAGCAGATCGACAGCCCGGACTCGAAATCGAGCCTGTTCACCTGCGCAAACATGTTCGAGGCGGCGCGCTGCATCGGCGATGCGCTGCGTGAGAGCTACCGGCGTGATTCCGATGCGCTGAAGGAATTCGGCGTTGAATTCAATTCCAGCATCATTCTCGGTGGCCAGATCCGGGGAGAGGCGCCGCGCCTGTTCAGTATCTATTCCGCGGGCAATTTCATCGAGGCCACGCAGGATACGAGCTACTTCCAGATCGGCGAATCCAAGTATGGCAAGCCCATCATCGACCGCGTCATCCGCCGCAGCAGCAGTCTGAACGAGGCGGCCAAGTGCGCCCTCGTCTCGATGGACTCCACCATTCGCTCCAATCTGTCCGTCGGACTACCGCTGGACCTCGTCATCATCAAGCGCGATCACTTCGGGGTCGCGCGCCACGTCAACATCGACTCGGACAACGCGTACTTCGGCAGCCTTCGCGAAGGCTGGAGCGAGGCACTGCGCGAAGCATTCGCGCAGCTCCCAGAACCGGACTGGCTGCGCAATCCGCCATCATGAGCCCGCCGGCGACGCCGCATGGATCCCGCCCCCGGATTGCGCCAGTCGGGGCGATCATCTGGCTGTGCCTGGGACTGGCGTCGTGCGAAGCACTGGCGTCCTGCACAACCCCCAATGCCGCCGGTCCTGCGATTGGCGCCGCCGCGTCCCAAGCCATTCTTACCCCGTCGCTGGCACCCGCCGCGACCCGGTCGCTGGAATTGGCCGGCACTCCTTTTTTTCCGGAGAAGGACTTTCAGTACGGGCCGGCCGGGCTGGCCGCCGTACTCGGCGCTTCGGGTGTGACTGCGACGCCGGATCAGCTCACCGCGCTCGTGTATCTGCCCGCGCAACACGGCAGCCCGCCGCTCGAAGTACAGGCAGCGCCGGGGAGATTCGAGCGCATGGCTTATCAGCTCGCGCCTGATCTTGCGGCCGTTCTGGCCGAGCTGGACGCTCAGCGGCCCGTGCTGGTACTGCAGGATGTTGGATCCGTAGCATCGCCGAAACCGCATTACGCCGTCCTGATCGGTTACGACGCACAGACTGACACGGTCTTGTTACGCTCCGGAACCACGCGTCGGCAGGTAGTCCCTGCACGCGATTTTCTGGCCGCCTGGGACAATGCAAGTCGGTGGGCCATGCTTGTGCTGCGCCCGGGCGAGCTGCCCGTAATCGCGAGTCGCAAGCGCTATCTCGCCGCGGCGGCGGAATTCGAGCGGGGTGCACGTCCGGAAGACGCGTTGCTGGCCTTCAATGCGGCTTTGAAGGTCTGGCCCGACGAACCACTCGCATGGATCGGACACGGCACAGCGCAACTTCACGCCGGCGACCTGGTAGCCGCAGCGCGCGACTACAGCACAGCGCTGCGCATCGACGGCTCGAACATAGCGGGCCGCAACGACCTGGCGAGGACGCTGTTGGATCTGGGCTGCATCCGCAAAGCCCAGAGCCAGATCGACAAGATCAGCTTCTCAGGCCTCTCGGAGGCGCAACAGGCGATTATTTTCGCAACCCGCGACCAGGTGACCGCCCGCTCGAATAATTTGCTGGCGATGGAGCCGCCCGCCTGCGGCGAATTCTCGTATTGAAGCTAGCTCGAGGCCGCTTTGCTGCGGCTGGCGTACCAATTGATGGCGTATTGCAGCAGCTGTGCGTTGGTAGCCAGGTTGAGTTTGCGCTTCAGGCTTTGGCGATGGGTCTCGACGGTCTTGACCGATAGCGCGAGCGATTCGGCGGCCTCGCGGGACGACAAGCCGCGTCCGATCAAACTCAACACCTGCAGCTCGCGATTGCTGAGGCGCTCGATGGGATCGGTACCTGCGGAGGCGCCCCCGAAACCCTCGTTCCGGCTGCGCCCCAGGTTGTTGGCCAGCGATTCGCTCAAATAAACGCCACCGCTGAGCACCTGCCGCAACGCGATCAGCAATTGATCCGAAGCCGCGTGCTTCATGATGTAGCCGCTCGCCCCGGCCGCCAGGAGCCGTTCAGCGTAGATCAGCTCGTCGTGCATTGAGAGCACGAGCATCGGCAGCTCCGGCTGCTGGGCATGCACGTCGCGAACCAGCTCCAGCCCGTCTCCTTGCGCAAGCGAGATATCTACGATGACGACGTCGGGAGACAGCGCTCGAATGGCCGCCCGGGCCTCCCGCTCGGTCTGCACTTCTCCGCAGACGACCAGGTCGGCCTCGGGCTCGATCATGCGGCGCAGTCCCTGCCGCACGATCGGATGATCGTCGACGATGAGCACACGGCGCTGTGCCGTGGTTCCGGTCATATTGGATGCGCGCGTTGAAATCTTCATGTTCAATTATCGCTCCGGCGCGGGGACCCGGGGCGGATAGTCGCGCTCGGCAGCGACGGAAGGCGCCAAAGGGAAAGAGCAGCGGATCGACGCTCCGCCGGTAGTTGCCGACTCGATCGCCAGATCTCCGCTGAGCATCTGCGCTCGATAGCGCATTATCTTCAGCCCCAGCCCGTCGGCATTCTCCGCGAGCGGCTGGGGGATGCCGCGTCCGTTGTCATCGACCCGCAGGTGCAGCTCCCCTCCCGAAGTCTCCAGTCGGATTACGACTTCGCTCGCGAAACTGTGACGAATGACGTTCGTGAGAGCTTCCTGAATGATGCGGTACACGTGCGTTGCGGCCGCTTCATTCAGGCCCAACGGCTGCTCGAGATCGGCGTCGATGTCTACAGTGACCCCGTAACGTTCGCTGGCACGCGCGGCGAGCGACTGAAGCGCCGCTCCCAGACCGCCGCGTTCCCCGCTCACGGGCGACAGGCCGCGAGCAAGATTTCGCGTGCTTTCAATTGCGTTGTTCACGAGCCCGATAACGTCCTCCACATCGAGGCCTGCGGCCGACTCCTCCTTTCGAAGCTGCGTCACAACGCCTTTCAACATCAGCGCGATGCCGGTCAGATCCTGACCCAATCCATCGTGCAGATCGCTGCCGATCCGCTGCTGCTCGCGATTGGAGATCTCGATGATCTCCCGCTCGAGCCGCTTGCGTTCAGTCACGTCATTGAACACCGCCAGCCAGTGATTAGCACCACCTATCTGGAGGGGAGTGAGCACGCAGGCCGCAACGAAGTGGGTTCCGTCCTTGCGCGCGCATTCCAGCTCGACCGGCATGACCTCCGCGGACGGGACGCCCTCCTGTAGCGAACGCCCCGCGCGCGTGCGCTGCAGGGCCCTGGCACTGAACAAGGGCTCGATCGATCGGCCCAGCAATTCCTCCTTGGACTCGTAGCCAAACATTTTCGCGAACGTCGGGTTCGTCAGCTTCACGACGGCTGTCGCCGCCTCTATCAGCACTACGCCTTCGCGCATGGTCTCCAGAATGCGCACCTGGGTGTGCATCTGATCCTGCTGCGAGCGGCGCTCCGTGACTTCCGTGATGTTGACTACCGCACCGAAGATGCGGCCGTCCGCCTGGACAGCGCGGGCACGCAGTTCGAGGTAACGGGCTCCGCACTCCGGATCCTGAATCACCTGATCGAAGTCGCGTGGCTCACCGCTGTACATCACGTGTTCAAAGATCTCATGTACCCGGGGGCGATCCTCGGGTGGCACGAAGTTCTCGACGGGCGCACCAATCCAGTCCTCCGGCAGAATCCCGCGAAAAGGGCGGTTGAGGAAGATGCATTTGCGGCTCCGGTCGAACAGTGCCAGCCAGTCGGCCGAGCTGGCCGCAACCGTCTGCAGCGTCATCTGCGATTCACGCAGCGCGGCTTCCGCGCGTTTCCGCTCCGTGACATCCGTTAAAGCGACGGTTAGCGATTTCGCAATGCCGGCCTCCATTACGGGCACGATTCGATGCTCGTAATGCACGGGTGTCGCATCGGCAGCCGAATGACGCAGCTCGATTCGGCCCAGCCGGCCCGACGAGAGCACCCGACGATACAGCTCTTCCAGGCTGGGTCGGTGCGCTTCCGGCAGAAAATCAAGAAGCGGGCGCCCGATGACCTGTGCCAGGCCGAATTCGCCGAACGGCCGGTTCATGAACCGCACCTTCAGGGAGTCGTCGATCAGGAACAACCAGTCCGGGGTGTTTTCGGTGACGGCGCGCAGCACCGCCGCGGATTCGCGCAACGCCTGTTCCGCCAGCTTGCTCGTTGTTATGTCGTATGCGGATCCGAGGACTCCCGTCACCACGCCCGTTTGCGGGTCACGTACCGGCAACATGCTGACGTACAGCCACTTCCTCCTGCCGTCGACGGTGCGCACACGCGTTTCGCCGCTTTGTGGCTCGCCATTCGCAAGCCGCGCCTGCCGCTCGGCCGCGATCGGTCTTTGAGCTTCGTCGAGCAGCGCGAACCAGCCGCCGTGGCCGGCGATCTCCGAGTATTTGCAACCGAACACAGCCTCGATGCCATCGCTTGCCCATTCCGGCTCCGCGGTGCCGTCCGGGTTCAGCCGATGTTCGAACACGAATCCGGGCGACAACGAGGCCACGGTGCGATAACGAAATTCGCTCTGACGCAGAGCCTGCTGGGTCGCCACCTGATCGGTGATGTCTACGACGAACCCGACCATCCGTGTTGCGACGCCGTCCGCGTCGCGATCCGTCACACGCCCTCTGTCCAGCATCCAGCGCCACGAGCCATCCGCATGCCGAAATCGGTACTCTGTCTCATATAGAGCCCTGCGGCCCTCGAGGACATCCCGCGCTGTGGCATCAACTCGATCCAGGTCATCCGGGTGTACACGCGCCTTCCACGGAGTCAGGCCTATGGCGTCCTGCTGCGGAGGGTCGCCGAGCATGCGGTAATAGAACTCCGTCCGACGAGCGGCGTCCCGCGTAACGTCGTAGTCCCACATTCCGCCCCGAGCACTCTCGAGGGCCGCCTCGAGTCGCCGAAGGCTGTCGACGTGCTCGACTTCTCGTTGCGAAGTCTCGTTGGCCACGGCGATCTGACAGGCTATTGCCGTCACGACCCCAGTTGACTCGCGCAAGGGGATCAGACTGGCTGACGGCACGCTGCTCGCAGCACCGTTGACCGCGCCGGCAGGCGGCGAACGAAGTTCGACACGATCTCCAGCGAGCAACTGCAGACGTTGCTCGGGCGCGATCGGCCATGGCAATGCCAAGCTGGCCCAGGACCTCCCGGGCAGTTGCTGGAGACTCAGTTTGGTCAGGGCCGCCGCCTGGGCATTCGCCCAAACGACGCCAAGCTCGCGATCGAGCATGAGCAGCGCGCCGGGCCAGTTTTCCGCCATAAGGCGAAACAACGCGTCCGCCGGCACGGACGTACCGGCGTGGGGCAAGGCTCGCGACGCTGCATTCATAGCAGCGTGGGCCGGGCTCCCTGGACAGCCCGGTCGCGTCTTCTGAAGCGGTGACTCACAGGCGCATTGTCGCTTGTTTTGGCTCTCAAGGCCCTTAATTCCCGCGCCCTGGGCGACTTCGGCCCCCACGACCCGGATGCTGCGCGGCAATACTTACACCTCCCACGCTCGCCTAACCGTCACAAACCTACGGCAATCTCCCGCGCGTCGCAGCAAGGTGACGGATTTAGTTGGAACCCAACGGCACCTCGACCGCTCATTCAATAGGGCGGCCGCAAACGGCCAGCTGGTTAGCCGGCAAAAACCACGTTTTTGCCGGCGAGCCGGACAGCACTCTTGGGTCTGGCCTGCTGCAAACGCCTACGGCGTTTGCAGCCAGATGGAATAGTGCATTGAGGGAAGGAGTGAGGCGTGAGACTGAAGAACACATGGGCGCCGTGGCGGCCGCCCGGCGAGACGATTGAGGCCGTCGCGGCCGTGTTGAGATCCCGTTGGAGCGCTGTCCGGTCGCAGCCGGAAGGCCTGTTCTGGGCCAAGGCGCCCCCGGCCGAAACCAGCTGGCTGCGCCGGCGGATCGACCAAACGGCTCACCAAACCCTGAAAGTCCTGCAGCCCTACCACTTGACCAGCGGCGGCAGACTCATCAAGTAGGCTTCCGGGTCCGCGTCGGTACTGAAACCGAACTTGGTGCCGCGGTCGTACACGAGATTGAACTCGACATAACGACCCCGCTTGATGAGCAATTTCTCACGCGCCTGCGCATCGAACGGAGTGTCCTTGCGCCGGGTGACAATCTGCGGATAGACCCGCAGGAAAGCTTCGCCGACCGCGCGCACGAAGTCGAAATCGCGTTGCGGGTCCGGTCCGGCCAGTTCGTCGAAGAAAATGCCGCCGACGCCACGCGGCTCCTGCCGATGCGGCAGATAGAAATAGCGGTCGCACCAGGCCTTGAACTCGGCGTAGGCATCCGGGCGATACGAATCGCAGGCTTGGCGCAACGCTTCGTGAAACGCCGCCGTATCTTCAGCATACTCAAAGGTAGGAGTCAGATCCGAGCCGCCGCCGAACCAGGCCCGGCTCGTGCGCAGGTAACGCAGATTCATATGAACCGCCGGCACATGGGGATTGCTCATGTGCGCCACGAGCGAGATTCCGCAGGCGACAAAGCGGCCCTGCGACTCGGCCGCACCGGCAATCTGTCCCCACGCCTGCTGCGGGAACAGGCCCCACACGTGACTGACGTTCACACCGACCTTCTCGAAAACCGCACCGCGCATCAGCCGCGACTCGCCGCCACCTTGCAAGCGGTGTCCGGCCGGCTTGCTCCAGCTGCGGGTCTCGAAGCGACTGGAGGGCTCGAACCCCTCAAACGCCGCGCAGATCCGGCTCTGCAGATCGCGAAAATACGCGGCGGCCGTCAGCGCAAAATCCGCACTTTCCGGCAGTGAAGCGTCGCCGGCGACCTGACTCACGACACAGCCTCCCGACGGCCGCTGGTGCGCTCGTGTACATGATCGATCAGCCGCGCCACCGCGTCAGGGTTGGTTTCCGGCCAGATGCCGTGACCCAGATTGAAGATATGCCCCGGATTCGGCCCCGCCTGGCTGAGCACGGCGTCGGCCTGACGTCGCAGCTCCTCAGGCGAGGCGAACAGAGCCGCCGGATCGAGATTGCCCTGCACGGCCTTGGCAGGACCCAGCACCTTGCGCACCGAGCTCAGCGAAGAGCGCCAGTCCACCCCTATGACGTCGACGTCGAGGTCCACTACGGATTCCATCAGGGCAGACCCCTGGTTCATGTAGTAAATCAGCGGAACGCCGGTGCCCCGTAAAGCGGACATCGTTCGCCGCACGGCCCGAAGCGCAAATTCCTCGAACTGCGCCGGTGCCAGCAGCCCCGCCCAGGACTCGAACATCATCAACGCCTGCGCGCCCGCCGCGGCCTGCGCTCGCAGGTAGGCCGCCATGGCATCGGCCAGCTTGTCCAGGAGTCTCAGTGCAGAGTCAGGTTGCGAATAGAGAAAGGACCTGGCCGGACCGAATTCCTTGGAAGGCTTCCCGCACACCAGGTAGCACAACAGCGTGAACGGACCGCCTGCGAACCCAATCAGCGGTACGCCACGGGGAAGGTTCGGGCGAATGAGACGGATGGACTCCATTACGAACGGCACATCGCGCTCGGCAACCAGCTCGGGCAGCGCGTCGATCTGTGCGTCCGTGCGGATCGGATGGCGCACGACCGGACCGGGCGCAAATTCGAGGTCCACACCCATGCCCTGAACCGGAGTCATGATGTCGCTGAACAGGATTGCGGCATCCAGCTCGAAACGGCGCAGGGGCTGAAGAGTCACTTCGGCGGCGAGATCCGGCCTGCGGGTCAACTCCTCGAAGGTCACCTTGGCGCGCAGCTCGCGATACTCGGGCAAATATCGCCCCGCCTGGCGCATGACCCAGATCGGCGTATGCGCTGCGGGTTGCCGACGGCACGCAGCGAGAAAGGGAGACGTCTCGTTCATTCGCTCAACCATCGCGCCATATCGGGCGCGTAGTACGTGATGATCAGGTCGGCGCCTGCTCGATGGATACCGGTCAGGGTCTCGAAAGCCGCAGCCTTCTCATCGATCCACCCGCGTTCGGCGGCCGCCTTGATCAGGCTGAATTCCCCCGAGACCTGGTAGGCGACTACAGGGACATTCACAGCGTCCCGGACCCTCCGAATGACGTCCAAATACGGTCCGGCGGGCTTCACCATCACCATGTCCGCGCCTTCCTCTACATCGAGCAGTACCTCGCGGAGAGCCTCCCGAACATTGGCCGGGTCCATCTGATAGGCCCGCCGATCTCCGAAGGCGGGAGCCGATTCGGCGGCTTCTCGAAACGGTCCATAGAAGGAGGAGGCATATTTCGCCGCGTATGAAACAATCGGTGTCGTGGTCAGGCCCTCGCGGTCCAAGAGACTGCGCATGGCCTGAATCCTGCCGTCCATCATGTCGCTGGGTGCGACAGCGTCGGCGCCCGCACGCGCATAGTTCAGCGCCACCTGCGCGAGCGTCTCTATCGAGCTGTCGTTATCGATGGTCCCCGTACCCGGTAGCACGTGGCCGCAATGGCCATGATCGGTCGATCCGCACAGACATACGTCCGCCCACACGAGCAGATCCGGGCAGGCGTCCTTGATAGCCGAGATGGCCTGCGCGGCCAGCCCTTTGGGATCGAGGGCAGCACTGGCTTTCGCATCCTTCTCGGTGGGAGCGGCGAACAGCAACACCGCCGGCACGCCGGCCGCGAATGTCGCCTTGGCGTCCTTCACAACTTCGTCCACGGAGAGCTGGGAGACTCCCGGCATGCTTTCGACCGGATGCCGGACGCCACGGCCGGGCACCACAAAGAGCGGATATATGAACGCGTCGGGCGTCAGGCGCGTCTCGCGCACCATGCGTCGCCAGGCGTCGGACTGGCGAGTCCGCCGAGGTCTGTGCGATGGAAATGCCATCAATGTTCTCCGTGAGCGAGGGCTTGCCGCGTTTGCAACGATCGATGTGTGGTCCGCGCCAGTCCGGGCAAAGTGGCCGACTCGGCCACTACGGAAGGGCGCCTTCGGTCAGTGAGTTCACGGGCTGTCGTGGGACCGATTGCGACGGCCACCGCCGATGCCAGCAGTCGGTCGAAATCCTCTTTGCCCAGGGCGCGTTCGAGCTCGACCACCGCGGAAGGGCTGGCAAATGTAACGGCTCCAACACCATCCCGGGCAATCCACCTGCGGCACTCCTCGATATCGAGCGACGCCGCCTCGGTGCGATACGCTTCAACCTGCACGACATCGGCACCGAGTTGGGAAAGGCCGAGGGCGATCGTCGGCAAAGCTCGCGAGCTGGCCGGAAAGAGCACCTTGAGGGTCTTGGCGGCGGTGGAGCGTGATTGCGCGAGGCGAGCCTCGAATGCGGCAACCAAACCCGCGGCGTTGGGCTCGTCGGGAAGCAAAGCCACGGGCCAGCCGCGCTGAGTCAGGACCTGCGCGGTCGCCTGACCGACCGCAGCGATCTGCACTCCGGCCGGCAGAGCGGGAACCCGCTCGACGACCGCCGAAACAGCGTGCCGACTCGCAAAGACAATCCAATCGAACTCGTGAACGCGATCCAGCGCCGCGTACAGCGGCCCCGTCGCGGCAGGCAGGGTGGCAACAGCAGGCCAAAGAAGAACCGACAACCCCAGGCTTCGAAGCTCCGAACTCAACGGACCGTCGGGAGCTTCGGCCCGGGTGACCACGACCGGCTTCGTGTCCGACAGCGAACTCATGGCGCCTCTGCGTCGCGCGAATTGCGCTCATGGGCAATCAATGACGCCGCGCCCTTGGAGAGCAGCTCGTCGGCCAATCGCTGCCCGAGGCTTGTAGCGTTCTCCACCGTTGCCGCAGTGGTACCGTTAGCGCTTAGCATCGTCGAACCGTCGAGAGCGCAAACGGCGGCATGCATCCGCAGCGAATCTCCCGCCGAGACCGCGAGTGCACCAAGCGGCACCTGACACCCGCCCTCAAGTCGTCGCAACAGCGCGCGCTCGGCAGTGCAGGCCAGCCGGGCGGCTGGATCATCCAGAGCGGCCAGCCAACTCAACGCGTACGGATCGTCCGTCCGGGCACAAATACCGATCACGCCTTGCGAGACCGCCGGGGGGAAGGTCTCGGAAGAAAGCCGCTCTGAGATGTGATGCTCGAGCTGCAACCGATGCAATCCGGCGGCCGCGAGAACGATCGCGTCGTAGTCTCCTTTCAGCAGGCGCTCGACTCGAGTCGGAACATTCCCTCGCAACTCGTGTTGCGTGACGTCCGGACGTGCGCGCGCCAGGAACGCTTTGCGCCTAAGACTGCTGGTACCGATTCGCGCCCCAGGCGGGAGTTCGGAAAGTGAGGCTCCGTCGCGACTCACGAGCGCGTCGCGCGGATCTTCCCGGGTCAACGCCGCTGCCAGCGCGATTCCCTGCTCAAGCACGGTCGACAGATCCTTCAGGCTGTGCACCGCGATATCCACATCGCCCTTCAGGAGCGCTCGATCGATTTCCTTCGTGAAAAACGCGCGGCCGCCGATCGACCATAAAGGCACATCGGTGCGCACGTCGCCCTCGGTTCGTATGTGCACCAGCTCGACCGGCGGAGCCCCGGCCTGCGCGCCGATCAATGCCGCGACGTGTCTCGCCTGCCACAGCGCAAGCGCGGACGCTCGAGTGCCGATGCGCAATGTTCGAGGAGTGCTCATGACTCGTCCTCGATCAGAAAGCGGTAGCCCACACCCCATACCGTCAAAAAATGCCGGGGGTTGGCAGGATCGCGCTCAAATCTCTTGCGCAATCGCAGTATGAAGTTGTCGACAGTGCGGGTGGAGGGAAACACGTCGTAGCCCCAAACCCGCTCGAGCAGGTCCTCGCGCGAGACGATCTCTCCGGGTCTCTCGGCCAATACCTTCAGAATCATCGCTTCCTTTTCCGTGAGCTCCTGCGGAACCCCATTCCAGGACTGCGCACTGAATGCGCGAAAGTCCACTTCGTTGCCGCCGAAACGCAGCAGCGCGCCGGCAGGGGTCGCGGAGGCACTGCGATACCAGTCCCAGCGACGCAGAATCGCGCGCACGCGAAGCAGAAACTCCTGCAGATGAAAGGGCTTCGCCAGATAGTCGTCGCCCCCCGCTTCGAGCCCCCGCACCCGGTCCGCGGGATCTCCGCGCGCGGTCAGGAAAAGGACCGGCGTGTTGTCACCCTGCTCACGCAGAGTGCGGCAAACGGTGAATCCGTCCACGAACGGCAGCATCACGTCGAGGACTATCAGCGCGCACTGATTGTCATGCAGCCAGTCGAGGGCCTGTTGCCCGTCGGCTACCGCGTGCACCGAATACCCTTCCGCGCGCAAGTTTTCCGCGACGCCTGCCGCGAGATGCGGATCGTCCTCGACGACCAGCACAGCGATTTCCGGCTGCACGGTCGCGTTCACGAGGGCTCCGCCGGGGCCGCGGGCCAGGCAATCACGAACTCCGCGCCGCGCCCAACTCCTTCGCTTTGCGCAGTAACACGGCCACCGGCCAATTGCATGAGGCGTCTCACTATGAAAAGGCCCAACCCGGTACCGAAGTAACTGCTGCCGCCACCCGGATGCAGCCGGGTGAATTTCTCGAACAGTCGCGTGCCGTCGGACTGCCGGAATCCAACACCGCTGTCGCGAATGGAAATCTCCACCTGATCGAGCGCCCGTCTGCCCTGCACCGCGATCGTTCCGCCACCCACCGGCGCAATCGCCGCAATTGCGTTTTCGAGCAGGTTGCGCATGACGACGTCTATCGCGAGTGGATCAGCGAGGACGTAGATACCGCGAGACACATCGGAGGAAATCACGACTCGCTCCTTGTGAGCGCGCTCCTCCAAGGTGGCGACGACACGTGCAATCGCGCCTGCTATTTCAATGGGCTCGCGGCGCAGATCAACGCGGCCGCGCTCCAACCGCACGCTCTCCAGAATCTGCGTAACCATCGCCTCCATGCGCGCAAGGTCCGCCAGCATGCGCTCGATGAGCGTTGCCGATTGCTCGTGCGACAGCGTTCGCAGGGTCATGGTTTCCAGCGACAGCTGCAGACTCGCCAACGGCGTCTTGAATTGATGCGACACCAGCGCGAGAAAGCTGTCTTGCTCCTGCAGCACCTTGGCTTCTGCCCGCAGGGCGCGGCCGATCACCGTGATGCAGACCGCCAGCGCGAGCAGGAAGAACGCGCCTTCCCACGCATATTGATTGATGCGTCGACGCTCCTCACTCAACAGCATGCTATCAACTTCGGGAGCGAGCGAGGCGCGCCCGCCAACTATGGACACTCCAGGCAGAAGTCGGCGTACCTGCTCCGCGCTGCTGCCGGAAGCCAACAGCGCCTGGGCGGCATCCACCTGCTGTGAATACAGGCTGCGCGCGACTGCAACCTTCTCGATTGCATAGGAGCGCTGGTCGAACAGCCACCAGGTGACCTGGACGGCGGAGACCACCATCAGGGCCAGTGCGGTCAGCTGGAAGACTCGCGTGGATTTCATTTGCGCACGGTGCTCATGCCGATATTCACGCCAATGATCAGGAGACGGTGGTCAGGGATTCTCGCAGAGCCTGCGCAAATCGCTGCAAATCTGCGCTGCGATGCGCCAGTGACAGAAAGCATGCCTCGTAAGCGGACGGCGGGAGGTAGACCCCGCGCTCCAGCATCGCATGGAACAGAGCGCTGAAGCGCGCAGTGGCCTGCTCCGACAGTGTAACGGCATTTCGCGGCGCTTCCGCCTCGCAAAAGGCCATCCAGAACAATGAGCCGGTGCGTACCAGCTGCACCGGAAATCGAGCAGTCGCCAACACCGGGACCAGCAAGCGCTCCAGCTCCGCTCCCAGCGCCTCAAGACGATCCCATCCCGACTCCTTGGCGAGAACATCCAGGGTAGCGATGCCGGACGCCATGGCAACGGGATTGCCGGAAAGAGTGCCGGCCTGATAGGTATCACCGAGCGGTGCAAGACGCGCCATGATCCTCGCAGGTCCGCCGAACGCCCCGACCGGCATACCGCCGCCGATGACTTTACCGAACGTCGCCAGGTCCGGAACGATGTTCAGGCGTTCCGCAGCACCGCCCCGCGCCAGGCGAAAGCCGGAGATCACCTCGTCGAATATCAACAGCGACCCGTGCCGGGCCGTGATCTTGCGCAGACTCTCGAGAAACTCGCGCCGCTGCAGCAGTAGCCCGTGATTCGCAGGCACGGGCTCAATGATGACGGCGGCAATATGATCGCCCTCGCTGGCGAACAGCGCCTCCAGTGCGGCGTCATCGTCTAATGGCAACACGCGCGTACACGCCGTGAACGCCTCAGGAACCCCAGCCGAAGAAGGTCGCCCGAAGGTGGCTAATCCGGAGCCCGCTGCTACGAGCAGGTGATCCGCATGGCCGTGATAGCAACCTGAGAACTTCACGATCAAATCGCGGCCGGTGTAGGCACGCGCCAGGCGAATAGCGCTCATCACGGCTTCGGTTCCGGAGGAAACGAAACGGACCTGTTCGAGCCCCGGATAGGAAGCTACGAGCCGCTCGGCGAGCTCCACCTCCGCGGGACACGGAGCCCCGAAGGTCGTGCCGTGGCGAATCGCATTGCTGACGGCGTCCAGAACGGCCGGATGAGCATGACCCAGAATCAGCGGGCCCCACGAGCCGACGAAGTCGAGGTACTCGTGGCCGTCGACATCGAACAGAAACTGACCCGCGCCGCGGGCGATGAACAGTGGATGACCGCCCACCGCGCGAAAAGCGCGGACCGGCGAGTTGACTCCACCGGGAATGACGCGACACGCGCGTTCGTACAACTCGTCCGAGCGCGGGTTCGCGGTCTGGGCAACATCCTGGACTGGGTTCTTCATCTGCTAATCTCTATCGTTTGGTCGAGGGATCGGCACCGGAGGTCGTGCCTCGCAACTTGGCCTCGCGGAAAAATGCGTCCACCGCATCCGTACCCGCATGAGCGGCCGCAGCTCTCAAGCCGGCAAGCGGCAAGTGCGCGAGGCGGCGAGCCACGGTCGACGCGAAACGCTGCAGTAGCTCACGCTGATTGTCGTCGAGATCGCGCAACTCGCCGGCGAGGGCGCGATCTGCTTCGTCCGCGGCAATCTGCTCGAACGCGCCGCGCAGATCGGCGAGTTGCTGTCCGATCGCGCGAGTTGCCAGCTCGCCGCGCAGTCGCGCCAGACGCTCGTCGATCGCCGCTCGCACGGGCGCAAGACGCATGAGTTGCGTCAACCGCTGCTCCTGCGCAGCCTCAATGAGGTCGTTCATTCCAACGCGCGCCAATCCTGCCTTGACTGCGGCTTGCGGATCGACGTTCGGCGGGACGCCGAAGTCGATGAGGAGGGGAGGACGCGCCGCCGACTTCGTCAGCGCATCGAGCGTATGGCTCTCGAGCACGGGTTCCCCGCCACCCGCAGCCAACACCACCGCAGCCACATCGGGAGGACTGTCCCGGAACTGCTCCAGTGAATAGGCCTTGCCGGCCACGGTCTGCGCGAACTCTTCCGCGACCTCAATGGTCCGATTTACGAGCACGAGCGGTACACCGGCGGTGTGCAAGAGCAGACCACAGCGTTTGGTCATCGGAGAAATGCCCAATAGCGCCACGGGAGCGGAATTTCGCGCGCCAGGTCCAGGCGCAGCCGATGTTCCCCCCAGGTGCCGCAGAACCCGATCCGCTGCCAGGTCGGCCAGCGACGGCGCCCGGACGCCCGCCTGCAGTTTGTGCACGCGGTTGGCCATGCTCAACGCTTCGGAAATCAGGCGATCGAGCGTCGGACCACAGACCTGCGCCGTGCGCGCAGCTTCCCATGCACCGCGGATCTGAGCTGCGATTTCCTGCTCGCCCGCCTGGGCGGAATCCAATCCGCAGGCGACCAGGAACAGGTGCTCCAATGCGGCCTCGCCGGTCCAAGCGCGCAGAATCCGACTGGCCTCGGCCTGAAGCGGTTCCCGCCCTATCAGCGCCCGAAAGACCTCGCGTCGTGAGTCCCCTGCGTGAGCACCGTCCTCGGTGGTGAACAGAACCTCAACCCGGTTACACGTTGCCACGTAAAAAACTTCGCCCGCGCCCAGGATCCGGCGCAATTCCGGCAGGCGCGCCGCGACCTCCCCTTTGGGGATCGAAAACCGGGCGACCTCGTCGACTCCGGCATGGCGATAGGAAAGACCCACGACACCGATCTGGTGCATGGGCAAAGCAGACCACGGCAGACCCCTCGGAGTGTCACCGAATAGTCATGGCTCGAGGATTGCTCCGGAAGCCCCTGGAATGGCCCTCGCCGGCCTAGGCCGGTCGGGGGTAGCGAGGGGGTGCTAGCGCCCGCCCCTGAGCATATTCGCGATAAGGAAGCCAGCGGCGACGCCGATGCCTAGCGCCCACACGGTGGCCCGATACGGTTGCTCCTCGACGCTCTCCTGGAGGCCTGTCCATCGATCCTGAGCCCATTCTCGCGCCGCGTCGGCACGAGCGCGTGCAGCCTCGGCTGCCGCTTCCCCGGCGGCCCGCAGATGGTCCGACACATCTGCCGTATCCCCCTGCCTGCCATTCTTCGCAGCTGACGCCATGTTGCGATCCTCCGTCACGCCGCACCCCGCGCGCGGCACGGGTAGTCAACGACGAGTGCGCTGGTAAGTTCCGGATGCGCCCGCGCACGCCGTATCGGCCCCAAGTATTTCTCGCGAGCCAAACTGGTGCGCGCCACCGCTATCACACGCGATCCTGCACCAATTAGTACGTCAAAAATCATCGGGAATCCCGTGGCTCCCGCGCAGTATCCTAATGGACGTACGGAGTGTGTATCCGGGCCAAAGCGGTCAAGCATGACTACATCACCACTGAATTCCCGCGTGCACGAAGTGACGGAGCGTATTCGCGAGCGCAGCTGGGCGGAACGCTCCAGCTACCTGGCGAGAGTCCAGGAGGACTCGGCAGCGACGACAAAACGCTCACGCCTGTCATGTACGAATCTCGCCCATGGCTTTGCGGCGTCATCGCCGGCAGACAAAGACGCGCTGAAAGAGTTGCGCTGGCCGAATCTCGCCATTGTAACGGCCTACAACGACATGCTCTCGGCGCATCAACCATTCGAAAGATTCCCGGGCCTGATCCGCACGGCCGCGCGCGAAGCCGGAGCGACCGCGCAGGTGGCAGGCGGCGTTCCCGCAATGTGCGACGGCGTCACGCAGGGCTACGCGGGTATGGAGCTATCTCTATTCAGCCGCGACGTCATAGCCATGTCCACCGGGATCGCACTCGCTCACGGGATGTTCGATGCAACATTGTGCCTGGGTGTGTGCGACAAGATCGTGCCCGGACTCGTGATTGGCGCGCTCACCTTCGGCCACCTGCCCACGGTGTTCGTCCCGGCCGGTCCAATGCCTTCGGGGATGGGCAACAAGGAGAAGGCACAGGTGCGCCAACTCTTCGCCGAAGGCAAAGTCGGACGCGACGCACTGCTGGAGTCCGAATCCGCCAGCTACCACTCGGCGGGCACCTGCACATTCTACGGAACTGCCAACAGCAACCAGATGCTCATGGAGATCATGGGGCTGCATTTGCCCGGCAGCGCATTCGTACAACCTAACACGCCGTTGCGCGACGCGCTGACCGCGGCGGCGGCACAGCGCGCCGCCCGTATCACCGCACTCGGAAAAGAATACCTGCCTGTTGGAAGAATGGTCGACGAGCGGGTGATGGTAAATGCCATCGTAGCTTTGCTGGCCACGGGCGGCTCGACCAATCACACCCTGCACCTGGTGGCGATGGCCCGGGCGGCCGGAATCTCCATCGACTGGGACGACTTCAGCGCGCTCTCCGACATCGTGCCTCTGCTTACACGCATCTATCCGAACGGCAGTGCGGACGTAAACCACTTTCATGCCGCCGGAGGCGTCGGATTCCTTGTTCGGGAATTGCTCGGCGCCGGCCTGCTGCACCCGGACGTGGAAACCGTAGCCGGCCGCGGGATGGCGCGCTATACGCAGGAACCGTGGCTCTCACCCGAAGGTCTTGCCTGGCGGGACAGCCCGAACACGAGCGCGGACACGAGCGTTCTGCGCCCGGTCAATGATCCGTTCAGTGCCGACGGCGGTCTCAAACTGCTGCGCGGCAACCTGGGTCGCTCGGTAATTAAGACCTCCGCCGTCAACAGCGCGCACCGTGTCGTAGAGGCACCGGCGCGGGTGTTCGATTCGCAAGACGACGTGCTGACCGAATTCAAGTCAGGTGCGCTGGCGCGCGACGTCATAGTGGTCGTGCGATTCCAGGGACCTCGCGCCAACGGCATGCCCGAACTGCACAAGTTGACGCCGGCGCTCGCCTCCCTGCAGAGCAAAGGATTCAAAGTCGCCCTGGTGACGGACGGGCGTATGTCGGGCGCTTCGGGAAGCGTCCCGGCCGCGATTCACGTGACTCCGGAGTGTTCGTCCGCCGGACCTCTGGGCAAACTCAAAGACGGTGACATCGTACGGCTGGACAGCATCGCCGGCACTTTATATGCGCATGTCCCCGATGAAGAGTGGCATGGCCGGCACAGCGCACCCAACGCCGGACCTGCCAGCAGTCACGGAATGGGGCGCGAGTTGTTCAGGTTGTTCCGCAACAACGCCGCACCCGCCGAGCAAGGTGGCGGAGTGTGTCTGCCGAACGTATAGCCCGCTACTTGCCGGCCGACTTGGCCACCCGGCCGATCAGCAGCTCGGCAAGCTCAGCCGGGCGCGATACGAATGGCGAGTGGCTGGAGTCGAGTTCCACCGTCTCGGTCGCACGCGGTGCGAAGACTCCCCGCTGCAACTCCGGGGACATTGCCATGTCGTTCGTGCACACGACATAGGTTGACCGAATGCTCTTCCAGGCCGGGCGCACAACGGGTTCGCCGAAAGCGGAAATCGACTGCGCCTTGAGCTGACTCGTGGCCCACTGCTGAGTCGCCGGATCGCAGTCACCGTAGAACACGTCCGCCGTCAGGTCCAGATCCGGCAGCGTCAGCGCGCCGTCGAGCAGACGGACCCACGGAGCGAGTTTGCCGCCGCCGATATCCGACAACGACTCCCCCTCCTCGGGCACGAAAGCGCAGATATAGACGAGCCGCGTGACATTCGGCTGCGTGACTGCGGCGTGGGAGATGACCATTCCACCGTAGGAGTGCCCGCACAGCACTACCGGCCCCGATACGTCATCGATGACGGCACGGACTGCGGCGGCATCGGCGGACAGATTGACCGACCGGCGGGGCCCTGCGCCAACGCTCGGCAGATCGACGGTGCGCACGGCAACGCCCCGTTGCTCGAGCTTCGTCGTGAAGCGCTGCCAACTCCAGCTGCCATGCCAGGCGCCGTGCACCAGCACGATTGTCGGATCTCGAGGATTCATGACTGGGTTTCGCCGCCTGGTGCGCGATCTGGAGCGGGTGAAGGGAATCGAACCCTCGTCACTTGGTTGGGAACCAAGAGCTCTACCATTGAGCTACACCCGCGACCGACTTTGATTCTACGAGAGATTCGCTGGACTAGCCATTCGCGCTCCGCGCGCCGCAAATCACCTGCAAGGCGATCAGGAGAAGACGCCGTACTCCACTTGGAGAATCTCGCCGGAACCCGTGTCGACCAGCAGCGCGTCCGTATCGTCACGCACCCACTCGCATCCCGCGGGCGGCACTTCCAGCGCAAACAGCCAATAGTCGGCCAGAAGATACTGCGGAGCCCAATACGCGCGCGGCAGGACCTGGCCGTAGGCCCAGCGATGCGCCGCCCAACCCGCCGGACGATGATAGGGTCCGATCCTGAAACTCCGCGCAGCCTGGTAGTTATGATGGTAGGCATCCCGATCCACTGTGGCGGGCCGCGCATTCCAACCTTTGGGCTCGGCGAGACGCTGATAGCCGCGCGGACCGGGATGAGGCTCTGACTGATGCGGCGGGGGCCGATCGCCACCGCCGCGCTCGTGCTCCGGCTCCGCCGCTGATACGGCCCCAACCAACGCCAAGGCCACTGCCACGGAAAGACTCAGTTTGAACGGATGCGCCACGGTTTCTCTCCTTCGCCTGTAGCGCAATGCTAACAGGTCGTAACCCGTGAAGCAGTTCTGCGCCGCGGCAACCTCGGATTGTAAGTAATCGTCAAGGCCGCGGAGGGTCGGTGCAAGCGCGTGTACAACCGCTTGCACCGAAAGCATTTCAGAACGTCTGGCCGAATCGAATCCCGAACATCCTGGGCGTATTGACGTCCACATAGGGCTTCAAGCCGCACAAAGGTGTTCCGAGCGATGTGGGCGTACCCACCAACACCGGCGAATACACGGGGCACTCCGCGAAACGATACAGCTGCGCGCGCTTGTCGAAGGCATTGTTGATGAACAGCTCGACGCTGGTATTGCCTTTGGTAACGCCCGCGGTGAAATCAGCGATGCCATAGGCCGGCTGATTGCCGACGAGTTCCGCTTCCGCCGGAGTGAGTTGGGAAGTGCTCTGCGACTGATAGACGAGCGAGCCCTGTACATGCGCGTCGAGACCCGCCACGACAAAGTCGTACCTCGTAGTGACATTGCCCTTGAACTTGGGAGTGGTCGGCAGCTGCGTTCCAGCAGGCGCTGCGTACTGCAGCGGACAAGAGTCCAACGGCAGCGGAACGCCGCTCGCGTCGGTGGCGATGCAAAAGTCCTGCTGCAACTTCGGATCGAGCAGCGTCGCCCCGGCCGTTACGGTCAAGCCACCTGCCGGTGCCCATTCCAACTGCGATTCCACGCCCTTGATGCGCGCGGCGCCCGCATTGCGCACGATGGTGAAGGAATTCGCCCCCAGGAAGCTGAACTGGAAGTTCTTCCAGTCCTCCCAGAAAAAGGCGCCGTTGAAGCGCAGGTGATTGTTGAACCAGCTGGTCTTCCAGCCGATCTCGTAGTTGGTCAGATAGTC
>FTJL01008556.1_pt5 | contig 22759 bp, 15 predicted proteins | sample 1658551 | NCBI WGS metagenome assembly FTJL01 (sample SAMEA3914835, study PRJEB12502) | metagenome | biome: forest; material: soil | place: Canada | collected 2011-07-03 | depth 0.3 m
TGCCGGGGGCGCCTAGCCTGCCTAACGCTCCAACTCCGGGTAGTGACGGAAAATGCCGTCTTCGTTGAAGGCAATGCGCCGTTTTGAGCCGAGGTAGGCGGCGATTCGCGGCAGTTGCGCGACCCGTCCGTGCAACGCTGCCACATTCGGGTATAGGCGATCGGCTTTTTTGGCCGCCGCTTTGGGAAACGCGTACCGCAGTCCTGCCACGACCTGGAATAGAGACAGATCGACGTAGGTCAGGCGCGAACCGAGGAGATACCGGGCGCCACGCGGGTGCCGTTTGAGCACGCCCTCGAAATAACCGAGATATTTGGGCATGCGGTTCTTCAGGAAGTCGGCGGTACGCTGGCGCGCTTCTTTCTTCTGGTCTTCGTAGTACAGGCTCGAGGCGATCGGGTGATGGGTGTCGTGCACTTCCTCAACCAGGTCGGCGATCGTCAGCTGCAATTGATGGGTCCACAGCCTGCCGTCGTCGCTCTTGGGCGCCAATCCGTGCCGCGCCCCCAGAAACAGCAGAATGTTCGCGGTTTGGCCGATCACGCGGCGACCGGCCTGCAGGAAAGGCGGAGCAAAGGGCACGTGTTCGATGCCGCTCCCGCCTTCCAGGAAGCGCAACAGCGCCTGTATGCCACGCCCCTTGCCTGATTCGCGAGCGACATCCACGTAGTCGGCAGCCGCTTGTTCGAGTGCGAGGCGAACAAATTCGCCGCGACCCTGGGCGCTGGGCCAGTAGTAGAGCTGGTACTGCATAGGTCTCACCTGTGTAGTCTTCGGGGACCGCCGCCGGCTTAAGCCGGCGGGATCGGAACCTTCGCCGTGGGGCGACGTTCTATAATGCTGCAAATGGCCCGAGAAAAAATCATTGAACCGGCCGATTCAGCCTATACGGCCTGAACGAGTGGCCTGTCCCGATTGCGGGCTGGCGCAGGTCATGCCGCCTCCCAGGCACGGGCATGTCACCGAATGCGGCCGTTGCGGGTGCGTGCTGGCCGGGCGTGCCACCGGGCTTGTAACGGCCCCTCTGGCACTGACCCTGGCGGCTTTGCTGTTGCTGCTACCCGCCTGCGTGGCGCCGCTGATGATCGTCAACACCTACGGCTCGGTCCGCAAGAGTTGGTTGCCGAGCGGCGTGGTGGCCATGTGGACCGACGGCTTCCCGTCTTTGGCCGTCGTCGTCGGTACGTTCAGCATTGCATTGCCCGCGATTTTCATGGGCCTGCTGATCTGGGTGCTCGGCAGCCTGCGGGAGGGGCGCGGTGAGTCCTTCGGTCCGGTATTCCGCTGGGTGCAGATTCTGCGCCCGTGGGTGATGATTGAGGTGTTTCTCATCGGTTGTTTCGTTGCCTACAGTCGCATCAAGGTCATCTCGACGGTCGACGTCGGTGTGGGCGGCTGGTGCCTGATCGCTGCCACTCTCGTGCTGATGGTTGCCTTGACGCAGCTCGACGAGCGCACTGTTTGGGAGGCGGCGCCGTTGAGTAAAGGCGCCAGGCGGGCCGCTGAGGGCGAGCCGACGATCGCCTGCTCGGTATGCGATTTTCTCGCGATGCGCACGGCACAGCGGCAGCGTTGCCCACGATGCCATGCGAGATTGCATCTGCGCAAGCCGGACTCGATGCGACGCACTACGGCGCTGGTTGTGGCAGGCTACGCTCTGTATATCCCGGCAAATACTTTGCCCGTGCTGATCATTGTCCGCTTCGGTCGCGAGGACAACAACACCATTTTGAGTGGCGTCATGGAATTGATTCATAACCATCTGTGGCCACTCGCGGTGATCGTCTTTGCCGCGAGTATCGTGCTGCCGCTGGTCAAGCTGTTCGGACTGACCTGGATGCTCATCGCGACGGCGCGCGGCTCACGACGGCATCTCACCGGCCGCACGCGCTTCTACAGGATCATCGACCTGGTGGGCCGCTGGTCCAACATCGATGTGTTCATGGTGTCGGTGCTGGCTGCGGTTCTGCAGTTCGGCGCGGTGACTTCGGTGCATGCGGGAGACGGCTTGGTTGCATTCGCGGCGGTGGTCCTCCTGACGATGATCGCCACGGAAGCGTTCGACTCCCGGCTGATGTGGGATTTGCGAGAGCGGCATGCCTGAAACACCTCCCGAAACGCACCCTGAGCCCCCTGCGCAAGACGTACAGGCTGCGCAGCGTCCGCGACGGGCGTTTGGCTGGGTATGGCTCGTCCCGATAGGGGCGGCAGCCATCGTGCTGTGGCTCGCCTGGCGCGCGCTCGCCGACCGCGGTCCGGAAATCACCATTTCGTTCAAGACGGTCGACAGTGTTCAGGCCGGCCAGACCCGGGTCCAGCACCGAAATGTCGATCTCGGAATGATCGAGTCGCTGCAGCTCGCCCCGGATATGTCGCACGTCATCGTCCATGCGCGCATGAACCGTGAAGCGACGGAATATCTGAACGAGGGTACGCGCTTCGCGATCATCGCACCTCGCGTCGGCGTGGGCGGAATCTCCGGTCTGTCCACGCTCGTATCCGGTTCGTACGTCGAGATGTATCCGGGCAAAGGCGATCGGCCGCAACGCGCCTTCGTGGGTCTGGACGAGCCTCCCGTGCTGCCTCCTGATACTCCGGGCCGCTCATTCGTGCTGCAGGCCACCGACTTAGGTTCGCTGACGCGAGGCTCGCCGATCTCCTACCGCGGCATCAGCGTCGGAGAGGTGGAGGACTACTCACTGACAAAGGACCGCCAGGCAGTCTCCGTCAGCGCGTTCATTCGATCTCCCTACGATCAGCTCGTCCACCCGGAGACGCGGTTCTGGAACGCCGGCGGCGTCGATCTGACGGTGGGCTCGCAAGGCTTGCGCGTCAGAGCCAACTCCTGGCAGCAACTGCTGGCCGGCGGGATCGAATTCGATACACCGCAGGAGGTCCTCAAGCGCCCTGCGAGCGCGGCTGCTGAGGAATTCCAGCTTTATGACAATCGGCGTGCCGCCGTGCGCGCACCGCTGGGCGACGAGCTCTACTATCTGGTTCAGTTCCCGGGACATCAGCGCGGCGTGGATACAGGTACCGCCGTCGAGCTGGAGGGCAACGAGATCGGCGAGGTGGAGGACTCGCATCTGCAATACGATGCGCAGGCGCGCACTCTGATGACGCGGGTCATCTTCTCCATTGATCCGAAGCGCCTGGATATCGTGGACATGCCCCACCCCAAAGATGCCGATCAACAGGGGATCGTGCGGCGTTGGATGGAGACCTTGTTGGGTGACGGCTTGCAGGCTCAGGTCACGAGCGTGAGCTTCCTCACCGGCTTGAAGATCGTCGACCTGGAGATGAGCCAGGGCGCAAAGCATGTACGCATCCAGCACGTCGGCGACTACGTGAAAATCCCGGCCGGCGAGTCGGGCGATTTCATGCAGGTTCTACAAAACCTCCAGGGTGTGCTGAAGAACATCGATCGCGCCACGGCGGGTCCGGAGCTGGGCCATGCGCTGAAGTCCCTGGACGAGACGCTGACGCGCCTCGACAAGGTGACGCAGGAGGTCGAGCCCGACGTGAAGTCGCTGATAGCCAGCCTGAAGGAGACGGCGGACTCGGCACAGAACACGCTCAACACGGTTCAGGGCCTGATGGGGAATACCGCGCCCAGCGGTACGGACCTGCCCAAGCTGATGCGGGAACTGACCGAAGCGGCTCGTTCGGTGCGCGGGCTTGCGGATTATCTCGACCGACACCCCGAAGCGCTGCTGCGTGGCCGCAAGGAAGACTCCAAATGACCACCGTGTCGTCTGCCGTGGCGGCGGTTGCCGTGGGCCTGTTGCTGGGCTCAAGCGGTGGCTGCGCATCGAGTCCTCCCATGCGCTTCTACACCTTGACGGAGGTCGCTGCGCAGGCGCGGCTGAACCTGCCGGCCGATACCGTCCGGGTGCGCATCGACCGGGTTACGATTCCCAGCGAGTTGGATCGTCTGCAACTCGTCCGCCGCCTCGACGGGACGCGATTGCAGATCTCCGAAGTCGATCGTTGGGCGGCACCGCTCGATGAGATGATCCGTAGGGTGCTGTCCGGCGATCTTGCGGCGCGGCTGCCTGCCAATCTGGTGGCGGATACCAACGAGCCGTCGATGGGCGAGCGGCGACAATCCCTGTCCGTGGATATACAGGAGTTCTATACGGATGCCGCGTGCGCGACCACGTTGCGCGCGACCTGGGTACTGAAGAGGCAGGACGCCCAGAGCAGTCAGGCCACTGAAGAGGTCCACGTTCCGGCCGGCGGCGGCTGCCCGGGCGCGGCACAACCCGAAGACATGAGCCGGGCGGTGGCGCTGTTGAGCGATCGCATCGCGGCGGCCCTGGTCCGGACTGCCGCAACGCCCCAGACTGCCACGGGTCGGTGAATCCATGAGCCCCGCGGGCCGGAAGTTGGAATTCCTGTCCGGGGGCGGCGAGATGGGCGAGCGTATGCGCGCACTGGACTGGTCCGCGACCCCTCTGGGACCTGCCGAACTGTGGCCGCAGAGTCTGAAGACCATCATTCGCGTGATGCTGGATTCCCGCTACGCCATGTGGATGTTGTGGGGCCCGCAATTCACCTTCTTCTGCAACGATGCCTACCTGCCCACGGTCGGCAACAAGCGCGGCTGGGTGCTGGGAGCCCGTTCCGACAAGGTGTGGGAGGAGATCTGGCCCGACATCGGTCCCCGCATTGAGCATGTGCTGGCCAGCGGGGAGGCGACCTGGGACGAAGGGCTGCTACTGTTCCTCGAGCGCACCGGATTCCCCGAAGAGACGTATCACACGTTTTCCTACAGCCCGGTATACGACGACGGTAATTCCATCTCCGGAATGCTCTGCGTCGTTACGGAGGTGACCGATCGCGTCATCGGCGAGCGGCGGCTGCGAGCGCTGCGTGACCTGGCAGCAAGGGTAACGGGAGTCGACTCGGTCGAAGCCAGTTGCCGGCGCTCCATCGAGGTGCTCGCGCAGTACCCCACGGATCTGCCGATTGCTGCCCTGTATCTGATCGATGCCAACACCCAGGTCGCTCGCAGGGTGGGTTCGACACGAAACCTTCCGGCGTCGGTACTGCCGGACAAACTGCCTCTGGGCGGCGCCGCGGGTCCTTGGGATCTGTCGCTGGTAGCGGGGGACGCCCGCCAGAGGTTGATCGATCTGCCCTCCCACGGTGTGGAGATCTACGCGGATCCGTGGCCGGACCGGGTGCAGAACGGCTTCGTGCTGCCGTTGAAGGGGGCCGGCCAGGAGCGCTTGATCGGCTTTCTGTTGGTGGGCGCCAGTCCGCGGCGACCTCTGGACGCGGGCTATATTGGGTTCCTCGACCTCATCGGCGGGCGGTTGGCCGCGACGATTGCCGACTCGCAGGCCTATGAGCAGGAACGGGCCCGCGCCGAAGCGCTGGCCGAGATCGATCGGGCCAAGACGGCGTTCTTTTCCAATGTCAGCCACGAGTTTCGCACTCCGTTGACGCTGATGTTGGGACCCATACAGGACGCGCTCGCAGATCCGACGACACCGGCGGTGACTTACGGGCGTCTGGAACTCGCACATCGCAACGCCGTGCGACTGCTGAAGCTGGTCAATTCCCTGCTCGACTTCTCGCGGATAGAAGCTGATCGCCTGCAGGCCTGCTACGAGCCCTGCGATCTCGCAGCCATCACCCGGGATCTGGCGAGCATGTTCCGGGCGACGATAGAAAGGGCGGGGCTGAGGTTCGACGTACAGTGCGAAACCTGCGCCGAACCTGTCTACGTCGATCGGCACATGTGGGAAAAAATCGTCCTGAATCTGCTCTCCAATGCCTTCAAGTTCACCCTCGACGGTTCTATCGCAGTCCGGCTGCACCACTCGGCCGGACAAGCTCTGCTGAGCGTCGAGGACACCGGGCTGGGCATTCCAGAAGCGGAAATACCTCGCCTTTTCGAGCGGTTCCATCGCATCGAGGGCAACCGCGGCCGCAACTACGAGGGATCCGGAATCGGGTTGGCTCTCGTGCAGGAACTCGTGAAGTTGCATGGTGGGACCATCGAGGCGCACAGCGCTGCAGGGCGCGGGACGACCTTTACGGTGAGCCTGCCGCTGGGATTCGCGCATCTGCCCGCCGATCGTTTGAGGTCTGTCCATTCGGAGTCTTCGGGTCAAATCACTGCCCGCGCCTTTGTCGAGGAAGCCGAGCGCTGGTCCGGCGCGCTCGACCCTCCTTTGCAGGGATTGCCCTCGGGCGAGATCGATGTGAAGTCGGATCGCCGCTTCGCCTCGACATTCGATGCGCGAGTCGTACTCGCCGACGACAATGCCGACATGCTCGCCTATGTGCGGGGACTCCTCGCTCCGTTCTATGAGGTCGAGGCGGTCGCCGATGGTGAGGCGGCGTTGGCTGCCGTGCGCCGTCAGCGACCCGAGCTCGTCATATCCGATGTCATGATGCCGGGACTCGATGGCTTCGGGCTGGTCCAGGCCATTCGAACTGATCGCGGGCTCTCGGGAATTCCCGTGATTCTGCTGTCCGCGCGGGCGGGGGAGGAATCGCGCATCGAAGGTCTCGGCGCCGGTGCGGACGATTATCTGACCAAACCCTTTGCCGCTCGCGAGTTGTTGGCACGCGTCGGTGCGATGCTGGAGCTCTCGCGTCTTCGCGCCTACAACGAGGCCAGGTTGCGCGAGAGCGAAGCCCGTTTGCAGTCGGCTTTGGATGCGACATCGGCAACCGAGCAGCGTTTTCGGGCGACTTTCGAGAACGCAGCGGTGGGAATCGCCCAGGTAGGACTCGACGGACGCTGGTTGTTGGTCAACGACCGGCTCTGCAGTATCGTCGGCTATCCCCGGGAGGAGCTCTTGCAGAGAACCTTCGGCGATATCACGCACCCCGACGACATGGCGGACGACATGTCGAATGTGCATCAGCTGCTCGCGGGGCGGATCGCCACCTATTCGATGCACAAGCGTTATCTGCGCAAGGACGGCCGGGTGGTCTGGGTCAATCTGACGGTGGCCATGATGCGCGACGCCCAGGGCTCGCCGCAGCAGTTCATCTCGGTCGTCGAGGACATCACCGAACGCAAGCGGGCGGAGGAGGAGCTGCAACGCTCGGCGCGCCTGAAGGACGAATTCCTCGCCATGCTGGCGCATGAGCTCAGAAATCCGCTGGCCCCGATCCGCAACGCCAGCGAGATGCTGTCGCGCGAGTTGCCCGGAAATGCGGCTGTGCAGGGGCCTCTGGGGATGATCCGGCGGCAGACGAATCACCTCACCCGGCTGGTCGATGACCTGCTGGATGTTTCCCGAATCACCCAGGGTCGGATCCAATTGCAGCGCCAACCGATCGAGCTTGCGGCGGTTGTCGCGCAAGCAGTCGAGACCGTGGCCCCCTTGATGCGAGAAAAGAATCACAAGGTCTCCGTCCTGTCGCAGCAGCGAACGATCTACGTGAACGGCGATGGCGCACGTCTGGTGCAGTGTTTCGTCAACGTTCTGGCCAACTCCGCGAAGTACACCGACGAAGGCGGGGAGATTCGCATCGTTACCCGCGCCGAGGGGCCGCAGGCCGTCGTGGAGATGTCGGATAACGGTATCGGCATCTCGAAGGACGTGCTCCCCCAGGTATTCGATCTGTTCGTGCAGGGCGATCGAACGTTGGATCGCGCGCAAGGCGGCTTGGGGATCGGGCTGTCGGTGGTGCACCGTCTGGTGGAAATGCACGGTGGAACCGTCACTGCGCACAGCGACGGGCTCGGCCTCGGGTCGAAGTTTGAGTTTTGCCTCCCGCTGATCGAGCAGCCCAAGCTGCAAAGCATGCAGGCCGAACGGCCCCGCAACGCGCCCAGGCGGGTGTTGATCGTGGACGACAACGTCGACTCCGCGGACTCGCTGGCGATGGTCTTGAAATTCGACGGTCACGAAACGGAGCGTGTCTACACAGCTCGCGACGCCTTGACCCGCACTGTCACATTCAAACCGGACGTGGTGTTGTTGGACATCGGGTTGCCGGAAATCGACGGCTACGAAGTCGCACGGCGCTTGCGCGCGACTCCGGGTCTCGAGGGCGTACACCTGGTTGCGCTCACGGGTTACGGTCAGCCGGAAGACCGCGCCCGGACGCAGGCGGCCGGGTTCGATGAACACCTGGTGAAGCCCGTCGAATTCCCGGCTCTCGAGCGCGTCCTTGCGCAAGCCAAAGTGAGCCGGGAACCTTCAGGTTAGGGGGCTTGCCCTTAAGGCTCTCCTATCCTCCGAACGCCTGCGTGACGCCGACGAAAAACCCTCTGCGCGGGCCGAATTGGGGCGCGCCGACGCCGATTCCCGTGCCGTTGCGGATCTGGTACTTCTGATCGAAGACATTGATGACGTCGAATCGCGCGCTGAAGCCCACCAGGCCCTGACGATCGAAGTCATGGTTCACGCCCATGTTGATCTGCCGATAGTAGGGCAGATGGGCGCCGTTGGGGATCGATGAACCGTCCGGCAGCGTCAGAGTCGAACGCAATCCGGAGCCGATGATCGCATCCCCGCTGATGCGGGTGCCGCGCCACTCGTACGACGCCCCGGCTGAGATGGTCATCTGTTGCTCATGGTCCAGGTGAATGTAGTGATCTGCTATGTAGGCCAGATCGTCAGGCGAGAAGTTGAACTGACCCGAGACGATGTCCTTGCCGATGGCCCGCTGGAACGCGACGTTGGCATAGGATTGGAAGTGACCTACGTGGTAGCTGCCGGTGAACTCCACGCCGTATACCTGACCGTGCCGGTAGTTGAATGGAAACAGGATGATTGGCGCGCCGAACTGCCCCTCGTCAATAAGGTTGCTCGCCTGCTTGTAGTAGCTGTCGACTCCGACGGTGATCTCCTTTGTCAGGACCTGCTCCAGCCCCAGGTCATAGTAGTTGGAGCGCTCGGCTTGCACGGCATCCCCGCTCGTAACCTGCGGCGCGGCCGTCGTGTTGAGGAATTTGGCCAGCGATTCGTTGCCGATCAGCTCGAACGGCGGGGGTGAGAAGAACCGGGAATAGCCGGCGTGCACCGTCGTGTTCGTGGCAGCCTGCCAGACGAAATTCAGGCGGGGACTGAGCTGGCTGCCGCTGCTGAAAGCCTGGTAGTGATCGAAGCGTAAGCCGTAGTTCACGGTGAGTGTTTGCGCTATGCGCCATTCGTCCTGCACGTACGCGCTTTCGATCCATTGGCTGTTCACGCTGTCGTCGACGATTGTGGTGGGAATGTCCGTCGTCTGCGCACCCGTGTCGTCTGTCGGCAGGACCTGCGAAGTGGTATTGCTGGTCAGGCGGTCATGCTGCGCGTACAGACCTGCCCGCAGTGTGTGGGCATCGTTCAGTTTGTAAGCCCCGTCGCTCTGCAGACCGTAAGCAACGTCCTGCTTGTAGGCCTGCTGCGAGATGCCATTGAACAGCAGGTCGCCATCGCCGGGAGTGGGCGTGAAGTTCAGGCTTGAGTAGCGCGCGATCAGCGAGGTCAGCAGGGTCAGGGCACCTTGTGAGTGCTGCAGGCTCACGATGCCGAAGTGTGTGATCTCGCGCTGGTTTTCGTCCAGGTTGTCGCTGAGGAAATCGCTCTGGCCGTTGACGGTCAGTCCCGGCCCGATGTCACTGGCATGCACGCCCTGCAGGTTTGGAATCTGGAAGCGGTCATCCGAGGTGCCGGCGATCACGGTCAGCCGGTTGGAGTCGTCCAGGATGTGTTCCAGGTACCCGAAGCCGTGATCCTGCCTGGTATGGTCGTGCAGCGGATTGTTGCTGCCGTCGGGCGATTCGATCCCGAGGTCATTGCGTAGAAAGTCGCCCGAAATGAAGTACGTCGTCGATCCGGACGATCCGCCGTAGTTGAAGCTCGGTTCCATGGCTCCGTGGCTGCCGCCGTATAGGGAAATCTCTCCGCCCGGCTGCAGGGCTCCGCTCTTGGTCGTCAGATCGATAATGCCGGCACTGCGCAGGCCGTACTCCGCCGGCAGGCTGCCGGTCAGCAGCTTCAATGACTCGATCATCCGTGCGGGCAGCGTTTGTCCAAACACGCTGATGCCGTCCGGAAGAATGACCCCGTTCAGCCGATACTGCAGGCCGTTGTGATCGCCACGGATATGCAGCTGGCCGAAGGAGTCCTGGGCCGCGTCCGGGACCTGCAACATCACCTGGTTGAGCTGAACGTTGTCTCCTCCAGGGGCGGCCTCGATGGCCTGTGCGTCGAAGGAATAAGTGGACGCACCCGTGCTGGTGTCGATGCGTGAACGTTCTTCATCGAGGTGTTGTGCAGTGATGACGATCGTCGGGACGCCCGCGCTGGCCTGGTTGGCCACCTGGGCGAAAGCCGGAAGAGTAGTACACAGCAAGGGAACCATTGCCGCAGGCGCGAACGCCGCAGCGCGAAACGGAATTCTGGACATGTCGATGCTCCGCGAAGACCCAATACCGAGGAAGCCCCCGCGCGAGCGGGAGCGACTCTCGAAGCTTTATGTCAGTGAACCGAAGCGGTTCAGGCGGGAGGGCCGCGGCTGCGAGGGGCCGGAGGATCGACGGGGGTGGCGGTGACGGGACGCTCGGCGCTCAGCTCGGAAGCGCGTCCTGTCGAGACAAACAAGCTGACGGAGTTGCCGGCCGGATGCGCCAGCTGCGAGTAGCCAAGACATAGCTCGCAGTTCTTCTCGGCAAAGGTCTGCGCCTGCAGGCTGACCGGCGCGCTGGCGGCGCGACAGATGTGGCCCAACTCGTGAAGAATAGCCCCGTGCTGCCCGACAAGGAGCAGCAGCCAGAGCCCGAGCGATATGGAGACCTTGCGCATTCGTGTTCTGCGATCGGCAGTAACACCATAAGAGGCGGATAGAATAGCAAAGTTCCGGCAACCCGTACGTGAGGAAATGAGAACCATTCGAGCAAACGTGGTGATTGTCGGCGGCGGCCCGGTAGGGCTGTGCCTGGCTATCGACCTGGCTCGCCGTGGCATCGAGGTGCTCGTGGCCGAATTGCGTGCCGCGGGCGAGCCGCCCAGCGTCAAATGCAATCACGTCGCCTCCCGGACCATGGAGACTTTCCGGCGCCTGGGCATTGCCGCGCAGGTGCGCCGGGCCGGGCTGCCGGACGACTATCCGCACGATGTTGTATTTCGTACGCGGGCGACGGGCTGGGAGCTGACCCGGATTCCCATTCCCTGCCGCCTGGAGCGATACACCGCCGCTGACGGTCCCGATTGCGGTTGGCCCACGCCGGAGCCGCCGCATCGGATCAACCAGATCTTCCTGGAGCCGGTGCTGTTCCAGTGTGCCGCGACAACTGCCGGCATCACGTTGCTGAATCGGACCCGGATCGGGAGTTTCCAACAGGATGCGGACGGGGTGACTGCGTCGGCCGTCGACCTGGACAGCGGCGCAGAGTTTCGCATCGCAGGCCGCTATCTCGTCGGCTGCGATGGCGGCTCCTCCGGTGTACGCAAGGCGATCGGCGCGCGACTCGGCGGCGATGAAATCATTCAACGGGTGCAATCGACTTACTTCCGGGCGCCCAGCTTGCTCGACCTCATAACACCGCCCGCCGCCTGGATGAGTTATCTCTACAACCCGCAGCGGGCGGGCAACCTGGTGGCGATCGACGGGAAAGAGAAATGGCTGCTGCACAACTATCTGTTGCCGCACGAGCAGGATTTCCAGGCGGTGGACCGCGACCGCTGTCTGCGTCTGTTGCTGGGAGTGGGGGAGGATTTCTCCTACGAAGTGCTCGGCAACGAGGACTGGATCGGGCGCCGTCTCGTTGCAGACCGATTCCGCGATCGTCGTGTGTTTATTTGCGGCGACGCCGCTCATCTGTGGGTGCCGTACGCGGGCTACGGCATGAACGCCGGCATTGCCGATGCCATGAATCTCTCGTGGATGCTCGCCGCCCATCTGCAGGGTTGGGCACCGGCTGCGATTCTCGAGGCGCACGAAAGCGAGCGGCAGCCGATCACCGACCAGGTTTCACGTTTCGCAATGAAGCATGCGCAAGGGGCGATACGCGAACGTACCCAGTTGCCTGCGGAGATTGAAGCAGACACGCCGAGTGGCGCTGCCGCGCGAGCAAGGGTGGGTGCCGCGGCGTACTCGCTGAATGTCCAGCAATTCGCCTGCGCCGGACTGAACTACGGCTACTACTACGAGGGCTCACCGCTCATCGAGTACGACCAGGAGACTGCGCCAGCCTACACAATGCACCACTACACGCCATCCTCCGTGCCGGGTTGCCGCACGCCGCATTTTTGGCTGGCGGACGGCCGGTCGGTCTACGATGCAATGGGTTCCGGTTTCACGCTGCTGCGCTTTGACCCTGAAGTCGATGTCACCTCGATAACGCAGGCGGCAGCCCAGTGTGGTATGCCGCTGGATGTGCTGGATGCGACAGCGGACGCCATTCCAGCGGCCTATCGTCACAAGTTGGTCCTGAGTCGCCCGGATCAGCATGTGGCTTGGCGAGGCGACGCGTCGCCGCGGGATGCGGTCAGCCTGTTGGATAAGCTCAGAGGCGCCGGCACGCGATAGCAATGATAATCATTCATATCTGATCGAAGGGGCGGCCTTAGGCGCCGGCCAGGGGTTGCGCCCCGCATCACTTACGATTCCGTTACACATCCGGTGCTAACCTCGCTCCATGCATGTTCTACTGATCGAAGACAGCCTCGATCTGTCGGCAAATGTCGGGGAGTTCCTGGAATCCAGGAACCACGTTGTCGACTACGCGCGCGACGGATTAAGCGGTCTGCACCTGGCGACGAGCAACAGCTACGACGCGGTGATCCTGGATCTGAATCTTCCGGGATTGGATGGAGTGAGCCTATGCCAGCGTCTACGGGAGGGGTCCCGCAGAGATGTTCCACTACTGATGCTCACCGCGCGCGATACGGAGGCCGACAAGCTCAGGGGCTTCGACGCAGGCGCCGACGATTATCTGACCAAGCCGTTTTCGCTTCTGGAACTGCTGGCGCGTCTGAAAGCCATTGTGCGCAGAACTTCCGGATCCAAAGGGATCCTTAAGGTTGCGGATCTGACGTTTGACCTGAGTACGCTGGTGGTTCGTCGCGGCGAGCGCGAGATCTCTCTCGCACCGACGGCGATGCGAATACTGGAGCAGCTGATGCGAGCGTCTCCAAGCGTCGTCACTCGCGAACAGATCGAACGGACCGTGTGGGGGAGCGATCCGCCGGAAAGCGATGCGGCTCTGCGCGGGCACATCTTCGCCATCCGCGCCGCAATTGAATCGGCTGAGGATCGGAAACTCCTGCATACGGTGCACGGCACCGGCTACAGGCTGGTCTGACGCCGATGCGTTTCAGCTGGGGCTTGCGAACCCGCTTCCTGCTGGCCACCTCCGTGCTCGTCGCGGTGCTGTGCGTAGTGTTTGCTGTTGCGGTGCATCAGTTCATCGAACTGCTCGAAGACGAAATGCTGAATCACACACTGGTGCGGGAAATGCAGCAGTTCAAAACGGACCTGGCTGCCCGCCCGCAGCTCGCACCCCCTTACGGAGGAGGGCTCAGCAGCTTCATCGTCCGCAACGCGTACGACGCGTCCGCTCTGCCCCCGGAACTCAAAGGGCTCACGCCGGGAATCCACGAAGACGTGAGTGTGGGTGGACGGGAGTACTACGTAGCGCTCGATACTCAGAACGGCGCGCGCCTCTACCTGCTTCTGGATACCGAACGCGTCGATGCTCTCGAAGACAACGTCGTCGGAGTGGCAGTTCTGGTGGGCCTGGTGGCATTGGGGCTTGCGGCCATCGTGGGCATCGGTCTGTCGCGCGCCGTCATGCGGCCGGTTACCGAGCTTGCCAGGGACGTTGCGCGCCTGGATCCGTCCCAGCGAAACGAGCGACTCGAGAATCGTTTTGCGAATCGCGAGGTCGGCATCATTGCGGCCGCGTTCGACCAGTACATGGTCAGGCTCGAACGTGTGCTGGAAAGGGAACAGGCCTTCACCGAAGACGCCAGTCACGAGCTGCGAACCCCGCTATCGATTATTCTCAGTGCCGCCGAATTGCTGGCGGAAGAACCTGGCCTGTCCCCGGCAGGGCGTGAGAGAGTTTCCAGGATCCAACGCGCCAGCGGGCAGATGCAGTCTCTGATCGAGGCGTTGCTGTTCCTGGCGCGAGGTGAGAGCAGTGGTCGGCCGCAGCCTTGCGCGTTGGACGCGATTGTGCGCGAAGCCGTGGAAGTGGTGTCCGCCAGCGCGGCCGGCAAGGCACTGGAGCTGAAATTGGACGTCGAACCCGTGACGGTGGCCGGCGCTCCGGTGATGGTGGCCTGCGTGGTCAACAATCTGCTGCAGAACGCGGTAAATTTCACGCAGAACGGACTTGTCGAAATCAAGCTCAATGCCTCGGAGCTGGTGGTACGCGACACGGGAATTGGTATTCCGCCGTCGGACCTGACGCGCATTTTCGAGCGCCGTTATCGTGGAGCTCAGAGTCGCGGGCTGGGGCTCGGTCTGTACCTGGTGAGCCGCATCTGTGAGCGCCTCGGTTGGGCCATTGAGACGGAAAGTGCCGAAGGCCAAGGGACGACCTTCCGGATTCGCATCGTCCCCGCGTCCGAAGGTTCGCGTCGAACCGGTGGAGAGACTTGACGATGCGCGTGCGAACCCTCTCGCGGTGCGCAGTTCCGTTCGGGTTGGCCGGGCTGCTGTGCGCAGCCTGCACAACGGCGCCTCAAAAGCCCGTGGTGATCGAAACTCCCCCCTCCTGGCAGACCCCCAGTTCCAATGTGGCGGCCGATGCGCTCACCAATGACTGGTTTCGTGCTTTTGGCAGCGATGAACTCGATGCGCTGATCGCGCTCGCGTACCAGAACAGCCTGGACCTGCAAGCGGCCGACGCGCGGCTGCGGCAGGCCGACGCGCGCGCCAGAGCAGCGGGAGGTGCGATTCTCCCGCAAGTCGACTTCGGCGCCAATGCGACATCCTTTTCGGGACATTCGACGAACGGCTCAGGCAGCGAGACGGATTGGGCCGCGCTGGTGTCAGCGAGCTATGAAATCGATTTCTGGGGCGGCAAGCGAGCCGCACGAGACTCCGCTGCTGCGGTCAGAAAGGCGAGTGCGGCAGACCGGGATACTGTGGCGCTGAGTACCGTGACCGGTGTGGTCAATACCTACTTTCAGATTGTAACCATTCGTGAGCGCGCCGCCATCGTTCAGTCGGCTGTGGACAATGCCCGTGCGCTGTTGCAGGTCGTGGAGGCGCGCAATTCCGCTGGTCTCGCAAGCCCTACTGAGGTCGCCCAACAGCGGGCGGCACTGGCTGGCGCGCAGATAAAAATTGTCGAGTTGCAACAACAGGAGTCCGAAGCGCAGGCGGCGTTGGCGCTGCTCGTGGGGAAGATGCCGGGCACTCTCGCCATCAAGGCGCAGCAACTCTCGGATTTCTCCGCACCGCGAGTATCGCCTGGGTTGCCGTCCGCGCTGTTGTCCCGGCGGCCAGATGTGAGTGCTGCGGAGGAAACGCTGCGTGCCGCGCACGCAGACCTGGTTCAAGCGCGGGCAGCATTGTTTCCCGCGATCACGCTCACTGGAAGCGGTGGCCTGCAAAATCCGGCGGTGCAGGCGGGAGTTTTGACGCTCGCAGGAGTTGGCCCGTCGCTAACCGTGGGTGCAGGCCTGGTGCAAACGATTTTCGACGGCGGCCGATTGCGCGCGGCGCGCGACGAGGCGGTTGCCAGAGAACAGGAGATGCTCGTTCACTATCGCTCGGCGGCCTTGTCGGCGCTGTGGGATGTCCAGACCGCGCTGTCGGCCATCGAGCATTTGGACCGCCAGAGCGAATCCCAGCAGGAGAGCCTCGCGCAGAATGAACTCGCGCTGGCGGGGGCGCAGGCCCGCTATCGGGAGGGCTCAACAGATTTCCTGGTCGTGCTGGATGCGCAGCGAGCGCTCCTGTCAGCGCGCGAGCAGATGACTCTCTACAGGTTGGCTCGACTGCAGGCTTCGGTCGGTCTTTGTAAAGCATTGGGGGGCGGATGGGTCCAAGCAAATTAACCGCGGCGCTGGTGATGCTGCTGTTGGCGGCCTGCGGCAGGCCCGAGTCCGTCGCGACGCCGGCGGTGGCCGACACCAAGGCGGACGCCAAGGCCGGCGCCGAGGCTCCCGATGCCAAGCCAGGTGCCGAGGCGCCCGACGATGCCACGGTCACTCTGACTGACGAACAGGCCGCGAAGCTGGGCATCACGACGATTGTTGCGCAATCGGTCCCTTATGAGTCAGCGTCGGATGGGTTGGGTCTCGTGATGAGCCACGAATCGATTGCGCAACTGGCAGCCGATTTGCAGACAGCGCAGGCGACTTCCCGGCAGAGCGAGGCAACCCTGGCGCGCGCGCAGCGCCTGGCAAATACGCCTGGGGCACTCGGCACTGAGACTGTAGAGACGGCCACGCGCCAGGTGGCTGCTGAGAGGGCGGCGCTGTCGCTCGCCCAGCGAAAACTGACTGCCACCCTCGGTGCGCGATTTCCGGACGCAATGCTGGAGGCCCTGGCGAAGGGCACGACCCTGTTGGCGCGTGTGACCTTTCCGCTGGGCTCCTTCTCGGGGAAAACTCCAAAAAGCCTGCGGGTCTGGTCTCTCGATTCGAGCGGGCCGGCCGCGGGTTGGTCGACGAGTGGGGTCTGGGAAGCGCCCCAGGACCCGGGTCTGCCCGGCAGAAGCTTCTTTGCCATGCTGAAATCGGGCGATATTGCGGAAGGTGCGCGGGTGCGTGCACAAGCGGTCGCAGAAGGAGGCGCGGTGGGGGTGTTGGTTCCCGCATCGGCCGTGGTGATCACCCAAGGCAACTACTGGTGTTACTTGAAGAAAAAGAACGGCGTGTTCCTGCGCACCCCCGTCGACACGAATCACCCGATACCCGGCGGGTACTTCGTCGCGAAGGGCATTTCCGCCGGCGATGAGATCGTGACCTCGGCGGTCGGTTTGCTGTTGGCGCGCCACACCAACCCTGCCAGCGAGTCCGCAGACTGATGATGCGCTGGCTCGTCTCTCTGTGTATTCGCCACTTTGGCGCTGTGTCCGCGCTGACGCTGCTGGCACTTGTCCTGGGCTGCCTGGGGGCCACGAAGTCGCAGCTGGATGTCTTTCCGGACTTCGTGCCGACCCAGGTCGATGTGCAGACCGAGGCGCCGGGATTCGCGCCCGAGCAGGTCGAGCAGCTCGTGACCAAGCCGGTGGAGAATGCAATCAACGGGGCATTGGGACTGGCCACGTTGCGTTCCCAATCCATACCGGGGCTGTCCGTAGTCACCGTGACATTCAATGACGATGTCGACGTGCACGTGGCGCGACAGGGAATCTCTGAGCGGCTCGCGGAGCTGGGTGCCACGCTGCCCACCGGTGCGGGCGTTCCAAAGCTCTCTCCGTTGGTGTCCAGCACCATGGACCTGCTGAAGATCGGGCTGATTTCCGACAAAGCGGATCCCTATGAACTACGCGACGCTGCAGATTGGGTCGTCAAACCCCGTCTGTTGGCCGTGCCGGGCGTGGCCCATGTGATTGTGTTCGGCGGCAAGGTCCGCGAGCTGGAAATCGAGCCCGACACCTCTAAGCTGACCGCGTACGGCCTGACGCTGAGCGATGTTGCCGACGGCGCACGCACCGCACTTGGGCTGCGTGGCGCCGGGTTCCTGGATCTCGATTCCCAACGTGTGCTGCTGAAAGTTCCCCTGCCGCAGCCCGAGATCGAGAAGCTCGGGAATGCGGTGATAGCAATGCACAACAACGCGCCGATTCGCCTGCGCGATGTCGCGGCGATTCTGCAGCGACCGGCTCTGCGTTCCGGCGATGCCCTGATCATGGGCCGTCCGGGAGTACTGATATCCCTGGCCAGTCAGTATGGCGCCAACACGCTTACGACCACCCGCGCAGTGGAGGCGGCGCTCGCGGAAGTCGAGCCGGCGCTGAAGGCGCAGGGAATTACCCTTTACAAAGGCATGCATCGGCCGGCGAATTTCATTGAGCGCGCCCTGGGGGACATCGAGCAGTCGCTGGCCATTGCGACGGTCCTGATTGTCGCCGTGCTGTATCTGTTTCTGCGCAATGCGCGGGCTGCTTTTATTGCATTCACGGCGATACCGCTGTCTTTGCTGGCTGCCATTCTGGTGCTGGACCACATGGGGCAGACGCTCAACACCATGACGTTGGGCGGTTTCGCAGTTGCGCTGGGCGTACTGGTGGACGATGCCATCATCGGTATCGAAAACATTCTGCGTCGGTTGCGGGAAAACGCATCCGCCTCCGACCCCCGTCCGCGTCTGGCAATCATTCTTGAGGCGTCATTGGAGGTCAGGGGGCCGGTCATCTACGCGACAGTGGTGGTCCTCGCGGTTTTCCTGCCGGAACTGCTGACGACCAGCGTGCAGGGCCATTTCGTTGGTCCCCTGGCTCTGGCGTTCATGCTCGCAGTGCTGGCGTCTCTCGTGGTGGCGATGACCGCTACACCCGCGCTGTGCGCTCTGCTTCTGCGCACCAGCGCAGTAAAGGCCGAGTCACGCTGGCTGTTCCGGGTGAAGGAGTGGCAGCGCAAGGCGATAACGTTCGTCCTCGGCAAAATCGGTCTGACGGTGGCGGCCATCGGTGTGGCCGTGTTGGCCTCGGCAGCGATCATTCCCTTTCTGGGCGGCACGTTCATGCCGGACTTCCGGGAGGGTCATTTCGTCATCCAGGCGGGCAGCTCGATTCCCGGCGCGTCGCTGGAGGAAATGATCCGCTTCGGTGAGCGCATCAGTGCGCAGATCCTCGCTCTGCCGTACGTCGAGACAATTGAACAGCAGATCGGCCGCGCCGAGTTGGGTGAAGACACCTGGGGGCCGCACCAGAGCGAATTTCACGTCGAGCTCAAGCCCGGTGTCGCCATCGATCAGGAAACCGTGCAGCAACAGTTGCGACAGATCCTCGACAGCTATCCGGGAATTCAGGGAGATGTGGTCACCTTTCTCGGCGACCGCATCAGCGAGAGCCTGAGCGGGGAAACGGCGCAGGTCGCCATCAAGGTATTCGGCGACGATCTGCAATCGCTCGACAACGTGGGGGACGGCATCGTCGCGGCGATTTCGGGCGAGTCCGGCGTCGCGGGCTTGCAATTCAAACATCAGGACAATACGCCGGCGATCGGCATTGAGCCCGTAGCCGAGGCGCTGGCTGCCGCGGGCCTGAAAACACAGGATGTGCTGGACACGGTCGCATCGGCCTATTCGGGAGCGGTGGTGGGTCAGACATTCAAGGGCGCTCGGACCGTCGCCGTCGTAGTGCGCCTTCCCGCGACTCAACGCAACCGTCCGGAACAGTTGGGTCGACTCATGATTGCGGGGCCCTACGGTCCCGTGCCGCTATCGCAGGTCGCGCTGCTTAAGGTCTCGGAAGATCGTTACACCATAGAGCACGACGGCGGGCGGCGCCGGATCTCGGTTACGTTCAACGTGCAGGGCAGGGCTCTGCAAGGCGCTGTCGACGAGGCGAAGACCAGAGTCGCACGGTCGGTGCAAATGCCCGCGGGAACCGTTGTCGAGTTCACCGGGGCCGCGGAGGCGGAACAACAGACGCGGTTGCAATTGATGGTGTATTCCGCCGCCTCTCTGGTGCTCATCGTCATGGTCCTGCTGGTCTGCACACACTGGCCGGCGAGCGGCTGGCTGGTGATGGCCAATCTCCCCTTCAGTATTTTCGGGAGCGTCGCCATCCTGGCCGTGGCGGGGCTCGGCCTGTCATTGGGGTCGCTAGTGGGCCTGGTCACCGTATTCGGTGTCACGGCGCGCAATGCCATCCTGCTCCTTGCGCACTATGAACACCTGGTCGAGACCGAGGGCATGAAGTGGGATCTGGACCTCGCCCTGCGTGGAGCCAATGAGCGCCTGGTGCCCATTCTGATGACGGCATCCGTCACCGCATTGGGTCTTGCGCCGCTCGCATTCGGTCTGCACACGCCGGGGCAGGAGATCGAGGCGCCCATGGCGGTCGCGGTTCTGGGCGGCCTGCTGTCGTCCACGCCGCTGAATCTACTTGTATTACCGGCACTGGTATACCGCTTCGGCGGTCCAAAAAAAGGGGAACCGACATGAGCATGAAAGAATCGATGAGCGGCCGGCGGCCGTGGTGGGCGGGCGCGCTGGCCCTCGCGGTGACCATTGCACCGGCCTGGGGACAGAGCCCCTCGTCCGACCCGGGTTATCACCTGACGAAGGAGATCGCCATCCCGGGTGACACGGGATGGGACTACATGTCGGTGGATTCGGACGCCCGACGGCTGTACGTCACGCATGGCACTCACATCGTTGTGGTGAATCTGGATACGGAAGCCGTAGTCGGCGATATACCCGATACGCCCGGGGCGCACGGCTTCGCGATCGCTGCTTCTCAGGGTAAGGGGTTCAGCAGCAACGGCGCAGAGTCCAAGGTTGGCATCGTCGATCTGAAGTCGCTCTCGACTCTTTCGAAGGTGCAGACGGAGGAGGGCCCGGACGGCATCCTGTACGAAGCCGGCCGCGACGAGGTTTACGCGTTCAACGGTCGCGCGAAGTCGGCGACGGTGATCTCCGCGAAGACCGGACAGGTGATCGCGACCATCAAATTGCCCGGCAAGCCCGAGTTTCCGGCCGCCGATCCGGCCTCGGGCAGAGTGTTCGTCAATATTGAAGACAAGAATGAATTGGTCGCCCTGGATACGGGCAGCCACCAGATTGTCAACGAGTGGCCCATAGCGCCTGGCGAGAGCGCGTCGGGTCTGGCGTTCGATGCCGCTCACCACCGGCTGTTTCTCGGATGCGAGAACCACCTGATGCTCATGGTAGACAGTGTCACCGGCCGAGTGGTCGCGTCCGTTCCAATCGGCGCGGGTGTCGACGCGAACGCATTCGACGGCCAGTTGCAGCTGGCTTTCAGCTCAAACGGATCAGGCACCGTGACGATCGCGAGAGAGGAATCGCCTACTCGTCTCACCGTTGTTCAGACGCTGCAGACTCAGACCAGCGCCCGGACCATGGCGCTGGACCCGAAGACGCATAAGATCTATCTGGCCGCGGCTATGTTTCAGCCTTTGCCCCAGGGAGCAGCGGCGGTGCCGCGTCAGCGCCCGCCGATGGTACCGGGAAGCTTCAAAGTGTTGGTGTACGGGCCGCGCTGAGCGGTGCACACTACTGCGCGTAATCCGACCGGAGTTGCCGTATGTCTGTCCGATCCACCTTTCTGCCCGAAGATGTCTATCAGTATGTGCAGGACAGCTGGGTACGCGAACCGGAGGTGCTCGCTCGTCTGCGTGCCGCGACCGCACCGCGGCCCGAGGCCGAGATGCAGATCAGCGCCGAGCAGGGTCAGCTCATGGCTCTGCTCGTGCGCCTTATCGGCGCAGTCCGCTGCATCGAGGTAGGCACCTATACCGGTTATTCGGCCCTGGCCGTCGCGTTGGCGTTGCCCGCGACAGGCAAATTGATCGCCTGCGACGTGAGCGATGAGTTCACCTCCATCGGGCGGCCGTTCTGGCGGGAAGCCGGGGTGGAGTCGCGAATCGACCTGCGCATTCAGCCCGCGCTCAAGACGCTGGATGAGTTGCTGGACGCGGGGGAGCAGGGGAAGTTCGATTTCGCCTTCATAGACGCGGACAAGCCCAATTACTGGGCGTACTACGAGAAAATCCTGCAACTCCTGCGTACCGGCGGCCTGATCGGCGTCGACAACACCCTGGCGGTCTCCGGAACGCCGATCATTCGTCAACAAGGTGCCGGGGCCCGCGCATTGCGCGAATTCAATGAACGCGTGCATCACGACGAGCGCGTCGATCTCGCACTGGTGCCGATTGGCGAGGGACTCACGCTGCTGCGCAAGCGATAAACAGCTGCCTGCCGTCGACTTCCAACGCGGCAAAACTCATTTGATCCCTGCACAGGGAGCGCGAGGCAGTCGCAGGAGTTGTGATCACTGATACTGAACGGTGGTCGCGAGTGCGTTCGAGGGGCGCGGGTCGTGCTCAAATGCGAAGGAAGTCACACAAACGCAGTGCAACCGAAAGTCCGCTGACGTCCGTCACTGCGAAGGTAGGGCGGATATGAGACAAACTGGTCGGCCCCCCGCACCCTTGCGTGCCGCCGGTTATGAAAAGACTGAATCTCCTTGCAGCCCTTTTGTTGAGCGCGTACGCGACGGCGTCCTTCGCAGCGCCCTCGACGGTCGAGCGTGCGGAATCGCTTGAATGGTCGAATCCGGAGGCCGCCCTGGCGCTGTTTGCCGCCAGTCCCCCTGCGAAACCCGCCGACCCCAGGCAACTGGAAGAACTGGAAGTCCGTGGCATGGTGTACGCGGACAATCGTCTGGAATCCAACGTCCAGGCCATCACTCAAACCCTCCAGTCGCAGGCGCGCCGCGGCGTGGCGGCGGCGGAACGAGCCAGTCGCTTCGTACAGGCCTACTCTTTGAGTCAGCGCGACCAGTTCGATGCAGCGCAAGGCTTGCTTGAGCGGGTGGACGCCGGGCTGGCGGACTCGGATGCGGAGCGCTATCGGATCCTGATGCTCCACGGCACCGTATTGCGTCACCTGGGGCACCATGACGAGGCGATGCGCCTGTACGAAGAGGCCTTGGATGCGGCGACTGCGCTGCAGGACGACACGCGTCAACTCAAGGCCATGCTCAGCCTCGCACGACTTTTCATTACCGTCGGCAACGCTGACCGTGCGGTTGCCCAGTTGGGCGTTGCGGAGGAGTTGGCCAATCGCCTGGGAGACGAGGCCGCCCTGGAAGACATCTACCGGAAGAAATCGGAACTGGCCGACGACCGTGGCGACCGCC
>FTJL01008521.1_pt2 | contig 22570 bp, 18 predicted proteins | sample 1658551 | NCBI WGS metagenome assembly FTJL01 (sample SAMEA3914835, study PRJEB12502) | metagenome | biome: forest; material: soil | place: Canada | collected 2011-07-03 | depth 0.3 m
TCGCCGTTCTGGGGCGCAGAATGGCGAATCAACCGCCATTTTGCAAGAATGCTTTCCCGCGAGTACAGGGAGCGGATCGCTGCGGAGCGGCGGATCCGACAAAAGTCGTGTGCCACTTTTTATGCGCGCACATACGGAAAGACGGGGTTTTATGGGGATAAGTAGGGGCGTGACTATCGTCTGATATCGATTCAAGTCATTGATAATATTATGTTTTTTCGTTGCCCTTCGACCTCATAATGCTTAGGGTCAAGGGTTCGAGTCCTTCCCTTTCCACCAATTCGATCAATGGGATACAGATCCGTTGTTTGAATGCTATTCCACTGTAAGCGCTAGGAGCGGCTTGTCGTTGAGCTTGGCGACAGCTTCGCGCCTCTGGTCTGGAGCCAGATGGGCGTAGCGCAGGGACATTCCGACTGAGCGGTGACCCAGGAGATCTCGCACGGTGTTCAGCGGGGTGCCTTGCTGAACCAGGCGCGAAGCAAAGTGATGGCGCAGATCGTGCCAACGAAACCTCGTGATCCTCGCGCGCTCGAGGAGGTGCGACCAGGCCTTCCTGAATCCCCAAAGACGCTCTCCTCGCGAGGCGATTGCTCGGGCCAGCGATTGAGCACGCTCATGGCCTCGTCATTCAGCGGCACGTGACGGGTCTGCCGATTCTTCGCGTTCCCGCCTTCAACTGTCAGCAATTGACGATCGAAGTCGATCGATCTCCAGCGCAATTTTAGAAGTTCGCCGCGTCGAAGTCCGGTGTTCATAGAAAGGAGCACGGCGGGCGTCAGGTGGCCCCCGAAGTGCGTCAGGTGGGGAAGCAAAAGCTTGTGGCGTTCTTATCGCCAGGTATTGGCGGACTCGCGAGCGTTACACATCTCAAGATCGCGCGCGTGCAGGGCGCTTCGGAGACGAGACTCCTCGTTGTTGTCGAGAAACCGAACTTTCGGTCTGCGGTCAATTCGCGGCTTATCGACCCAGCGAATCGGGTTTCCCGCGAGTTTCCCGAGCTTCACCGCCCTGGAGAGCACGCTGGATAGTGTGAAGATGTCCTTCTTGGTAAGCATAAATGGGGAGTCGGCTTGTAACACCGCGAACAGTTACGCCGGGTGACATTGATGAATACGCAGGCCCTGTACATCTGGTTACACAGGTGGCTGGAATGAAATTCAGTCCACTGTCAGAGTGGATCGCCGCTTGGGCTGGGCAAAAGCCTAGACGCCTGCATACCATTCATAGCCTTGGTCTTCCCAGTACCCGCCATTGCCCCCGGCGATCCCCTTGAAGTCAGCGACGAGCTGAATTCTCATGATGTATTTCGCGTATGACCGAATCAGCGAATGGAATCACGTAAGCGGCTGATCTCGCAACGATCAAAGTTGCACGGTGCCACGAGCGCCAAAGCCCCGCGCGGGCGCCAGGTGATGAGTTCGTCCTGGGGCGCATGCGCTGAAACGCGGGGCGGCGTAGTATTGCACTCGATTCACGCTCCAAGAGACGCATGATGGCTCAGATCACCCGGCGCGAGTTCGTTGGTGGCGCAATGGCCGTTTCCGGGCTGGCGCTGAGCCTGGAGTTGCCCGCCCAGGAGACGGCCCGGCAGGCGGCCCCCGGCGCCGCGCGTCCGCCAAGAATGCCGTTGGCCTTTCTGCAGATCGGCGAAGACGATGGGATCACCATCGTTAGCCCTGCGGTGGAGATGGGACAGGGCGGTCATACCTCCTTGCCGATGATCATCATGGAGGAGCTGGGCGGGAACTGGGACCGGCTGCGAGTGGCCGACGCTCCGGCGGCCGCGATCTATAACAACCCGCTGTTTGGCTTGCAGGCGACGGTGGGGAGTTTCTCGGTCCGCGGCTGGTACCTGGAGCTGCGGCGGATTGGCGCGGCCGCGAGAATAATGCTGCTGCAGGCGGCTGCGCAGACCTGGAAAGTCTCACCCGTGCACTGCATGGCGGATGGCAGCGAGGTCATTCACGGGCCCAGCGGCCGCAGGTGCTCATTCGGCAGCGTTGCCCGACTCGCAGCCAACATGCCTATTCCGCAGGACCCGCCGCTCAAGACGGTCGCTCAGTACACCGTAATCGGCACCTCTCCGTCCCGCGTCGATGTTCCGGACAAGGTCGACGGCAGCGCCCGATACGGTATCGACGTCACGCTTCCCGACATGTTGTATGCAGCCGTCAAGACCTGTCCCACATTCGGCGGCAAGCTGAAATCCTTTGATGACAAGGCGTGCAAGAGCATGCCCGCGTACCGTGCCTGCGTGCCTCTCGACGATGGTGTGGTGGTCGTCGCGAAGTCCTATTGGCAGGCGCGCAAGGCCCTTGAGCGCGTCAATGTGGAGTACGACCTAGGCCATCTTGCAAAACTCGATAGTGAGGAAGTCTCTAAACGACTGCACGCTGGCTTCGACGAACCGGGCATTGTGGCTCGCCACGACGGGAATGTTGAGTCGGCTCTAGCGGGCGCTGCGAAACGTGTGGAGTCGAGCTACGAGGTTCCGTATCTGGCACACGCCTGCATGGAGCCCATGAACTGCACGGCGCGGGTCACGGACGATGGCTGCGAGGTGTGGTGTGGGACTCAGAATCCGCAGGCCGCGCAGATGGCCGCCGCCGCCGCGCTCGGCATTCCGCCTGCTCGCGTGAAGGTTCATGTGCAGTATCTCGGCGGCGGTTTCGGTCGACGAGGTGAGGCGGATTTTGTGACGCAGGCGGTGATCGCTGCGAAAGCCACCAATGGCAGACCGGTGAAGCTGATCTGGAGCCGCGAGGAAGACATCCAGCACGACTTCTACAGGCCGGCCGCTGCGATCCGCTTCCGCGGCGGGCTGGATGCGGCCGGCAAACTCGTTGCACTCGAAGCCAAGGTGATCAGCGCCTCGGCACCTGCCTTCGGCCGCCCGGGTGGCCCACCCTTCTTCGTCGAGGCGGTGGCGGATGCGCATTACCAGATTCCCAACTTTCACGTCACGGGCTTGAACAAGGATCTCGGCGTGCGCTTTGGATTCTGGCGTTCGGTCAACCACTCGCACAATCCGTTCATGATGGAAGGCTTCATCGATGAGCTCGCGCGCGCCGCCGGAAAGGATCCGTACCAGTTCCGGCGCGCGATGTTGCAGCACGACAACGAAGGCGCCCGACGTCAGCTGGCGGTTCTGGATCTCATGGCCGAAAAGGCCGATTGGCAGCATCCGCCCGCCGGGCATTCATTCGGCATCTCGGCGTTCGAGGCCTTCGGGAGCTTCATTGGGACCATCGTTGAGGTAGAGGTCAAAGACCGCTTCGTCACGGTGCATCGAGTGGTGCAGGCAATCGATTGTGGCGTGGCCGTTCACCCGGACAACATCAGGGCGCAGCTCGAAGGCGGTATGGCGTTCGGCCTGACGGCGGCGGTGCGCGGCGAGATCACGCTCAAGAACGGCGCGGTCATGCAGTCGAATTTCAACGACTATCCGGCGCTGACGCTACCCGAGATGCCGAACGTCGAGACCTACATTGTGCCGAGCACGGCTGCGCCCGGGGGTGTGGGTGAGCCCGGCACGGGACCCATTGCTCCATCACTGGGCAATGCCATTTATGCTGCGACGGGACAGCGGTTGCGATCACTGCCGCTCTCCAGGCATCAGCTGTCACTCAAGACTGCGAGAACCTGAACATGGTCACTCTCAACATCAACGGCACAGACCACAGCATCGACATCGAGGCAGATACCCCTCTGCTTTGGGTATTGCGGGATGAGATCGCCCTGACCGGGACGAAGTTTGGTTGCGGCCTGGGACTTTGTGGCGCCTGCACTGTGTTGCTGGACGGGCGGCCCACGCGCAGCTGCGTCGTGCCGGTGAGCGCGGTGAGCGGCCAATCCATTGTCACCATAGAAGGGCTGTCGAAGGACAAGAGTCACCCCGTCCAGCGCGCCTGGATCGAGGAAAACGTGCCGCAGTGTGGCTACTGCCAGTCAGGCATGATCCTCGCGACAGTGGCGCTGCTGAAAAATAAGCCAAATCCCACCGACCACGACATCGATACAGCCGTGACCAACATCTGTCGCTGCGGTACCTACAATCGCGTACGCAAGGCGATACACCGCGCCGCGCGGATGCAGGAAAAAGAGATCACAGGCAGCAGCTCCGCGGCATGACCGCTAAGCGCATCGGAATCATCGCCGGCATCATCGTGTTCGCTGGCCTCGGGGTGTTGGCCTGGGCTGCCGTACGGCCCGGTCCGATGGCTTTCGCTGGTGGCAAGCGCCTCATGCTCGCCGAATATCCGGGCTCCCCGACCGGCGTACCGGCGGACTTTGCACAAACCGATGCGCTCGCGCGCGCCAAGTACCTGACCGAGGCAGCCGACTGCGAGGCCTGCCACACCGCAGATGGGGGCAAGCCGTTTGCCGGCGGCCTGGCGTTCCAGACCGAGTTTGGAACGATCTACTCTCCCAACATCACGCCTGATCCGAAGACGGGTATCGGAACCTGGACCGACGCGGACTTTCTCAAGGCCGTGCACCGGGGCATCAGCAAGGACAAGGGTTGGCTCTATCCGGCCTTTCCCTATGCCGCGTATACCTACCTGACCGATGCCGACGTGCTGGCGATCAAGGCCTACCTGTTCAGTCTGCCGCCGCAGAGGAACGTTCCACCGCCGACGAAGCTGCGGTTTCCGTACAACCAGCGGTGGCTGATGGCAATCTGGTCGCGGCTGTATGACCCGAACTCGCGTTTCCAGCCCGTCGCGGACCGTGCGCTGTCCTGGAACCGCGGGGCCTATCTGGTCGAAGCGCTCGGACATTGCGGCGACTGCCATACGCCGCGCACGGCGCTGCAGTCCCTCGACAACCGCCACAAGTTTGCCGGCGGCCTGTCCGAAGGCTGGCGGGCGTACAACCTTACAAGCGACGCTGACTCGGGGATCGGTGGCTGGAGCCGACAGGACCTTGAGGGGTATCTGAAGACCGGCCATTCACTGGACCGCGGCACCGCATTTGGCCCCATGGCGCAGGCCGTCCATCTGAGCTTCCAGAAGCTGACGGCTACAGATGTGAGCGCGATCGCCGAGTACGTGCGTAGCGTTCCACCCATCCCGACTCCGGATTTGCCGGCCCCCAGGCTCAAGCCCGCGTCCGAGGATCCCGCACAGGGCCTCGCCGCAGGCTCGAATCCGAGAGGTGAGGCGCTCTTTGCGAGCATGTGCGCGGGATGTCACACGTGGACTGGTACGAACCGATCCGTGCCGCATGCGACACTGACGGGAACTCGCGCGGTGAACGACCCGACTGCAACCAATGTGGCGCTGGCGGTGCTGCGAGGTGCGACTACATTGCCGCCCTCCGGCGACATCGCCATCATGCCGGCGTTTGGTCCGGCCTGGTCGGACGAGGATATTGCTGCGGTGTCAAACTACGTGGTCGCGCGATTTGGCGCCAGGGCCTCTGCGATCACAGGCGCCGAAGTCCAGCAGTTGCGGGAAGCCAAATGAGCGTCCACTTCGTGGCGAGTCGAACAGCAGGAACTCGTACTGTCCCTTGCGTTGTCTTCTGTTGAACCGCATTCGAGTGCTAATGAATTGACCGATCGCCATCGTAGCCGTAGCGCACAGGCGTCGACGGCCAGGATATTGGCGGCAGCGAAAGTAGAGCTGGGACCGATTGCGGGGTGGTCCCGTCAGATGGAGTAAGTCTGTGTGTCCGTTCACGATTCAATCGACGTCGAGTCCGAGTGCGAATGAAACAGCCAGCGAAGCGTCTTTCATTTTTCGCGCGGTCAGGTGTGAGATGCGATCGCCGATGCTGACTTTCGGAACTGTTTGAAGGTTGTCGAAGTTCGCGGCGCAGGTGCCAGGTAAGCCGTCTTCTTCGGTCAACACGACTTCGGTAGGAATGCTGCGGATCGTCGACGTGATCGGCGCGACAGTCACGGAGTTCAGCACCGTTATCGCTGAGTCCCGTGTGAGAATTAGCACCGGTCGCTTTTTGTCTGGCGCCTTGAACGTATACCAGCAGACGTCACCCCTCTTCATCAGGCGCCCCAATCCTGCTCACCATTCCAGACGTCGAATTCTCCGGGTGCGACAGGTTTGCGCGCGTAGCCCTCGGCGTGGCGAGCTTCCTCTTCCCGAACACGTTGCCGCTGAATTTCAGCTTCGAGCGCGACGCGGATGAAGGCGGACCGTGTGGTCTTGCGGGCTCGGCTCATTTTGTCGACGAGCATCAGCAGTCGCTCGTCGATGGTCATCTGAATGGTCTTCAAGACTGTGGGTCCCAATGTGGAGTCGGATCCACATAATAAACCACATCCCCTTGGAGTGCATTTGGGGTTCATAGAAGCTTGGGAGACGCCGCTCACAGATCACTCTTGCGAAGCCGACGTGCCGGACTCCTGCGGGGCATTGCACAGCCCGGTCGTGCTTCGTGGTGCCAATTGCAACGCGCACCCCTCGGCAAGTTATTGAAATTATTGATCTATATTTCGATCCAGAGCTCTCATAATGCTTAGGGTCGAGGGTTCGAGTCCCTCCCTTCCCACCAATAAAAACAATAGGTTACGAAGCTCGCACGGTAGCCAGTACCGAGACTGCACCTCCGGTGCCGGGAGTGGCTCAGCGAGCCAGTAAGACAAGCTTGCCGAGCAGGTGGCCGCCCTCGAGGCGCCTGTGTGCTTCCGCTGCATCGGCGAGCGAATACTCCGCCGCAACGGGCACGTGCAGTTTCCCCGCTTCGACTGCCTTGCTCAGGCGCTCGAGTTCGCGGGGGCCGGAAACAAAACTATACAGGGTCATGCGTATCGCGCCCCGCGGTCTCGGAATGGGTTCCAGGCCGTAGAGGTATGCGACTCGGCCCGGCCCGTCGCGTCGAAGCGCATCGATACAGTGCTCGAGCGCATCGCCGCCCGCCAGTCCCAACACGGCATCCACGCCGTGCGGGGCAAATTGCTGTGCAGCGGCTGCGATGTCGCCAGTTCGTCCGTTCACGACCGCGTCCGCTCCCAATTTCCTTGCCAGAGCCAGGCCCTCTTCATTGGATGCCGTCGCGAGCACTTTCGCGCCGCGGAGTTTTGCCAATTGGATCGCAAGTGTGCCGACTCCACCGGTGGCACCATGGATGATCAGCGTTTCGCCTGCCTTCAATTGCAGGACATCATCGATCCCCTGAATCGCGGAAAGTCCACTGATGGCAAGAATGCTGGCCTCGGAGAGGCTGATTCCCCTGGGAACGTGCGCGATGCGGTCTGCTCGTGCCTTCGCGTATTCGGCGTAGAAGCCGTAGCCCGTGCCGTAGATCTCATCACCGACCTTGAAGCCGTGCACGTCGGGTCCAATGGCGACTATGGTCCCCGCGCCATCGCCGCCGAGAATCGATGGAAAGTGAGTGCGCTCGTTCGGATGCTGGCGAAATTCTGCTTCCCAGACCGCGACACCGGCGCCGTGTACGGCGATCAACACCTCGCCAGGATTCGGCCTGGGAACAGGCAGGCGATGGATCGACAAGACCTCCGGGCCACCGCCCTTGTCGAAGGCGGCTGCGCGCATCGTGTCTGGTACCGTGCGCGTGTCGGCGGGGGACCACGGCGAGACGGCGAATTGCAGGGCGACGACGATTGCGAGCAGCAAGGGTTTTCGCATGGAGGCTCTCCGGGAGTGACGCCGCGGCGGCTGCGCTATCGCGTGCTGCGACAATCAAATGGATCGATGGCCAGTAATCGCCCGGCTCACGGTTCGAGCGTCGTCGCTTCCGGTACGGGTTCAGGCGCGACACCTCCTGGACGGAAAACCCTTGCGGCTTCTCCTGGAGGAGCCCAGATGATCAGTACCTTGGTCGGGCCTGTCTTGGGAACGAGATGCCGCACGTGATCCCCGGGTCGGACGATTCCGACCATGCCCGGTTTGAGAAGATATAGCTTCCCGTTCACTTCGTGACCGTAAACACCGGACAGCACATAGATCACCTCGACAGATCCATGTGTGTGGCTCCCGACGTTCGTCCCGGCCGGCATCGTCAGTTCGGCCGCTTCGAGTTCGTTACCGCCGAGATTGGATTTGTCGAGGAGCAGCTTCCACGTATTACCGCGACTGTCCGAATGGTTGTCCACCACCCCGTTTGTCGCGTACGCGTACGTCAGCTTCGAGTCGGTCACTGGGTGCTCGGGCGAGTCTGCGCCAAGTGCCGCTGCAATCATCCCTGAGCTGAGTACGGCGAGGATGGTAGCGCGAGATCGGATCATGTTTCGGCTCCTTCTAAATGAGAAAAGTGCCCTGCACGCGTTGTAAAGGAAGGAACGGCCAAGCGCCAGCGGGAGTGTCAGGACTGCCCTTCTGCCACCATATCTTGTGCCTATCAGCCGCGCCGGCCGATTAGTAGGGAGTCCGGTGGCGCTGAAGCGCTTGTAGCCCACGTGCCCGAAGACCTGCCGCAAGCAGCTCGCCTTTTTGTTCCCCGGACAATAGCAGCAACAATATTCGTCGTTCCAGTTCGTCTATCACTATAGATGGACGCAACGCTCAATGAATCCATTGTGACCGCCGACCAGAATCGACAGATCTCGGCCGCCGTGCGGCGCGAGGGCCGGCGACTGCGGAGTTTTATCCGACGCCGCGTACTCGATGCGGTTGAGGCTGAGGACATCCTGCAGGACGTGCTCTACGAGTTGGTTGCGGCCCATCGATTGATGCAGCCGATCGAGCAGGCGGGCGCTTGGCTGATGCGCGTTGCGCGAAACCGCATCATCGACCGTTTTCGCAAGCGCAAGACCGATTCCCTTGCGGTGCGTAGTCCTACGCAGTCGGCCGATGACGAGGAGGAGAGCGCCGCGCTCGAAGATTTGCTGCCCTCCCTCGAATCAGGACCTGAGGGCGAGACGATTCGACTGGTGCTTCTCGAACAGATCGAGGACGCCTTAGACGAGCTGCCGCCCGAGCAACGCGAGGTGTTCGTCGCGCATGAGATCGAGGGCGCCAGCTTTAAGGAGCTGGCCGAACGATGGGACGTGAGCGTGAACACGCTTTTATCTCGGAAGAGATACGCCGTGCGGGCACTCCGTGAGCAGTTGCAGGCTGCATACGACGAGTGGCTGGACAATGACCAGGTTTAACGATTGAGGAGAGAACCGTGAGACGTTGGTGGTTGTTGAGAGGGTTGGGGTTCCTGGTGGCTGCAGTCGCGTTCGTGGCCGCACTGAGCTTCGTAGTCATGATGTTGTGGAACGCGCTGGTTCCGAGCCTTTTCGCGGGACCCGCAATCCAATTCTGGCAGGCGGCGGGGCTACTGGTGCTGAGCCGGATTCTGTTCGGTGGCTTCAGGGGGCGGGGCGGACATGGGTGGCGACACAGAGGGTGGCATGGACGGTGGGGACGGATGTCACCGCAGGAGCGCGAACGCGTTCGCGAAGGACTCGCACGGTGGAAGGACATGACGTCCGAGGAGAGGGCCGAATTTCGCAAGGGATTGGGTGGGCGCTGCGGTCATCGGATGAACGAGGATCTCAAGGGGTGAGCCATCTGGGAGACAGCAGCAAGCCCGACGCGCGGCGAGACCGGCGCGGCCAGACGTCCCGCCGTCGAACAGAAGCGGGCCCGCACAGCCGCAGTCCTGAACTAACTAGCCGTGAAGTTTGTTTGCGGTCTCGGCGATTTTCCGGCCTTGATACCGGGCCCCCTGAAGCTCGTTCTCGGTGGGCTGCCGCGAACCATCCCCGCCGGCAATCGTCGTGGCGCCGTAAGGCGATCCGCCTGTAATCTCCGCGAGAGTCATCTGTCCTGCGTGACCATAGTCGAGGCCAACGATGACCATCCCGAAATGCAAAAGATTCGTAATGATCGAAAAGAGTGTCGTCTCCTGGCCACCGTGTTGGGTAGCCGTAGAGGTGAACGCTCCGCCGACCTTTCCATGCAATGCGCCCCGCATCCAAAGACCGCCGGCCTGGTCGAGAAAACTGGCCATCTGAGACGCCAGACGTCCAAATCGTGTGCCCGCCCCGATGACAATTGCATCGTAGTCGGCGAGATCTTCAATCTTCGCAATCGGTGCCTTTTGATCGACCTTGTAGTACGACTTCCTTGCGACGTCTTCCGGCACCAGCTCAGGGACACGTTTAATATCGACGCTCGCACCACCCTCGCGCGCGCCTTGCGCCACCGCGCTTGCCATCGTCTCAACGTGACCGTAGGCGGAATAGTAGAGAACCAATACTTTCGACATACATAGCTCCAGAAATGTTTGAGGTTTGGAAGAATGGCAAATCTACGCCACATCGACGCTGACAGAAGGTGAAGTGCGCGGGGCGCACCCTCGCCTCGAAAGCGGGTGGCATCCTCATGGATGTGTGGATCGAGACCTACCGCCTTCCGCCAATTTTGGAGCGTGAACCTAAGCTTCGGTCCGGGGGCTGTCTGGAAAAGCAGACCGTGTCGCTTGCGGCATGTGACTCGGGCTCACCGCGCTCCGCCAGCTTGGGTCGGTCCTCGTAGCGAGGTACGGCTCTCCAAAGCCCGGAAGTAGGGTTCGACTCCTGCCTCGTGTTCCATTTGACAGCCTGCCCGCGGGGATCATTCACGAGCGCAGGCGCTTCCTGATAAATGAGTCAGCCAGCAGGTCCGGGAGCGGGGCCACAACCCTCGAGGCAATCGTTCTCACGCTCCGGCAGCGACCAGCGCTGACGGGGTCCCCGGATTCGAGATCACGGGCTTCGGACGTCTGACAGACATTGGCGCAGTACCCTTCGACTCACCTGAAAAGCGGCGCGCTTGTCCGGTTTTCGCAGCCGAATCCGATTCTTCTACTAGGCCAGGATGCAATGCATCTTCGGCAGGCGGCGAGGCCAGTTCATAAGAATACTTAAGAGATTCTGGGGAGTCTGCGATGCGAGCAGTTTCGGTGCACGTCTTCACGCTATGGCTCGGCCTTGCCGGGTTCGCGCCAACGGCGTTTGCCACCCCTCCCGGCACGAACGGGCACATCGCCTATACAAAGCTCATCGACAAAGGCTCGCCGACCGAACGTCGCGCCATATTCATCGATGGCGGGCAGGTGAGCACTCCCGATGCAACCGACCTCAGCACCCATGACGACGATAGCTATCCGGCCTTCTCGCCCGATGGCACCCAGCTCGCCTATCTCCGACACAAAGGTGACACCAACGATTACGTATTTTATGTTGCCAAGGCGGACGGCACGATGCCTCGACGGCTGGGAGTGCTCTCCGACCTCGACGTGGCACAGTGGGGCATCCCGAACGCGAGCACCGCTCAGAGTTTGGTCTGGTCGCCGGACGGAACGCGCATCGGCTTTGTGCGCAAGTACGTTGTGCCGCCGTTCTATGCAGACGCCATTTACACCGTCAGCCCTGTGGATGGTGGATTTCAGAGAATATCGGACGCGCCTACGGGCGGAATGCCCTTCCCGGGATTCGATTGGCAAGGAGGGGGGCCAGGTAAGATCGGCAGCATCATCGAGCGCTGCTCGACAACTGCGCCGAATACGCTGTTTTGTGCGGAAGATGACTTGTCCGGAAGCTTCCAGGGATTCACCGCGTTCGAGCCATCGGTCACCATTCCCGCGAATACCCTTCCGGGGAATGCCATCCCTCGCTGGCAGCCCGATCCCCAAGGCGGCAAGACGAGAGTCCTGTTTTCGATGGTGGTGCCGACCTTGACAGGCTCATCCTCGGTCTACACAGGATCCATATTCTCTATTTTGCCCGCCGAGGGGCCCAACAATCCGGGCTCCATTGGCGCGGATCTCCAGGAGTACACGCCGGGCCGAGAGGTCGTCACGTGCCCGGCCAGGGAAAACGGCAACCCCTACACGGCCTACCTCGCACGCTACGCGTACGGCAATCCCTACCCATCGCCGGACGGAAAGTACTTCCTCGCTTCTCGGACAGAGGCGACGCTGGAGCCCGACCCCCACCCGTTCAGTCCCGACAACGTGTCTTGCTCGGCTACCACCGTAGCCAATGATCTGGACGTGTTCCGGACCGACGGTGCCATCCAGCAGGTCGTCGACAGCGACGTCGATGGCTCGTTCGGCCTCACCTGGCAGCCGAGCCCCGCGAACGTCACTGTCTCGGTCAACGATGGGCACGGCGATGAGCTGCTGGGCGCGGTCGTCGAGCTGCGCGATCTCAACAACCCCGATACCGTCATCTACGGAAATCCGGTCAACAGCAGCGGCGGTGAATATCAGTTTGAGAGCGTGGCTCCCGGGAAGTATCTGGTGCGCGTGACGCTCGATGATGCGAAATCCAAGGCGTTCGAAGTTCGGCACGGGTATCCGGCGGAAAAGGCCGTGTGGGCGCAGCGTTCGATCCTGATCCCAGCCGACGCGCAGAAGGTCGAGAAGAACTTCGACTTCAACGACAGTGTCGAGAGCTCGAGCCTCGCAGACGGGACGATCTGGTACCGCCTGGATGCCATGGCGGCGATCTTTTTCCAGACGCGTCGCTTCGTCGATTGGGTGCGCGCTAACCTCACGACCGATACCGGGGCGAAGGTGACGATGTACACGTATGCCAGCGACAACCCATGCGATCCCAACGTTCCCACCCAGTACTGCCTGGGCAGCATCTACATGGGGTCTGACGACTCGGAGTACTCGAATCGCAACGGGTCCGGTCAGGCACCGGTCAATGGCGAGTGGCACGAGTTTGCTCATCACCTCGACGACGCGTTCATCTACAAGGGCCAGAACCTCGCATGTCCTGGCCTCAACCACGCCGGATACGCGAATGCCACCTCGTGCGACTCGTTGCGCGAGGGATTCGCCATGTTTCTCGCTGCTTGGGCCAACGGCTCACCGGATTACGCGCACATCGTAGATCTGGAACTGCACACCAAGGCGTGGGGCGTGGAGCTGGGTGTCGGTGGCAAGCTGAACAGCACTGAGGACGAGGCGGTCGCGGCGCTGCTGTGGGACATCGTCGACAACAATACCGATTCCGAATACACGCAGGCGATCGGGCTGGGAGGCGCGCATCTGCCGGTGGTGTACACCGACAATATCAACATGCCCCTGCGCGACCTGTGGACTGTGCTCACCTCGACGGGGCCGGTCACTGTGTCGGACCTGCGCGCGGCACTCGACGCGAGCAAGCCCGTCAGCATCGATCTGGATCTTGACGGGGTGCCGGATGTGACGGCGGTCGATGAGCTGTTCCTGATGCACGGCTTCTTTCCGATCGCATCGGATCAGGTCATCACGCCGACTCACACGACCTATCACTACAACGTGGAGGGGACACGTCAGAACGGCAACCTGGCCGATGCGAACGCGAACGTTGGCCAGACGGGTCACGATTTTTACACGCTGAATGGATTGAGGATTGCCGGCGTGAATCCGCGGCCGAAACGGGATCTAGCCCCCGCGGCCAACCTCAACGTGTTGGCCCACGACGCGGCGGGCCGGGAGCTGCAGGGCGTCGAAGTAACGATGACCGTGCACTATCCGGGTTTCGACCGCCCGCTGAGTCAGGTTCTGCCGACGGGCAACGGCAGTCTCGTCCATCTCGAGTTGCCGATGTATTTCGATTATTTGCCGGAAGACGGACTGACGACGCTGCCACCCTGCGACCCGGCGCACGACGTTTATGTCAGCGTGACGTTGACCGCGTCGATCAACGGATATCCCTCGATGAATTCGCAAGGGTTCGACAACTGCACGTACATCCAGGCGCAGTTGGCAGCAACAGGTTCGGTGGCTGCCTCTTACACAATGACTTTCCCGGAGGACGCCGCGCCGCCAACTACGCAGATCACTACGGTTGCGACGGGAGACGTCGCCGGCCAGTACGCGACGGGTTCGTGGACGGTGACGCTGCTTTGCAATGACCCGGTGGTGGGTAACTTCGCGTCAGGCTGTTTCACGACCCAGTACAGCATCGACGGCGGCGCGTACGTGCGCTATTCCGGAGCGGTGACGATCAGCGATCCTGGGCTGCACACGTTCTCGTATCTTTCCCGCGATGCGGCCGGCAACGCTGAGCCGGAGGCGACGGTGAGCTTGGGCATTGTCGGCCAGGTCGATGACCAAACCCCGCCGGTGACGACGGCGAGTGCGGCGGCATCAGTTGCGCCTGTGAGTCCGAATGTCACCACCGGGTTTTGGACCGTGTCGCTCAGCTGTTCGGATCCTCCAGGCGCGGTTGGGGCGCAGGTCAGCGGTTGCCAGGCCTCGGAGTTTAGCGTCGACGGCAGCGAGTTCGCGCCTTACACGGGGCCGGTGGTGGTCCAGGGTGTGGGTCAACACGTCTTCAGCTTCTTTTCGTACGACGTGCGGGGTAATTACGAGCAACCGGCAAAATCCATGTCGCTGGAGATCAAAGTGCCGGATGACACAGTGAACGTGCCGAGCGTGCTGGGTCTCTCGCAGGCCGCCGCGGCCAGTGCCATTGCAAGTGTTGGACTGGTGGTGGGCTCCATTGCACAGCAGTCGAGCGACACAGTATCTGCTGGGAGTGTGATCAGTCAGAGCCCGAGCGCGGGGACAAGTGTCGCGCCAGGCTCCACGATTAATCTGGCGGTATCGACAGGCCCTGCGCCGGTCAATGTACCGAATGTCATCGGTCTGTCTCAGCCCACGGCGACCAGCGTCATCTCAGGTGCTGGCTTGGTCGTGGGCAGCGTCACGCAACAGTCGAGCAGCACGGTGCCAGCGGGGAGTGTGATCAGTCAGAGCCCCAGCGCTGGGACAAGTGTTGCCGCGAAGTCGGCGGTGAGCCTGATGGTGTCGACCGGTCCTGCACCGGTGATCGTGCCCGGCGTGGTAGGTCTTACCCAGGCCACTGCGACGAGTGTCATTGCAGGCGCTGGGCTAGTAGTGGGTAGCGTCACTCAACAGTCGAGCGGCACGGAGCCGGCGGGAAGCGTTATCAGTCAGAGCCCGAGTGCGGGTGCGAGTGTTGCGGCTGGCTCCGCCGTCAATCTGGAAGTATCAACAGGACCCGCACCGGTTAGTGTGCCCAATGTCGTGGGTTTGTCGCAGACGACGGCAACGAGCGCCATCACAAGTGCCGGCCTGGTCTTCGGGACTATCACGCAGCAATCGAGCAGCACCGTGTCAGCGGGAAGCGTGATCAGTCAGAGCCCGAGCGCGGGTACGAGTGTCGCCGCGGGATCAGCGGTGAGTCTGGTTATATCGACAGGCCCTGCGCCGGTCAGCGTGCCGAGCGTCGTGGGTCTCACGCAGTCGGCAGCGACAAGCGCCGTTACCAGCGCCGGCCTAGTCGTGGGCGCCATAACTCAGCAGTCGAGCAGTACCGTCCCGGCGGGGAACGTGATCAGTCAGAACCCGAACTCCGGTACCAGTGTCGCGGCGGGATCAGCGGTGAATCTGGTGGTGTCGACCGGCAGCGCGTCAGGCTCCTCATTCGACGCGCTCAAAGCAGCAACTCAAGCCACTAAGATATCTGTGCAAGGACTGAAGGACTTACTGGTGGCGGACATCAACGCCGCGCAAGCGCTATACACGAACAATCGCCCGGTCGCTGCACTCGCAGCGATGGAGGTTTACCAGGGGCTTGTACGCGCCGCCTCAGGGCATTCCATCGGCAGGGCCGACGCGACAAATCTCCTGACGCTGTCCGAAGCTGTCGAGCGAGATATCCGAACCAAGCTGCGGTCTGCGGATGAAGGAAGCGTATTTCCAGCGTTGGCGAATACCACGTCGAGCCTCGAGAAGGCGCCTACGACATCGGCGACCGCCCGCTCCAGATCACCAGCGCGTGTGCCGTCGCAGATCGAAATGACGGGCCGCACGGCGCAGACGCTCACAATCTCATCAGCGAGCGCCGCGAGCAACTCGGCGCGGCGAGCGTGATCTGCGCGCCGACGGCACCGAGTCGCTGCCGAACAAAAGATTGCAATGTGTCGTGATGAACACGCTGTAGTGGAAGCTTGCGCGATGAAGGGATCCAACGTCGCCAGCGATCACGCATCCCGTTCGAGGCTGCGCTTGTGTTGGTGCTCTTCCAGAAACCTGGTCGCTGCCTCGCGGAACGTGTGCTGCTCCCGCGCTCCAAAAGGCCGCATCGCTCTTGCCGCCTGCAATCGGCGCATCAACAGCGCTCGGCTTGCTCGAGATCGCTTATTCCAGTGCTTTCGCAAATGCGCGTGCCGCGTATGTCTCACGTGCCGTGTTGACATGACGCTTGACTTCTGGATCCGGCGGGCGTAAAAATCCCGCCGCCATGATCACTGCAATCAGAAAACCACTCGATACGCGCGTCACGATGGGCTGTTATAGCCCGTTGTGGTCGCATTCAGTGCTCGGGCAACTCGAAGCCCGAGTCAACACGATCGAGATCTGATTGGCCTTGCCTCCGGCGCAAGGCCGGGGGCAGACAGGTAACGAGAGCCAAGGGTCCCGCTCTTAAGACCATCCGAAAACCCCCGCCCAAAGTCCGGCGCACGCTACGATCCGTCGCATGGAGACGGGGAGCCGTAAAGCGAGACACAAAGCCCTCCATTGAGCGGGGTTGGTCTAGTGGCTTGGGGCATTGCGCCTTCCAGGCAGATGACTTGGGTTCAAATCCCGCACCCCGCTCCAATCCTATTCTTTGCCGACAGTCCCACCAGGTGTGGGAACCGGACTGTTAATCCGGACGCGCTGCGTTCGAGCCGCAGGTCGGCAGCCAATTTGACCACTGATGCGACAGGTGTCGCAGCCAAGCTGTCTACCTGGTGAGAGCGGATCGTTACCGCTAGTGGTCGCCAATCAATGCCCGGTTAGCTCAGATGCGAAGAGCGTCGGTCCTACAAACCGAAGGTCGCAGGCACTCAATCTGCACCGGGCACCATTTTGCAGCGTTAGACGGGGACGGACCCCGGCGAGACTGTAACCCTCGCGTCCAACGGACCTGCTTGGTTCGACTCCAAGACGCTGCACCAGCCCATGCAGTCGTAACTCAACGGGCGAGCGTCGCGCCTCTTCAGCGGTGAGAAGGCGGCTCGCGCACTGCAAGGTATGCAGGTGCGACTCCTGCCAGGGGTACCAACTTCGTGTCGTTGCCTAAGAGGCGGACGCCGCTGTGACCGGCCTCCATAACAGGGGCAGTACCTGTACGACACCCCAACATCACGTCGTGGCAGAGCGGCAGATGCGCACGCCTGCAAAGCGTTGCTAGGGTGGTTCGACTCCACTCGACGTGTCCAGTTTCGGGGCATAAGTCAGCCTGGTTAGACACCTCGGCCCGGAACCGAGAAGCCGCAGGTTCAAATCCTTTGTGCTTCGCCGTGTCATGCGGCGATTTTCGGCGCCGCGACTTCGCTAATGACTGATGGTGCCGTTCTTGGGCTCGAGGGTTACGGAATTCGCGCCGGGCCTGATGTCCACTGGCATGTGCCACATCAGCGAGTGACCCTTGTACGGCGCAAAGCCAACCAGGTAGTAGCGGCCCGGTGCCACCGCGCCGGTCCGGGCGTGGCCAGCGGCGTCGGTGCGCGCGACACCCAGCGCGCCGGTGAGCATGGCTTGCATGCCGTGATTGCAGCTCTCCATGGTGCCCCCGTGACCGACCCTGCAGGCGGCGAACAACTTTTCGATGGGCTGCCCGTCCGGGTCGGGCGTGAATCCGGCCCTCACCAGGTTGGCGTCAGGGTTCTGGGCAGTCAGCCAGATCTGGGTTCCCGCGGGCGCAGGGGAGAATTTCCCTGCCACAATCTCCCCCACGTTGAGATCGAGGATCGCCTGTCCCGCCTGAGTGCTTGGCACGGGCGACGTGGTCTGCGCGGTGGCCTGCGTCGGCTTTGCACCTGGCGTGACCCTCTGCATGGTGCAGCCCAGAAAGGCCACCACCGCATGGTCGTGGTCGGCAAAGCCGAAGATCAGTGGCAGCGGAGCGGGATCCGTGGGAATGACGATCACGTTGGATCCGTCGGATCGATATTCCACCTGGTTGAGGACTTCCTCGTGGCCGTCCGGTGCCACCCAACTGTATGTGCTGGGTCCGAAGGCAATCATGTCCTTGCCAAAGATCGACTGACAGCCACCACCGAATGCTCCGTTAACCATCTCTGACGCCCCGGGCATTTGATTGAGGACGCCGAGATCCGCCCGCTTGCCCGCGGTCTGCTGCCAACGACCGAGAAGCGGGTTCTTATCCGCTGGCAGGAGCGGTTTGGACTTTAAAGGCGGTGCCGCACGGTTGCCGCCGCCGGCTCCGCCGGGCGTGTAGTATTTGTAGGTTTCATCCAGACGTTGCTGCATCTGCTGGTTTTGCTGCCCCATCTGCTGGGCGCCTTCAGCGTCACGCCGCTGCTGCTCCATACTGCCGTTATAGGTGCTCACGTCGGGCAGCTGTCCCGGAATAGATTGCGCCCCTGCATTGGGGATGGCTCCCGCGATCGCCATTACTATCAGACAGGCGGAGGTTACTGGCAATCTTGACACTGACTCACTTGCCACCGTCGCTCTCCCTCACGAGTAACTGGGCGAATTGAAACTACCCGTGACCGAAGCCGCTGGTGCACTGCACTGTGCCGCTACCAATGCAATAGCTGCACGGTACCCACCGGGACGTGCCCTCAGCCGTTTGCGGCGTCTCCCAATTGCCCCTTTGGCCACGGCAGGTGGGACATGTCATCTGCCCACTTCCCCCGCAAGCGGTGCAGCGGGGGACATCCGTTCCTGCCCCGTGGGAAGGTGCCGCGTTACCTTGGGGCCTGTTTCCCACTTGTCGCGTGGGCAACACTTTGACGAGCCGCGGCGCCACCCAGGCGACCGGATTTAGCCCAAAAGCATTTGCCAGGACCAGGAACCAGCCGATCACCGTCCAGCCAATCAGCAGGTTGAATAAGAAGAGCTGGCCCACCGAATTGACAACCGCGTTGCCCTGTCGTGCTCGGAACCACGCGATCAACGTTGGAGCGAAGTAGCACGACCAAAAAATCAAGCCTCGCATGAGACTCTCCTGTCTAACCCTTGTCTAACCTTTGACTCTCGTACCCGGCGTGCCCTGGTCCGGCTGTGCAGCATCCTGCGTTCAGGCTCTACGTGCTACGAGCTGCTGCAATACCTCTCTATCAGTCGCGGCGTACGCGAATGAACGCGGCTGGGAGTTCCACAGCTGCGGCGAGGTCTACACTAGAGACGCGCGCCGCCGCCGAATGTCAGGAAATTTCTTGCGATGTGCGTACGGGCGGTCAAGTCGATGCGATGATTCTGGCGTACGACTGCACGAATCAAAGGAGCAATTCGCCGGAGCTCAGGGCGCTGCTCCCCGGCAGTTCATCAGACTAACCCTCCATTGCCGGCCTTCCACTGCTGCGTGATCTCTTTCCCGCGGCCGAGCGATTGGAGCGCCGGCATCGCAAAGACCCGGATATCCGCTATGACCTTGCCGAGCGCGTCGATGAGGATGCGTGTGCAATATCAATTCCGCGACTCCTGCAGATGCGGCGAATGCCGCACTACGAGCCGCGTGAGCAGCGGTGCGAGAGCGATGACGAACAGCAGTCGCACCGACTGCAACGCCAGTACGAACGGCAGATCCACCCGTGGCGTTGAGGCCGCGATGATGGCCACCGAGTCGAGACCGCCGGGGCTGGTGGCGAGGTAGGCAGTGAGGGCATCGACGTGAGCCAGACGCACCAGGCACCAGGCGAGTAGGGCGCAGAAGCCCATCAGGCACAGCGCTGCGCCGACAATTGCCGGCAGTGACTGGGCGGCGTGGTGCAGAGCCTCGCGCCGGAAGCCCAACCCGATGTGCCAGCCAAGCATGGCGTACGCCGCAGCGAGCAACCAGCGGGGTAATTCGATCGGAAGCCAACCGCAGGCGTGCAGGGTGGACAGCAGCAGCATCGGCCCGAGGAGCGCCCAAGCCTGCAGACGCAGCAGCCGCGCGACCTGCTGGCTGAGGGCCGCGAGCACCAACACCGTGGCCAGATTGCCCCAGTGCACCGTGGCCAGCCAGGGTGCACCGGGGGCGTGAGCGCCCGACGCTCCTGCCCAAAAGCGTGCCACCAGGGCAGCGCCCAGGGCCACCAGAAGTACTCTTGAGTACTGCATGAACGCCACCAGACGCGTGTCCGCGCCCTCGGCTTCGCCGAGCAGCACCATGGCGCTGGCGGCACCCGGGGAAATACCGTACACGGCGGTGGCCCCAGGGATGAGACCGGAGCGGCTGATTGCCCAGCCGAGCGCGGCAGCACCGAGCAGGGTGGACGACATCACAAGGCAGAACAGTGAATAGTCGTGGGTGAACGTGAGGACAATGGCGGGCGTGATCGTGGCCGACACCATGGTCCCGATAACCGCTTGCGCGCCCAGGTATGGCCACCGCGGCACGGCCAGCGGCACGCCGTTAACGCCGAACACGATGCCGGCGATCATCGGTCCTAGCAACAGGGCCGCGGGCAAGTCGGCGGCGCTCCAAAGTAGTGAGATGAGTGCCGACAGCCCCAGTAGCGCCGCCCACTGGGCCGTCGCCGGCCAAGACGCCGGCCGTCGCCAGGCCGCCGGGGAAGAATAATTACCCGCGCTCATGCCAGCGTGATGGCGTCGGAACTGGTAATACGAGCCAGGCGCGGCAGAATGTGTTTGAAGCTGAAGGCGTGCATTTCGGCGCTGCCGCCACTGCACAGGTCTTCAGGGATCACCAGCTCGTATCCGTGTTCGGCCGCGTTACGCGCCGTGGATTCGACTCCGATGTTGGTCGCGATACCGCCGAGCACGATGCAGCGCACGCCGCGGCGCCGCAGCTGCAGGTCCAGCTCAGTGCCATAGAATGCGCCCCACTGACGCTTGGTGATGACCAGGTCGGACGGCGGGAGCGGCTCTGGAAACTCATCCCAGCCGGGCGGGAGGGAGGCGTAGTTCGGCGGCTGGTCTACCACTCCCAGTGCTGCATCGACCAAATCGCCAGAGAAGGATACGCGTACCCGCACTACCGGCGCACCGGCGGAGCGGAAGTGCTGTGCCAGCCGCATCGAGCGTTCATAGACCTCGGGGGCAGGGTGCGGCGCCACTTGCATGGCCAGCACCCCTTTCTGCAGGTCGATCAGGACAAGGGCGGTACTTTTCGCATCGAGTTGCATCGGAGACTCCGTGGAAATTGTCACTGGCGATGGCCATAATATGAGGGTATCCTCGTATAACTTAATTATGAGGATAGGCTCATAAATGTCAAGCGAAGCTGACAGTATTGGCGCACGCGCGCCCAAGCGCGCACGTGGCAAGCAGCGGGTAGCTGAACTGCTGCAGGCCGCTACTGCGGTGTTTGCCGAAAAGGGATACGAGGCCGCAACGATGACCGAGATCGCAGCGCGCGCCGACGCACCGATCGGTTCGCTCTACCAGTTCTTTCCGGTCAAAGAGGCATTGGCCGACACGCTAGTGCAGAACTACGTCGCGCTGCTGGTTGCCGACCTGGAGGCGCTCGAGGCGCGCGCTGGCGCAATCGATATCAAGGTGATCGTAGAGGCGCTGTTCGGCCTGCTGCGCGCCCATCCGCGCGAGCGTGCTGCGGTGCTGCCGCTGGCCGAAGCGCGGATGGATGAACGGACACGCCGCACCACTTTCCGCCACATGCTTCGCAGGCACATCGCCGCGATTCTCCGCGCGCATGCGTCCGCGCTGCCCGCGGAGGCGGCACGCGGCATGGCAGTGGTGGTGCTGCAGCTGATGAAGGCGGTTAATACGCTCAGCGATGAGGAGGGCCTGCCGGGCCGCGCGGCGGGGCTACGCGAGCTGCAGGGGCTGGCTGTGCAGTACCTTGAACAACGCTTGTATGCGGGATAGATGTTTTGTTGGTGTATTCAGCTCCTAGGACTGAAAAGTCTGCGGGAGGCGTACGCGCCTGATCCAGAGTCACTTGCCCGCTCGTTTATTAAGGGCGCGGTACGCTCAGGGCACGAGCACGCTAGGTATAAGGCAAATGTCAAAAAGGTGGTCAATCAACCAATCTTATGGCAGGCCAAAGAGGCAGGTCCCAAGACCTGTGTCCAGTTGGCGGTAGTCTGGTACGCGCGCGGAATGCCGCGGGCTTCATGATTCGCCTCAATCCTGCTCTGCGAGCCAACCGTCGAATTCCTCGTGGATTGTAGAGTTACGGGCATAGCCACGCGGAGGTAGGCTGTAGTATATACTCATCAGATTAGGCAGTGGCTGCGGTGAGAGGTATGTCTGTGTTGATCTGCGCGGCGGGAGACATTCACGGTGCGATGGAGCGCCTCTACGTAGATGTGCTCGCATTCGAAGTGGCCCTCAGCGCGCGCTTCGATTGGGTGCTGCACGTCGGGGATTTCGGCATTTGGCCTGATCCAAAAAAAATTGACCGCGGAACACGCAATCACGACGGCGCCGGGGATTTTTCGAAGTGGCTCGTGGCCGCGCGTCCGGTGCCCCGTCGCAATGTATTCATCAAGGGAAACCACGAAGATTTCGCGTGGCTTGATGCGCAGAAGAACACCGAGGTGCTGCCCGGACTCGTTCACCTCCGCAATGGATGCAAGATTGAATTGGAAGGCGCACGGCGCGAGACACTCTGTATCGGCGGCATCGGCGGCATCGGCGGCTGTTACGGCCCGTCCGACTACGCGCGCAAATCGACAGCGCTTCAAGGCTACGCGAGGCGCCACTATACCCGCGACGA
>FTJL01000045.1_pt2 | contig 22426 bp, 23 predicted proteins | sample 1658551 | NCBI WGS metagenome assembly FTJL01 (sample SAMEA3914835, study PRJEB12502) | metagenome | biome: forest; material: soil | place: Canada | collected 2011-07-03 | depth 0.3 m
GCCAACCAGCTGCAGCAGCTGGATACGAAACTCGACGAGCTGAAGGATTGGAAGAGTTTTTCGGTGGCGCCGAAACGAGTCGAGCTGATGGAGGAAATGGAGTCACTCGTCGGCGCAACGCTGGAACCTCCCGTGCTCGCCGAGCGCATCAAGGGCCTGCAGGAAGAGTGGCGGACCCTGAGCAAAGGCGCGGGCGAAAATGTTGAGGCGGACTGGCAGCGCTTTCAACAGGCGGCGCAACTAGCCTTCCAGCCGTGTCGCGAATACTTCGAGGCGCAGGCGCTGTTGCGACAGGAGAATCTGCAACGCCGCGAAGCCTTGCTGGCCAGGCTGATGACATTCGAGGCCGAACACGATTGGGAACATCCCGATTGGCGTACCGTCATCACGGCACTGCGGGACTCCAAGCAGCAATGGCGTCGATATTCGCCGGTAGAGCGCGCTGCAGGCAAAGCCCTGCAGGATCGGTTCACCGCCGTTTCACTGAATCTGCAAAACCGGCTGGATGGCGAATACACCCGCAACGTCACAGCGAAGCGACTGCTGATAGAGCGTGCCAAGCGGTTGGCCGCGGGTGAGGACAGTCGCCTGGCCGTCGACGAGGTGAAGGACCTGCAGCGCGAGTGGCGCCACGTGGGGCAGGTGCCGCGCGATGAGGACCTGCGCTTATGGGAGGAGTTCCGGCAACACTGTGATGCGGTGTTTCAAAAGCGACAACAGGACTTCGTCGAATACACCGCAGGGCTGGAGGCGAATAAATCCAAAGCCATTACCTTGTGCGAGGAACTCGAGAGGATTGCGGCTTTGCGTGATCATGAGTTACTGGAAGGCGCCAAGAGCCTGGCGGAGCTGCACCTGGCTTCCGAGGCAATTGGTGAGCTTCCCAGGGGCGTCGCGCGTGAGCTTCGCGGCAGGTTTGAGCGGGCACTGGAGCGATGCGAGAAGGCAGTCGCCCACCAGAAAATGCGCGCTGCGGAACGCATCTGGACCGATCTGTTCGAAGCCGCAAATCGGGTGCGCGCCTACAGGCTTGGCTTTGCGCGAAATGCCGATACGGTGGACGTGGACGCCTTGCGGCAGTCAGTGCACGACTACATTGCCTCGGTTACCCGATGGCCCAAAAGGGGGCTTGAGGCCATCAAGGCGGCGCTTGATACGCCCGGCGTCCCGGACGTCACGGCCAATGAGACAGCCCTGAGAACCCTGTGTATCCGTGCCGAAATCCTTACTGAGAGAACTACTCCGGTGGAAGACCAGGCATTGCGGCGCCAGTACCAGGTGCAGCGCCTGATTCAAGTCATGGGCCAGGGCATCACGGCGGATAAATCGCAATTGGATACGCTGGCGATCGAATGGATCGGTGTGGGGCCCGTCGACGAGGCGACCTACCTGCAACTGCTGACGAGATTCAAGCAGTGCCGGCAGTCTTGATCGCTCGGTCTGCACTGCACTCCGGGCCATCCGTGATCCCTTGGGGCCGAAAGATCCTGACACTGCTGGCCGCCATGGCACTGCACTGTGCGCAGCCGGCTTGGGCGGGTGTCCTGGTCTACGCTGCCGGCGATGTGGCCGAGTGCAGCGGGGATCCGCGGAAAAGTGCCGCCGCTCAGACCGCGCGAATGATTCCTGCCGATGCATTTGTCTTTGTGGTCGGAGATACCACGTATCCGGTTGCCGACCGTGCCACGCTCGAGGCCTGCTACACCCCAACGTGGGGCTCATTCCTGCCTCGCACCTATGCCGTCCCGGGGAATCACGACTATGTCGGCCGCTCCGTGAAGGATTTTCTGGACTATTTCGGCGCCCGAACGCCCGACCGGACCTGGTTTCGTGCGCAGGTCGGTGACTGGTGGGTGATCGGTCTGGACAGCAATATCAACGGGACAGTGCTGGAGGAACAGCAGGCCTGGCTTGACGCGCAGTTGAAGGCCATCGAGGGTGATGGCAGATGTGTGCTTGCGATGTGGCACCACCCGGTCTTTTCCACGGGACTGCATCGCAAGGACGGCGCACGCATGCGGCCGGCATGGGTCTCCCTGGAGCGCGCGGGGGCAGACCTGGTCTTGAACGGGCACGAACATTTTTACGAGTCGTTCGAACCCAAGGACGAATCGGGGCATGCCGTTTCCAACGGTCTTCGCGAGATCATCGCGGGGACCGGGGGCGCGCGCCTGGAGGATTTGTCGATCGCCGGCGGTTACAAGACTTACACGCGCGTGCATGGCCTGTTGGAATTGCACCTTGAAAAGGATAGCTACCGGTACGCCTTCCGCACGGTGAACGGGCGGGTCCGCGATGAGGGATCCGGCCAATGTCGACGTGTGGCCGCCGCGACGCATTGAGTGTTTGGCGGTAGCGGCACAAGCGTGGCCGTACCCGTAAACCGCGTCAGGCGAAGAAATGGGTGCTACGCAGGCCCACCGCGTACTATGGGCGTCCGGCGGGTTTTGGGACCTCTTTGGGTGCGCGATCTTCTTCCAAATCTGCGGAGTGCGCGAACGGCCCCGGCCCCTGGCCCACCACGTCGAGGGATCGCCGAACTCGCCAGACGGGCCCGTAAAAGCTTTGCGCTGACCGTGATCGCCACCAGCTTGCTCACGGGCATTTTCTTCGTCGGCTATTTCTACGTGCAGCGGCATCCGGTGTATACGCCGACCGTGATGCCCCTGACGGCCTTTGATTTGTTGATTCCGTTCCAACCCAGGGCCCTGTTCGCGTACGTCTCGCTGTGGGTTTACATCGGCGCCGGACCGGGGTTGCAGCGGACCTACCGAGACTTTGCTGTTTACGGTCTGTGGATATGCGCTCTGTGCATCAGTGGGCTCGTGATCTTCTACTTCTGGCCGACCCAGGTGCCCCCGATGTCTACGAACGGGACCACGTCGGCTGCCTTTGACTGGCTCCACCGGGTGGATCAATCGAGCAATGCGTGCCCGTCCATGCATGTCGCGGCCGCGGTCTTCACGTTGGTGCGAGTGGACGACATACTTCGATCGACGCGATCACCGCTGCAGTTGCGGCTGTTCAACGTGGCGTGGTGCTGTGTCATCGCCTACTCGACGCTGGCTATCAGGCAACACGTATCCCTGGACGTCGCGGCGGGCGCCTGTCTCGGCTTGGTGTTCGCACTGGCCTCACTGCGCTGGCGGCCGGGGGTCCTTCCCGAGGTTGGCTACGCGAACGTCGCGCTGCCGCCGTAGACCTGCCCGCTCCCCGGGCCGGTTTCTTGCTAGCCTACGCTATAGCTTCAGCAACGCCTTGCGCAGGCGCAGGAATCGTCCATGGGATACGGTTGGTCCTTGAGAATCAGTGCCATTTTGCTGCTGGCCGGCCTGTTGGTCGGTTGTGACAAATTCCACTCGGCCAGCAACGACTCCGGCCCGGACGGCGCCCCCTCCGAGCAGGCACTGCAGAAGATCAGCTACATGTCCTCCGCCGCCGCCGGACCCAACGCTCGCAAGTCCTATGACCACTTCGAACAAGCCAGGACCTGTGGCGACTTTGAGCTGGCGATGCGCTGGAATCGGCCGCCGAATGTGGAGGGCGGCCCTTTCCACAAGAAGATGGTCTACCTGACAACCACCGTTCCGGCCGATTTGCCCAAGGGCTCCGAGGTGTTCATCACCGGCACCATTGAAAAATGGGAGTCGCTGCCCTCGGGCGCGGCCGGATGGTTCCTGCGGATGGCGGATGGAACGATCGTGCAGGCCATCGAAACAACCGACTTCTGGGAAAAACAGGAGCAGGAGTCGCAGGAAGGCAAGGTCGTGGCCCTGGTCAATCCCAATGTGCCGGGCCGGAAGTTCTGCGGTCAGGGCGCCTATCAGGGTCTGATCGGCAAGCACCCCGATCGGGAGCAGAAGGTGCCGCTGGTGTCGGTTTTTTTTGCGATGGACCGCAAGAGTGACGCGGGCGGCAAGTCGGACAAGCCGCGCCGTCACGCCAAGACCCCGCGCGATAAGTAGCCAAACAGCCACCGACACGGTTTTTGGGTCCACAGGATGTAGACTGCGGCCTGAACGCTAACGAGGTGCTGAAGTGTCACTCAAGCTCATCGGCGCCGGCCTCGGCCGCACCGGCACATCCTCGCTGAAACTGGCGTTGGAGCAGATTGGCTTCGGCCCCTGCTACCACATGAAGGAAGTGATCGAGAATCCCATGCGCGGGGCAGCGTGGGTGCGGGCGGCGCACGGACAACCGGACTGGAATGCCATTTTCGACGGATATGCGGCCACCGTGGACTATCCCGGCTGCGCGTTCTGGAGACAGCTGATCCAGGTTTATCCGCACGCCAAGGTGCTGCTCTCCGTTCGCGGCGCTCAGGACTGGTTTGATTCGACGCAGCTGACGATTTTTGCCGACGCGCACGCCAAGCGGGTCAGCGAGCTACCGCTGGCCGAATTCTTTCGCAAGACCGTTTTCGAGCCCTTCGGCGAGCGGCTGCACGATCGGGATTTCATGGTCGCGGCCTTCGAGCGCCACAACGCCGAAGTCGAGCATTCGGTGCCCGCGGAGCGTCTGCTGATCTACGACGTGGCACAGGGATGGGCGCCGTTATGTGAATTCCTGCAGGTTCCGCTTCCCGACTCGCCATTTCCTCATAAGAATACTCGCGGAGAATTCGGGCGCCCACCCGCGTCTTAAATGCGATCATCCCCGGATGACGGAATTTTCGACTCTGGCGCTGATCGACCCCTTGCAGCGCGGCCTCCAGGAAGTGGGATACGCGCGAATGACGCCGGTTCAGGCGTCCAGCCTGCCAGCCATCCTGGCAGGCCGGGACGTCGTCGCACAGGCGCGCACCGGTAGCGGCAAGACGGCAGCGTTCGCGCTTGGACTGCTGTCGGGGGTGAACGGCAATTCGAGTCAGCTGAACGGACTCGTCCTGTGCCCTACGCGTGAATTGGCGGACCAGGTCAGTCGGGAGATTCGCCGGCTCGCACGCTTCATTCCGAATGTGAAAGTGCTGACACTGTGCGGGGGCGTGCCCTTGCGGCCGCATCTGGCCTCGCTGGCCCACGAACCCAATATTGTCGTGGGCACGCCCGGTCGTATTCTCGAATTGATCCGCAAGGGAGCTTTGCCGCTTAAAGCGATCCGTGTGCTGGTGCTGGATGAGGCCGACCGCATGCTCGATATGGGCTTCGCGGACGATTTGCGCAGCATTCTGGAAGCTACGCCGACGCGGCGTCAGACACTGCTCTTCTCGGCGACGATCCCGCAATCCATCCGGGAAATCAGTCGCGAGCTGCAACGTGACCCCCTCGATATCACGGTGCCCGCCGAACCCGAAGAGACGACCATCGAGCAAACGTTCTTCGCAGTCGACGCGGAGCAGAAGCTTGCTGCGCTCGAAGCGTTACTGCTGCAACACCGTCCTGAGGCCGCGGTCGTGTTCTGCAACACCCGGGACGATGTTCGGGCGGTGGCCGGGGACTTGGCTGCCCACGGCTTTGCAGTGCTGGCCCTCCATGGGGAGTTGGATCAGCGCGAGCGTGAGGAAATGCTCGTACGCTTTGCCAATCGAAGTTGCACGGTTCTAGTGGCTTCCGATGTCGCGGGGCGCGGGCTCGATATAAACGACCTGCCGATGGTGATCAACTTCGACATGGCCGCCAATGCAGATACGCATCTACATCGCATCGGACGAACGGGTCGGGCCGGGCGCAAGGGCGTGGCTTTGAGCCTCTGCCTGTCGCGTGAATCGGATCGCGCAAAATTAATCGAGGCTCGCCTCGGACAACCGTTGCAGTGGGGTAAGTACACCCCTCCCACCGACAGCACGCCATTGCAGGCACCTTTCGTTACGCTCGCGGTCGATGCGGGTCGTCAGCAGAAACTACGTCCCGGTGATCTGCTGGGTGCGCTCACCGGCGACGCAGGGATTCCGGCCACTGCTGTCGGCAAGATCGACGTGTTTCCCACGCGCAGCTATGTTGCGGTCGCGCTCGACTGGTATGAAAAGGCATTCGAGCGCTTGCGGGCGGGGAAGATCAAGGGCCGCACTATCCGGGTCCGCAGGATCGGCGGTTAGATGCCGTTCACCTGGTTAGGGCTTGCGCCCGAATTGCTGCGTGCCGTCAGCGCCAGCGGGTATGCCGTCCCCACTCCGGTACAGAAAGAGGCGATACCGGCGATTCTCAAGGGCCGGGACGTGTGGGCTTGCGCCCAGACCGGGTCGGGCAAGACCGCGGCCTTCGGATTGCCGCTGCTGCAGAAAACGCAGAACCTCAATCGCGAGACGCCGCTGCGCGTTCTCACCCTGATACTGGTTCCCACGCGTGAGCTCGCAGCCCAGGTCGGGCAGGCGATTGAACTGTTTGCGCAATACCTGCGGCAGCCCGTCAAGGTCATTACAGCCTTCGGCGGTGTGTCCATCAACCCGCAAATGATGTCATTGCGCGGGGGCGCGGATATCGTCGTGGCCACTCCGGGGCGCCTGTTGGATTTGACGGACCACAACGCGCTGCGGCTTGCAGACGTCACGACGCTGGTCCTCGACGAGGCCGATCGGCTGCTCGATCTGGGATTTGCCGATGAACTCGCCAGGATCATCGACCAACTGCCGCAGCGTCGACAGAACCTGCTGTTCTCCGCGACCTTCCCGCCCGCCGTTCAGACACTCGCAGAACAGTTGCTGCACGATCCAATTCGCATCGATGTTCCCGTCACCGCGGCGACACAACCCGCCATTCTGCAGCGCTCCATTCACGTTGACGCCGCTCGCCGTACCCAGGTCCTGCGCCACCTTATCAACAAACACGGCTGGAGCCGCACTCTCGTGTTCGTCGCCACCCGGTACTCGACCGGGCACGTCGCTGAAAAACTGCGGCGAGCCGGAATCCCGGCGGCGGCACTCAGTGGAGATCTGAGTCAGGGCGCCAGGACCCAGGCGCTCGCTGATTTCAAGGCTGGGCGCGTGACGGTTCTCGTCGCTACCGATGTCGCTGCGCGGGGCATCGACATCGCCCAGTTGCCGGCCGTCGTGAATTATGACCTGCCACGCTCGACCACGGACTACGTGCATCGCATCGGTCGAACGGGGCGCGCGGGCGAGAGCGGCGTTGCAGTAAGTTTCGTCCCTGATAACGTCGAGCAGCACTTTCGTCTGATCGAAAAGCGGCAGGGGATGCGGGTCCCTCGAGAGATCATCGCCGGCTTTGAGCCGACCAAAACAACTCAAGAGGTCAGGTAGTCTCGAGCTCGTCGTGGGCCGTGGCAGGAACGGCCGCTCGTTCCCGTGGCCTTACGCTTTGACGTCGAGCAGCGTTCCCAGAGTCTGATTCATGATCGACAAGGCGCGGGCGGAACTCTCCACGACCAGGCGCTGCTGATCGGCATCAACGAGCGCGTTGGTGAGCTGATCGGCGCCGCCGCCCGGCTGGCTTGTCGCATCGGCTACCTGCTGAGCATCCTGCGAAAGCTTCGCAAGCCCACGGCCAATGCCTGACTGAGCATATTGCAGCCCGCTGCCGATGTCCGAAACGCTATTCATCAGATAGTTTCCTCAGCCCAACATTAGAGATAGAACACCGCGGATGACAGCCCTGCAGGCGAAACCGCGGAATGACTCACACAAGTCCGTCACTCGCCGCGGGGCACAAGACATAATCCGGCCGCGCAAGTACAATCGGACGGCACAGGCGCTGACGGGGCTCGATTAGATGGTTTCGATGACACCTGATAAACCCATCCTGTTGGAGAGAGAAGCGCCACAGAACCGTCTGAACGCCGCGTTGCACGGGGCGCGAGCCAGTCTTGGTCGGATCGTGTCGATCGAAGGCGAAGCGGGTATTGGTAAGACCTCGCTCGTGTTGAGCTTCGCGGAGGCACACAGGGCAGACGCCAGGGTCTATATCGGCGGCTGCGAGAACCTGGCTACCCCGGAGCCGCTGGGGCCACTTCGCGATGTTGCCCGCGATAGCCACGGGCGATTTGCGCTGTCAGGCGTGGGGCAAATTGCCACGTTCGAAGCACTCCTACACCTACTGACTGTTGGCCGCGGGCCCGCGCTCCTCGTGATCGAAGACATCCATTGGGCAGACGACCCCACGCTTGATCTGCTGCGCTATCTGGGGCGGCGGATCAGGGGTGCGTCCGTGCTGACGGCGGTCACGTTTCGCAATGACGAAGCCGCTTCGCAGGCAAGGCTTGCTTCCTTGTGGATGGATATACCTCGCGACTGCCAGGAGCGTGTGGAGCTTTGCCCCCTTTCGCTGAGTGCCGTATCGGACCTGGCCGGAAAGGCAGGTCGCGCTGCCCGGGACGTCTTCGAAGCCACCGGCGGAAATCCCTTCTACGTGACTGAATATCTGGCGACCGCGGCCTCGAGTGTTCCGACCAGCGTTCGAGGTGCAACACTTGCCCGCGCGGCCGGACTGAGTGCTCGGGCGCGGCGCGCATTGGACTGTGCGGCAATCTTCCCTCGCCGAATCGACGAGGAAACACTGCGCGCAGTGGCTGTGGACTCCGACTATGCAGGAGTAGAGGAATGCCTGCGCCACGGTATGCTCAATTCCATCGACGGAGTACTGTCATATCGTCATGACCTGGCCCGCCGCGCCATCCTCGACGCAATGTCTCCATTGCGCCGACGTGAGCTGCACGCGGCAGCGTTGGCTTTTCTCAAAGGGCATCGCGAGGGTCGTGCCGCTGAAAAGGCGCACCACGCAGAGCAGGCGGGAGAAATCCAGGATCTCGTGTTCTTTTCCGTCAGTGCGGCAGCTGAGGCGGCCGCACTCGGCGCGCGTCAGGAAACGGTGGCTCATTTGTCACGCGCGCTTGCGTTTGGGCAGTGGCTTACCGACCCTGAGCGCGCAGATCTCCTGGAGAGGCAAGCCGAAGCGGGCGAGCTATGCGGCGCATTCGACGTGGCGATAGTCGCTATTGAGGAGGCTATTGCGGCACGCAAACGCGCCGCTGACGTGCTCGGGCTCGGCAACGCGCTACGAATTTCAGCGCGTCTGGTCTGGCAGCAGGGGCAGGCAGCGTTGGCTGAGCGGCAAATCCAGGAGGCGCTTGATGTGATGCGGGATCATCAAGGCACCTGGCAGTACGCCATGGCGCTCAGCGGTCAGTCGCAGCTCGATATGCTGGCCGATCGCACTGAAAGCGCGATCCGGCATGCCGGGGTTGCGATGGCAAGCGCAGAGCGCTTGGGTCGTTCAGACGTTTACCTGCACGCACTGACCAACGCGACCGGTGCCAAGTGTGCGGTCAGTGTGGCGGAAGGTCTGTCGAGTGCGGTCGCAGCCCTCGCCGAAGCACGCCGCCGGAACGAACCTGACTTCTTGCCGCGCATGTACAGCAACATGACGTACATGATGATGTGCGACCGCCACTATCCAGGTTTGTTCGAGCGCATTCAGGAAGGAATAGAGGCGGCTGTCGCGCGCGACAACAGCCCGCTCGACGCCTACATGCGCGGCATTCGCGCTATCGCCCTGTTGGATCTCGGGCGTGCCGCGGAGGCGATCACTGAGGCGGAGTACGTCATTTTCGGCCCGTATCCGCGCGGTACGGTTCGTTTCACTGCGCAACTTGCTCTTGCCCGCGCGCGCACCAGGCTCGGTCGGCCTGAGGAGGGAGTGCTCGATGAAGCGCGGGCATTGCCGACGGCGCAGCGCGACATCATGCGCATGGCGCCGCTGGCTGTGGTTGACGCTGAAGCACTTTGGCTTGGCCTTCCCAGGCCGGGTGCGCTTGAGCGTCTGCGTGTAGCGTTTAACGCCGCGAGCGCAACGCAAAGCGAACGCTGGGCGCTCGCGGACACTGCGTTGTGGCTCACCATTCTCGGCGAGCAGGCGAATATCAGTACACAGAACAGGAGTCGACTCTCGCCGGCGCATCGAAATCATATCGAGGGCAGGTGGCACGAGGCGGCGAAGCAGTGGCGCCAACTGGGCTGTCCCTATGAAGAGGCGATTGCGCTTTCGGCGGGAGACGAGGCGGCGCAGCTCGAGGCCGTGGCGGTGTTCGATCGTTTGGGGGCTGTTCCCGCGGCGCGGAACCTTCGGCGCGCCATGCGTGCACGGGGAGTGCGATTTATTCCGGCTGGTCCGCGTTTGGCTCGCCGAAGTGATCCGGCGGGCCTGACGCCTCGCCAGAATCAGGTCCTCCCGCTGCTGGCCGAAGGCCTTTCCAATGCCCAAATTGCTGCACGACTGAGCATGTCTACCAAGACGGTCGAACACCACGTCGGCGCGGTATTGGCGGCATTCGACGCACCAACCCGAATGCGCGCGGTGCAGATCGCGCGTGCGCGCGGATTGCTGGATGAACCAAGCAAACTTAAGGGTCGTTCCGGGGAAGAATAGGGATCTCTCCCGACGCATCAGGCGTGCTCCTGGGGGGATCCTGTCCTCCAGCGGGTCCCCCGCAATCAGGAGACGGCTATGTTACGCATTGGGATATTTCTTTACGGCATCGCGTGTTACGCGGTCTTTCTGGGAGTTTTTGTCTACGGCATCGGCTTTATCGGCGACTTTTTGGCGCCTACCACCCTGGATGGTGTGCAAAGGCTGCCGCTTGCCGAAGCCTTGGGCGTCGATTTGGCGCTGCTCGCCCTGTTCGCCGTGCAGCACAGCGGAATGGCGCGTCCCGCTTTCAAGCGGTGGTGGACCCGCGTCGTGCCTGAAGCCGCGGAGCGAAGCACGTATGTACTCTTGAGCTCGTTGGCGATGATTGCCCTGTTTGCGTTTTGGGAACCCCTGGGCAGCAGCTTGTGGAGCGTTCAGCAAGGGCCGGCACACATTGCCATCCTGTGTCTGTACGGATTCGGCTGGGCGCTGCTGCTCTACACGACTTTTCTCATTGATCACTTCGATCTGTTCGGATTGCGGCAAGTGTGGCGTCGACTCGTTCGCAAGCCGTATGTTCCGCCGCAATTCCATACGCCCAGTCTCTACGGGCGGGTACGGCACCCGCTGTATATCGGCTGGCTGATCATCTTCTGGGCCGCCCCGACCATGAGCGGGGCACATTTGGTGTTTGCACTGGCGACAACCGCGTACATTCTCGGCGCCATACAGCTCGAAGAGCGCGACCTCGTCGCGGCGTTCGGCGAACGGTATGTGCAGTACAGGCGCCGCACGCCGATGTTGCTGCCGCGACTGTCGAATGCCCCGGCGAGTAGATCGGGGCGGCACACATGACCCGTCACCGCGAAATCTTCGGGCGCGCATTGCAACACGCCAATCGCTATCGCGATTCCCTGGCCGAGCGCCCTCCGGCCACCTCTCTATCCGCGGCCGAGCTGCTTGCTCGGTTCGATGGCCCCACACCGGAAGTCGGCAGCGATCCGGTGGCGGTCATCGATGCCCTTGCGGATTCCGCCGAGTCGGGACTGTCGAGTTCTGCAGGGGTGCGATTCTTTGGGTGGGTGATCGGCGCCTCCGATCCCGTTGGGGTCGCCGCGGACATGCTGACCAGTGTATGGGGTCAGAACGCAGGCAACTACGCCTGCTCTCCGGCTGCCGCCGTGGCGGAGAAAGTGGCCGCTCGCTGGTTGCTCGACATTCTGCGGCTGCCGGCGGAGAGTTCTGTCGGCTTTGTGACCGGCGCTACGATGGCGAGCTTCACTTGTCTGGCGGCCGCGCGCAACGCCGTGCTGGCTCGAATCGGCATAGATTGTGAGATCAACGGTCTCGCCGGTGCGCCGCGCGTGCGCGTGTTCATCGGGGAGGAAGCGCATGTCACTTTGTATTCCGCCTTGCGATATCTTGGATTCGGTTCCCAGGCCATTCAGATCCGTGCCGATGCAGATGGTCGTATGGACGCGGATGCCCTTGAGGGGGCGTTGGCGGCCGGCGAGGGGCCGGCTATCGTAATAGCTCAAGCGGGCCAGATCCACACGGGTGCCTTTGACCCCATGCCCGCGATTGTTCGCGCCAGCCGCCGACACGGTGCATGGCTCCATGTGGATGGGGCGTTTGGTCTGTGGGCGCGAGCGGTTCCCGAAATGACGGACCTGACTGCGGGTATCGATGAGGCGGACTCGTGGTCCGTCGACGGGCACAAGTGGCTGCAACTTCCCTACGACAGCGGTTTCGCCATCGTAAGAGATGAGCAAGCGCACCGCCGCGCCATGTCGATCACGGCGAGCTATCTGCCTGTTGCCGACGGCGAAGAATACGACCCGGGTGCATTTGTGCCGGAGCTCTCGCGGCGGGCCAGAGGGTTCCCGGCCTGGGCCGTTCTACGTGCCTTTGGGCGACAAGGCATTGCGGAGATGGTGCGTCGCCATTGCGCATTCGCGCGCCATCTTGCGCGCCGTCTGGCGGCAGTGCCGGGAGTGAACGTGCTCAACCCGGTTGACCTGAATCAGGTGGTCGTCAATTTTGGTGCCGGAACACCCCAGCAGCACGAGGCAGTCACCCGCTCGGTGATTGGCAGGCTCCGGGAGGAAAACCTCTGTCTCGCCGGCGGCGCGGTTTGGCGCGGCCGTTACGTCCTGCGTCTGTCGATCATCTCCGGGCCATTATCGGAAGCGGATATCGAACGCCTCGCGGACGCCATTATTTCCGCCTGGCATTTTGTCAGCTCGCGCTCTCAGGGCTGAAACCCGGCAGATTCCTTCGAGCTCATTGCAGCAATTCCCAGGTCGGCAATACGTGACGTATGGAGCTGGGAACTCCTGCGGTAAGGCGTTTCCAGTCGTGGCGAATTGAGGACGACGTACAACTCGTTGTTTTCATCGCCGCCCACGTGACGGGCCCAGGCGTATTCGTAAACGGGTGCGGTGGCGTAAATGATGGCCCCAACGCCGCTGCTTTCATTGAATACAACGGTGACGGTAGCCGGGCAGGTGGGACGCAGGCTGCGCGCCACTTCCTCAAGGCCGCACCAGCGGTGCACCAGGTACTGTGCTTGCACCGGTGTCCGTGATAACTCTTCGCCGTTGGCGTCGATGACAATGCGCGCGCGGCGCTGATAGTTCGGCGGCGGTCCAAATTCACTGATCAACTGGTGCACGATACGGTCATAGTTGCTCTCATACTTGTCCGGATGCGTGGCCAGTTGCGCCAGCGAGTCGCTGTGAAACATTACGCGCGACCCGCACAAACGCAGATAATTCTTGATCGGGCTGGGAAGATGGACAAGGGAGTGCGCGCAGAACAGATAACTCACGGTATACACATCGATACCGGTGTGCGGCCAGGGGTGCGGCTCCGAGTCGAAGTAGTACTCCGCCAGTGCGTGTGTGCCCGCACCTTCCTCGCGTTGTGCCAGCAGCAGCACGCTGGGCGTGAGACAGGGGTAGCCCGAGCAAATCGTGCTGTCGAATTCCGAAATTGCCGTGACTCTGCCCGGCGCGGCGGCGGTATTCGCCGTCAGGAGCTTCACGCTCCGGAAGGAGCTCAAGGGTGCGCCCCACGGATGTCCGTTGAATCCGCTGGGAGGGTTGTAGTCGGCGGCATGCGCTCCGCGACTCACCAGCACGGCACACACCGCCAGGGCTAAAAATAGGGTCGAGCGCCCGAACGCACGGCGCCTTTTGTGCGATGCAGCAGAACTCATGGCGATCTCCATTGGGGGCTCACACGGCACCCGCCGATGCTAGCTGCAAGCCTAGACCAAGAGACGGGAACAGACACGTTAATTCTCGATCAGGAATCGATCCTTAATGCCCCGACAAAGCTTTCTGGAATGGCGCAGTCTGCAACATCGAGCTCACCGTGTTAACGACGGCGTCGGAGAGGACCTCGCAATAGTTTTCGAGCTTGTAGGAGCGCCCGAAGCGCGTCGCGTCGCCGGAAGCAAGTCCGCTCCAGAGTGTCTGACCGTCGCGGCCCACTACCGTCAGGTGCACGACGACCTCCGCTTTGTACGTGGAGGTCTCCCTGACGAAGAATTGCCTGACCTCGCCCTTGACCGTCACCCCGCCGTTGCTGTCGACTGTTTTGAGACCGGCACGATCGAACAGCTCGCGCATGTGGCCGCTTACGAACGCGCCGACGTCGTTGCCGGTAGTGACGGGCTTCGGTTTGTCGTCCTCGAGATTCTCGCCGATGGCCTCCTTGTTATCCCGGACGTCCTGGAATGTCTCGAATTGGATCGGCGCCTGGGACATTTCCGTCGTGCCCAAACTGAGCTCCGATGTCGGCTTCCATTCCAGCGCTACGTGCGCGAGCAGTGCGGTCTTTGCGTATGCAACCGCCGTCACGGCGAGCAAGATGACCAAAAGTCGGGTGCGCATGAATCACCAGCCTCCCAATGCCGCCTCAAGAATTGGGGCATGATATGCCCCGACAGCTCGCCAGTTCCATCCCGATTGGATTCGCCGGCGCCTCTGGCGGCCGGGCCGAACGACCCATCGACAACCATGACAACGTCTGGAGCGATGACTGACACATGAGCCTCATCCATCGTGTGACCCGCCGGCCACTCGCCGATTTCGTGGATTTCATGTGGCTTGCGGACAGTTATGTCCAACCTCACGCGGCGGAGTGGCTGCTGCCGACGGGGAACATGGGTCTGGTTCTCAGCCTGGATGACCGCGGCCCGGCGAGCGACCTGCTGTCGGGGGCCTATACCCGAACGTTCGTTCTGGATACGTCCAGACCCCTGAGCCTGATCGGTGTTTGTTTCAAGCCCGGCGGCGGCTTTCCATTCTTCGCAGGCCCGGCCGGGGAATTGCAGGACCTCAGCATTCCTCTGGACAGCCTCTGGGGACGCAAGGCCGGGATTCTTCGCGAGCAGTTACTTGAGGTGCGCACCGCCCCGGCTAGATTTCTGATACTCGAAAGCTTTCTCCTGGGACAAATACGTCGCGGACCGCAGCGCCATCCAGCGGTGGGTTACGCGATCAAGGCGTTGCAGAACAGTGAAAGGCCTGCGAGCGTGGCTTGCGTGACAGAATTTACCGGACTGAGTGCGCGAAGGTTCATCGAAGTGTTTCGCCGTGAGGTCGGGATGACGCCCAAGGTGTTCTCCCGATTGTCTCGATTCCGCGCAGTTGTGAGCGCCCTTGAGTTGACGACCGCGGTGAATTGGGCCGCGACCGCGTTGGAATGCGGCTACTTCGACCAGGCGCACTTTATCCATGAATTCCGGCACTTTGCCGGTATGAGTCCGTCGGCCTATGTCCGTCAGCGAACGGCAAGCCCGAATCACGTCCGCGTTCCGGCTCCGACGAGCCGTTAAATTACTTACAATCCCGCGACACAATCTGTACAACGCAGCGGTATCGGGGCACACTTGTAGACGAGGCGCTCGCTAGTACCTGGACGGTTTGGGGGCCCGAGTGCGACTTCGTATGCAACAGAGTAAGACCGGCTATTACGCCGATTTCGCGATCTACATCGCGTTGCTCGCGGTGTTGATTGGCATCGGTATGTTCGAATACAAGTGGCCAGAGCGCCTCAACTGGCTCGCAGCAGCCGGCGCAGGCGCGCTTTGGTGGACGCTCATCGAGTACGCGTTGCACCGCTTCGCATTCCACGGCATGCCGATAGTGGTGGATATGCACGCCGTTCATCACGCATCGCCGCGAGCATATCTTGGCACACCGACCTGGTTGAGCTTGGCGATCGTGTTCGTCGTAATCTTCTTGCCGGCTTCTCGGGTGTTTTCACCGTATGTTGCTAGTGGACTGACCGCGGGGGTCGTCATGGGCTTTCTGTGGTATGGCTTCCTGCACCATGTCATTCATCATCGCCGTCCGCGCATGCTGGCGCTGCGTATGACTGGGGCGGCACGGCGCCATCATTTGCACCATGGTAATGGAACTGGAAACTTCGGTGTCACGACGGAGTTCTGGGATCACGTGTTTGGAACAGTTTTGCAGTAGCCAAACCGTCCAAAACAATTGCTCACATACATTCGTTACTGGGCTATTCTTAAGTTACCGGTTGACGGTTTTGTCGGGAGCGAATCATGGGCGGTACCCCTATCGCCGAGCGGCCGATTCATCTTGGGTTGGGCGCCACGGCGGAAATTCAGCCAGCATTCTCCGGTACGATGGACTGGTATGCCGGCTACGCACAGCGGCATAGCGGCGACGGCGCTGAGGGCCGTCTTGTGAGCATGTATACGTTCGTGGCCTCATGGGATATGTGGGAGATGCATCCCCGCGGCAGTGAAGTGGTTCTGTGTATTGCCGGTGCGATCACGCTCCACCAGGAACGTGCCGATGGGTTACGCCACACTGTTAACCTCGCCGCAGGCGAATACGCGATCAACGAGCCTGGCACTTGGCATACGGCGGATGTTGAGGATACTGCGACCGCCTTGTTCATAACGTCTGGCCTGGGAACTGAGCATCGACCGCGTTGAGCGTAGGCGGTGTCCGGTATGAGCAAATCGCGGGGCTTCCTTTCCGGGTACAGTCCTATGACCGCAATATTCCGTCTCTCCGGTGCGGGGAAACGCGACCCCATCATCGAGGAGTGGCTGAACAAAACGGATGCGCTAACTGGCATTGCACGCACGTGGCTCAAGAGGATGCGTGGATGCGGGGAAGACGTCAGTGAGCTGATGCACGACGGGTGCCCGACCGTGTGTGTGGAGGACGCACCGTTCGCCTACGTCAATGTCTTTAAAAGCCATACCAACGTGGGCTTTTTCTACGGCGCACATCTGGACGACCCCGCCGGGTTGTTGGCAGGCGCTGGAAAGAACATGCGTCACGTGAAACTGAGGCCCGGACAGGAACCCGACTCCGTTGCCCTCGGGAACTTGATCGACACTTCATACCTGGATGTCAAGATCCGGCTGCGGACCGAGTGACGAAAGGGCCTGCAACGGTACAACGAACGTCGCGTTGTACACCACGGATTGATCCAGAGGGCATTCATGGTTGAGCTTGTCGAGCACGGTCGCGTGGTTCGCGTGCCGCTCACCCCCGCACAAGTGCGTGGGTTCTGGGCAGCCTGGGCTGGATGGACGCTGGACGGGATGGACTCGTTCATATTCGCGTTGGTCCTCGCGCCTGCGCTGACCGAACTGTTGCCGAAATCCGGGATGGACGGCTCCCCCAGCCATGTCGTGTTTGCCGGCTCCGTCCTGTTCGCCGTGTTCCTCGCCGGGTGGGGCACGTCTCTGGTTTGGGGTCCGCTGGCCGACAGGTGGGGTCGAACCCGGACTCTCGCAGCCGCGGTCGTCTGTTATGCGGTTTTTACCGCGGCCGCGGCATTAGCGCAGAACATTTGGCAACTCGGTGTATTCCGCTTTCTCGCAGGCGTTGGTATCGGAGGCGAATGGGCCCTCGCCGGAACCTACGTTGCCGAGGTGTGGCCCGAATCGCGGCGCAAAATGGGTGCCGGCTATCTGCAAACCGGATACTACGTCGGGTTCTTTCTTGCGGCGGCCTTGAACTTCACCATCGGTGCCAGTTTCGGCTGGCGGGCGATGTTTCTGTGTGGCGGAGCGCCTGTGCTGCTTGCGTTGTACATGCTGTCGCAGGTCAGCGAGTCCGATCGCTGGACCAAGGTGTCGGTGCGCCCGGCGAGTCCCCTGAAGGATCTTTTCGGGGTGCAGTATCGAGGCAGGACGCTGCTGAATGCCGGGCTGGTCACCGTCTCGATCATCGGGCTTTGGGCCGGCACAGTGTATGAGCCGTCGGCCATCGTGACGCTGGCCGGACACGCTGGTCGCAGCGGCTTCGAGGCGACACGTCTGGCATCGTTTGGAACCGGGCTGTTGTCGATCGGGACTGTTCTCGGGTGCCTGGCCGCGCCTGTGTTGGGAGAGTGGCTCGGGCGGCGTTGGGCATTGGCGGTGTATTTCCTTGGAATGGCCGTTTGTATCTGGATCAGCTTCGGGTGGGCGTTCTATGTGCCGGATGGACTGAGTGTGTTCATCGGGAGTCTGTTCTTTCTCGGTTTCTTCGGCGGCAACTTCGCGATGTACAGCCTTTGGTTGCCGGAGCAATACCCCACCTCCATCCGGGCAACCGCGTTCGCTTTCGTCACTTCATTCGGCCGGTTCGTCGGCGCCGGAGTCAACTTTCTCATCGCCGCCGGAGTTCACCGCTACGGGAGCATTGGAATGCCCGTCGCCGCAACGGCAGTGGCGTTCATCTTCGGCCTGTTGCTCTTGCCCGGGTGCTGCGAAACACGCGGGGAGTCGCTGCCGGGCTAGCCTAGCTGAGACTTGGTCACGGCTGGCCGTTGGAAAACTGATGCATGATGCGCTAGCATCTGATGCATGCGAACCACACTCGACATTGCCGATGACGTGCTGCAGGCCGCAAAGGAGCGGGCACGGCGCGAGAAGAAGACAGTCGGAGAGATGATTTCCGATCTGGCCCGGCGTGCCCTGATGACTCCTCAAGAGGCACTTTCCGTACAGGAACCCAAGGCGATCTACGGCTTGCGGCCGTTCGCGCCGCGCGGCGGAATAGTCACGAATGAATTGATAGATAAGCTTCGCGAAGACGATGCGTATTAAACGCCCGAAGCCGGGGCGCAGTGTGCACGGGCTGGCAGCTACCCGGCGCGTGGGTTGCCCGAGCTCGAAGGGGTCGGGCTAGTGCGCGCGCTGTTGGACGTCAATGTCCTGATTGCATTGCTCGACTCCGATCACACGTCGCACGCAGTCGCAATGAGTTGGTTTGCGAAGCACGCGCATGAGGGCTGGGCTTCCTGTCCGATCACTCAAAACGGGTGCATTCGCATCATGTCGAACCAGAGCTATCCGAATGCCTTGCCGGTCCAGGCTGTCATGAAGCGCCTTGCCGACGCCTGTGAGGAGGACGTCCACGAGTTCTGGTCGGACGAAGTCAGTTTGCTGGATCCGGATGTCATTGACTCGACGCGAATTCATGGCCCACGCCAGCTTACTGACATATATCTCCTCGCCCTTGCCGTTGCGAATGAAGCAAGGTTCGTCACGTTTGAAACCGGGGTTCCTCTTGCTGCGGTTCGGAAGGCGCGGTCGGATCATCTAACAGTGCTGTAGTCCGTTCCACTCAGGCAGCCTGAGTCGCGCTGGATGTCAGAAACCAGGCCCGCACCACGTAACCCAGCAAAACCATGGCGCACACAACTTCCAGAAGTATCGTGGCATTCATCGTGGTTGAATGCGCCGTGATCGGTGCGACAGCGTAATGATCGAGGCCCGCGCAGCCCAGTGCTGCATAGAGTGCAATGGTAACAAGGCCCGCTCGCCGCGAGATCCGGCGATACAGCCAGTATCCCAGTACGCCGATGACGGTCGTGGCACACCACGCCGCGTAGACACCGGCCGATGTGAGCCAAGCTGGAAGATTCGGGTATTCGCGCAGATACAAGCCGTTGTGCGCGAAGTGCAGCAGGGCAGCGCCGCCGTACAGGAACATCAGCGTCCGCACTGAAGAGGTCTCGGCTTCACGGGTCGGGTCACTCATGGAGGGGTTGGCGAGTCAGTTATCCTTTTTTGTATGATGAGCGCTTTACGGGCGATATGGAAATCGCCTGTTCTGCACCTCCTGGGCGCTTGGCGGCTCCGCTGGGGTTGCTACAGCGCTCATCAGGCGCGCGGAGTCGCATGCCGGCCACATCCGTAGAAATTTTTCGCTCACCGCGTAGCAGAGATTGCGAGGACCGCGCGTTCGTGCTCTCCGCCGTTGGAATTCCGAGCACGATCAGCTCTGACGGCGCCGACTTTTGTCTGCAAGTTGATGTGGACGCCACTGGTGCCGCGTTGGGGCACTTGGAGCGCTACGAAATTGAGAGCCGACCGGCACCGGCCCCAGTTTCGCTACCGCCGATGCGAATTTACCCGCACGCATGGATTGGGTGCGTGGCTTACATCGCGGTCCTGATGAGCGTTGCATTCCTGAACTCGAGCGGCCTTTGGCGCCTTGATGCATTCGATACTGGCGAGCTCGATGCCGGGCGCGTGCAGAGCGGGCAATGGTGGCGCGCATGGACCGCGCTCACGCTCCATCTGGACGGGTCTCACCTCGGTGCGAATCTCGCTGCGGGAGTCTGGTTTGGATATCTGGCCGCCCGCCAGATTGGCGGCGGCGCATCGTGGTTGCTGATCGTTATCGGCGCCGGAATCGCCAATTTGCTGGAGGCACTGCTGGCACCTGCGAGCTATCACGCGGTTGGAGCCTCGACCGCCGTCTTTACGGCACTCGGGATGTTGGCGGCGCACACGTGGCGTATACGGTTTCTCGTACCGCAGAGATGGGCGCTTCGGTGGGGACCACTGATCGGCGGTGTCTCCCTGCTCGCTTTTACCGGTACTGGGGGGCAGGGGACCGACGTTGGCGCGCATCTGGCGGGATTCCTGGTAGGGATCCTGTTCGGTGCCGTAGCCGCACTGCAATGGGCGGGGCGCATCATAAGTTATGTGCCGCAGTGGCTGATGGGCTTGGTCGCGCTCGCGTCGATTGCGATTGCCTGGGCCTGCGCGCTGGGCAGTTAACCGTTCGCGATAGGAGAGCAGAGAGGGGCATGACGCAGCAACCGCACGAAGCCATTCCCGACGTGCCTGCAGAACCGGACCGTCGAAGAGGCCCTCCGCTTGCCGGTTTCGCTCAGTTTGCCTTTGCAACAGGCGATATCAGCCACACTGTCTACTACGCCGGAGACCGGCGCGATCCCCCGCTATTGCTCATGCCGGAAATTGCCGGCTTCGCTCCGGGCCTGCTGCTATTCGCGCAGCGGCTGACCGCTGCCCGATTTCAGATCTATATGCCCTGGCTTTTCGGGCCTTTCGGTCGGCGCGCACCCGTTCGCAACGGCCTCACCCTGTGCGTCTCGCGGGAATTTGCGAATTTGCGTGCAGGTGTTTCCGCCCCAGTAACGTCCTGGCTTCGAGCCCTCGCCGGGCATATCAGCCGGCACAATGGCGACAGCCGCATCGGTGCGATTGGCATGTGCCTCACGGGCGCCTTTGCGATTCCCCTGATCCTCGACCCGAGCGTGGCTGCGGCAGTTGCCGCGCAACCGTCAGTCCCATTCTCGGCACTGTTCGCGACGTTCGGGGTGGGTCGCAGTGCGTCGATGCGCCGGCTCAACATCTGCGACCAGGACATTTCTGAGGCGCGTACCCGCCTGGCTTGCGGACATGCGCAGTTGCTGGCGGTCCGCAACCGCGCTGACCGTATCTGCCCACGAGAAAAGCTCGAACGGCTCCAGGACGAATTCCCGACGGGCCTGGAGGTCCGGGAATACGGCGAAGCGGATTCGCGCAACGCTCGAGGCGAGCGTCCCCACGCCACCTTCACGAAGGAATATCGTCTCGCGGAGAATGCCACCGCCGACCACCCCTCGCGCAGTGCCTTCAGCGATCTGGTCGCATTTTTTGAGCAGCATCTGGCGCGAACTGCTCGCCATAGCCGCAAGCCTTAACAAAAATCCTCGACTTGGAGATTGGTAGCGGCGGCGCGCCTGTGGCGTTGTTTGCTAAAGCTGCCCCGGTGAATTTCCCCTTAATTATCAGGCACCGGGTTTCGACCCGCGGTACGACTTGCAACTATCTGCAGGAGCACGAAGAGCGGATTGCCACGGGCGTTGCAACGGCGCGGCGCGGCTAGCGAGCGCCTTTTCGTCGGTAGAGATGGCTCGCGGGCGTCAGATGTTCCGGTTCGCATCAATCTGGTATGTCGGGCTCGTCTCCCCAGATCGCGGAACTGGCCCTATTCGCTCTGGCAGTGCCCGCGCGGCTCGCAGCCGCGAATGGCGAACTGATGCGAGCGCCATAGGTTGAACGATAGACGAGTCGTTCGTTAACAATGGTGCCGACATAACGACCATCGGTACCAAAGACCCTTTCTTCTTTGATGCGGCCGACAATCTGTCCGGAAGCGCTGTAGACCTTGTCTCCATGGACTTGCAGGCATCGGCCGTTCTTTGTGTAAAGATTCATGCGTCCCCTCGTTGAGCAAATCATGCGCTGGTGGCAAGCAATTTTTTTGCGCAGTATATAGATATGACAAGACTTGGGCGTTGTGCTCACTTGCCGCCCGTTTACTTCATGCTTTCTGAGGTGAGCACATCAGTCGCATCAAAGAGTTTCGAATTGGCAATCACTTTGGCTGCCTCGCTCACGTTCTCCGTGAATAGGACAACCGCAAGATCCCGAGTGGCCCGAGAACAGCAGACGTAGAACAGACGTCTTGTTCGCTCAAACACCGATTCCTGACCGTTTGCCTGATTCTGAAGATCGGTTTTCGATGGGGCTTTCAGGCCGAGAAGCTTGTCATACGAGATTAGAAACTGATTGCTCTCGTCGTCATCTAGCACCACGATAACTCGTGGAAATTCCGCCCCTTTGACTCCTTGCTGCGTGGAATACCGTGAGAGAGCTCTCTGGTACTTGTCGTAGGCAGGCACTTCGCGAGCTGGACACGTGAAATAATTGTCAATTGCCTCGTCGATCTTCTGTTCGTCCTCCGGCTCTTGCGCCGGGCCGTCGGCTGGATTCTGCTGTGCAGATGGCTTCTTGCCTTGGGGATCAATAGAGTCGAGCAGCCGTTCATCCAGTCTAACAA
>FTJL01700494.1_pt1 | contig 22380 bp, 6 predicted proteins | sample 1658551 | NCBI WGS metagenome assembly FTJL01 (sample SAMEA3914835, study PRJEB12502) | metagenome | biome: forest; material: soil | place: Canada | collected 2011-07-03 | depth 0.3 m
GCCGCGACACCGCCACGGGCTACGGAATTGCCGTCTTCGATCTGGATCCCGGGGCACCGAACGGCAAGACCACGATCACGATGCGTTACTACCACGCGGTTGGCGCCGACCGCGGGCCATCCTCCCACTACGAGCTCTTCGATACGGTAGTGATCGCCAAGGATCGAAACAGCCGCGGTCAGTGAGATTGCGTCTTCGAGGTCAGCCAGTCCATCACGGCGAGCAGGACTCCCGAGACGACGAAAGTCAGGTGGATGGCCACCATCCAACCGATGTGCTGAGTATCCACCTGGGCACGGGGATCGCCCAGGGACAGAAAGGCCCGCAGCAGTGCGATGCCGCTGATAGCGACGATTGACGCAATGAGCTTCAGCTTCAGGCCCGAGAAGTCCACGGTCCCCATCCATCCCGGTCGGTCTGCGTGATCGCCCGTGTCAATCTTCGACACAAAGTTCTCGTAACCGGAGAACATCACAATCAGCAACAGGTTGGCGGTGAGCGACAGGTCGATGAGCGACAGCGCGAGCAGAATGCCGTCTTCCGCGTCCATGGTGGCGATGTGCCGCAGCTCGATCACCAGTTCGCGTACGAACACGAACAGTAGCAGTCCCAGTGCCAGGATCATTCCCAGGTACAGCGGTGCCAGCAGCCAGCGGCTGGCGAACAGCGCGCGCTCAACGATGAGCTCCAACTTCGACCGGGGACTGGGCATGCGTCTTTCGAAGTCCTGGCGGACGCTTCGGTGACCTCAGCATGGTCATTTTCAAGGGTGGGACATCGTAACGCACCTGATGGCCGCACGCATTTCGGTTAGGATCCGCCCGGGGTCCGCCATTTGAAAAGTTCGCCACATGAGGTTCGCATGAGAGCAGTCCACCGTGTCGTCTCAGCAGCCGCGCTCCTGCTTTGCGCAGGCCTGCCGGCTATCGGCTGGACACAACAGAGCGTGCCATTCAAATACGGCGTGCCGGTTGCGCCCATTGGACTGGCTGATCAGCCGTTGGGTCAGGGCCCCTTCGTCTACCACACCGCCGAAGAACAGGACATACGCGTCCAGGTCATTGCGCGCGACATCCAATATCCCTATAGCCTGGCCTTCCTGCCCAGCGGAGAGTTGCTGTTCACGACGCGTACGGGGCAGCTACGCATCCTGCGCAAGGGCGTGCTCGATCCGAAACCGATCTCAGGCGGTCCGGCGTCGCACTTTTCCGGCAAGTCCGGTTCGATCGGTGCGGTCCATGGCTACATGAGTCTGGTCGTGCATCCGGAGTTTGTGAAAAACCACTGGATTTATTTCTCCTACAGTAAACCGCTGGACGAGCGCAATACCACGGTGGCCGTGGCGCGCGCCCGGCTGGAGGGCGGCGCGTTGAGCGATGTCCGTGACGTTTTTGTAGGCGACAACCTGCATGGCGCTACCAGCCTTACGATCACGCCCGACAACATGCTTTGGATCGCCACCAGCGGGGACACTGCCCAGGACCCCAAGGTCCTGGTGGGAAAGGTGTTGCGGCTAAAGGATGATGGCACGGTCCCCAAGGACAACCCGTTCGTGGGGAAACAGGACTACCGTCCTGAGATCTATACGCTCGGACATCGCAGCTCGCTGGGCCTGACCGTGCACCCCACGACTCACGAAGTGTGGCTCAGCGAAATGGGCCCCGACGGCGGCGACGAGATCAACCTGATCAAGCCGGGCCGTAACTACGGTTGGCCCCTCGTGAGCCTGGGCCGTACCTATCCCGGACCGTGGCAATCCAAGTCCAATCAGCCGACCCACGAAGGCTTTGAACCTCCAGTGATCTACTGGATGCCCTCGATCTCCGTCACGGGCCTCACATTCTATACAGGCGACAAGCTGCCTAAGTGGCAGGGCAACCTGTTTGTCGGTGGCGTGCGCACCGGAGAGATCCCCGGCACCGGGCATCTGGATCGGATTCTTTTCAACGACAAGACGGAAGAACTGCGCCGCGAGTCGCTGCTCGTTGATTTGCACCAACGCATCCGGGATGTGAAGCAAAGCCCGGACGGGTATTTGTACGTCGCGACCGACGAGGAGCACGGCGCAATCCTGAGGATTGAGCCGGCGCATTGAATCGAAGCCAATGCGGTGGCCGCTTACGCGGTCCCTGCCGCAGTGGCCGCCCGTCCGCCCTTGGCGAAGTTCAGGATCAACGTGCGGCCAATGTGCTCGCGTTGCTTCGCAAGGACGCCGGCCTGGTCGGCATAACGCGGCCAATTGCGGGCGGCCGCGATGACTTCGGCCAACATCTCCTCGTCACGACCGCGCTTGAGCCCCGCGACCCGGGAGCAGGCCCTGAAATCGGCCGGCGTGAAACCTTCGGCCTTGCCATTGATGGTCATTTGATGACGCGCCGTCCAGGCTCCTTCGGGATTGTATGCGTACGTCACATCGAAGGCCGGCGAAAGTGACCATGTGCCGCTTTTATCCATCAGGAAGGCGATATTTTTCACGTGATCGTCCTGGTTGCGTGCGACCACGTTGAAGAGCATGCGGCGAAACTGCTGCTCGACCGAGCGCATGGGCAGCCCCAGCCTTTTGATCACATCGAAAGCCTGCTCGTAGGAGCAGGCGCCCGCAGTGTTGAAATCGAAATGGGCCAGCGCCGCAAGCGATTGCATGTGCAACTTGCCACCGTCGCCGACTCTGTCGAAGCGGCGCGTCATGAAGTGGCGTCGACCCCCCTCCTCCAGCAGCCGGCACTCGCTCATCTCAATGCCTGCGTCCCTGGCCATGAGTGCGTAGGCATACTCGATGAGCGTGTAGCCTTTGGGATCCTCCAGCTCCTTGTCCTTGTTGGCACGGACGCCGTCGAACTTCAGCAGCCAGTAGCCAAACCCCGCGGGTGCCTTTGTCTGGCCCGAGCGGACCTCGTTGGTTTGCGGGTTCCAGGCGATGATGGCTTTGGCACGCGCACCTCCAGCTGAGGTACCCACGCGCAGAATCTCCTTGAGCCCGTCGAGTCGTTTTTCCGGGGAGAAGGACACCTGCAACGAGTTGCGATGCGTGAGTATTTCCGAGGCCAATGCCACTAGCACATCAACATCGACTTTGGCCGATGCGCGAAGCGGCGGCCCTGCCGCGGGCGCGAACTCCAGCGCTCCCATGCCACGAACGCCGATGTAGCAAACCCGCTCGATTGCGTTGAAACTTTCTGGGCGCCGGCCCTGCGTTGCGAGCCACGTATCGATCAGCGCGTTACCGAACTTGTCGGGCAGAGAGTCGGCCAGGAGCCCGGGTAAGCCATGAAAGGAAACCGGAGCGAGCGATGGGAACTGATACACCTGGGATGACAAGGGCATCATCACCGGCGAGAGTTGAATAGCGCTGGCCACAAAAGCCGGGTCATACTGAAACGCCGCGGCCGGGGCGCCATCTTCGATGGACGCGGCTCCAATGGTTCTGCCCCAGAGACGCACTTCGGCAACCGCGGCCATGGCCTACTCGCCCCATTTCCAGGGACTTGAAGGACTGCCGGCGCCGGCGCGGGCGCTTTTTTTCCGCGGATGGCCTGCACGGCTGCGACGGCGGCCTTTATGTTTCAGCAGCGCGATCGGACTTGGCGGCAGATCCGGGACCAGGCTTTCCAGGCCCTCCAGCAGCTTCAAGACGCGTAGCACGCGCAAGAGCATCGTGAAGTCGGTGCTGTGTCCGGTTGCGATGCGCTCGAGCGTGCGTTTGGAAATGCCCGCTTCCTCGGCAAGTTCAGCCTGGGTGAGATTGGCATCGATGCGGCGACGCTCGAGGCGGGCCCCCAGCTCCTGCAGGACAGCGGCATCGGTCAGCTCGGACTGCAGCTTCATAAATCGTCCAGAATGGCGAATACAAGGACCATGCTACACTATTTCGCCTAAATTGGCGAATTATATGTAACTACTACACCTATAGTATTCGCCTTATTTGGCGAATTATTGACTATAACGCCTCTACCTCGCCTGATATGGCGCATTAGACCTATGCCGCTGCTCAGCGGCGCCGCCGAAACGATTCGCGCACGGGCGGATCTGCCACAACTAATTGTCAGCCGTCTGAGTGCCTTGGGTCCGACATCCGTAAGTCCGGAAGAGAGTGATGTTGTAATCCATTGATTGTTGCGTCGCCAACATCACCCTCGCGGCGTTAAAAAAAAATTCCAACACTCCATTGCCTGCCGGTAACACGCAAACACCTGATTCGTGATAGAAGTGCCGGGCGCGTTCACCCAAATACAATAGACGTGCCGTTTCTCGAAGGGAATCACCTGTGGCGGGCGATGGTGTATGAGCGAAGAGGCTGCAGACTCTTCCGGCGGAAGTTCGGAATCGCCGTCGCGAGCACAGAGTTCTGTCACACGCCCGCAAACGAGCGCGGCCAACCACGTAGCACCAAAGCAGGGCAGACCTTCCAGAGCGGCCGACCTGCTGCCCCAACTCACCTTGCCCAAAGGCGGCGGAGCCATCCGCAGCATCGGTGAGAAGTTTGCCGTCAACGCCGCCACCGGCAGCAGCCAACTCACCGTTCCCATTCCCTGCAGCCGTGGTCGCTCCGGATTCACACCCGATCTGCACCTGTCCTACGACTCGGCTTACGGGAATGGTCCCTTGGGTCTCGGCTGGAGCGTCTCGGTAGCGGCCATTTCGCGCAAGACGGACAAGGGACTGCCGCTGTATCGCGATGCAGATGAATCCGACACATTCATCGTCGCAGGCGCCGAGGATCTCGTGCCCGACCGCAATGTCGCGGGCCTCTTACAAAGGACCTACCGCACGCTCAACGGCAGTGCGTACGAGATCACACCGTACCTGCCGCGGGTCGAGCGCGGATTCGCCAAAATCGAACGTTGGCTGGCGTTGTCATCCGGGATCAGCCACTGGCGTCTGATCGATCCCGCCAATGTCACCAGTCTCTACGGATTCGACGCCGACAGCCGCATCTGCCACCCCGACGATCCAACTCAGGTCTTTGCCTACCGGATTTCCCGTTCCTGGGACGCCAACGGCAACGTCGTCAGCTACGGCTACAAACGTGAGGACAGCTTAAGTGTCGACGCGTCCGACATCAGCGAAGCGAATCGGACCGAGCGGGTTCGTGCTGCGCAGATTTACCTCAAATCCGTCAGGTACGGCAACTTAACGCCCTGGTACCCGAACTGGGGTGAGCAGGAGGCCGCCGTAGAGTTGCCCAAGGACTGGGCCTTCGAACTGGTGCTCGATTACGGCGATCATCGCGATGCGGCGCCCGTCCCACTCCCCGATCAGCCCTGGCCGGTGCGACAGGATGCGTTTTCCAGCTACCGCGCCGGGTTTGAAGTTCGAACGTACCGGCTGTGCCGGCGCTTCCTCATGTTTCACTCGCTACCGCCACTCGGCGCCGAAGCATGCCTGGTGAAGTCGGTTGACCTCAGTTACGCGCAGTCAGCGGCCGCGACCTTCATGCAGTCGGCCACGGTGAGAGGTTATCTGCAAAGCACCGCTGACAGCCCGGCGGCCAGTCCGTTGTCGCTGCCTCCGGTGGAGTTTGTTTACAGCCAGGCGGAAATCGACGAGACGGTGCGCTCGCTGCCGCCGGGCGATCTTATGGGCGCTCCGGCCGGTGTGGATGGCACCCGCTATCAGTGGGTCGATCTGGACGGCGAAGGATTGCCTGGGATTCTGTCCGAGCAGGGTAATGGCTGGTACTACAATCGCAATGTAACGGGTTGCCCCGTCGGGGAGGACGAACCGGACGATTCGGGTCAGCGGGTGCAGCCCCGATTCGAGGGCACCACGCTGGTGGCTGAGCGGCCTTCCGCCGCCGCTTTGTCGCAAGGGCGACAGTTGCTGGATCTCGCCGGCGACGGTCAGCACTGCCTCGTGGAGTTCAGGCGTCCCGACGCCGGATATTACGACCGCGAACCGGATGGGCAGTGGGCGCGGTTTACTCCCTTTACCGTCCTGCCCAATCTCGCCTGGGCCGATCCGGATCTGAAACACATCGACGTCGACGGCGACGGGCTCACCGATCTGTTGATCAGCGAGGATGAGGTTTTCACCTGGCACAGGTCCCTCGGCAAGGAGGGCTTCGGACCGGCGCAAACCGTCCGCAAGCCCTTCGACGAGGACTGTGGGCCGGCCATCGTGTTTTCCGATCGAACCGATTCGATCTACCTGGCCGACATGTCCGGCGACGGCCTGACGGATATTGTCCGAATCCGCAACGGCGAAGTCTGTTACTGGCCGAACCTGGGATACGGCCGCTTCGGCGCCAAGGTCCTCATGGATCCGGCGCCGCTGTTCGACACGTTCGATCAATTCGACCAAAAGCGCATCCGACTCGCCGACATCGACGGGTCCGGAACCACCGACATCCTCTATCTGGGCCGCAACCGCGTGACGTTCTGGTTCAACCAGGCCGGCAACCGCTGGAGTGAGCCGCACACGCTGTCGCAGTTTCCGGATGTCGACAATCTCGCCACCGTATCGGTCGTCGACCTGCTCGGAGCGGGGACTTCCTGCATCGTCTGGTCATCTGCTCTCCCGGACGATGCCGCCGCCCCGATGCGTTACATCAACCTGATGGCGAGCGGCAAACCGCATCTACTGACTTGCGTGACCAACAACCTCGGAGCGCAGACCCGCATCCACTACGAGCCATCCACTCGCTTCTATCTGCGGGATCGGGCAGAGGGTAAGCCGTGGGTGACACGACTGCCGTTTCCCGTGCAGGTCGTGGAGCGCAGTGAAATCTACGACCAGGTCAGCCAGGCGAAGTTTGTCGCCCGGTACGCCTACCATCACGGTTACTTTGATGGTGCCGAACGGGAGTTCCGCGGATTTGGGCTGGTCGAGCAATGGGATACCGATTCCTTCTCGCGTTACTCCGGGACGGGTCTGTTTACCGCGACTCCCGCGACGGCCGGCGAAGAATTCCATCTGCCGCCCGTGCATTCCAAGAGTTGGTTTCACAACGGAGTCTTTGTCGGCGGCGACCGCGTATCACGTCAATACGCCCACGAATATTACGCCGGCGATCCTCACGCCTGGACCCTGGGTGACTCGCAACTCCCGGACGACGCGAATGATCACGAGGCCCGTGAGGCGTGCCGCGCGTTGCGAGGGCATCTCTTGCGGCAGGAGGTCTATTGCGACGACGGCTCGCCGCAAAGCGTTCATCCCTACACCGTTACTGAGCACACGTATGAAGTGCGCATGCTGCAGGGCCTGAACGGCAACCGGCACGCGGTGTTTCACGCTTTCGAGACAGAGTCGCTCAGCTATCACTATGAGCGCGATCCCACAGATCCGCGCATCGGTCACGAGATCACGCTCGAAATCGACGCATTTGGCAATGCCCTCAAATCCGCGTCGATCGGTTATCCGCGCAGGGTCGCCACCGGTCCGGAAAGCCTCCAGCCGGAGCCGGAGCAGACTCGGACGCTCATAGTCTATTCGGAGCATTCGTTCGCCAACTACGCCGACGCCAGGGATCGGCGACGACTGGGGCTAGGGTTCGCGTCGCAGAGCTTTGAGCTGACCGGACTGGGGCGCAGGCCAAGCGGACCCTTTAAGCCCGCGGCACTGAAGGAAGCCGCGCGCTTCGCCGCGCAGATCCCTTACGAGGCGACACCCGATCCGGCGGTTGCGCAAAAGCGGTGCATTCAGCGATCCCGCAGTCTATACCGCAAGGATGATCTAAGCGGGCCGCTGCCCCTCGGGCAGGTCGAATCCCTCGCCCTCCCCTACGAATCCTACACGCTGGCGCTGACACCAGGACTGCTGAAGAGCGTCTTTGCCGACAAGCTCGGTGACGCGGAGCTTGCGAGCCTGGGCGGCGAAGGTGGGTATCGCGACCTGGACTCCGACGGATCGTGGTGGGTTCCCAGTGGACGGGTTCACTTCTCAGCCGAGCCGGACTCGCCCGATCCCCTGTTCGCCCGAGCGCATTTCTACCACCCCGTAGGTGGGCGAGATCCTTTCGGCAACCTGTCGCATATCGCGTACGACCCTTTCGACCTGGCCGCAGTACGAACCGAAGATGCGCTCGGAAACGTTTCGACGGCGCAGCTCGATTATCGCGTGATGACGCCATCCCTGGTCACCGACCAGAACGGCAATCGTGCCGGCGTAGCGTTCGACGCCCTCGGCATGGTCATCGCGACGGCAATGATGGGCAAGGAGGGCCGGAACGAAGGCGATACGCTCGCCGATCCCACTGTGCAGATCGACTACGACTTGCATCAGTGGCAACGCCTGGGCAAGCCAAACTTCGTCCGCACCCGCTCCCGGGAGCAACACGGCGCCGCCAATTCGCGCTGGCAGGAAGCCTACAGCTACTCGGACGGCCTTGGCCGGGAAGTGATGAAGAAAGTGCGGGCGCCGGCCGGACTTGCGCCCATGCGCGACGCCGCTGGAGCCCTGCTACGCGATGCGGCCGCAAAAATCGTGTTGGATCAGGTGGCAAGCCGCTGGATCGGCAATGGTCGCACGGTTCAAGACAACAAGGGCAACCCCGTCAAGCAATACGAGCCGTATTTCAGCGCTACATCGTCCTTTGAGGATGAACGCGATCTGCTCGAGCAGGGGGTGACCCCAATCCTGCGATACGACGCACAAGGCCGCCTGATTCGTACAGATATGCCTGACGGCACCTTCGCGCGGGTGGAATTTGACCCTTGGAAGCAATTGCAATTCGACGCCAACGACACAGTAGTGCAAAGCCGATGGTATGCCGACCGAATTCGGGTCAGGACCGGCTCTGCAAAGGGGCCGGCCGGCGATGCAGCAGCCAATGGGGCCGACGCGAGGGCCGCCAAATCGGCAGCCGCGCACGCTGACACGCCGACGGCAGTTCATGCGGATAGTCTAGGACGGACTTTCCTCACGGTGTCCGACAACGGTGCGGCAGGGAAGTATACGACGCGAGTCGAGCTCGACATACAGAGCAGGCACAAGTCGCTTACGGATGCCCGTGGAAATCGCGTGATGACCCAGACCCACGATCTATTGGGCACGATAATTCATCAGGCGAGCGCGGACGCCGGGGAGACCTGGCAGTTACCCAACATCGCGGGCAACCCGATGTGGGCCTGGGACAGTCGCGAAACCCGGATCCGTCACCTCTACGACGCTCTCAGTCGAGTAACACAACTTCTCGTCCGGCACAGCTCCGCCCCCGAACGCATCGCAGAGCGACTTTTGTACGGTGATTCGCTCGCGGATGGAGCAGTGAGAAACGCACGCGGCAAACTGTATCAGCACTACGACGCCGGCGGCGTGGCGACCATGGTGCAGTACGACTTCAAAGGCAATCTTTCGCAACACAGCCGGCAGCTCCTTGCGAACTACAAAGCCGAGGTGGACTGGGCCACCACACCCGCTCCGATCCTGGAGCCCACTGTTTATTCCTCGTCCACAACCTTCGACGCTCTAAATCGACACGTCACGGTCACCACTCCTGATCAAAGCGTCGCGACTCCGCTATACGACGAGTCGAACCGTCTCGCTTCGCTGACGGTAGATGTCAAAGGGCAGGGGACTCCCGTGCAGTTCGTCGTCGCACTGTCGCACGACGCGAAGGGACAGCGCGAAAAGATAGAATACGGCAATGGTGTGACCACGGTTTACGAGCACGATCCGCTCAACTACCGGCTGCTGAAGCTCTCGAGCGTCCGGCGAAGTGACGGCGCAGCCCTGCAACAGCTTTCGTATACCTACGATCCAATCGGCAACATCACCGGTATCCGCGATGGCGCACAGCAAACGGTGTACTTCAGCAATCAGGTCGTTGCGCCCGATGCGCAATTCGAATATGACCCGATTTACCGACTGATAGGTGCCACCGGACGCGAGCACGTCGGCCAGAGCAGGGGCGAAGCACCCGGTTTTGACGACGGCGGTCGAGCTCGCCTCCCCCACCCCAACGATGCGATCGGCATGACGCGCTACGTGGAGCGTTACGAATATGACGCGGTGGGCAACATTTTGCGCATGCTTCACAACGCCGCAAGCAACGGCTGGAGCCGTCGCTACGATTACGCCGCCACCAGCAATCGCCTGAATGCCACCAATATCCCTTCGGACCCGGATGGAGTCTTTTCGGCCGCCTACGAGTACGACGCCGAAGGCAACATGGTTCGCATGCCGCATTTGCCATTACTGCAGTGGAACTACAAGAACGAGCTCAAAGCGACCGCCCGGCAACGCGTTGGATCGGGCACGCCCGAAACGACGTACTACCTGTACTCGTCCTCCGGCGCACGTGTTCGGAAGGTCACAGAACGCCAGGCGGCGGAGGGTCAGACACCGACTCGCAAGGAGGAAAGGGTCTATCTGGACGGCTGCGAAATCTACCGGTCCTATGAGGGCGACGGCGCGTCGCTCGCGCTGGAGCGGGAAACGCTGCATATCATGGATGACAAACAACGCATCGCACTCATCGAAACCCGGACGCAGGGCAGCGACAACTCAGCGGATCGCCTGACGCGCTATCAGTTCTCCAATCACCTGGACTGCGCCGTTCTGGAGCTCGACGACCAGGCCCAGGTCATCTCGTACGAGGAGCACTACCCTTACGGCAGCACGTCATACGAGGCCGTACGCAGTCAAACCGAAACCCCAAAGCGCTACCGATACACGGGGAAGGAGCGCGACGAGGAATCCGGCTTCTATTACCACGGCGCCCGCTACTACGCGCCGTGGATTGGGAGATGGACCAGCTGCGATCCGGCCGGATCGGACGACCACATAAACCGCTACGTGTATGTACATAACAATCCGATAGTTGCCACCGACCCGACCGGACAGTGGACCTGGAAACAAGTTGGAATAGCTGCTCTCGTAATCACTGCGGCCGTCGTCATAACGGTCGCAACGGCAGGACTGGGCGCGGCCGCGGTGGCGGCTGCGGCGACCGCTGTCGGCGGTACCGCCCTCGGCGCGTCGGGTGCGGCGGCTGCAACACTCGTCGGAACCGTTGCCGTGGGCGCACTGACAGGAGCGGCGAGCAGTGCGGCGGCGGATTTGACGGCCCAAGCCTTGACGAAGGAGAAGGGTCAGGCCATCGACTGGCATCGAACCAAAGCCGCGGCGGCGGGCGGCGCGGCAGCAGGCGGCGTGCTGAGCATCATACCTGGACTGGCCGCGGCCAGAAGTGTCGGTCAAGCCATTCGCGCGGGCGCAACCGCTGCGGAGGCGGTCGCCGCCACAAGAGCGGCGACTGCGGCGACGGGAAGTATCGGTCGACAACTTCTCACGAGTGGCGGGAAAGGCGCAGCCTCCGGAGCGGTTGGCGGTGGTGTGCAAGAAACAGTGCGGCAATCCGCAAGCGGCGAAAGGAAGCAACAAGGTGGTTACGACGTCGAGAAGATCGTAGGCGCCACGGTGACCGGAGCTGCCTTCGGCGGAGCGGGCGGCGCTTTGGGTACCGGCCTCCGGGCCGGATTGCGAAACATCCGTGTACGTGCTGCTGCAACGCGTGCGGCCGGCGAACCCGGCGCGACGGGCCCGGCAGCTGCGGCAGTCCACGAGCCTGCGTCGGATAAGATACTCACAGGCACGAATACGGCACCCTCAAGACCGTTGCATCGCCTCCTCCTGGACCGTATCCGGGAGTTCAAGACATTCGACTCGACGACTGACCCCAATTACTACGCCAAGGCTGGACAGGCTCACGCGGAAACGAATGCGCTCAGCGAAGCTCTATACGCGAGAGAAGCTGCTCTCGGACGTGAAGCTGGAGAGGGCGATCTTGCCGATCTGCTCTTGCACGTCGTCAACAGGAAGAGCGACGCGGCGATGCCGCGGTGTAGCAGCTGTAGTTTCATCACGCACGGAGCTGACACGACGATCCAACAGAGCAGCGCCGAGCAGGCGCAGTTCCGTGAAATCCTCTCAGGCACGTATTCAAGATCAAACTGGTGAATTTCGCCGGCCTCGCCGGCTCAAGGAGAACTCAAGTGGATGCAACAACAGCTCCGAGCGCACCGGCGCCTCTCACAGCACACCTGACGTCGACGTCCGCGCCGCCGTCCGCGACCGCGGGACATCACGTCGATCATGATTCCATCAACCTCGGAAGGGAGAAGGTCCACTGGGGTCCTGAGGTCTGGAAGCGGATCGACGAGGCGGTCGCGCACGAGGCGCATCGCGCAAGTGTGGCGCCGAAGATCCTGCCTCACTACAAAGTGCATCATCACATCACCAACATCGAAGCAGATATGGTTCTGCAGAACCTCACGCCCGGCGCCGGGCCGTACGCTCCCCCCAGGGCGGGCGCGGGCGCACCCGCCACTCCCCCGCTGCTGAACGTCGCGGAAGCTGCGCAGCTGCCGATCATAGAACTGTCGGTAACATTCGCTCTGTCACAGGCACAGATGAAGAAAGAGAGCGAACAAAAAGGGGGGTCGCCGGCACATCACTCGACGCCTGAATCTCATGAGGGCCACCCTGCACACGGCGGCCATCCCGGGCACGGTGGCCATCCTCATCACAAGCACCACCCCTCCAGCACGGCAGTCATGCTGGCACGTCGCGCCGCCAACATTCTGTGCCTGGCCCGCGATGCGGTGGTGTTTTTGGGAGCGAACGCGCTTCCGGCAGCCGGCGGCGGCGGCCTGCCCCTGTTCGTCAGCCAGACGGTGACCGCCAGGGGAGCGCCTACGGACAACGGTATTACCTGCATCGGCGGCGCCAGCAATCTGCCGGGTGCGCAGGTTTTACCCGTAACACCCATCAATACTCCTGCCGGAGGTGGCGCGAATGTGTTGGCGCAATATTCGGGGAATACCGTTGCGGCCATCAGCACGGCCTGCGCCCTGCTGGTATCCAACGGGTACATGGGGCCACTGGCATCCGTGCTCTACTTTTTCGAATATGCCGATTCCTTCTCACCACTCAGTAACACGCTGGTCATTCCCGCGGATCGGATCAAGCCACTATTGGATGCGGGGTACTTCACCAGCGGCATGTTGCCGGGAATTCCAAACCCGCAGACCGGCAATGCGGCCGTGCAGCTGCCCGGATTAAATGGGCTGGTGAACCCGAATACGCAAGGCATAGGCCTCGTCATGTCGCTGGGCGGCAATACGATCGAGTTCGTCAACGGCCTGGATCCCGTCACGGCATTTGCCTACCTGGATCCTGTGGGAAATTACATCTTCAGGGTGTTCACCCGCTTCGCGACGAAAATCTCGGATCTGGGCGCGATTGTGAGGCTCGAATTCGCCTAGGACGCAGTTATGAGGGTAACCCAAGGGGGCGTGTCGTTATGGTACGGCACGCCTGACGCTCCTGCGCCATCGGGAACCGTTGCCGCAGGGGCTGACACCAGCATTACGGTTGGTTTGCAGCCGCCGGATCCGCATGCCAGCGTTACGGTGCTGTATCGGATCAATCATGGTGCGCCACACACGATTCCGGCCCCGGCGACGCATCATGACACGTCCGGCAAACAGTACTTTCGGGCACAGCTCAGCGGCTTCAAGCCCGGCGACAAAGTGGAGTACGTGGCGATTTATCGCTCGGGCGCACACCAGATACCCTCCAACCAGGAGGCCGAGACCCACGTAGCAACGTTCAATGTAGGGCCACCTCACGCCTCCACTCCTCCCACAGGCGCGCATGGCCCGACAGTAGACGACCCGAAGGAAGCGCTGCGCGCCGTCTTGCATGCCTCGGCTGTCCTCGGCTCCAAAACGCTCGAGGACTCCTTCATCAAATCGTATTTCGATCACCACGGCGGTGCGCAGGACTTCTGGACAAGTCTGGCCGGTCATGCCGAGTTCAAGCCTCACATCGAACGGCTGCAACTGCTACTGCAGGTCGACATGCTGGTCAGCGGGCATCTGCCTCTCATCGAGGCGCTGCTGAAACTGCCGGGCGTCAAATCGATGCGGGACCTGGCTCGCCTGGACGAAACGGATTGGCAGCAGCTGATCGCGAAATCGGGCGCTCCCACTCACATTGGAGGTGTCGCGCCGGCCGCACAAGCAGCATTGCTGACAGCGTCTATTGTCGCGACGCTGCAGGCCGCATTTCCGACTATGACGGTAGAGCGGATCGCAACGGCAAGTCATCGCGTGGACCCGCTCGCGAGCAAATTTCTCGACAACTCCGCCGACCTGGACATTCGCACGGCGCGATTGGATGCCTACGCAGCAGACCACGCTGCGACAGCCTTCCAAGGTATTCCGGCGAACAAGCGAGACACCGTCCTGAAGGAGGTGAAGCGGCTGCAGCGGCTGTTTTCCGTCAGCACCAACGCGGCCACATTCCGGGGGTTGCTGGAAACTTCGCTGGATTCCGCGCATGCAATCGCAGTCATTCCCCGAGCAACCTTTATCTCGCACTACGGTCCCATGCTGGGAGGTCAGGCGTCGGCGACGCAGGTGCACGAGCGAGCGCAATTCATCGACGCACGCAACATCAATCTGCGTTCCAGCATTCACGATGCCATCCATACGCCTCCGACCCGGGGACTGGGACACCACTCGCAGGCGCAGATGCTGCGGACCTTTGCGCCGCACTCCCCGAGTGCCTGTCCGCCGGGTCAGCCCGCAGCGCATGCAGCCCATTTGAATCTCAAACCGGGCTCGCTGCACGAGGATCTGGTCAAGCAGTTTCCCAACTCGGCGGAATTATTCGGCTCGCTGTCGCTGTGCAATTGCGAGGAATGCGAGTCCGCCATTGGTCCGGCGGCCTACCTGGTCGACGTGCTCGACTTTCTCGGCCACTCGAAGCCGAATCCGCACGGTGCGACTCCGCTCGACGTCCTCATCGGTGATGCGACCAAGAAGATCGCGGGTCGCAGGCCGGATCTGGCCTACATGAACCTGACTTGCTCTAATACCAACACGGCGATGCCCTACGTGGACATCGTGAATGAGGTGCTCGAGTCATACGTCTCCCTGGGCATGAAGTTGGACGGATCCACCGCGCGAGATACGGCCGACGCCACGACCGCGGAGCTCGATGCCACTCCCCAATACCTCAATCAGCACGCCTACGAGCTGCTCGATCGTGCAGTCTATCCGTTTCAACTACCGTTCAATCGTCCGTTGCTGGTGACGCGCTCCTACCTCGGTCAGCTCGGCACCAGCCGCTACGAGCTGCTCGAGACATTCCAGAAAGATCGTTCCACCCCCTTGGTGAAGCGACTGCTGGCAGCGGAACAACTGGACTTAAGCGCCGAGGAGTTCCAGATTCTCACCGGCCAGCACATCGATCCGGGGCAGAAAATCGTTTCCCGCCCGGAGGCGGAGTTTTATGGCTATCACGGCAGCACAGCAGAGCATCCGGCGTCCCAGGGCGACTGGCTGCACGAGCTGCCCAATGTGGCCACTCTTCTGCAGCGCACGGGACTGTCTTATGCCGAGCTGAGCGCTCTGCTTGCCACGTCGTTCATCAGCCCGAAACTGGTCGTCGATGACCACCAAGGCTTGTGCAACACCGCCTCGATGCGGCTAAGACATCAGGACGGGAGAGCGCCGGACGCCCATGACCTGGCCCGGATTCATCGCTTCATCCGCCTGTACCGCCGTTGCGGCTGGTCGGTAACGGACCTGGATCGCGCGCTATCGGCATTGCGCGCAGTCGATATGAACGCGGACGTCTTGATTCACCTGGCGCATGTCAAGAAACTGCAGGCGCACTTTCACGTCAAAAGCCTGCAGACACTGTTAGCCCTGTGGGGCCCGATAGACGCGCGGGGTGCGGATTCTTTGTATCGCAACCTCTTTTTGAACAAGGCCATGCAGCGCCAAAATGCGCTCATTGACGTGGCTTTTGCACAGGATACTCCCGACAGCCCCGTACTGACTCACGCCGCAACACTGCTGCAGGACCATCTGCAGGTCTTGGCAAGTGCCTACCGGATCTCCGCTCTCGATATGGATTTGCTGCTCGCGGACTGCGGTCTGAATACGCCGGGCGCCATCCTGAATCTGCAGAACATTTCCGCACTCTACCGGCGCGCCGCCCTGGCCAAGGCGCTGCGTCTGAAAGTGCGGGATTTCCTCGGCCTGAAAACCCTGTGGGGCAGCGATCCCTTCGCTTCGCCCGAAGCCACAATGGAATTCTCCGCCGTTGCTGCGGACATCGCCCATTCCGGCTTGTCCGCCGGGAAGCTTGGCTATGTCTTGCGCCACGTCGTCGGCACCGCGGCTGGGGAGACCGAACCGCAAGAGGCCGCAATACTGGCTCTTGCGCGCACTGTGCGCGAGGGCCTGGCCGCCATCGCCCAAGACAACATCTATACAAAAGATCCCAAGGGTGTCGCAAAGGACCCGAGCGGTGCGGTGACCGCGGAAAAACTGGCACTGCTCTATGACGGCGGCGTGGTCGACGAATTCGTCGGCATCGTCAATGGTGTGGTGAACTACTCCACTTCACTCATCACCCTGCCTGTGGGGGTTACTGTACCGCCGGCGCTGCAGAAGAAGCTCAGCTATAATCCTGTCTCGCAACTCTTGAGCTGCAAGTCGCCGCTGACGGGGGCGGATAAAGGCACGCTGTTCGCCCTTTCCAACGACCAGACGTACCAGGCTGCCGTCCAGTCTCTATATCAACAGCCACTCGAGGTCATCGTAAGCCTGACAAAAGGGTTCCTGGATCCCGAGGACGCCAAGAAGACTCTCGTGACGGGGAACGCTTCGGTCGATACCGACCTGAATCCGATCCAACTCGACGCTCAGGGAAACGCCACCGCCGATCCGGCTCAGGCACGCACCACCGCGGGCGCGGCGAAGTTCGAATATGTGCTGCGGAGTCTGCTGCCCTACCTGGTGACGACGCTCGGCGCCGCACTGCTCAAGCGGACGATTGGGGACGCCCTGAAGATCAGCGATGAGACGGCTCAGGGCTTGCTCGGAAGCCTGAAGTCAGTCGCGGATCCAACACGGTCCGCCCACTACGATCTGCATTCGCTGCAAAGCAATGGATTGAGCGCCACGCACGGCGCGATGGCCTCATGGAGCGGTTGGATAGCCGCCCCCGGTTCCGGTGACTTCGAATTCATGATGCGCACCACCGGATCGCCGACCATTTGGGTGGGCGATCCCCAGAGCCCATTACCTATCCAAGCGTCCGGTCCTGGCGAGTGGACCTCGGGCAAGATAACGCTGAAGGTACGACAGCCGTACTACCTGCGCGTCGACGTCGCGCAACCGGCATCGAACCCGTCCATTACTTTGCTGTGGCAGAGCCTGACGGTGCATAAGTCGATAGTTCCGGACAGTGCCATCTGCCCGGCCGACAGGGTGAATGCTTTCCGTCAGACCTTTCTGCGGCTGCACAAGGCCGCCGTACTCATCAACACGCTGAAGCCCACCGACGCGGAGCTGAGCTTCCTCGCAATGGCAACAGCGCCGGCAACGACATCGGCACCAGCGCCGACACCAGCGCCGGCAACGACATCGGCAACGGCGCCGACACCGGCAATGACACCGGCCGCCGGTACCATTTCCGCACTCGACTTCAACCAATTACCGATATCCCGCGGTGACTCGCTCGCAGCGCAGATCGACGCACAGGCCCCACATCAGTTCTCAGCCTGGCTGCGAGCCGCAAGGCTGGTGGCCCTGCGCAAGGAGCTGCCCGGCAGCGATACCGCGCTGACACAAGTGTTCTCGGCCGCGACCTGGGAGGCGGCCCTGAAAGCGCTCGTCGCAGTCAGCGGTTGGGACGAAAGCCTGCTGCGTGACCTGACGGCCGGCTTTGGACTGCAACCGGCCGATCTGCGCTCGGAGCCATGGATTTTTCGCTTGACCAACAGCGTGCGCCTCGCTCAGCGCCTGGGCGTCTCGGCCCGGAATCTGTTCGCCTGGGCCACGGCCGGATCGGATTACGTCAGCCTCGAGAAGATCGGCCAGGCCGTCAGGAAAAGCGTTCAAGGGCAGTACGACGCTGAGACCTGGTTGACGGTGGCCAAGCCGTTGAACGACAAGCTGCGCGACACGCAGCGCAACGCGCTGATTGCCTATCTGCTGCCGCGCATGGCACTACGCGATTCGGACCAGCTCTTCGAGTATTTCCTCATCGACGCCGATATGGGGGTGTGCACCGAGACTTCGCGGATCAGCCTGGCGCATTCCTCGGTGCAGCTCTTCGTGCAACGTTGCCTGATGAACCTGGAGGATACCGGCGATATCAACGCCGTGAGCCCGCATCAGATCGACGCGGATCAATGGGACAAATGGCGCCGCCACTATCGATTCTGGCAAGCCAATTATGAAGTGCTGCTGATGCCCGAGCACTGGATGGAGCAGGGGCTGCGCGATGACAAGACGCCGTTTTTTGTCGCGCTGGAGGGCGACCTGACGCAGCAGGAGGTGACCGCCGAGAACGTCGAGACGGCCTATCTGAACTACCTGGAGAAACTCGAGCAGGTGGCGCGCCTGGAGATCATCGGCACCTTCTGGCAGGACCGGGATCCGGATTCGGGCGAAGAGATCAACACCCTGCACATCTTCGGCCGCACGTTTCACGCGCCGCACACCTACTTTTATCGGCAGTTCGTCAATTTCGCCACCTGGACCCCCTGGGAGGAAATGCAGGTCACGATCGAAGGCGATCACCTCATGCCGCTGATCTGGAACCGCCGGCTGTATGTCTTCTGGCCGGTGTTTTCCAAGAAGTCGACGCCCCCGGACACCCGCAGTATCGACACCGGCTCGAAGAGCATTCCGCTGAAAACAGCCACGCCGTTCTGGCAGGTGAGCCTGGCCTGGACCGAGCTGCGACACAACAAGTGGTCGCCCAAACAGGTTTCCAAGAAGGCATTCGACATGGGCGCGGCGTACTTCGTCGAAGACGATCCGGCGCGCTACGCGAAGTACGCCTACAGCTTCAAGACGTCGATGGTCGGACAACCCGATGGAGGGCCCCCCTCACTGCTGATCCGTTGCGTGTTTCACGGACCCACCGTGTCGATCCGGCCCTGGGGATGGTTCTTTTTCATCGAGATCAAGGAAACGACCGAAGTCGTCGGTGCCTTCGAAATGGGCGGCTGTACCGGCGAATCGGTGGAGCCGGTATTCGGCACCATGCCCTGGCCCAATCCGATTGCGCCGCCCGAGGCGGACGTCGAGGCACTCACCTTCGTGCTCGATCCCAGGAAGCACGGCCTCACGCTCACCAGCGCTGCCAATCACCAGACCAGTCAATTTCTGAGTGCGAGCCCCACGCCGTACCGGCTGCTGTACCCGCACCAGTTCGCCGACTATCTGTTGCAGGCCCCCCTCTTCTATCAGGACAAACACAGCACTTTCCTGGCATCGCCCTTGGAGGAGCACGGCGCGTTTCATCAGGTGGCAACACCCGCGCATGCTGCCTTTCAGCGCGGTAGCAACGTAGCGGCGTCGAGGGCACAGACGGCTGCAAGTCATGGCACCCATGCAGCCACAGCGGGCCACGCGGCCACCGCTAGTCATGCTCACTCGCAGACCGGCACAGCCCGTCAGCCGAGACACACGGCCCCGAACGATGTCTCGAACGCCCTCGTCCAGATGGAAAATACTCTGATGGACATCGGCGAGCGGTATGCAAAGCACGCCGGTGCTCGCGGCTCCGCGTGGGGCACGCACGCGGTGTCACACAACACTCACGCTCCCGGCGCGACGAAACTGCGGTTCGAGACATTTTACCATCCGTTCGTCTGCGACTTCATGAAGTCGATTACGCGACTGGGAGTGCCCGGACTGTTGACCGAGGACAATCAGCGTCGCAAGGCGCATGACCCGGATTTCTTCCTGCATCGATACAAACCGACCGGTCACGTCACCCACCCGCTGCCGACGGAAATCGTCGATTTCGACCACGGGCCGTATGCGATGTACAACCAGGAGTTGTTTTTTCATATTCCGGACCTGATCCATGAGCGCCTGTTCCAGAACAGACGCTATGACGAAGCCATCCGCTGGCTGAAGTTCATCTTCGACCCCACCGATGACAGCCACGGCGAAGCGGCTCCGCAACGTTACTGGAAGTACCTGCCCTTCAAGACCTCGGCGCGCGAAAACGTTCAGCAACTGCTCTCCGTGATGGAATCGGGGGATCCGCAGCACTCGCAGTTGATTGCGGACTGGGCGAAAAATCCGTTCCGACCCTACGCCGTGGCTCGCCATCGCATGGAGGCCTACAAGAAGAACATCTTTATCAAGTACGTGCGCACGCTCATCCAGCACGGCGATGCGTTGTTTCTCAGTGATTCGAAGGAGGCCATCAACGAGGCGCACCAGCTCTACACCATGGCCAAGCACATGCTGGGGCCCAAGCCCGAGGCCATTGCGCCGCAGACCAAACCCACGGCGCAGTGCTACGCGAGCCTGCGCGGCAAGCTCGATATCTTTTCCGCGGGACTGGCGCAGCTGGAAAACGAATACCCCTTCAGCGGCAAGGTCACCGCACATCCCAAAGCCGACGGCGGCGGCATGCAGAATCTCGGCCGCACGCTCTATTTCTGCGCCCCGCCGAACACCAAGCTGTTGGAGTTGTGGCGCATCGTCGACGACCGGCTCTACAAGATCCGGCATTGCATGAATTTCCAGGGCGTCGTCCGGCAACTGTCTTTGTTTGACCCGCCGATCGACCCGGGTCAGCTGGTTCGAGCCGCCGCCGCCGGCCTCGACCTCGGCAGTGTCATGGCCGATACCCAGACGCCTCTACCGGCCTACCGATTCACCTACATGCTGCAAAAAGCACGGGAGATGTGCAACGAGTGCCGCACCTTCGGCAACGCCCTGTTGTCAGCACTGGAGAAGAACGACGGCGAAACCCTGGCGGTGATGCGAGCGACGCATGAGGTCGGAATTCTGGACCTCATGCACCGGGTCAAGATCCGGCAGCTGGATGAAGCCAATGCTCAGGTTGACTCCCTCAGCTCCTCACGTAATACGGCGCTGCAGCGTTACGGTTACTACCAGACCCTGATGGGCGTGTCCGGTGGAGGGGTCCCCGCCATCGGCGAGACTATTCCCATGGTGCCCGTGCCTTCGCAGCCAGGCACCGACGTGTTTGGGATACAGCTCATCCCGGAAGAAGGAATCGAACTTGCGCTAACCACCGGCGCGAGCATCCTGCAGGCATCCGCAGCCGCGGTACAGACGCTTTCAGCGGTGCTCCACGTAGTTCCACAGATGGGCGCACACGTACAGCCTATGGGCCCTGGGGCATCCGTCACCGAGGGTGGCACGCAGCTCGGCGGTGCCGGTGACTCCGCGGCGTCCACGCTGCGCATCGTGGGAGACATCGTCGCCATCGCCGGAACGCTATCCGGCAAGATGGGTTCGTATTTCCGGCGTCAGGCGGATTGGACTTTGCAGAATAATCTGGCCGCCTGCGAGATCATGCAGATCGACAAGCAGATCGCGGCGGCCAACATCCGCGCCGCAATCGCCCAACACGAGTTGGATTCCCAAGAGCGGCAGATGCGCAACGCGGGGGTTATTCTCGACTTCATGACCCAGCAGAAGTTCACCAACCAGGACCTTTACGGCTGGATGGTGTCGGACACGTCCGCAAGCTACTTCACCTGCTACCAGATGGCCATTTCGATGGCGAAGAAGGCGGAGCGTGCGTTCCGTTTTGAGCGCGGGCTGACGGACTCCAACTTCATTCAGTTCGGATATTGGGACAGCCTGCGCAAGGGTCTGCTCGCCGCCGAGCGGCTGCACCTGGCACTTCTGCAGCTCGACGCCGCCTATACGGATCAGAATACCCGCGAGGACGAGATCTCCCGCGACGTTTCCATCGTTATGAACGCGCCCCTCGCGCTCATTTCGCTGAAGGAGACGGGCCGCTGCGAGATCGACATACCGGAGTCTTTTTTCGATGCCGACAACCACGGCCACTTCAGGCGCCGCATCAAGCACCTCTCACTGACGATTCCCTGCGTCGTAGGCCCCTATACGAGTCTTAATTGCAGGCTCACCTTACTGACCAATAAGACGCGCATCAGCAACGATCCCGGCGACACCTACGCTGAGGACATCGAGAACGGCGATGAGCGCTTCGTCAATAACTTTGCCGCGGTACAGTCGATAGCCACCAGCCACGGCCTGAACGACAGCGGCATGTTCGAAGTCAATTTCCGGGACGAGCGCTACCTGCCCTTCGAGGGCGCCGGGGTGATTTCCCGCTGGCGGATCGAGTTGCCCAAGGAGAACAACGCCTTCGACTTCGAAACGCTGTCGGATGTCGTGCTGCATTTCAAATACACCGCCCGGGACGGCGGCGAGCCGTTGCGACAAGCTTCCCGTCAGGCACTGGCCTCTGCGGATTCGCCACCGGATGTGCTGCGCTTATTCAGCGTGCGCCACGAGTTTCGCAACGCCTGGCACCGATTCCTCAATCCCAATCCGACCACGGCGGCGGCGAGCCCGCTTGCGCCGGCGACGGCGACCTCGGCCA
>FTJL01000168.1_pt9 | contig 22100 bp, 21 predicted proteins | sample 1658551 | NCBI WGS metagenome assembly FTJL01 (sample SAMEA3914835, study PRJEB12502) | metagenome | biome: forest; material: soil | place: Canada | collected 2011-07-03 | depth 0.3 m
GATGGCGACACGATTCTGTCGGCTTTCGGCCGCAGTACCTATAACCAGGCGAATGTGATGCTGCAGTCGCCCGCGGCGTTTGCGGACTTGAGGAACGCGCTCAAGGCAAACCCGTCACTGCACCTGAAAGTCCAGCATGAAGCGGAAATCTTTGAGCAGAACATGCAGCAGGTCAACGGCATCCTGAACTTCATCAGCTATTTCGTGGGTACGATCATGGCCCTGGCCGCAACCATAGGTGTGGCCAACTCACTGTACGCCATCGTCGACGGCCGCCGTCGCGAGTTGGCCACCTTGCGGGCCGTCGGATTCAACAGCGCGCCGATCATCGCCTCGGTTGTGTCGGAATCCATTCTTCTGGCACTGCCCGGCGCTTTGCTCGGCGCGTTGGTGGCGTGGCTGCTCTTCAACGGGCTGCTGGCGAGCCCCCTTGGAGCGAGCTTTCACATGGCGGTGACGCCCTCGCTGGCTTTGTTGGGTCTCGGCTGGGCGCTTGGCATAGGCGTCATCGGCGGGCTGCTGCCGGCGCTGAGAGCTGCGCGTGTGCCCGTGACGGTTGCGCTGCGCGCAACCTGATCACCCGATGTCGCCGCTAGGGAAGGGGACTCTACGAACAGGTCCTCCAGGCTCAGGTGTTCGCCCGCGCCGCGTCAACCGGCAGGTGATTCGGTCGGCCGGCAGGAGCTACACTGTCCCTAAGGGCTCATTGAAGGAGAGATTTCGATGTCGAAGGCATATTGGATTTCCTTTTATCGCGAGGTGAAGGATCCGCAGAAACTGGCGGCTTACGCCAAGCTCGCACTGCCGGCGATTGAAGGCGGCGGCGGGCGGTTTTTGGCGCGCGGCGTTCCCGCGTGGGCTTTTGAAGCCGGCCAGCTCGAGCGGACCGTGTTGATCGAGTTCGATTCGCTCGAGGCGGCGCACGCGACACACGAGAGTGCGGCCTACCAAGCCGCGCTCGTGGCCTTGGACAATGGAGTTGTGCGCGACTTGCGGATCGTAGCCGGCGTCTGATCCCGCCCGCCTTGCGCCGCAGTTCATAACGGATTTTGCCCTGCCGTTCGTCTGATAATGGGTTCGGCATTCGGCAAACGGATGTTTTCGAGGAACGCGGAGCTACTACGAAAAGCAAGGGGAAACCGGACGCCACCTGCGAGGAGGTGCCCTCGCAAGGTCTATACCGTACGACCATCGCTGGCCCGGGTCGCTCGCTGGCGGACGCATTCGCGAACCTGGAGAAATCGCCGCAGGTGGCGCGGATGCTGCGGCACCCGAATCGCGACGTACTCAGCGCGCGGGTGACCTTGAGCCCCGAAGAGGGGCAGGGCTATTGGGAGCTGACGCGGATCCGGGACGATCTGTTCATTATTCTCGGCAATTTCACCTACAAGAATCCCCGCTACGAGTTCGTACCCGGTGACGGCCTGGTGCAGTTCAATTTCAGGATTTCCGGCGACATGACCTACGCCATCAGCCGGCCGGGGCCGCTGCGATTCAATAGGCCGGCACTGCATGTCTGGCGACAACCGCAGGGCGTCGATATGCGGGAGTGGACCGCGCCCAGCGCTCACGAGCGAACGGTGACGATTGTCGTCCGGCCCGGATTCCTGAGCGGGCATTGCCTGACTTCGAGTGTGGAGGTCCCGCTGCGACTGCGGGCCTTTGTTTCGGAGCCCCGCAGCAAAGTCGATTTCTGCCAGGTTCCCTTGACGTCACAAATGCTGGACGTCGCGACCCGACTGCTGGACAACCCGTACAGTGGAACCCTCTACCTGATGTACCAGGAGGCACTGACTCTGGAGCTCCTGTGCATAGCGATCGGCAACTTCGCCTCCTTGCCCGAGCAACCCGCGGAGGAGTATTCGGAGCGCGAACTGCGTTGCCTGAGCGCGGCTCGCAAGCTGCTTATGGAAAGATCGGCTCCGCCACCGACGCTGCGGCTCATTGCACGCTCGGTCGGCATGGCGCAGAAGGCGCTGACGCGCGGATTCAAAGCGATTTACGGGGAGACGCTGTTCGACTTCAGTCTGCGCTGTCGAATGCAGTATGCGATGACCTTGTTGCGCGATCGGAACTGGTCGGTGGATCGGGTCAGCGAGGCGGCGGGCTACTCGCATCCCACTTCGTTCGCGACGGCCTTTCGCCGCCATTTCGGCATGCGGCCGATCGACATGAGGCCGCGCAAATCCCGCGCCCGGTCCGACGGTCTCGCGGTGCCGGCAAGCCGGAACTCCTAGCAAGTTCGCCTGCCGAACCTAGGCAATTGCGCCAGTCAGCGTCTATCGTTCAGCGCAGCATGCAGCGCTATTCATTCTTCAATCTCGCTCGCCACGCAATTTCGGGCCATCGCGGTTGGCAGCCGGCGTGGCGGGATGCTCCTCTGCAACCGAGCTACGACGTCGTGGTCATTGGAGGAGGCGGCCACGGCCTGGCGACAGCCTACTTCCTGGCGAAGAAGCACGGCGTGCGCCGCGTAGCTGTGCTGGAGCGGGGTTGGATCGGCGGCGGCAACTCCGGGCGCAATACCCAGGTCACCCGCTCCAATTATTTTTATCCGGTCAGCTCGAGCTTTTTCGACCATTCGCTCAAGCTGTATGAAGGGCTGGGACGGGAGCTGAATTTCAACGTCATGCTGCGGCAGCATGGCCAGATCAACCTGGCGCATTCCCCTCACGAGCTGGAACTGCTGCGCCGCTGGGCGAACGCGATCCGCATGAATGCCGTGGACGCGGAAGTCCTGAGCGAAGCGGCGGTTCGCGAACTCGTCCCGCTGTTGAACAAGAATTCCCGCTACCCGATTGTCGGGGCGCTGATCCAGCGGCGCGCAGGTATTTCCCGCCATGACGCCGTCGTGTGGGGTTTTGCGCGCGGCGCGAGCGCCCATGGCGTAGATATCGTCCAGGGGTGTGAGGTGACGGGCTTTCAGAAGTCCGGCGATCGCGTGACTGCAGTAGTGACTTCCCGGGGAGTCGTCAGCTGCGATCGCGTCGTGATGTCCGTGTCCAACCAGTGTTCCGTCATGGCCGCACTGGCAGGATTTTCATTGCCCATCACCACCACGACGCTGCAGGCGATGGTCACTGAGCCCATCAAGCCGGTGCTGGACCCTTGCGTGATCTCCGGGTCTATCCACGCCTACGTCAGCCAGAGCGATCGTGGGGAGATCGTTATCGGGGGCAGCGCAGACATCTACAACTCCTACCGCCAGCGCGGCAGTCTGGCGATCACTCGCAACGTACTCGCGGCCGTTCTTGAGTTGTTCCCGTCGTTCAGCCGGTTGAAATTGATGCGCCAATGGGCCGGAGCGGTGGACATCACACCCGATACCAGTCCCATCATGGGTCTCACCCCGGTGCGGGATCTGTATATCAATTGCGGTTGGGGGACCGGCGGCTACAAGGCGATCCCCGCGGGGGGCGACACGATGGCGCAGACGGTCGTGCAGGGCAAGCCGCATCCGCTTATTCAAAAGTACGATCTCGGACGGTTCGAGCGCGGTGAGCTGATTGATGAAGGCGCCGCCTCCGGCGTCGCCCACTAAAGAGCAGGCGAACCATGCTGCGAATACCGTGCCCCTACTGCGGTCAACGCGACGAAGTGGAGTTCACCTACGGCGGTCCCTCGCATGTAGCCCGGCCGGAACTGTCGGCGACAGATCGTGAATGGGCCCACTACCTGTATTTTCGCGAAAATCCAAAGGGGCCGTACCGCGAGCGCTGGTTGCATGCCTATGGGTGCGGTCGCTGGTTCAACATCATGCGAGACACCACCACCCATGATGTGCTTCGCGTGTATGCGATGGGTGAGTCAGGCCGATGAGCCGGCGCGGCCCCTATAGACTGCAGCAGGCGCGGGACGCCTCACCGATCGGATTCCGGTTTGACGGACGAACGCTGGAGGGTATCCAGGGCGACACGATCGCCTCCGCGCTTCTTGCAAACGGCGTCAGAGTCGTATCACGCAGTTTCAAGTTCCATCGGCCACGCGGCATCTTCAGTGCCGGATGCGAAGAGCCCAATGCGCTGGTTCAGCTGCATTCGGGCGTGCACGCCATTGCATCGGCCCGGGCAACGGTCATCCCGTTGCGCCGCAATCTTGAGGTCTTTTCGCAATCCGGATGGCCGAGCGTTTCCCGGGATGCCTTGCGCGCCATCGACTGGGTGCATCCGCTCTTTGCGGCAGGGTTCTACAACAAGACATTCATGTGGCCCGGCTGGCGCTACTACGAACCAGTCATCCGCAAGCTGGCAGGTCTCGGACGCGCACCCAGCGGACCCGATCCCGATCGTTACGATACGCGTCACGCGTTCTGCGACGTACTGGTTGTTGGGGGAGGTGCGGCAGGCATTGAGGCCGCGGTTGGTGCAGTGGAGAGTGGCAATCGCGTAATTCTGGTCGAGCAGGAAACCGCGTTCGGCGCGGACGTCTCGCGGTTGAATGGGCTGCCGAGCGTGCAGATGTTGCTTCGCACGACGGCGGTTGCCTACTACGATCACGAACTCGTCGCTCTGGTTGAATCCGTCGAGGGCGGCGGCGGAAAGAAGCTTCCACGCGAGCGTTTGTGGTTGGTGCGTGCCGGCAGCGTCGTGCTGGCGACGGGCGCGATCGAACAGTCGATGGTCTTCTCGAACAATGACCGACCTGGCGTGATGCTCGCGGGCGCGGCTCTGAAGTACTTGAAGCGACATGCCGTGTCCCCGGGTCGCGAAGTAGTCATCGCGACAAACAATGACACGGCATACCCGGTAGCACGTGAGCTCCGCCAAGCGGGCGTGAACGTCACAGCGTTGACGGACTCGCGAGCCTCACCGCCGAATGGCCTTGTGGATGAGATGCAACGCCTGGGGGTGCCCGTCCGCGTGCATTCGATGCCGATCGATACGGCTGGATTTTCCGCAGTAAAGCGAGTGTCGATCGGCAGGCTGGGTCCCGGGACCGCGGTCGCAGATGTCGCCAGCCTCCCGTGCGATGCACTGCTTGTGTCCGGGGGATGGAGTCCGGCCTTGCACCTTTTTGCGCAGGCGGGCGGAAAGCTCGTTTACTCCGAGGCATCCCAGGCTTTTCAGCCTGTGGCCGCTCATCCCAGAATCACCCTGGTCGGCGCTGCAGCGGACCAGGCTCCTGCAGACCAGGGTGTGCGCCTGAGTCCAGTGGGGAATCCGGCGCGCCAGTGGATAGATTTACGGCATGACGTGACGGTGTCCGACGTGTCGTTGGCAGTGCGGGAAAATTTCACCGCCGTGGAGCACATCAAGCGCTACACGACGCTGGGAATGTCCGTCGATCAGGGCAAGATAGGGCAGGGGCCCGCGACGGAAGTCATCGCGAAGGCCCGAGGCATGCGAGCTACGGACCTGGGGCACACCACGTTCCGTCCACCATTCGTGCCCGTGACGCTGGGCGCGATGGTTGGTCGAAACATCGGCGAGTTCTTCGCGCCCCGGCGCCGCACGCCGTTGCACTCACTTCAGCAGCGTGCCGGTGCGTTATTCGACGATTTTGGAGAATGGAGCCGCGCGGCAGCATTCCCGCAAAAAGGGGAGTCGCGCGAGCAGGCGATGCTCCGAGAGGTCAAGATCGTGCGCGAACGCGTCGGGCTGTATGACTCTTCGTCGCTTGGAAAGATCGAGCTGATCGGACCGGATGCTCTGGATTTCGCCGATCGGTTCTACATCAACAACCTCGCGACCCTTAGACCGGAGCGTGCTCGCTACGGGATCATGCTGCGTGAGACAGGTGTAATGTTCGATGACGGCACCGTAGTGGTGCTCGACGACGATCGCATACTCCTTACGACCACCAGCAGCGGCGCCGGCCGGGTCGCGACTTGGCTCGAGGAGTGGCGCCAGTGCGAATGGCCTGCCCTGCGCGTGGTGATTGCACCGGTGACGGATCAGTGGGCCACCGTATCTATTACTGGACAAAAAGCGCGAGCGGTGCTCGAGCGTTTGGGACCCGGCTGTGACCTGTCGAACGAGAGTTTTCCGCACCTGGGGGTGCGTGAGACCCAGCTCCTGGGAAGTGAGGCCCGCATCTATCGAGTCAGCTTCAGCGGTGAGCTGACGTACGAAATCAACGTGCCCGCACCTAAGGGCGGCCAATTGTGGTCGGCATTGCTGGAGGAGGGTCGGTCCTTCGGCATCGAGCCTTACGGAGTCGATGCGCTGTTGCACCTTCGAATGGAAAAAGGATTCATTCATATCGGTGCCGATACGGACGGCACCACGGTGCCCGACGATGTCGGCTGGGGAAAGCCTGCTGCATCGAAGGCAAGACACTACGTCGGCAAGCGCTCGCTGACGTTGCCGGAGCATATCCGGCCCGATCGTCTGCAACTTATCGGGCTGGCAGGCGAAGAAACCATCGCACTGCCAGTGGGAAGTCATCTGCGCGCGGCCGGTAGCCAAGAAGTGACTGACGGCTGGATTACCTCCGCCGGCCTACTCAGCACCAACGGGCAACCCGTGGCCATGGCGATGCTGCGGGCCGGCCGCGCACAGATGGGCAAGACGGTCACAGTCCACAACGATGGACGAATAGTGAGCACGGCGCGTGTCGTGAGCACCGCTTTCTACGATCCTGCGGGAGGGCGGATGAATGGCTAGTCACGTGCTGGGCCCGAGCACCATCCTTCGCGTGCAAAGCTGGAACGCGCTGGAGCAGGTGCCGCTGCAGCTCGAGCAAACCCTCGGCGTGCGATGGCCGTCGACGACGGGAAGCGTTGCCAGGGGTCATGCGGAGATCGTTTGCGTCGGTCCCGCCGACTGCCTGGTCATCGCGTCCCATCCGGATCCCCGTGCACTGCTGCAGCCCCTCGCGGCCGCTTTTCAGGGAAGCGCTTTTCGCTTAACGAACGTGTCTTGCGCCCTGGCGCGGATTCGGATCGAGGGCTCCAGTGTGCGCGATCTGCTCTCGAAGGCCTGCGCTTTGGACTTCGACCCTCAGGCGTTCCCGCTGGATCGTTCGGCCCGCAGCCGATTTGCGGGCATGCCGGTGGTCGTTCGCTGCGTCAAGCCCAATTGCTTTGAGTGCATAGTCTCTTTGAGCTACGCCGACCACCTGAATTCGTGGCTTGCGGATGCCGCGCTGGAATTCGCGTAAGGCGCAAACGCGAGGCGTTTTCAAGCCCGCTGACCCAATCTGGTGCTGACCGCCGCAGGCGTGAACGAGCGAAGTATACTTTGCGTCGACGCCCCCTTTACGAGCGGATTGAGATCAGCAATGACGCCCCCCCGTGACGCTTCCCCGAACGCCGACCCGCGCCTTTCGCAATTGGAGGCGCTGAAGCTGCAGCGCGAGCAGTCTCTTGCCCGGACCGCCATGGGGCCGCCCGAGCGGATCGCCAATCAGTTCTTCGGTGTGGGCCCGATCACCAACATGACGGCAGACGAGGTGGCACGGCGCCAATTGCGCTTTGAGTTCGAAGCGTGGCTGGAGGCGACCTATCGCAAATTGGACGACAAGGGAGGTGAGCTGGGTCCGTTCACCGTGGGTGAGATCGAGCGAAGCATGCATCGTGGGTATCCCGCCGACAAAATCGTGCTGGACATGATGCGTGAGATTCATAGCTATTTCGGTTTCCCGGTGAAGAACCGGATGGCCGTGGGGCTCGGCGGCGGCCACAACGGCTTTACCGTCGCGCTGCTGCACCTGATGAATCCCAACGACGGCACTCAACATGTGTTCGTCGATACCCCGCAACCGGAATCCTCCACAGCCTCCGAGGGTGGTTTTTTTCGTCAATCCTGGGGCGCCCAGGTACTCGAGATTCAGCACTTTGCGCAGGCACGAGCCACTGGCCTGGTGCATTTTGCAGGCAAAGAAGGCCATATTCCCTCGACCGGGGAATTGCAGCGACTGGGCATCAAGTTGTTTGTCGGCGTGGGTCATGAAACCACCGGTGCGACGGCCTACAACGAACAGGACGTGCGCAATCTGCTGGCGTGGCTCGACCTGGATCCGACATCGCATCACGCGTTGATCGACGGCACTTCACTCCTGGGGTCCATGTCCTGGTCCGACGGGCTGGTGCAACAGATGCTGGACAAGGCGTGTTTCTTCATGCCGTTCCAGAAGGCAGTCGGTGGGGTGGCCGGCTACTTTGCGGCCACCTTTACGCCCGAAGCGATCGCCTTGATCGAGGAGAATATCCGCAACCCCGCCTGGGCCATTCCCCGCCACTTGAAACTGGCCGTGCCCAGGGATGCCAAGCGTCCGCTCACCGGCGAGAAGACCACAGCGGTGGGCCCGTTCTACGATCCCGCGACCGACAAGATGCTCGGCGGCATCATCAATACCTTCAGCAATACCTCTTTTGCCGAGACGACTTTCGGAGTCGTCTCCATGCGCAAACGTGTGGGCAGCGTGCAGGAGCTGAATCGTCGCTCGATCATCAACCGCGACGCCGTGCAGGACTGGGTGAAACGGCATCCACTGTTCGAACTTGGTGTTGCAGATGAAACGCGACGCGGCGCGGCGGTCACCTTGCTGAAGGTCAGCGACCCGGGAATCTCAGATCCGGCACTGCACGCGACGGTGATCACGAAGACGAAGCAACTATTGAGCTACGAGGGATTGACGCACCCAAACGGCGAACATGAGGCCGGTCTGGATGTTGCACGTTATGTCAGCGCCTTCCCCGGTACGCCTGGCGACTTTCGTGCCTGGATCGGTGGCGTCCGGCCGCGCGAAGATGTCGTGCGCCTTTTGGACAACATTGAGTACTGCTACCACCGTGCGAAAATTGTAGCGCTCGAGGAGCGGCTCGCGTCCGAGGGCGTGCTATTCGAAGCTCCCTCTCGCGGTAGCGCGAGAGTGCGTCGGGATGACCGGCAACGAGCCTATAAGGTTTTGATTGCCGATGCAGTCGGACTGAAGCGCGGCGCAGATGGGGAAGCGGACATTACTCAAGTCCGTGAGCACATCGAGGCCCTGGGTGGAGTCTGGCACCACGGCGCAGTGGCGGCGGCGACCGGGCTGGCGCCGGGCTTGATTCACTTTTTTTACCAGCCGGATTTGAGTCGCGAGGAGGACATCGCGAGCCAGACTGCGGCGGGTCAGTACGACGCGTTGATTGCCGCGGCGACGTTGATTCCCAAGGCTTCAGTCTTCAAGGAGGGCGGAGTGCGTATCGGCTCGGGTACCGGCAACATGGGAAGCCAATCCTGGGGAGGCGGCAGCGGCCGTAACGGCAGTGCGCCATTGATGAACACGCCCGGTTTCAACGCCCGCGTGACCGCGCACATGGTGTTCAAAGCCTTGCTCAGGGCGGCTCCGGATTTACCCGTGAGGCAATTGCATGACCGCGTCGTGGCGGGGACCTTCGACACCGGCCTGCACCTGAAAGACTATCCGACGGAAAAAATCGAAGGCAAACGCCTCGCCGTGCTCGGATTTGGCAACATCGGGCGCGAGGTGGCCAAGCTAGGCAAGGCCTTTGGCCTGAAGGTTGTGGTGCATGCGCGACCCGCCCACCGCCTGTGGTGCGAATCGGAAGGATATGAGTATGCAGCGACGGCCGAGGATGCGGCCCGTGGCGCCGATTTTGTCAGCCTGCACGTTGGCCTGGGACTGCTGGATCAAGGCCGCTATGCCAATCAGGGCTTCCTCAACCAGGCGATTTTCGACGAGTTGCACGCCGGCGCGGTCATCTTGAACTACGACCGTGGCGAGTTGATCGACGCGGCCGCTCTGGGCGCTGCGCTCGCGAGCGGTAAAGTGCGGTACGTATGCGTGGACGCCGATATCTTCGTCGATGGGAAGGGACGAGCCAGCGGGCCCATGACGCCTTATCTGGAGCTGCAAAAGCGATTTCCCGATCACTTTGAATTGCTGCCGCATGCGGCCGCGGACACCGATCACCTCTCGCGGGTCGAGGGTGCGAAGCAGGCAGTGGATCAGATAGTCAACGCTATCCGGTACAAAGAGGTCGTCAACCTGAAAGGTGACCTGCCGCCGGGCTACCGCAGCGCCGGGTCGACCACAGTGGCGGGTGTAGGAAAGGTTACTTCGGATCGCCTGCGCGAGGTGGCGTCAGATCCGGCCAATGTAGCCACGCTTCGCGCCCTGAGCGAACAGTTGACTGCTTTCTGGGGCGCGATGGGGGCAACCGAAGATCCCGTCCGGCGCGCCGAGCTCATCGAGAAATACGGTTCGCGCTCGGTTCTGGATTCGAACCGCTACGCGACGTTGATGACAGAGCTGGGACTGGTGGGGCCTTACGACTGACGCGGTTCCGGCAGCGGCCGGCCCGCATCCTCGTCGGATGGATGGGGGTCGTCGACGGGCTCCGGGACCTCGGGGGGTGGGTCATCGATCGCGTCCGGCGGTAGCGGCTTGGGGTGGTGAGCATTCATGGCTTGCTTAAGCAGGCCGCGTGCCTGAGCCGGGCGGCCCGCGGCCCGGCGCGGGTTTAGTAGCGCCGGACCGGGTAAGGGTCTAGTTGGCGACGCCAGGCTTACCCGGGTCTACTGAGAGCGGCTGCGCGCCGTCATTCATAAGCTCATTCAGCAGGTCCGGGCTGTGCGCCTTGACCAGTTTCAAAAAAGCCAGAGTGGCCTGTGCGGGTCCGCCGATGGCGAAGCGGACGCGTTCAAATCGAGTCCGCACCAGGGAGAAGGGGCCGCCGTTGCAGGTCACGATGCAATCCTTGATGACGCAGTCTTCGAATTCATTGAAGTCGAGATTGACGTCGATGCCGGTGATGGCCTGCTTGATATAGCGCATTCAGTCATGTCCTCGTGTCGGGCGCGGGACACGATTGTAAGCGACGGCAATCCAAAAGAAAGTGGCGGGCGCGGCAGACGCAAAGCATGCTTTCATTATGGAGCCAAGCGGATTAGGGTTGCAAACCGCACGAGGCGAACGACGGGAAGCTTGCATGGATCAGGGCAACAAAAACCACGCGACAGTGGCCAACCGCGCTCGCCGCAAGAGCGCCGCAGCCAAGCCGGACACGGTTCGCTGGATGCCGGATGTCTCGCCCAGCGGCGAACTGTTTCTGCGCCGCACGCAGCGGCCCGGACACGGTGCCGCCGAAGATATGAATTACCCGTTCTCGCAGGGGTTGACCTTCGTGGCCCGGCGCTGGCGCAACCTGATGAACGAGGAGTTGCGGGCCTTGGGTCAAAGTCAGGCGCGCTATGGGACCCTGTTCTGGATTTCGGTGTTCGGTGCTACGGTCAATCAGACCGAGTTGGCCGACCGGATAGGCGTCGAACAGCAGACGCTGGGACGAGTGCTGCGCGACCTGGAGGCGGACGGACTCATTACGCGCGGCGGCTGCGACGCGGATCGCCGGGCGAAGTCGATCCGGTTTACCGCTGCCGCCACGCCCCTGATGCAAAAGATCGACGGCATCCAGGATCGGGTGCGGGCGCGTCTTCTGGCGGGCATTCCCCCCAAGGACCTGGCCGTGTGCATGGCCGTGTTTGCCCGGATTCTCTCCAACATGGACGGGCCGTGAAGTGCGACGACGAACTCTCTAAGGCTCGCTGGGACCTGCGCGACGTTCAATCAACCCTATCGTCAGCATGCAGACGAAAAAAATGGCCGGCGCGACGGCCAACACCGCGAAAGTGCGCTGCGCGGGCAGGCTGGAGGCCATCAGCCAGCCGCCCACCCAGGGGCCGGCAATGGACCCCAGCTTGCCGACGCCACCTGCCCAGCCCGTTCCCAGGCTGCGATGCAAGGTCGGGTAGAAGATGCCGGCGACGCTGATCACTCCATAGTGACTGCCTCCCAGGAACAGGTAGAGCGTGCACATCATGGCCAGGAAGGCTGTGTGGCTTACGGGCGTAAAGCCGAGAACGAGTAGGAAGGGCACTGCGATGGCCGGCAGGAAGGCCACGCTGATTGCACCGATCCGGTCGGTAAATCGCATCAGCAGCAGGGCACCGACTGCCCCGGCCACGGAATTCGCAAACGAGCACCACGCGGCGTCGGCGTGACTGAGACCCATCCGCTCAAACAGCGACGGCCCCCAGGTCGAAAAGAAAAAAGTATTCAGCGAACTGGCCGCATAGGCGAGCCACAGCAGCGGTGTGATCCAGCGCAGTTCCCCCTGGAATAGCGGGGCGAGGCCCGTTTGAACGGCGCCGGCGGCCCGCTTGGCGGCCCGCTTGGCGGCCAGGAAACGCGGCGATTCGGGTAGGGCCTTGTACAGCATTGCCGCGGTCAGCAGCGCTGCCGCACCCCCCACGACAAAGACTGACTGCCAACCGAAGCGGGGGATCAGGATGAGCGAGATCGGTCCTGCGACAGCGATGCCTATCCCGTAGCCCAACATGATGAGCGTGACGAGGGTGGCCCGGTAATTCGGCGGAGCGGATTCGACGCTCGATGCCCAGATCAGCGGAATGGCGCCGCCCAGCGCCAGCCCGCCCAGAAAACGCAACGCCAGCAGTTGCCAATAGTTATCGGCCAGCGCGAGTGCCAGTGTCAGGCTGCCGAAGCTCACCGTCGCCAGCAGGATTGCGCGCCGCCGCCCGATTCGGTCCCCCAGAAAGCCGAACAGCAGGGCACCGATCAGCGTTCCGGCGATGCCGCTGGTGAACACGTTGCCCAGCATGTGCGTGTCGAGACTGAAGGATTTCACCAGGTCCCGCGCGGCGAACGCGATGACGTTCAGATCGAATCCGTCGAAGAACGTCACGAGCCAGGACACCAGCACCAGCCGGACGGTGAACCAGCCGATGATGTGCGCATCGGGGAGCCGCACAGCGAGGTCCGCTTGTTCGCCGATTGTGGCCGTGGCGCTCGGTCCCAGCGTCTCGCAGGTCAATGGCATGGGACTTGAGCTAGTGGTCCAGTTTCACGCGGATTCGGTCGGCAGCCCCCGGGGTCTTGAGCCAGAAGGACGTCAATGCGCCCTTGCTGATGGTGACGGGATCACCTGTTTTGATGGGAAAGTAGGGCACCGATTCCGTTTGCTCCCACACCTGGCCGTTGTCCAGATGCAGGATCAACTTGCCGTCCGGCTGATGTTGCAGGCTCGCCACCTGGGCCGTCATTTGCTTAGGCGCCGTCGCCGGCGCGGGTTTGGGCGAGCTGGTGCCGCTGGATGCAGGGCCGGCGGCGAGCGCACTCGTGGGAGCCGGCGCCGACGGCGCAGCAACCGGGGTGCCGCTGCTCACGGTGTGCGGGTCCGCCGTCAAGCGCGCCAGCTCGGTGTCAAAGCAGGCGAGCCTGCGTGCATCGACGAATTCATGGGCGCAAGCGCGCAGCGCCGCGGGGACTTCCTGTGCCATCGCAGGTGAGCCGCAGATTGTCAGAACCGCCAGCACACCCGAAAGTCGGGCGACTCGTCGAGTCATGGAAAGCCCCTTGGCAAAGATGCGATCGGCGCTAAGTTGCGGCGAACGCAGTTTAGCGCACGAAGGCATACAATATCATCGGAGGCCGCCGCTGCTTAAGGTCCGTGGCTCAGCGGGTTTGGGATCGGGCATAGAACACTCAAGAACGAACAAGAAGGAGTCTTCATGTTTTGTCCGAAATGCGGCACTGAGACCACGGAGCCCCAGCAGCGCTTCTGCAAGAACTGCGGCGCAACCGTAACTAATCTATACGCGGCCCCTTCGGCCGAAGTTGGCACGACCTACCGTGTGGCCGCTGCGGATCTGCCCTACGCGGGCTTCTGGCGGCGCGTCGGTGGATATCTGATCGACTACCTGTTGCAGAGCATGGTCTACGGTTTGGTCGTGGCCGGCGCCATAAGCACGAATCCGAGGGGTGTGAATCCCAGCTTCTTCCTCCTCTATTTTGTCGCGGCCTGGTTGTATAGCGCCCTCATGGAGAGTTCGCCTCTTCAGGCCACCGTGGGCAAACTTGCAGTGGGCATCAAGGTCACCGATCTGGCCGGCGACCGCATCGGCTTCGGACAGGCCACGGGGCGTTTTTTCGCACACATCATCACCGGCTTTACGCTGGGGATAGGCTATTTGATGAACATCTTCACGGCGCGCCGCCAGACCCTGCACGACATGATCGCCGGCACGCTGGTCGTCAAAAAGGAGTTCTCGTCAGCGCAGATCGGTGCCGCGCCCGCGGCGACGCCTGTCTCCGGGTGGGTCACCGCGCTGGTCATCGTCGGCTTTGTCTTTTTCGGCTTGTTTGGCATTGGCATCCTGGCGGCCATTGCGATTCCGGCGTACCAGGACTACACCGTGCGCGCCCAGGTCACGGAGGGAATCATTGCCGCCGGCTCGTACAAGGCTGCGATCGCCGAGGCCGTGACTGAGGGTCACTCCTTTCGGGAGTTGACTACCGCCATGCTGCACCTGAACGCGGCGGGTTCGTGGCGCTACGTCGACACCGTCCAGGTCCAGTCGGGAGTGGTCGTCATCAAGTACGGACGGGCGGCAAATCAATTGATTGCGGGCCGGACACTGCTGGTGATTCCCGCCACCAACGAGCGCCAGGATATCGTTTGGGTCTGCGGACATCACGAGGCTCCGTTGCAATTCACGACGGTGTTGCCGGGGCTGGGCAAGTACACCACGGTCGCGGACAAGTACTTGCCGCTCTCGTGTCGGGTGGGCTCGTAAGGAGGTCACGGATTGCGCTTACGATGGCTCGTATGCGTTAACCTAAGGAGACATTGCGCATCAGGCGGCGGAAATAGCCCAACAGGGCCTGGGATTCGCGGTGTGAGAATCCCGTCAGCAGGAGTTTCTCGCGCGCGAACGAGCTCACGATCACTCTGTCGTGCAGGGCTTTTCCTGCCGGCGTAAGCCGCAGGAAGCTGCGCCGGTTGTCGGTGCGATCGTTGACCGCCTCCAGGTAGCGCCGCCTCTTCAGGGTGTTGATCGCGCGACTGACACTTCCCGCGGTAACGCCCGACAGCATCGTGATGTCCTTGGCGGTGATGCCCGGTTCCGCCGCCAGCAGAGCCATGACGCGCCATTCCATTATGCCGATGCGGTACTGACGCGTGTATGTCTGCGATGCACCGGCAACGATCTTGTTGCCGATCGCAATCATCATGAAGGTGACGCTGGCATTGCGATCCATGTGCAGCATGGCCGGGCGTTTCATGTCAGGGCCTGCGGCCGGTTGGACGTCTCGACACCGAGCAGGCTGTAGCTCAAGCCGACGATCAGGCAACATCCGGCGAGAAACAGGAAGGCCGGCTCGACTGCCTGCTGTGTGGCCCGGGGGGTCACCAGGTTGTGAGTGCCGGCGATGAGCCCTAATGCCAGTGGGCCCAGGATCTTGCCAATGCCCGCCGAGGCGGCGGAGACCCCCATCGCGAGCGCGCCGAGTCTTACGGGATACAGTTCCGCGGCATAGGTGTTGAGATTGGAATAGCCGCCGTCGTAAAAGAATTGTCCGCACAGCAGGCAGACGAAAAACAAGGAGGCCCCCGCGAAACTGCTCGAGTGCAGCAGGGCGGCGAGGAACAGGAAAACCGCGCCCCCGTAGCCTGCGAGCTGGCCGGAGGGTCGGCGCCCGATCCGGTGCGGCAACCACGTGAAGGCGGTTCGTCCTGCGATGGCGGAAAAGCTGACTGCCACGAAATAGCCTGCCGCGCGTTGCGGGGTGATGCGCAACAGCTGCGCCAGAATCGTCGGCCCCCAAAGCAGCACCCCCGCCAACGCCGTCCCGAGAAACAATTGGATCAGTACGATCAGCCAGAATCGGCGCGCGTCGGCGTAAATTTCCCGCAACGAAGCCGTTCGTCTCGTCGTGGGCAGCCGGTTGACGCCGACATCGTTGGGTATGACGAGCATGCAGGAAGCAGCCCGCTTCGCCTGCTCGCCGCGGCCGGCGGAAATGAGCCAGCGGGGCGACTCGGGAGCGACGAGCGCGATGGCGATTACGAGCAGGATGGGCAAAAAGGCGAGGGCCGCTGTCCCTCTCCAACCGAGCACGGGGAACAGACTGGTCACGACGAGTGAAGCCAGCAGCAAGCCGATGCCGGCCGGAATTCCCAGGCTGCTGGTGATCAAGGTGCGCCGTGCCAGCGGCGTATATTCCACCACGAGCGCGAACTGGCTCGCCCCGGCACCTCCATAGCCGAACCCGACCAGGAAGCGCAGTAAGGCGAAAAGAAGCCAGGCGCCGTCGGGAACGAGCGCGATCGAACCGGCGCACACGCAGCACAGCAGCGAACTGGCGACGACGACCCGTTTTCTCCCGAATCGATCTGCGATCCAACCGAAGGCCAGTGCGCCGACCATGGCACCCAGCCCCGCACTCAAGAGCATCACGGTGGTTTGGCCGAAGTTCAGACCCCACGACGGCGCAATGGCCGAGACGAGATACCCGACCACGAAAAAGTCGAAGAGCTCGCACACCAGCAGCAGCACGATCAAGCCGAAAGCCGCCCAGTAGCGGGGTCGCAGCGCCGCCTGGTCGATGCAGGCAAGCAGGTCTGGCGCGGCCGGCAGGTCCTGGGCCGCGCCCGGTCCGATGGCGCTTACGGCTGCCATTACACGGGCCGCGCCGTTTCCAAAACCACCATCCGGTGCATGACGCGGCGTTGTCCCTGGTAGTCGTTTAATGCTGTATGCAGCGAACAGCGATTGTCCCAAACGCCGAAGGTGTCCGCGCGCCAGCGGTAGCGGATCTGAAATTCCGGCTGCGCCATGAACTGGGTGAGATAGTCCAGGATGGGTTTGCTTTCCGCTTCGGTCATGTCGGCAAATTGCGGCACGAAGGAAGGATTGATGTACAGCACCGGGCGGCCGCTTTCCGGGTGCACCCGAATACACGGATGTATGAACTCCCCCTTGACCTGCTCACCCTTGCGGTTCGCCATCGTATCGACATCGGTCAGATAGCGCGGATGAACACGATGGACCGCGGACATTCCACCTAACATCCGCTTCAAGCCGTTCGAGAGAGCGTCGTACGCCATGCCCGTGTTGATGAACATCGTGTCGCCGCCGAAGTCCGGTACTTCGCGCGCATACAACGAATTGGCGCAGGAGGGTCGCTCCAGGAACGTGAAGTCGGCGTGCCAGCCGTTGCCGAAGTTGACGCTCTGGCTGGGCTCCTTGCGCAACTCGTGCACGTATTTCGAGCCCGGCACCGGATGCAGGTAAGGGTGTACCAGCGGTTCCCCGAGCCTGAGCATGAAGCGTTCGATATCCCCGGGCTGCAACTGCTGTTCGGGGAAGAACACGGCAATGTGCTGCAGCAGGGCCTCGTGGACCACGTGCCACTCATGGGGCTGCAGTTCCCGATTCAGATCCAGGCCGCGCACTTCCGCGCCACCTGCGCCCGAGAGCGGGCTTATCCTGATGGTGTCCATCGTCATCGCGGCTGCCCCCCAAGTTGAGAATCTGCGGCTTTACGGTGACCGGTTGCGCCGTGGATTGTGGGGCGAATTAGTTGCCAACGCAATTAGTTTGCAGGACCATATGGCCGCGGTTTCCGCGGCGGTCCTGGGGGTGAGTACCATGCCATTCGATCTGACCGACCAGGTTATTCTGGTCACCGGTGCCGGCCGTGGGCTCGGGCGCGCGGCGGCGGAGTTGTTGGCGCAATACGGGGCCATCGTGGGGATTGCAGACATTGATGCCGCTACACCGCATCAGGTTGCGGCGGGCATCGCGGAGCGGGGAGGCCTCGCTTATCCTTTGGTCGGTGATGTGGGCGAGCGCGCGGTATTCCTGAAACTCGCCGCGGACCTCGCAAGGCGGCACGGTCGTATCGACGGAGTCGTCAATGCCGCCATGTGGATCCGCTACGAGCCGATTGCGCAGGTGCGCGACGAGGCATTTGATCGAATGCTCGACGTCGGGCTTAAGGCTGCGGTCTGGTCGTCGCAGGCGCTTCTGGCCCATCGCGATCCGCATCGCGCCGCCGCCATCGTCAATTTCAGCTCACCGGCCGCGGACCAGGGCTATCCCGATACCGCGATCTACGCGTCCGTAAAAGGCGCAATCATCGCTCTGACCCGCACCCTGTCCGTCGAACTGGGCCGACAGGGAGTGCGGGTGAACGCAATAACTCCCGGAGCGGTGCCGACGCCCGGTGCGCGCGCCGTCGTCGACGAAGCCGGTTACGAACTGCGGCGACGTAAGACGCCGCTTGGGCGACTCGGCCGGGAAGAGGATATTGCGAACATGGTGGCATTTCTTTTTTCTTCCGAAGCAGAGTTCGTCAACGGTGCCATTCTGCACGTCGACGGCGGGGTCTCGGTGACGGCCGGCTGAGCCGGGCGCGGCTGGTGTAGAATTCGCGCCGCGTCCCGTTCCCCTTTCGGAGGTTACGATGAATCGAATTGCTTGCGCCGCGGCTGGGTGTGCATTGCTTGCCAGTTCCGCCGTCTTCGCACAGGACATCATGCAGTTCGGTCTGCCACAGCTGAAAGTCGCGGCGGAGGACGCCAAAGTACGAGTGTTGCATTACACGCCGAAGCAGGGCGACAAGACGCCCATGCATTCACATCTGTCGAGCGTGGTGTATGTCATCAAGGGCGGCCGGATTCGATACACCATGCCCGATGGAAGCGTGAAGGTCTCGACGCTGAAGACGGGTGAAACTCTGTTGCGCCCGCCCGTTACCCACGCAGATGAAGCCCTCGACGCCGTCGACGTGATCATCATGGAACTCAAGCAGTAGCGGACCGCTGCGTTCGACAAAGTGGCGATGCGTTATCTTATTGCAGCAATGCTGGGACTGCTGGTCGCTCCGATTGCCTCGAGCGGTGAACCCGGCCTCGCTGCCGCCGCCCGTTCGATCCTGGGGTCTCATCAGGGCGTCTATGTCGAAGCCGCGGACGGGACGGTGCTGCTGGCACAGCTTGCCGACAGGCCAGTCCACCCGGCATCGGTGTCCAAGGTACCCACCACACTTGCGTTGCTGCGCAAGTTCGGGCCCGAGCATCGCTTTACCACCACCTTTGCAGCGAGCGGTCGCATTCTCGACGGCACTCTTTACGGCGACCTGTGGGTGCAGAGCGACGGCGACCCGTCATTGGTCGACGAGGATGCGCTGTTGGTGGCCGGGCGTCTGAATGAAATAGGTATCCGGCGCGTCGCAGGCGATCTGCGTCCGCGCGGCTCGTTGATTTTTGATTGGCAGAGCGAGGCCGATGGGGCTCTGCGCCACGCCCTGTCGGGACTGACACCGGCTGCCGCTTGGGAAACAGTGCGCACGCTGCAGGCTGCGAATTCACCTAACTCGGGTGTGCGGCCGGGGATTCAGTTCGTGGCCTCCACTGAACCGCCGCAAGCTTCCATTGCGGGGCTTGCAGCCGCGGAGTTGCTCGACAACCGGCCGCTGATCGTTCACCAGTCGCAGCCTCTTGTGTCGCTGGTGAAGGCCCTTAACGACTATTCGAACAACATCTTCATGTCATTCGCCGACGCCGCGGGAGGCGTAGCGGTTGTCGAGAGCGTTGCGCGAGGCGCCGTGCCTGAAAGTATGCGTTCCGAGATCATACTTGGGGACGGGGCGGGCACGGACCCCAGCAATCGCTTGAGTCCGCGCGCAGCGGTGAAATTGCTACGAGCCCTGGAGAACGAACTCGCCATCACCGGTAACGCTCTGTATGACGTCCTGCCGGTCTCGGGAGTGGATGACGGAACCTTGCAAGACCGGCTGAATGCGCCGCAGGAAATCGGTCGAGTGGTGGGGAAGACGGGCACCTTCGGCAGCTATGGTGCCAGTGCCCTGATCGGCGCCATTGCGACCTCGGACCGCGGAACCGTGTACTTCGCGATTCTGAATCACGACGTTCCGGTGCCTCAGGCGCGGCGCCGCCAGGATCGGTTCGTCCGCGCCTTGCTGCGGCGTCTGCACAGCGTCCCGTGGAAGTACCAGCGCGACGTGCGCCCGGATGTCGCCCGAACCCAGGTGCTGATCGCGCCCAGGTAGGCCCAGGCAGGCACTAGCCGGTGCCCTGGACGACCGATCCGTCCTTGGTGCGGAATTCGGTGGGGCGCTCGTCGTTGATGGGGTGCTTGGCCGCCAGCGCTTCGTCGACCTCGATGCCCCAGCCGGGCTTTTCGCTGATCCAGGCATAGCCGTCCTTGATCTGCACATGGCCCTGGAAAATATCCTCCACGACCGGCGGATAGTCGAAGTGCTCGTGCAGGCCGAAATTGTTGCAGGTGAGGTCCAGCGTCAGGTTGGTCATATGCCCGATCGGGGAGTTGGGCGCTCCATGCCAGGCAAACTTCACCTCGTAGTTCTCGGCAAAGGCGGCGATTTTTCGCGCAGCCGTAAAGCCGCCGATATGCGAGACGTGATGGCGCAGATAGTCGATCTGACGCTCCTCCACCAGGGGCTGCCACTCGTGCGGGTTGTTCCACAGCTCGCCGATCGCCTGGGGTGTGGCGCATTGCTGCCGCAGTACCTTGTAGTGACCGGCTTCCTCCGGGGCGAACAGGTCCTCGCAGAAGAAGAGTTTGAACGACTCCAGGTCCTTGCCGAACTCGACCGCCCGCGTGCTGTCCAGCAGCGAGTGCACGTCGATCGCAAGCCCGATGTCGGCGGGCATGTCCTTGCGGAATGTCTCGAACGCAGCCAGGATCTTGCGGGTTTCCTTGTCGCGATCGAAGCTGACGGCGCCGTCGTCGAATTTCGCTTTGCCGTACAGGTTGTCGACCGCGCCGTCGCGTAGAAACATGGCGACGAGCAGGTTGCGGCAGCCCTTCTCGACCAGTTTCATCGAGTTCTCGACCAGCTGCTTACCCGGATCCTGGGTACCCAGGTTCACGTGCAGGTAGATATCCGCCGCTTCCCGGCACTTGCCGCCGACCAGCTGATAAACCGGCATGCCGGCCTGGCGCCCCTTGATATCCCATAGAGCATCGCAGATGCCGCCCAGCGCGCAATTGAGCACCGTGTCGTTCTTGTAGTAGGAGCTCATGTAGGCAATCTGCCAGATCTGTTCGATCCGGTCGGTCGTACGACCCACCAGCAATGGCTTCAGGTACTCGCTGACCGCCGGCCCTATCAGTTTTGACCGACCGCCGGGAAAGGTCGTCGTCGCGCAGCCCCAGCCGTACAGCCCGGCCTGATCGGTCGTGACCTTCACCACCGTCGAATCGTTGACCCCGCCGCCCCCGATCGGAATCACGCTGATGTCCTTGATGCGCGGAGCCGGCATGCCGCGGGTGGCGCGCTCCACCTTCGCTTCAGCCTCCTGATCTTTTGGAGTGGCGGCGTCTGCCGAGGATGCCTGCAGGAGTTGCGAGGCCGCCGCGGTTCCTCCCAACAGGGCCCATTTCAGTAGTGAACGGCGATCCTGAATGCTCTCGCCCGAACGTCCGGGACCGAATTTGGAACGGGTCATGCGCGCCTCACAGTCATGCGTGGATCGGACTTCAGACTTTAATCGTCGTGAGTTCAACCCCCTGCCTAAGCTAAGTCAAGCTCGTCAGGCCGCTGCGACTGGGCTGCGGTCTGCGCGCCCGCCCGTTGCTCCTTTCGGCCGCGTCAAGCGGGCCGCCAGGCGGTAGGATGCACGCGAGCCAACCCAAGGAATCGAATCGTCATGAAGAAGTCATGTCTGTTTGCTGCTGTTTTACTGACTGGCCTGGCTGCCGCGGCCCATGCGCAGATCGCCCCGGTGGAAAATCCCGATCAGCTGTCCATGTTGCAAAGTAGCGATGCCCACCTTGCGAAGAACAAAAAGGTGGTGTTTGATTTCTGGCGGATAGTGTACGAAGGCGGCCATATGGACAAGGCGCCCGATTACATGGAAGAGACCTACATTCAACACAATCCCAATGTGAAATCCGGGCGCGCCGCCTTCATAGAACTGTTCAGCAAGCAGCGGCCGCCGAAGCCTGTCGCAGCGCGTATCAAGATGCCCGTGGTGTCCATCGTCGCAGAGCGGGACATCGTCATGGTGAGCACGGTGCGCAAGGTGCGGGACCCCGACGACCACGATCATATTTATTTCATGACCTGGTTCGACGTATTCCGCGTCGATGACAAGGGCCTGATCGCCGAGCACTGGGACTCGTCGGGGCTGTGGGTCAACGGCAAGCCGCCGGGAGCCGAATTCTTCCAGAACTAGACGGTGCCCCGGCCGTCGTTTCGAGGCGGCCCGTAGGCAACGGGCCATGCCGCAGACCGGCCGCGCCTACGGCGGGCCGTGTCGCTGACACGGCCCGTTGCACTGGCGAGAGGGCTTCAGA
>FTJL01000684.1_pt2 | contig 21673 bp, 19 predicted proteins | sample 1658551 | NCBI WGS metagenome assembly FTJL01 (sample SAMEA3914835, study PRJEB12502) | metagenome | biome: forest; material: soil | place: Canada | collected 2011-07-03 | depth 0.3 m
AGCTGGCCTTCGGGCTAACCCTTGGAAGGAATCAAGGTGGCCAGCTCGGGGATGATCTGGAAGAGGTCGCCGACCAGGCCGATATCGGCGACCTCGAAGATCGGCGCCTCGCCGTCCTTGTTGATGGCGACGATGGTGCGCGCGTCCTTGATGCCGGTCAGGTGTTGGATCGCGCCGGAAATGCCGATCGCGATGTACAGCTCCGGAGCGATGATCTTGCCCGTCTGGCCTACCTGCAGCTCGTTCGGTGCATACCCGGCATCCACCGCCGCCCGGGAGGCTCCGACCGCGGCACCGATTTTGTCGGCGAGCTGGTAGAGAATCTGAAACCCTTCCGCGCTGCCCAGCGCGCGGCCGCCGGAAATGACCCGTGAGGCGGTCTGCAGGTCGGGTCGGTCGCTCCTGGCCGCCGACACAGACACGAAGCGCGTATGTGTGGGCAGTTCCGCCGAGACAGACGCGGATTCGACCTTGGCGGAGCCGCCACCGGGTGCCGCTTCAAACGAGGCGGTTCTGACAGTCCCGACCACCTTGCTGCCCGCTTCGATTTCGACAGTGACGATGGCGTTGCCCGCGTAGATCGGCCGGCGGAACCGAGTTGCGCTCTGCGCCATCATGATGTCGCTGATCTGCGCGGTATCGAGCAAAGCCGCGATGCGCGGCATCAGGTCCTTGCCGAACGTAGTCGACGGACCTAACACGTGGGAGTAGGGCGGCGCCACGGCGACTATCTGCGGCGCGAGAATCGCCGCCAACAGATGCGCATTAGCCGGGTTTTCCACTTTGATGACGCGGTGTACGCCGGCCAGTTGGGCTGCCTGCGCGGCGACGGAGCCTGCCTCGGCCGCGCAGACGACGATTGTTATTTCGGCGTCGGCAATCGCGAGGGCGCAGGTGACGCACTTGGCGGTGCTGGGATTCAGCCTGGCACCGTCGTGTTCGGCAACGATCAATACTTTTGCGCTCATCAGATCAGTCCCTTCTTCCGCAGAGCCTCAACCAACCCGGCGGCGTCCTTGACGCGCACGCCCTTCTGTCGCTGCGCGGGGGGCTCGAAGTGAACCAGCTTCAGGCGCTGACGTGCTTCCACGCCGAGCCCGCTCAGCGTGAGTGTTTCCAGCGGTTTCTTCTTAGCCTTCATGATCTCGGGGAGCTTCACGTAGCGCGGCTCGTTGAGGCGCAGATCCGTCGTCACCACCGCGGGCAGATCGACCTCCAGCGTTTCCAGGCCGGCATCCACTTCGCGGGTGACCCTGGCCTTGCCTTCGCTGAGCTCGACTTTGGAGGCAAAGGTGGCCTGCGGACGATTCCACAACGCCGCCAGCATCTGTCCGGTCTGGCTGTTGTCGTCGTCGATGGCCTGCTTGCCTAGAATGACCATCAGCGGCTGCTCGCGCTCGGCCAGTTTGAGCAGGGCTCGGGCGGCGACCAGGGGCTCGACCACACCGTCGGCCTGGACGAGGATGGCTCGATCGGCGCCCATTGCCAGGGCTGTGCGCAGTTGCTGCTGCGTATCCGCGGGACCGATTGTAACGACGACGACTTCGTCGGCACCCCCGCGCTCCTTGATGCGCAGAGCCTCTTCGACGGCAATTTCGTCGAAGGGATTGATGCTCATCTTCACGCCGTCCGTAACGACACCGCTGCCGTCGGGCTTCACCCGGATGCGGACGTTGTAATCGACGACGCGCTTGATACCTACCAGAATCCGCTTCATTCACCACCCCGACAGCCACAACTGGAGCTGAGCACGAGCCCAGCTCCGAATTATAGCTGGCCAGAGCGTCTAGCGGACTGGAACGGCCTGGGGCTGTCGGAAGGGCGGGTTGCGCTGCTGCTCGATGAATCCCTGCCGGATCCGGTGGGCCGTCTCGCGCAGCTTCGGCACGAAGCGCTCGACAGCGACCTTGAAGGGGACCGCCGTCTCGGCGAAGCGAACGACCACGGAGGCCAGGACGCGGTCCTCGAGAATGACCGGCACGGCCATGGTGATCTCGTCGGAAACACGGCGCGGATGAACCGCACTGGCAAAACCACGAGCCCGGGTGTCCTCGAGAATCTTGTCCAGCTCGGGGCGATTGTGGGCCAGCTTGTCGGATTCGGCGTTAGAGCGCCTCAGGATCTCCAACAACGACTCCCGTTGCGCCGCCGGGCAGTACGCCAGATGCGCGCGTCCCGCTGCCGTGATCAGCATCGGCAATCGGACGCCTGCGGATAGGCGTTCGATCGCGAGAGGGCTGCGATGGTCCGTCGTCTCGCGGACCAGCATCTGTGTGCCGGACAGCGATACGATCGCTACGGGCCACAGAACCTCTTTGCCGAGCTCGTCGATGCACGGTCGGGCGACCTGCGTGACCCACGCATCATCGTCAAACCCGTCGGCGAGACGGTGGACCATGATGGTCAGCCTGTAGCGGTCGTCGGCCGAATCGCGATAAACGTAGCCCGCGTGAGTCAGGGTTTCGAGAATGCGGTAGGTGGTGGTTCGAGGTAACCGGATCTGTTGGGCAATTTCAGAGACGGTGGCGCCGTTGCGCAGGTTGAGCATGGTGAGGGCGTCGAGGCCCCGCACCAGCGCACGAATCGGGCGGGTCGATTCCATGGATCGTTGATGCTCGTGAATGAAATCGGGCGTCACTGTTGACAGTTTAGAAAGCGTTCCGGGAACACTGCCATACAGTTTCAACCTCTTGTACGGTTTTCGCCCGGCTGTTTGCGTTGACTTGACTAATCTTTAGTTTCTAGACTGCGCCGCACCGGCAATTGGGCGCTTGCGAGCCGGCGACCGACGCTTAGCCGGTCAGTTTGCACCTGCGTTCGCGCACTTTTGGGCGAGCGCAGCAAAGCCGCGACCGGGGTGAACAGGCGTTGTCAATGCTCGCTTACACAGTTCGCCGTATTGCCGGAATAGTCCCCGCCCTGCTGGTCATTGTGACCGCTTCCTTCTTTATCGTCCGATTGGCGCCCGGGGGGCCGTTCGACCAGGAGCAGACCCTGGCGCCCCAGGTCCGGGCCAATCTGGAACACCTGTACGGCTTGGATCGGCCGCTGGGCGTGCAGTATCTGCGCTACGTGGCGGGGCTGGCACAGGGCGATTTCGGGCCGTCGTTGAAGCTGCGCGACTTTACGGTGACTGAGTTGATCCAGGCCGGATTGCCCGTCAGCGCCACCTTGGGAAGCTGCGCAGTCCTGCTGGCCCTGTTGCTGGGTATCCCGCTGGGCATCGCGGCGGCCCTGAGGCATAACACCGCAGCCGACTACGGGGTGGCAGCGTTTGTTGTCTTAGGCATAGCACTGCCTGGCTTCGTGACCGGTCCGGTCCTCGCCCTGATATTTGGTCTGTACCTTCACTGGCTGCCCGTTGCAGGCTGGGAAGACGGCTCCGCCCGCTACCTCGTCCTTCCCGTGCTGACGCTGGCACTACCGGTCGCGGCTTATGTCGCACGGCTTACTCGCGCCAGCCTCCTTGAGGCACTGCGATCAAACTACATCCGCACGGCCAGGGCACGGGGCCTGGGGCAACTGCGCATCCTGCTGCGGCACGCTCTGCGCCCGGCGCTCCTGCCGGTAGTCAGTTATCTCGGACCGGCGGTTGCTTTTGTGGTCACCGGCTCGCTGGTCGTGGAGACTGTGTTCGGCCTCCCCGGAACCGGGCGCTACCTGGTGCAGGGAGCCATCAATCGCGACTACTCGCTCGTCATGGGGATGATCGTCGTCTACGGAACGCTGACCCTGCTGCTCAATCTCGCCGCGGACTTGCTCTACGGCTGGCTCGACCCGCGCGTCCGGCATGACTGAACCGGGCGCGGCCGCGCCGGAAGGCTTGTGGAGCGACGCAGGGCGCCGTCTGCGCGGAGATCGGCTTTCGCGGGTCGCAGGAGGCGTTGTTCTCGTTATAGCGCTGGCGGCCTGCATAGGGCCTTCTTTGAGCCCCTATCGGTTCGACGGCCTGGACTGGCAGCATCTGGCGGTGCCACCGCAGTGGCACTCCGCCCATTGGTTCGGCACCGACCGCCTGGGGCGCGACCTGTTCGTGCGTACGCTCTTCGGTGTGCGCATCTCCCTCCTGATCGGGATTCTGGCCACCGCCGTGAGCTTGGGCATCGGGGTCACCTGGGGCGCCTTGGCAGGCTTCGTGGGAGGCCGGACCGACGAGTTCATGATGCGCTTTGTCGATGTGCTGTATTCGCTGCCTTACCTGTTCATCGTGATCATCTTTGCGACGCTTTTCGGCCGCGGCAGCCTGGCGGGCCTCTTCATTGCGATCGGAGCGGTGGGGTGGCTGACGACGGCGCGGATTGTCCGCGGCGAAACGCTGTCGCTGAAGCGGCGCGAGTTCATCGAAGCGGCACGCGCTACCGGCATGCACACCGGCGACATTCTGCTACGCCACATTATCCCCAATCTTCTGGGACCCGTCGCCGTCTATGCCACGCTGACGATTCCGCAGATGATTCTGTTCGAGAGCTTCCTCAGCTTTCTGGGGCTGGGGGTGCAGGAGCCGTTGGCCAGCCTCGGCAGCCTGATCAACGGCGGCGCACAGGAAATGCAGTCCGCCCCCTGGATGCTGCTGGCACCAGCGGGCCTGCTGGTCGTGCTGCTGCTGTGTTTCAACCTGATCGGCGACGGCTTGCGCGATGCGCTCGATCCCCGCGACCGTTGACATGCCGGTGACCGGGCCTCCGAGCACCGACCTTGCGGTCCTGCGCCTCGAGGAACTGAGCGTCGACTTCCAGACTCCCCGCGGACGGGTGGAAGCGGTGCGCGGCATTTCCCTCAGCGTCCGGCCCGGCGAGTGCCTGGGCGTCGTCGGCGAGTCGGGAGCCGGTAAGAGTCAGGCTTTCCTGGCCGCGATGGGGCTGCTGGCCCCCAATGCAACGGTGCGGGGCGCGGCGAGCCTCGGTTCGACTTCACTCATCGGCCGTTCGTCCGCGCAGTTGGATCGGGTGCGCGGACTGCGCATCGGTATGGTCTTTCAGGATCCGATGACCTCGCTCACTCCACATATCACAGTGGGTGATCAGATCGCAGAGCCACTCGTGCATCACATCGGGGTGACTTGGCGGGAAGCCCGGCTGCGAGCCCTCGCACTTCTGCGCCGCGTCCGCGTTACCGATCCGGAACGCCGCATGCGCCAGTATCCGCACGAATTGTCCGGCGGAATGCGTCAGCGAGCGATGCTCGCCATCGCGCTGTCCTGCGAACCGACATTGTTGATCGCTGATGAGCCGACGACGGCTCTCGATGTAACGGTTCAGGCGCAGATCCTTGCGGTGCTGGCGGAACTGAAGCGCGAACGCGCCATGTCCATGGTGCTCATAACGCATGACATGGGAGTCGTTGCCGGGCTTGCCGACCGTGTTGCCGTCATGCAGGCAGGCAAGATCATCGAGATGGATTCGGTGGCGACGGTGCTCAAATCGCCGCGGCATCCGTACACGCAGCGGCTGATCAGCGCGATTCCTCAGCTCGAGGAGGCGCCGGTGCGTACTCCCTCGGCGTCGGCATCCGTTGCGGCATCGACGACACCGGCGGCCGTCTCGCCGCTTGAAGTTTCCGACCTCACGGTGAATTTCAGTGTGCGACGCGGATTGTTAGGCCCCCGTGAGACGTTACGGGCCGTAGACGGCGTCAGCTTTGAATTGAAAGCCGCAGAAGCGCTGGGTGTGGTGGGCGAATCCGGCAGCGGCAAGTCGACACTGGCTCGCGCGGTATTGCAGCTGATACCTGCCTCGGCCGGCCGGGTCGTCTGGATGGGGCGCTCAATCGACGCGTTAAGTGCGGGCGAACTGAGACCTTTGCGTCGTGACGTGCAGGTCGTGTTCCAGGACCCGCTGGCCAGTCTGGATCCACGAATGACTGTGGGACAAATCGTCGCCGAACCGCTGCGAGTCCACCGTCCTGATCTCGACTCCAAGGGTCGCGTGCTTGCGGTGGCGGAGGCGTTGGGTAAAGTGAGCCTCGAGGCCTCGATGTCCGCTCGTTACCCTCACCAGCTCAGCGGAGGTCAGTGTCAACGCGTGGGGATTGCGAGGGCCATGGTTCTCGAGCCGCGGCTGTTGATTTGCGACGAACCGGTCAGCGCGCTCGACATGACAGTGCAGCAACAGGTAGTGATCCTGCTCTCGAATCTCATGCGCGAGAGCGGAATGTCGATTCTGTTCGTCAGTCACAATCTCGCCGTCGTTCGCCAGCTGTGCGACCGGGTTCTGGTCCTCTATCTGGGGCGGATGATGGAGATGGCGCCGGCTTCCAGCCTGTACGCACGTCCCCTCCATCCTTACACCCGTGAACTCCTTTCGGCCGTTCCCATAGCCGACCCCGACATCCAGCCGGCGCGCTTGGCTCGCTCGGTGCTGGGAGAACCCCCTTCGCCGATGGCCCCCCCGAGCGGCTGTGTGTACCGAACCCGGTGCCCCCATGCGATTGATATTTGCCGGGAGTCCAGACCCCAATGGACCCGCGTTGAAGGGCCCCAGGAGGCGCCCCGCGAGGTGGCCTGCCATCGGTGGAACGAGCTGTGAAGCAGAACGGACCGCACCCGCGTCCGTGCTGCTATGCTTATGCACCCCTCTAGAAGCCCCGTGCCGTTGCACCTACAGTCGCGACTATGAAACACGAAGCCATCGTTCGTCCCAGTGAGAGCCTCCGCCACGTCCGGTACGAGATCCGCGGGAGCCTCGCGCGACGAGCCCATGAGCTCGAGCGGCAGGGATACGAGATTGTTCTGCTGAATATCGGTAACCCGAAGGCTTTCGGGTTTCGCACGCCGGAAACCATGCGGCTGGCAATGATCGAGAATCTCGCCGAGGCGGAGGGCTATTGCCATCAGAAGGGCATTTTCCCGGCGCGCGAAGCTATCGTGATGCAGCAGCAGGCGCGGGGCGTCACCGGCGTCACTGTAGAAGAAGTCTTCCTGGGTAACGGCGTCAGCGAACTGATCGATCTGGTGCTGCGCGCTCTGCTCAACGACGGCGACGAAGTTCTGGTGCCCAGCCCGGATTATCCGCTGTGGACGGCGGCGGTGACCCTCAATCGGGGTCGAGCGGTGCATTACCCCTGCCGACCGGAGAACGGGTTCATCCCCGATCCGGCGGAAGTGGAGAAACTGATTACGCCGCGCACCCGAGGCATCGTCGTGATCAACCCTAACAATCCCACTGGAGCGGTCTATCCCAAGGCCGTGCTCGAGGGTCTGGTACGGCTGGCCGAGCGTTCGGGACTGATCGTGTTCAGCGACGAGATTTACGATCAGATGGTGTACGACTCTGCCGAGTTCGTCCCCATGGCGACGCTGGTGAAGGACACGCTGTGCGCCACGCTGTCAGGGCTTTCCAAGGTGTATCGAGCCTGCGGCTACCGCGTGGGCTGGGCCGTTTTCTCCGGCAGGACGCACGGCGCCGGCGACTACTTCAAGTCCCTGGAACTGCTGAGCTCGCTGCGCCTGTGCAGTAACGCCGTAGGCCAGTGGGCCGTGCAGACTGCGCTAGGCGGCTATCAGAGCGTCAAAGAGTTGATCACGCCCGGCGGCCGGCTCTACGAGTCGCGTCGCTCAATCCTGGAGGCTGTGCAGAAGAGCCGCTTTCTGAAACTGCAGCCTCCCGCAGGGTCCATGTACGCCTTCGTCGGGGTCGATACGACGGAGCTGCCGGACTTCGACGACCAGCAGTTCGCGCTCGATCTGCTGGAGAAGAAGCACGTGCTCGTCGCGCCCGGCGTCAGCTTCAACGTGTCCTACCGGGACCACTTCCGGGTCACAACGTTGCCCGACTCAGCGGTGCTGCGCGATGTGTTCGGCAGGATCGAGGACTTGCTGACGGAATACGCCAACGAGCCCCGTGAGTCCGGCGAGGCCAAAGGCAGTGGCGCCCGCAACGTCGTCGAGGCACGCTCGCGCTTCAAGTAAGGCATCAATAGTTTGTTTTGATCAGGCTTCCAACCGACCTCGACGACACCATCAGGGACGGCGGCACGCTTGTCGTCCCTTCGACCCAGCGCGCCTATGCTGCGCAACTTGCGCATGCCGCGGCGCAATTGCGAGCCGATCGGCACGTCTGGCAAACACCTGACATCCTGTCAATGGATGCCTGGCTCACCCGGGAAGTCGAAAAGCAGGCGGCGGCGGGTCAAAGCCTTCCCCGGCTGCTGTCCGCCACTGAAGACTGGCTGCTCTGGCGGCAATGTGCCGCGGAGGCTACCGGAGGCCTGGACCTGGTCAACCGCGGCGCGCTCGCCGACTCATTGCGACGCGCGAGCGTGTTGGCCGCAGAGTATCGAATCGATCTGCATCGTTTGAGTGACGGACCCGGTACGGAAACGGAGCTGCTTTATCAGGTGCAGCGAGCGGTCGAGAGCCGCTATCGGCAGCTGAACGCTGCGCCGCTGGCAGAGGTGATCCCCAATCTCGGCTGCGTCGGAGATGATCGACCTGTGAGGTTCAGCGGATTTCTGACGCTGTCCGCGCGGCTGCAGGAAATAATCTCCGCGAGAACATCGCTGGGTTACGCATCAAGGCGCGCAAAGGATGGCGCTGCTGTGGCCCAGGCTCAGAGCCATCCGGAAGTCGTCATTGCCGCAGACGAGTGGGCCGAACTGGAGCGTATTGCCGCGTGGTGCAGGATGCAGATCGACCGTCATCCGGAGGGTCGCATCCTGGTTGTGTTGCCCGGCGCGGCCGGACCGCGGGAGAGGCTCGCTACACTGATCAGGCAAACCGTCGATCCTCGTAGTTGGCTCGGCGACTCATCGCCCGCGGCCGTCGAGAATAGGGCGCGCGACTCGCTTGTCGTGATCGAGGGAGGCAGCCCGCTCGCAAGCATTCCCGCCGTTGCCCATGCGCTGTCCACGTTGCAATGGTTGAGCGGCTCCGCCGGGGAATTCGAGACCGTCAGCGAATGGCTGCGCGCGCCTTTCTGGAAGGTGCCGCAGGCTACCGCTCGCGCACAGCTGGATCTGTGGTTGCGTGAGCGCGGGCACATGCAACTGGACTTGCAACAGTTAGCTGCGATGCTCCGCGCCGTCCAGGTGCCAGCGTTGATGTCTGCGGCGAACGAGATCGCCGCGCAGATCGAGACCGCTGCATTGGCGTTGGCTAAGGGCCCGGCTTCGCCTCGCGACTGGTCGCAACGCTTCGGCGAAGCGCTTGCAGCGCTCGGCTGGCCGGGCGGCCGCACTCAAACCAGCGCAGACCATCAGACCATCGCCCGCTTTCACGAACTGCTGGACGAGTTTGGGCAGCTGGCCTCGGCGGCGACTTCTCTCTCGCGCGGCAGCGCGATCCAGTGGTTCACCGAACTCGCCGGGCACATTAACTTCCAGCCGGCTGATGCGGACGGCGTCATCACGATCTCGTCACGCCTTGCGGATCCTGTGGTGATCTATGACGGCATCTGGGTCGCCGGTCTGCACTCCGAAGCGTTACCGCAGCCGGTGCAGCCGGATCCCTTCCTGCCGCTGGCGGCGCAGATTCAAGCCGGAATTCCTGCCGCCAGCGCGGGGGGCAGGTTGGCCGAGGCTCGCCAATTGATGAGCGCCTGGCGCTCTGCCACCCCACAGTTGGTGTTGAGCGCGCCGGCCCGCTCGCAGGACTTGGATTTGCTGCCGAGCCCGCTGCTGGCGCAGTGGCTCGCAGGCAAGGCCGCAGCCGCACCGGAGACGGATGCGGCGGTGTGGTTGCCATTGCGGCTACGGCGCGACGGATTGATCGAGTCCGTGGAGGATTTCGTCGGGCTGGGGTGGCCTGTGCAACGGCCCATGCCGGCCGGCAGCCGCAGCCTGGAACTGCAGAACCTGTGTCCGTTCCGGGCGTACGCCGAGCTTCGCCTGGGAAGCCTCGAGCTGGACAGGCCCGAACCGGGTGTCGCGCCGGATATTCGCGGGCAGATCCTGCACGCTGCGTTGCAGATCTTTTGGCAGCGCGTGGGCAACTCGTCCACGTTGTCGGACTTCGGCGACCCGGCGCTGCTAACCCTGATTGAAGAATGTGTGGCCGAAGCAGCCAATCGAACGGTCGGGGCGAGTCACGGCGGCCGCTCGCCATCGTTACTGCGCGAGTGCCGGCGTGCGACGCGTTTGATTCGTGATCTGTGCGAACTGGAGAAAAAACGGGCTCCGTTCCGCGTCACTGACACCGAGCTGAGCACCGTTCTCAAAGTGGCGGGCGCGCACATGAATTTGCGCATCGATCGCGTCGATGCGCTTGAAAGTGGCGGCCGCGCGATACTCGACTACAAGAGCGGCCAGCGCGCCACTGCTGATTGGTATGGAGAGCGGCCGTCTCACCCGCAACTACTGGCCTATCTGGCCGCCCTGGGCGAGGACGTGGTCGCGATGGCGACTGTGAACGTCACCGCCAAAGAGGTCAGGTTCGACGGGATTGCCGACTCAGCGAAGCTGCTGCCAAGGGTCAAGGGTGTGCAAGGGCCCGACGGAGCCGATGGCGCGGATGCCTGGAGTGTTCGCCGACGCGAATGGCTCGGACGCGTGGAGCACCTTGCGGCCGGATTTGTTGCCGGGGTCGCGGCGGTCGACCCCAAGCCCGGTGCCTGCGACTACTGTCATGTCCGCAGCGTCTGCCGTATTGCCGACCAAGCGGAGGTTGATGCCGAGGCGACTGCCGGAGACGGCGAATGACCGATCTGCGCTACGCGGTGACGGAGGAGGCGGATCAGCGGGCACGCGAGGAGGCGACGGATCCGACCCGTTCGATTCTTCTGCAAGCTCCCGCCGGTTCCGGCAAAACCACTGTCCTGACGCAAAGGCTGCTGCGACTGCTCGCTGAAGTGGACGAACCGGAAGAGATTCTCGCGATCACCTTCACCCGCAAGGCTGCAGGAGAAATGCGCGCGCGCGTTCTGAAGGCATTGCGGGGTGAGATAGACACCAGCAACCCGCAGGGCAGGCGATTGCACGATCTCGCCGCCGCGGCTCTGCAGCGCGCCGCGGTGCGCGGTTGGAACCTGGCCGACGACCCGGGTCGATTGAGAATCCAGACCATTGATTCCTTTAATTTCCGCCTCGCCAGCCAGTTGCCGGTGACGGCCAGGGCCGGGGGCTCGCTGGTGATCGCCGAAAGGCCGCAGGAGTTATATCGACGCGCGGCGCGGCAGACGTTGAGCGATGCGGAGAGCGACGCCGAATTGAGCGCGGACGCAGAGTTGCTATTCGAGCGCCTGGACAATAACTGGCCGAAGGTGCAGCGACTGTTGGAAGGCATGCTGCAACAGCGCGGTCATTGGCTTCGTTACGTACTTGCGCACGAGCCAGGGGCGCTCTGCGCGCGCATCAGCGAAAGTCTGACACACATATTGCAAGATCACCTGACGTTGGCTTGCGTAAACGTGCCCGAAGCGCTGCGGCACGAAGCATCGGCTTTACCCGATGTCGGGCCGATGCATGCGGCGACGCACTGCCTGGATGCCTGGAAGTCGTTGGCCCGTCTTTCCATGACACTCGAAGGCGAATGGCGCAAGCCCACAGGAGTCAGCAAGCGTCTCGGGACGGCCTACGAAGCTGCGGCCGCCAAGGATGCATTGCGCTCGTGCATCGAACGGCTCAGTGCCGTGCCCGGAGCGCGCGATGCTTTGCTGGAATTGGCGTCGCTCCCGGGAGCCGAGTTGGCCGAAGGCGATGTGGCGGCCGTCGAGGCTTTGTCGCGTTTGCTGCGCTCCGCTGCGGCTCATCTGCAAGCCGAATTCGCGATCGCAGGTCGCGTCGATCACACGTACGTCGGCGGAGCTGCTCGCGCGGCACTGTCCGATGCGGGCTTGCCGACGGATCTTGCGCTGCGGACCGGCATGTCCTTGCGCCACATTCTTGTCGATGAATTCCAGGACACTTCGCTGGCGCAGTTCGATCTCATCGAGGCGCTCACCGCAGGATGGGATGAAGGCGATGGGCGGACTGCGTTCGTGGTCGGCGATCCCATGCAGTCCATCTATCAGTTCCGCGAAGCCGAGGTCGGATTGTTCCTCAGGGCTCGCGATCGCGGAATCAACACTGTCCGGCTGCATCCTTTGCGGCTGACACGCAATTTTCGCTCGGTGCCCGCTTTGGTTGGGTGGGCAAACGAGTCGTTTTCCAGGCTGTTTCCCCGGCAGGACGACTTGCGCGCCAGCGCGGTGGCCTTCACGCCCAGCCTGGCAGGTCGTGGTGAGTTGCCGCCGGGCGGCCAATCGACCGATTCGACGGACCTGCGCCTGTTTCCAGGCGGGGATAGAGCCGGCGAGGCCGGCGCCATTGCTGAGCGAATTGTCGAGCTGGGTCGGCGGGATCCCCGGGCCACCATAGCCGTATTGGTTGCCTCGCGTGCCCACGCGGTTCCCATCGTGGCCGCTCTCGAAGCCCGGGCGGTCATCGCCATCGGTGTCGATCTTATTCCGCTGGGAGAGGTCTCCATCGTTCGCGATCTGGTGGCGCTGGTTCAGGCGTTGCACAACCTGGGCGACCGGACCGCGTGGCTCGCTGTATTGCGCGCGCCTTGGTGCGGAGTCTCTCTCGCAACGCTCACGGCGGTTTCGCAGCGCGGGGACGCCCAACTTATATGGGACGCGATCAGCGATTCGGAGCGATTGTCCCATTGCTCGGCCGAAGACCAGAGGCGCCTCACGCGTCTGCGCGCAGTCTTGGATATTGCGCTCGCGGAGCGGGCCGCGGCTCCCTTGGCGGATTGGCTCGAACTCACGTGGTTGCGTCTCGGATCGGCCGACGCCTATCCAAACAACGAATTGCGCCACGCCAGGGCGTTTCTGGCGGCGCTGAGTGATAGAACCGCGGCCGCAGAATGGCGCGGTCCGCAGGACCTCGACTCATTGCTGGCGGATCTGTACGCGCAACCACACGCCGAAGTGCCGAACCCCGTGCAGATCATGACGATTCACCGCGCCAAGGGGTTGGAGTTCGATCACGTGTTTGTGCCGGGCCTCGATCGCAATCCGGGCCGAAACCCGGAAGCCTTGCTTCGCTGGCTCGACTTGCCCCGCTCCGAAGGACAAAGCGATCTCATCATGGCGCCCGTGCCGGTCATCGGCGATGAGGAGGGCGGTGAGGTCGGTCGCTATCTCAAACGATTGATGGCGAAGCGTGCCGCGAACGAGCAAGTACGGCTGCTTTACGTGGCGACTACGCGTGCGAAGCAAACATTGTTCTTGTCCGGTGCACCCAAGGTCAAAGCGGATGGCTCCATACTCCGTCGGTCCGGAACACTGCTCGCCGCGCTCTGGCCGGTGTTTGAAAGGGGATTCGAGACCGGTGCGCCGGTTGCCGCCGCTGAGACGGCGGCTTCGCGATTCCAACCGCTGCGACGCCTATCGGCCGACTGGACGCCGCCGAACCTGGACGCCATTGGCGATTTGCCGCACTTGCCTATCGCGCATCAATCGCTCGACCCGCAGTTGGAGTTCAGCTGGGTTCAGGAGACCTCGCGAAGCATCGGAACCATTGTGCACGCCGCATTGGAAACATTTGGCAAGGCGCCCGACCTGCCTGCGCGTGCGGCGATCGAGGCGCACAGAGGAGAGCTCGCAAAACTGCTGCGACGTCATGGAGTGCCGGAAGCGCAGCTGCAACGGGCAGTAGCAGTAGTGGTTACCGCGCTTGCGCGCACCGTCGAAGAGCGCCGCGGTCGCTGGATCTTTTCGGCCGAGCATCAGCAGTCGCGGAGCGAACTGGCCCTGACGGGCCTGGCCGGTGGCCGTCTCACGAACGTGATCATCGACCGCTCTTTTCTCGACGGCACCGGCACGCGCTGGGTCATCGACTTCAAAACCAGCAGCCACCAGGGCGGCGGCCTGGAGTCCTTCCTCGACCAGGAAATCGAGCGCTACACCCCCCAACTGCGCAAATACATCGAACTGGCGCGCGGCCTGGGCCCCGAACCTGTCAAAGCCGCTCTCTACTTCCCTCTACTGGGCGCCTTCCGCGAACTGGAATAGTCCCCTTAGCTCCCGCAAGGTCCGGCTTTGCACGGTGATGCCCAGTCGGTGATAAAGGGAGCGTAGGCGGCGCTCCTACATCCACTTAGGCAAGGAGCCAGACCAGAGGTCTAGAAGGTTTCCGCGATCGCAAACGGCCGTCGCCCCTGCGCATCCGGGGTACCCAGATACTGGAGCTGCTTAGCCAAATCGGGGGGAGTCTGCGCGTTGGTGGCAACGGTCCCCTGCAGGTCGTACCCCGGCTCCTTGGTCAACCGCAGCGCGCCGTCCACTGACAGCGGCCCATTCCCCAGGTCCCGTAATCGGCCGGTCGGCTCCCCCGGTCCGCCGGGAAAATCTATCGAGTAACTTCCCAGGTTGCCGCCTTCATTGGGCGAGCGCTGAATGTCCCTGGCCTCGATGTGCCCCCGCAATTCAGTGACCACGCCGTTCTGCACATGCACCAGTGCAAGCTGCGCGTGCGTGTTGCCATGCAGATCGCGCGGCAGCTGCGGAATCAACGCGGGATCCAGCGGCACCTCCGCCTTCACATTTTTCGCGGTGACATCCTTGCCCGAGAAGTTGGATTCCAGATCCGCTTGAAGGGCGCCCGCCGGTCCCGTCACGGTGACAGTGGCCGCGAGCCTTGCCGACAGCAGTCGCGACGCGTGCAGTTGCCACGTCACGTCGCCGAATGGTCGACCTTGTACGGTGAGTCCATTGCAGGTGCCATTCCAGATCGTCCCATCCGTATTGGCACAGGCGACTTGCGCGGGCGGGCCGGGAACCAGCCAGCTCGCGGGCATTCTTGCGACGAGGATGATGGCGAACGCCATCACCGCGAGGATCGTAATCAGGATGGCTCGCCCCATGGAGGCGTCAGTGCGTGCGCAGAACGAGTGCGGCGTTAACTACGCCGGGCTTGCCGGCATTGTCTATGGTCGCAGCGTCGACACTGATGCCGTTCTGCTCCGAGAGTCGCGCCAACCAGGCGACGAGCGTATCGAACGGAGCCTTTTCCAAGCGCACCCGCAGTCCACCGGTGCCGCTGGGTTCGCTGCCCGCCAACGCGCTGCCCAGATTCGATTCGCGCGCCGATCGATCCACGATGACCAACAGGGAATCCTGAGTGACCGGCCTTACGGGACCCGCCGCGGCGAGTTCCGGTGCGACGCTGCGCATCCACGCCAGGTCGGTAACCTTCTGCGCAATGCGCTTTTGGGCGCTGGAAACGCTGTGATCCAGCGGCAACAGCACGCCCATGATCAGTATGAGACCCACGGCCACAGCGCCGAGCTGCACCATGCGGCGTTCGCGTTCGGACATCGAATTGAGCGACAGATTCATTGCCATGATGAGGTGCTTTGCGAAATCAGTTGGGACGGACTTCGATCCGCCCCTCGTAGCCGGATTTCACCACGCTGCCCGAGGTGAGATTCGCCTGCCAGCCGCTGCTTTTCAGGGTCTGGGTCACGCGATCCAGGCTGGTGGCGTCCGGGGCGGAAATCTTCATCTCCAGCGAGCCGTCACGGAAGCTCAACGCTTCTACGGTGGTACCGGGAGCCGTGCCGTGTGCCTGTGACATCGCCTCCAGCGCTGACAGCAGTCCGCCCGCGCTGTTGCCGGCCCGCGCCGCGGCCAGTCTTTGCTCCATTTTCCGGCGTCCGTCGAAAGTGCTTGGCTCGCCGGGCATCGCGGATCGGAAGGCTTCCGTCAGTGACGCATCGAGCTGGTGCTCGTGGCTCTTGAGGAGGCTCAATTCGGCCGCCTTGCCGGCGACATGCAATCCGAACAGGCTGACGAGCAGGATGGCGGCGACGCGCCAGGCCTGCCAGCCGACGGTGCGGGACGTCGTCGGCGCATAGACGCCCTGCAGCAGGTTGATCGGCGAATTCAACGGCAACTGCTGACCGAACAACGTCAGCGGGCCGCCGGTGAGCAGCTGGATCTTGATTCCGTCGAAGCGCTCACGCAGCGCCTCGACCTGCGCGGAGTGCTGCTGCCATTCGGCGGCGCCGGTGTAAAGAATAAGTCCCCGTCCGGCTGCGCCGCCCGCGCCGACAGTGCCGACAGTGCCGCCCACAACGGCTGCGCTGACCTCGTCAGGAGAGGCCTGAGCTATTTCCAGCGCCTCTCCCAGCGCATCGGCCGGCAAAGTGACGGGCGACCCGGAAGGGGGGCGCACGACTACGACGTCTTCTTCGAGCAGGGCCACCGACTGACCGGGATTCACCGGCAGCAGATCGCTGTCGGCGTACATCGCTTCGGCCTCGATGCCGCTGGATTTCAACAGCGTCAGCCACTCGTCCATCAAGGCACGCGCCACGACAGCGACCGGTGTGCGGCTGGAATCGACAGCGCGTTTGCCGATGGCGAAATGCAGGTCGTCGATGTCCTCTGCCAGCAGTTCCTCGAGCGCGTACGGCACCACTTGCTGCAGTTTCGCGCCCGCCTTGAGTGGTACTTCCGGCTCGGTCAGCAGAACGTCGTTACCCGGCACCAGAACGCAGATCCGCCGCCCGGGCGCGCGCGCTGCGGCCAGAGACAAGGGGCCGGACTGGGGCACTCCCGTCGCACTGCCGCGCGCGTCGACGATCAGCCACGAAGCGGGCTGGTCGGGGGTGCGGGGAAGCCTGAGCAGAAGCCAGTCAGCCATGTTTGTCTGCCATCGTCAGTCAGTCGGGAGAGAAGCTGCGCTGGATCGGGCGCACGGTGCCGTCGGAGTCCTCCCGGTAGAGAAGACTGTACAAGTTGAATTCGGCACTGCCAATAGTGATGTGACTGGTCAGGCGGAAGTAGTTCGAAGTTTGCGCAAACTGCGCCTGGGCTTTCGTGTAATTGTCCGGCGAGTCAAAAGCGGCCTGGTACTCGCTGGCAGTCGGAAAGCAGCCCGGGGCGCCGGCGCGATTCTTTGCCAGCGCATCCGGGTCGGCGCTGAACTCGCGACGTCCGGTCATGAAGGCGTCGAGAACGGCCCCGGGAGCCGTACAGATATTGACTTTGACGCCGGGGGGCAACGCCGTGATGTAGGGAGCGAGCTTCATGTAGCGATCGCGGCCGAATTCCGGCAGCGCCAGCAGTTCGGTGGTGCTGGTGATGTATTTGTGGGGCATGACGTAAGGCGGATTCTGGCCCATGTACACGCTGTCTTCGGCGCCGTCGGGAGTGCTGGTCGTAAAGCTCGGATCAATCCAGTCGATGACAAAGTCGGCCCATTTCGGCTCCAGTCCCACGATCTGCAGCAGGTTGATGAAGGCGGCCTGGGCGACCGGATCCGGCATGCCGCTGCCGTCGTCCTTGACGAGCGAATTGATATTGAAACGACCCTGCACATCTTCCAATGTAGCGTCCAGCATCACGTCGGGAACGATCTCCAGCGGCCCCACCGGCTGTGCCCAGGCCTGGGTGAGATTGGTGGTGGTGGGATCCGCCTTCTTGACCGCGCGCAGGCCGTAGGCCGCCAAAGCCTCGGCGCCCTCCGAAATCACCAGGGTCTCATCGAACGCGAAGGTCGCCGCACCACGGCGCGCGGTCATGGCATTCTCGTACGCAATCGTCGCGGCCAGGATGGTCCCCAGGGCCACCAGCAAAATGGCCACCAGAAGTGCCATGCCGCGCTGCCGGCCGGGCAGCCCTTGCACCCGCATCGATCGCAATGGGCGCGGCGGCGCGCTCATCCGGTGATCTCCAACACGCGCACCAGCTTGCCCCAATCCTCCATCTCCAATGTTATTTCCACGGCGATCGGCCGCTCACGCAGGGTCATTTCCTGGGCAAAGGCGCCCGCCACCGTGATGGGTGGCCACTGCGGCTGCCACTGGCGCGACTGGTCCATGAAGCGGAAGGAGACCGACTTCAGGTGAGTCATCAGGTCGCGTTTGATCGTGGTATTGGTCTGCGTGGGATCCAGAACGGTCCAATATTCGCGGCGCAGAGTGCCATTGTCGAAAAAGTACGCCACGCGTTGCATCCCGGGTCGCTGCAGTCCATTCGGGTTGGTCCAGCCCGCCCGGGTGAGCTGGACGATCGGCTGGGTCGTGGTCGTCGCCAGCAGCGCGGGCAGCCAGCTGTAACCGACGGGTGCCCTGATGGGGCGTGGGGCCAGCTGTACGAAATCCTGCTCGAGGACGCGCATCGCCGTCTGCATCTCCAGCAGTTTGGCCTGCTGGTCCTTGATGGCATCGTGCCCCGTCAGCGCCTGGTGGATAGCACCGAAGCCCATCGCAAACATCACGGCTGCGATGAACATCGCGACGAGCAGCTCCAGCAACGTGAATCCGCGCTTGCGATACATCACGGCCGCGCACTTCCGTTGATTCCGGTCGTGGGGTTCGGCGGGGTCGTCGTGGTCGTGGGGGGAGTGCCGGTCGTTCCGTTGTTGGTAGTCCCGTTGGTTGGCGTGGCCGTGCCGCCCAGGGCGCCAGGGGTGCCACCGCCGCCAGGCTGGCCTCCCTGTTGTTCGCCGCTACCCCAGACGGGCGTAGTGCCGGTGGGGGCCGAAAGCGAATCGCCGGCTATACCGCTGACGGTGACGAACCATCCGTCGTCATCGCCCGCCTTGATATCCGCCGGGCGCACTTTGACGTCGATGCGCTCCATGCCCTGTACCTGGGTGGCGACGACTTCCTGGCGCCAGTGCCAGCTGCGGCCCGCATAATCGATTTCGCCGGTGGTATTGCCCGTTGGCGGCACCTGCTGAGGTTGCAATTGCAGCCGCAGGTTGGCGATCTGGTTGAGCGCGACCCATTCCGCGAACGTCTTGTCCCGCAGGAAGATAATGGTGTTCGCCGAGGAGCTCAGAGTCTCCAGCACCGCGGCCATGCCCAACACGACGATGACCAGGGCGACCAACACTTCGACTAGCGTGAAGCCGCCGCCGCGAGCGCAGGTCATGGCCGGTTTTCGGCGCAGCGGCGTGCGTTTCATGTCTTGTTTTCAACCATCGGCTTGGCCACCAGCAGACCCTTGTCGTCTTCCGCAATCGTGACGCTGCGAATCCCGCCGTCCCGTTCCACCGTCGCTTCAAAGGTCGTCAGGTCGCCGTTGGAGAAGATCGTGATCTGCGGCGTCTTGTCCTTGGCGTCCTTCGGCTTCGTCAGCACGACCGGTCGGGTTTCGACAGACAGCGTCATTCCCAGGCCACCGGGTAAACTCCGGTCGCGCAGCGCGTCGTCTTCGTAAACATCCCGCCACACATTGCGCCGCACGTCGTAGGTCAGAAATTCATAGCCGTCGTCGCGGAACAGAACGCCGTACTCCCTGGTTTGCAGCTCCGCCTGCTCCCGGGCGTAGTTCACCAGCGTCACGAGACGGTTGCTCTCCTTCTCCAGGTCGGAATCGCGTCCGGCAACGTTGACGGAGAGTAGTACCGCGGCGGAGATGATTCCGATGATGACCACGACGACGAGAATTTCGATGAGCGTAAAGCCGGCCGCACTCCGGCACCGCAGGCGCAGCGGGGGCCCATCATCCTTGTACAGGCGCGCGTTCACGGTCGGCTATTCGCTGAGGTTCCAGTTGCCGACGTCCGCATTGATCCCATCGCCGCCGGGTTGCCCGTCTGCGCCGAGAGTGAACAGGTCATAGTCCTTGCTGTGCGTGCCGGGAGCGATGTACTGGTAGTCGGCACCCCAGGGATCCTTGGTGACGCGCTGCACATAACCGCCCGGCCGCCAGTGGCGAATGGTCGGGTCGGTAGGCTGCTGCACCAGGGCGCTCAGGCCCTGTTCCGTCGACGGATATTTGGAGTTGTCGAGACGGAACATCGTCAGCGCTGCATCGAGCGTCTGGATGTCCTGCTTCGCCTTGGCGACCTTCGCCTCGTCGACCTTGCTGATCACCTCGGGCACGATCACCGCGGCCAGCAGACCGATGATGATGACGACGACCATGATCTCGATGAGGGTGAACCCGCGCGCGAACGGATGTGCGCCTCTGATAACCTGAGCTTCCGGATTGCTGTTCTTGGGCCTTGTCATGGCGGCGGTCTCGAGTTTGGTGGGGTAAGGTTCTTAAAGTGCGCGGAGCATAACAAATGGGCTCGAGCCCTCCTGTGACACGCGCCGGACGTCTGCTGAAGTCTCTCAATTGCGACGGACGACTGGGAATCGCACTCCTGGCGGCCTGCGCGTTGCTGCTTCTGCCGGAACTTGCCGGGGACGCTGGCCGCGCCGCCCTTCGGTACGATCGCGCCGGACTGGCATCCGGCCAGTTGTGGCGCCTGATTACGGCACACATCGTTCATCTCGACCTCGAACATGCGGCCCTCAACAGCCTCGGCCTGGTGCTCATGTGGGCGCTCTTCGCGCGCGACTACACCGCTCGGCAATGGTTGCAAGTCCTTCTCGGCGCGATAATGGCCATCGATGCCGGGTTGTGGATGCGCGATTCGACAGTCACCTGGTATGTCGGTTCCTCAGGTGTGCTTCACGGGGTGATGGCAGCCGGGACATTGGCGCATGTGCGTCGACGCGATCTGGATGGCTGGCTGCTGGCGATCTTCCTCATAGTGAAGCTCAGCTACGAGCAGACCTCCGGCGCGCTGCCTTTTACCGAAAGCGGTGCGGGCGTGGTCGTCGACGCGCATTTATATGGGGCGGTGGGGGGGCTGGCGGTGGCCTCGTTCTTTCGGCCGGGATCGCTATAATCCGCACCCTTTTTGTCCTTCCGGCGGTTTATGTCCTTCGCATTCGTGTTTCCCGGCCAAGGTTCGCACTCCGTAGGCATGCTCGCGTCTTTGGCAGCCGCCAGTCCCGTCATCCAGGAGACTTTCGCGGAGGCGACGGCGGTCCTGGGCTATGACCTGTGGAAGCTGGTACAGGAAGGACCGGAGAGCCTCCTCAATTCGACGGAGCGCACCCAGCCGGCCATGCTGGCCGCCGGGATCGCCACTTGGCGCCTTTGGCAGCGACAAGGCGGTCCGGATCCCGCGCTTGTCGCCGGACACAGCCTCGGTGAATTTACGGCGCTCGTCTGCGCCGGAGCCTTGGATCTGGGCGCCGCCGTGGACCTGGTTCGCTTTCGCGGGCAAGTGATGCAGGAGGCGGTCCCGGCGGGCGCCGGCGCAATGGCTGCCGTTCTCGGACTTTCGGACGCCGACATCGAGATGGTGTGCCGGGAAGCAGCACAGGGCGGTGTCGTCGAGCCGGTCAATTTCAATTCCCCGGCCCAAGTGGTGATTGCAGGCCATGCCGACGCGGTACAGCGCGCGATCGAGGCCGCGAAAGCCCGCGGTGCGAAGCGCGCCGTACTGCTTTCGCTGAGCGTTCCGGCGCACTGCAGCTTGATGAAACTGGCCGCACATCGTCTGGCGGAGCGATTGGTCGAGGTCCAGATCCGGGCGCCCCGAATTCCTTACGTCAGTGCAGTCGACTCCGTCCGGCACGACTCTCCCGACGATATTCGGGAGCTTCTCGTCCGCCAGCTCGCAAGTCCGGTTCGCTGGACCGACACGGTCCGTGCGGTGGCAGCGACGGGCGTCTCCAGCATCATCGAGTGCGGTCCCGGGAAGGTCCTCACCGGATTGAATCGACGCATCGAAAAGCGCGACGGTCTGGAATATCTGGCCATTGAAGATCCGGCGAGCCTCGCGGCGGCGCTCGGGTCGGTGCAAGGAGTCGGGAATGCTTAAAAACGATGTCGCCCTGGTGACGGGAGCCTCCCGCGGGATCGGTCATGCGATAGCCCTGGCGCTGGCCGGGGCCGGAGCACGCGTCATCGGAACGTCTACCACCGCGGAAGGGGCCGCGACGCTCACGGCGGCG
>FTJL01697667.1_pt1 | contig 21314 bp, 16 predicted proteins | sample 1658551 | NCBI WGS metagenome assembly FTJL01 (sample SAMEA3914835, study PRJEB12502) | metagenome | biome: forest; material: soil | place: Canada | collected 2011-07-03 | depth 0.3 m
CGCCGGTGCGGGCGGCGCCGGGGTCGGCTGCGAATAAGCAGGCACCGCGGCCGCAAGCAACAGCGCGAGTGCAAGCATGTGACCTTTACTGACCATCTGGCTTTACCTTGGGCGGCTTCGCATCGGACGCAGCCGGTGCAGGGGCCTTCTTCGCGGCCTTCTCGATATCCGTTTGCGACAGGTACTCGATCCAACTCCCGTCGTCCGGCTGACCGTTGGCGTCTGCCGTCGAATCCACGCTGCCGAGAAACTCCAGGAAATCCTCATCCGGAGGCGGATCGGGCGGCTTCTTCGGCGGGTCCCCGAAACTCGCGCCGGACCCCATGGCGATGGCAGCAAGAGCCACCGCGGTCCACACGCGGCGCGATGTGCTCAACTGCTGGCCTCGCCGACGGTTTCGCCCACAGCCTGGCCTGCGGGCTGGCCCTGCTCCACCGCCCACTCATAAAACGACCCGTCGGAGTCCTCCACCATGTCGAGGCCATCACCGTCCGCGATCAGATCAAGATCCTCCGCCGCCATCTGGCCGCCTTCGCCTACCGCCTGGCCTTGCGGATGATGCTGCCACAGCACCATCGCCACGAGTACCGCTGCCGCCACGGCTCCCGCCGTCGGCATGATGACAAACCTGGGCCAAAAACCCGGCCGCCTGCCCGAACGGGCCACCTCGGCGACGGCGACCTGGCGAGCCTGATTCAGCCGCGAGCGAATACGGCTATCGATGCGCGTCACGCTCTCAGCGAGCAGCGCTCGAGCCTGATCCTCGAGTTCCGTCTGTCGTTCGTCCTGCGAGCTCATATCCGAAAGCTCCCGAGCTGCGCCCGCAGCGCCTGCAGTGCGCGAAAGTAATGCGTCTTGACACTCCCCTCCGAGCATCCCATCGCCACGGCAGTCTGCGCGACGTCCATGCCTTCGAGGCTGCGGAGCATGAACACCTGCTGTTGCCGGCGTGGAAGCGCTTCCAGTGCCTTCTCCAGCGCCTGCATCGCCTCGTCGATCTCAAGTTTATGACTGGGCGAGGGCTCATCGCTCGGCGCCTGCGCGATCGGATCCGCCTCATCGTCATCGTCATCGGCGCGAAACGGCAGCCACGCAATCACGCGACCGCGAACCGTCCGCCGACGCTGAATATCCCGGATGCGGTTCTCGAGAATGCGGTAGAACAGCGGCTTCCACTCTTCGGCCGGCCTGTCCGCGTACGCCCTTGCCAGCTGCAGCATCGCATCCTGGACCGCATCCAGCGCGTCGTCCTCATGACGGAGCGCCGCCTGGGCGATCTTAAACGCCTTGAGTTCCACGCCGGCCAGGAACTGGTTCAGGGCCTGGGAGCGCGCTCGAGCGGTCAAGCCGGCCAGATCCGCGTCGCCGTGTGATGCGGACGGCATGCTATAAGGCGGCGCGAACGTGGCAAAAGCTGACATGAGCCCTATAACGCACGTCCGCAGGGCCAGGTTGACTGCGCCCAAAACGACCGCAACTCATTGATTCAGTCCCAATGCCTACCCTCCCGCGGGTGCTTCGTGTCGCGCTGGACATGCCGCTCAGGCGGCTGTTCGACTATCTGCCGCCGCCACTGCCCTCCGAAGCTCTCCTGGAGCCCGGAATGCGGGTGCTGGTGCCTTTCGGCCGGCAGCGCCTGGTGGGCGTCATTATGGCCATTGCCGCCTCTTCCGAGCTGCCCGCCGAGCGCCTCAAGCCTATCTTAGGCGTGATCGATGCCCGACCGGTGCTCGACCGCTCCGCGCTGGCCATCCTCGAATGGGCCGCGGATTACTACCTCCATCCCATCGGGGAAGCCCTGGCCGCGGCGCTTCCCAAGGCACTCAGGCTGGGGGCCGGCGCCAGCGAAGCCCGGCGGCTTTGGTCGGTCACCGCCGCGGGCAAATCGGCTTACGCCGACGGCGAGCCGCGACGGGCTCCCAGGCAACGCGAACTGCTGGCCTACCTGATCGACCATGAGGGAGTCACCCCCGAGACGCTGACCGAATCGATGCCAGATTGGCGAGCTCCGGCGCGGCTGCTGGTGGCGCGTGGCTGGATTGCCTCCGCGGAAACCCATGTGCAGATCTCCGACGCACCCTCGACAGTTCGGGGGCTCGGCCCGGACCTGGCTCCCGAGCAGCGGATAGCAGTTGATGCAATCGGCGAATCGCTCGGGCACTTCGCGGCATTCGTGCTCCATGGAGTGACCGGCAGCGGAAAAACCGAGGTGTATCTGCGCCTCGTCGAGCAAGTGCTCAGTCGAGGGCAACGCGCGCTCATCCTCGTTCCTGAAATAGGCCTGACTCCTCAGCTGGTGGGGCGGTTCAGCGAAAGGTTCGACGCGCCGCTGTGTGTAATGCATTCGGCATTGACGGACACAGAAAGGCTGCAGGCGTGGCGCGATGCCTTCAGCGGGCAGGCGAGGATAGTGATTGGTACGCGCTCGGCCGTCTTCGCACCCGTGCCCGACCTCGGGCTGATCGTCGTCGACGAAGAACACGACGCATCCTTCAAACAACACGAGGGCGGTTTTCGCTACTCCGCGCGCGACCTGGCCGTCGTCAGAGCGCAGCGGTCCGACGTACCGATTCTGCTGGGTTCGGCAACGCCAGCGCTGGAGACCCTGCACAACGTCAACAACGGCCGTTATGTCAGATTTTCTCTGCCGCGGCGAACGGATCAAGCCGTACCTCCCAGAATCGCTTTGATCGACTTACGCGCCCATGCTGTCCAGTCCGGCATCTCGACTCCCGCGGTTCAGTCGATGCAGCGTCACCTCAGCGAAGACGGTCAAGTGTTGATATTTTTAAATCGCCGGGGTTATGCGCCGACGCTTCTTTGCACCGCCTGCGGCTGGATCGCACCATGCAAAGACTGTGACGCCCGCATGACCGTGCATCTCTCGGCGGGAAGGCTTCGTTGTCATCACTGCGGCGCGGATCAGCCGCTGCCTTCACGCTGCCCCCAGTGCGGCTTTGTAGTGAAATCCGTCGGTCAGGGCACCGAGCGCGTCGAAGAAGCGCTGGATACGATCTTCCCCGGAGTACCCCATGTGCGACTGGATCGGGACGTCGTCAGGCGTCGAGGCGACATGGAGACCGCCATGAAACGCATGTCATCCGGCGAGGCCCGCATCCTGATCGGCACGCAGATGGTCACCAAGGGACATGACTTTCCCAACGTCACCCTGGTCGTGGTTCTGAACGCCGATCAAGGCTTGTTCAGCACGGATTTCCGCGGGCCCGAGCGATTGGCGCAAACGCTCGTCCAGGTCGCGGGGCGCGCCGGTCGCGGCAGCAAAGCCGGCGAGGTGTTGGTCCAAACGGAATTTCCGGCCCACCCGCTGCTACTGAGCCTGCTGTCCGAGGGTTACGATGGTTTCGCGCGCACGGCGCTCGCCGAGCGAGCGCAGACAGCATGGCCTCCATTCAGCCGGTTGGCTGCGGTACGCACTTCGGCAGCCACGGCGGACGCGGCCCTCGGCTTTCTCACTGAAGCGCGCAAGCTCGCGCGCCCCGCCGGCAACGTAAAACTGCTGGGCCCCGTGCCCGCCGCGATGTCGAAACGCGCAGGGCGCTATCACGCACAGTTGTTGATCGAAAGCCCGGACCGGACCGCCTTGCACAGGTTTCTGCACTCCTGGCTCCCGGAAGTAGAACAACTACCCGCGGCACGGCGCGTGCGTTGGGCACTGGACGTCGACCCTATTGAGCTTTTCTAAATTCACGGGGAAGATTTCCGCGTTTTGAAGCAGCAACTCGAGCAACTCCTGCGGGCCGCGGTGCGCGAGGCCGGCGCCGACCCCAGCGGCGCCCTGGTCGAGCGCACCCGGGACCTGCGGCATGGCGACTTCATGAGCAACGTGGCTCTGGCCGCAAAGCCGGCAGGTCGCGACCCCCGCGAACTCGCGCTGGCCATCGTCGCTTGCCTGCCGCCCAACTCCCTCATTTCGAGTGCGACGGTGGCGGGCGCCGGGTTCATAAATTTTTCCCTGTCGGCCGCAGCCTACCAGGCCGAGCTGGCGCGCCTTCACGAACAGGCCCACCGCTACGGGCAAAGCGATCTGGGCAAAGGGCAAAGGGTGCGCATACAGCTCGTTTCGTCCGATCCGACGGAGCCGCCGCAGCTGCAGCAAGCGCGCCTGGTGGCCTACGGCGCGAGCCTCGCGAACCTGCTGACAGCGACGGGCTTCGACATCGGCGGTCAGCACTCCGACGGCGACCGGGAGCGACTGGAAGTGATTCCGATCGAGCCCGTCAGGCTGTTTCGCGGCAGCGAAAGGCTGTCCAGCGGCGAGCAGGAGGCGCGGTACGCGACCCTGGAACAGTTGAGCCGCGAAATCGGCAACGATGCCTGCCGCTACTGCCTGGTGATGCGCAGCCACGAACAGCCACTCGACTTCGATTTGAACCTGGCGGAATTGCGAACCGACAAGAATCCGCTATTCCACATCCAGTATGCTCATGCGCGGATAGCGAGCATCATGAAGCAGCTGGCCGCCCGTGGGCTGACGTTCGACGGCACGCAAGCTCTCGCAAACGCAACGAGGCTGGTCGGCAATCTCGAGCAGGCGGTTCTGCATACTCTGACGCGCTATCCGGAGGTCCTGGAGCAGGCTGCCGGCAGCCGGTCGCCACACTTCGTGGCTCACTATCTGCGCGAGCTTGCGAATACCTTCCACACGTACTACAACGCCGAACAGTTCATCGTTCCGGAGGCCACACTGCGCAATGCGCGGCTGGCCCTGCTGCTGGGAGTGAGCCAGGTGATTCGCAACGGACTTACGCTGCTGGGCGTCTCCTCTCCGGAGAGCATGTGACGAGATTGACTTCGAGGGATTACAAATCGGCCAAGGGCCGCCCGGTCAACCTGGGACGGCTGCGCGAATATGCAATCGGTGCGCTGATCGGCTTGGGGTTGGCAAGCAGCGCATTCCTCTACCTGGGCAGCAAGCGCGAGCCGGCTCACGACGCACCGGAGACGCCACACCCGGAACCGCACCGGGTCGCACCGGCCGATGCGGGAGCGGCACCTGCGGCGAGCGCCGAGAAATATACGTTCTATGATCGGCTGCCGAATTTTGAAGTGGTCGTGCCGGAGAAAGACAAGGAGGTCAAGCGCGACCTGCCCGCGACCGCGCCCGTGGAGCGTCCCGGCGTTTACGTACTGCAGGCGGGTTCCTATCGCAATCAAGCGGACGCGGACCGGGTCAGGGCGCAGCTCGCTCTACAGGGTATCGACGCAACCGTGCAGCGCGTCGCGGTCGACGCCGATGTCTGGCATCGGGTTCGGATCGGGCCGATCACCAGACTCGAGCAACTCAACAAGCTGCGCAAGCAACTCCAGGCGGCCGACGTCGACGCCCTCGTGATCAGGGTGGGTGACTGACCTACGCTATTGCTGGCGAATCCGGCTCAGACGCTGCAAGTTGGAACTCGGCGGCGGCACCAGTAGTTTCTGCAGTTCGCCGGCTTCGACCGGCACCGAATGCAGGTAGCCCTGCGACTGATCGCATCTGAGCCGACGCAACAACTCCAGCTGCGCCGGCGTTTCGACGCCCTCCGCCACGGTCGTCAGGTGAAACGCCGCTGCGAGCCCTATGATGCTCGACACCAGCGTCACGCTGGCCGGGTCATCCGGCAGGCCGCTGATGAACGAACGATCGATCTTCAGAAGGTCCACCGGCAACTTCGAGAGCAGACCGAGCGAAGAATAGCCCGTGCCGAAATCGTCGATGGCGATCCGCATGCCGATCGTGCGCAGCTCGCGCAGCTTGCGGCTTGCGCCGTCCACGTCGTGCAACAGACCGGTTTCCGTAATCTCCACATCCAGCCCGAAGCCGTCGCCGCTCGCTCGCAGCCCGGCCGCCATGAAGTGCTCGACGAAGGTGCGCCGCCGGATCTGCTGCGCCGAGACGTTCACCGCGACGCGCACCGGACTCAACATGAGCCGGCGCCACAACAAACAATCTTCCACCGCCTTCTGCAACACCCAATCGCCGACGGCGACAATCATGCCGGAGGCTTCGAGCACCGCCAGGAAGCGCGCCGGGAGTACCAGGCCGTGCTGCGGGTCATTCCAGCGCAACAGCGCTTCGACGCTTTCCACTCGTCCGGTGGCAAGGCTCACCTGCGGCTGGTAGTGAACGACGAATTGCTGCTCGTCCAGTGCAATGCGTAGTTTGTGCTCCAGCGCGAGCCGCTCCGCGATGTCGCTGTGCATCTGGATCTGGTAGTGAAGATATTGCTCGCCGGATTCCTTCGCCCGCTTCAACGCAGCCTCGGCACGCTGCACCAGTGTGTTGCCGTCCTCGCCGTCCACCGGAAAGCATGCCATGCCGGTCTTGAACGACGCACGGATATCGCGGCCCTCGATATGGAATACATCGCGAAAAACGGTGCTTTCCAACAGCGCCGTGACGTTCTCCGCGGAAGTCTCCACCTGCGGCAGGACCAGCACGAAGGTGCCGCCGCCGATGTAGCCGATGCGCTCGTCGTCATCGACGTGATGTTTGAGCCTGTCTGCGACGCGCTGCAGCAGCAGGTCGCCGACATGCCGACCGAAGCTGTCGTTGACGTTGCTCAAGTGGACGACGTCGAACGCCACGACGGTCGGCGCACTTTCGGGCCCCACTCTCTTGCGCAGGAGTCCGTCGAACCTCTCGCAGAACAGCGCCCGCTTCGCAAGTCCGGTCAACTGATCGAAGTAGGCCAGAAATTGCGCTACGTGCTCCTTCTGTCGGTACTGGAGCGCGAATGAAAGACTGGCGATCATGTCCTGCAGCAACAGCAATTCCTCGTCGCCGAGCAGATCGCTGACGCGCGAGGCAAGGGACAGCACGCCGATCCGCGCACCATCGACGCTCAGCGGCAGGGCCACGACGGATTTGAATCCCTGGCTGAGCAGCTCGGCCCGGCTGGTGACCTGCGGCTCGGACTGCGTGAGGTCGGCGCAGTAGGTGATCTCGCCGGTGCGCAACGCCCGACCGACGAGACTCATGTCGGGATCAGAGCCGTCGCCGATCGGGAATTCCAGGCCCTCCGTGGACACCAGCTCCGGATTGCCTCCCAGTCGGAACCACGGCATGGCGCGGCTTCCCCCGCTATCAACCAGCGATATCAGTGCTCGCTCATAGCCACCCACCTGCACCGCGAGCCGGCACGCTTCGCGAAGCAATTCCTCGCGGTCCCGGATACGCACCACGGCGGCATTGACCGCACTCTGCATCTGCCGGGTGCGAGTCAGTCGCTCGATGCGGCCTTGCTGTTGCTTGCGCTCGGTGATGTCCCGGTGCGTGCCGCGAAATCCGGTTACGCGGCCGTCCGCTGCTGTCAGCACGACCAGATTGCCCTCGAGCCAGCGACATTCACCGCCCGAGTGGCACCATCGCCCAACGATTCCAACAGCCGTACGATGCTCGGCACTCAGATTCGCCAGCGTGCGCCCGAAGTCGGCGCGATCGTCTGCGTGCAGGAAAGAAGAAAAGTGAGCGCCGACCAGGTCCGTGACGTTCAGTCCCAGAATGGTCCGGATCGATTCGCTGCTGAACACATAGTGCCCGTCGGAGTTCAGTTCCCAGATCCAGTCCTGGACCGTATCCACGATGTCCCGCAAACGTTGCTCGCTCTCGCGAGTCTGTCGCTCGGCACTACGCCGCCGGACACGTTCACTGACCTCTCTCATGGCACGTCGCACCGCGGGTACCAGCCGCGCCGGGTTGCTCTTCAGAACGTAATCGACGGCTCCCCGGCGCAAGGCCTGAATTGCCCGCTCTTCACCCACGGTCGACGATAGAAAAATAAACGGGGCGTCCGGCATTTCGCGAAGCGCTATGTCGAGCGCGGCAAGACCGTCGAAATCGGCGAGGCTGAGATCCGAGAGGATGAGGTGCGGGCGAAAGCGACGCAAAGCCGCCCGAAAGCCCGGTTCGGAATCGACCCGATGATGCATGCAGCGAATGCCTGCGCCCACCAGCCTCCGGATGGCCAGATCGGCCTCGGCAGGCAACTCTTCGACGATCAATACTCGAATGCCCTGCAGCAACTCAATCCTCCTGGTCCACAAGGCAGGAGAGGCAGGCGCGACGCCCCACGACGCTCGGCTGGGGTCGATCGGTCGGTTCGCTTAGGACCGCAGGCTCGTGGATGATTTGTTCTTCAAATCCGTGGCGGCGCTGGGCGTTCGCACCTTATGCCGCCAGACTTCCGGTTGTGCTTTCGTCAGTACCCTGACCCGAGATGGGGTTTTATCTCACCGCCGATCAAATAAATCGGCGGTGACCGCACCGGGGTCACCGCACAGGTTCAGGTTGCGCGCCCGGCCCGCTCGCCCGCAGGCCCACGGAGGTGAGGACTAGTCCTCGCTGATATTGCGAAAGTCGACGCCCAACGAGCGCAGTTTGCGATACAGGTGAGTGCGCTCCATGCCGACCCGCTTGGCGAGCTGCCCGACTTTGCCGTTGCACAGAAGAAGCTGCTGCTGCAGATAGGCGCGCTCGAATTGCTCGCGAGCCTCGCGCAGCGGTAGCGCCAGGAGGTCTTGTTTGACCAGAGGCTCCCCCGCCGGGGCCTGAACGGCCAGCTCGCGCTCGATTTCCTCCAGGCGGATCTCTTCCGCGCCGCCCTGAATGAGAAGACGGTGCACGAGATTCTTGATCTCACGAACGTTGTCGGGCCACGGGTAATTACGCAGTCGATTCTGCGCAGCCACGCTGAAGCGGCGGAAGGGGAGGCCTTCCGTATCGACCACGCGATCGACATAGTGTCGCAGCAGTTCCGGCACGTCCTCGGCATATTCCCGGACCGGCGGCACTCGCACTATCAGCATATTCAGGTGTGCCAGCAGATCGCGTCGCAGACCCTCCGCGCCGGCGCGATGCTCGATTCCGGGCTGCGAGGACGAAAGCACTCGCGCCGTGAAGTTGATCGGCTCGGAACCACCGATTCGAGTGAAGCGCCCCGACTCCAGCACGCCCACCAGGAGCCGTTGCGCCGTCGGCGGGAGGTCCTCGATCTCGTGAATGAAGAGCGTGCCGTCGGCGGCCTCCTCCAGAAGTCCGCTGCTGCGCGTGCCATTGGGATCTTCGTTCCCGAATAGACGCTTCTCCGCGTCCGCCTCGCGCAGACTGCTGGCGACCAGGGTGAGAAACGGTCGCCCGGTGCGCGGGCCCCGCTCGTGCAGATAGCGCGCAAACGCTTCGCGACCCGATCCCGGCTCACCGACCAGCAGGACGGAGGAAGGATTCCCGGCGATCTGCTGCAGCTCCGCACGCAGCTGCTGCATGATCTTGCTCTTGCCGACCGGCACCATCAGGGGAGGCGTGAGCAGCTTGCCGGTCTGTCTGCGACGCTTACCGGCGTCGAGCGCGCGCTCCACGGTGCGTAACAGTTTCGCCAGCGACAGCGGCTTTTCCACGAAGTCGAAGGCGCCCAGGCGGGTGGCCTCCACGGCGGTCTCAACCGTTCCGTGCCCCGACATCATGACGACCGGACAACCATCCGACTGGGTTGCCGACCATTCGCGCAACAGGGTGATGCCGTCGACATCCGGCATCCAGATGTCGAGAAGTACGAGGTCTGGCGTTTGTTTTGCCCGGGATGCACGTGCCTGTGCCGCGTTGGCGGCTACGTCCACTTCGTAGCCTTCCTCGGAAAGGATTTCTTTCAGCAATCCGCGGATATCCGCTTCATCGTCGACTACCAGGATATGTGCACCACTCATGCCCTCTCCCTCCGCAACTGCTCTCGGCGCTCTCGCGCCGACCCCGCTGCTGATCTCGTGCTGTCCCTGACCGGCAGGACGACGCGTATGCGCGCACCACCTTCGGGACGGTTGTCTGCATCGATGCGTCCGCCATGCTCCTCGACAATCTTTTTGACGATGGCCAATCCCAGGCCGGTTCCCTTCACCTTGCTCGTGACATAAGGATCGAACACGCGCCCCAGGAGCTCGCGTTGAAAACCGGGCCCATTGTCACACACGCTCACGACCGCGTAGGCGGCATCGCCGCCAAATTCGAGCTGCGTCAGGATGTCGACGGCCGGCGTGGCAACCCCCTCCAGCGCCTCCAAAGCGTTCGTCACCAGGTTGTTCAGAATCTGCCTGACCCGGCCCCGATCGGCCTCGATGCCCAGCAGCGGCTCCTGGTCGATCGCCTGGTCCAGTTCCAACCGGATCGTGGCACGTGGATCCTGCGAGCGATACAGGTCCGCCACTTCGGTGACGAGCTGGTTCAGGCTGAAGCGCGTGATCTTCATCTCCGGCGCCCGCGCATACTCGCTGAACGCGTTGACCATCTGCTGCATGGTCTCGACTTGCGCGATAATTGTGTGCGTCGAGCGGTCGAGAATCTCAGCATCCCGCGGGTTCATGCTGCCCAGAAAGCGCCTGCGCATGCGCTCCGCCGAAAGTTGAATCGGCGTCAAAGGATTCTTGATTTCGTGGGCCAGCCGCCGCGCCACCTCGCCCCAGGCCGCGTCCCGCTGCGCCTGCAGGAGAGTGGTGATGTCGTCGAACACGATTACATAACCCATGCCGCTGTCTTCCCACGGAAGAGGCGTGCAGGCGCACATCAGCGTGCGACGGCCCGCCTCCGCGTCCAGGTCGAGCTGCTCGCGCCACTCTTCACGGCCTGCTGCGAACCGCACGGCTATGGCCGCGACGAACTGACCGAGCCGATCGTTGTTGGCGGACAGTTCGGGCAGCGAACGCCCCGCGGCCGCCGACAGATCGGTGCCGAGGATTGCCCCGGCTGCCTGATTGGCCATCCGCACAGTCAAAGTGCCATCGATTGCAACGACCCCTGTGGACAGTCGCGCGAGAATGATCGCGAGGCGTTGACGCTCGCGCTCCACGGCAGCCTGGCTCTGAGTCGCCTCTTCGTGCGCCCGGCGCAGACGCTTGGTCATGTCATTGAATGAATGGACCAGAAAGCCCATCTCATCGCGCGACGGCAGCGGCAACCGGGTGCCGAAGTCGCCCTTACCCACCGCTCGCGTGCCCTCGATGAGATCCTGTACGGGACGCACCAACCGTTGCGCGGAGAAGATCGCACCATAGATGGCCGCGAGCATCGCCAGAAGCAGAACCAAAGTCAGCGTGAGCCGGAAACTGTCCTTCAGGGGTTCGCGCATCGCGGCCAGATCCCCGTAGTGCGAGTACGAGTTCTGCACCGCCTCGGACAGTGCCGCGAGCTGCGGAGGGACGGGATAGACAGCCACGATGTAACGGGCGTCGGAATTCGACTGCGATTCGGCAAGCGGCGCCGCGGTGCGAATGATGTAACCGCCATCGGCTTGCGGCTCCAGGGAAACATAGGGCCGCAACTGCGCGACCTGACGCACCAGGTCGGCTGGCGGCCGCGAGGGCAGCGTCTCCAGCGGGTTGTCCAGACTGGCGGCAATCATTCCCTCGTGCTCGCCGAAGAGGACGATCTCGGTGCCGCCCGTCGCCCGCCGCTCTTGGTCCATCCGCTGTTGGATCTCGGCGGCGTTGGTCTTGGCGAGCGAGCGAGCCAGCTCTTCCGTGCGGTTCGAGTACTCGCGCATGCGCACATCGACGGCGGCGCGGGACAACTTGAGCGCGTCGTTGAGGCCCTGTTTGAACTCGACCTGGTACCAGCTGTCGATGCCGCGGTTGAGGAACTCCAGCGAGAAAAGATAGACGATGAGCAGTGGCGCGATGACCAGTGCGCCGAAAATACTCACCGTGCGGGCGGTGAGGCGGGACCCGGGAACGTGATCGCGATATTCCCGGACCAGTTGCCAGATCTTGCGTGCGAGCAGTATCGACAGCGCGATGACGCCCGCCACGTTGATCAGCAGTATCCACGGCTGCAGCCGAATGAACTGCGAGGAGTTCTGGGCGCTCTTGGCCAGCAGGAACAGCGAGCCCGCGCCAATCAAGGCCCACAACACCAGCAGAGCGGAGCCGCTCCAACGCTGCCCCGGTCTTGCGCCGCTCAAACCGGGAGCGACCATGAGTACCACTCGCTCTCGCGATGCCAATCATTGGTCCAGAACAATAGAGCACGTAAGGACGACGGCAGCCGGCCGCGACGGACGCCCGCCCTTACGCTGACGACGTAATTGCCGCCGTTCAGTTGAGGCTCGACGAGTATCGGCCACCCATCCACTTTTCCAAGATAGGCCAGAGCCTCCTCCAGTGTCGGGAAACTCGCTTGCTCACCGCTGCGGGTATCCCGAACCATATACCGGTCGCTGACCGCGTGGTACGCCAGTTCCCGCCGCAGCGTAAGGTCGACGACCGCCGCATTGAACCAGTACCGCCGCTCCCGATCGACCCGGGTATCCAGGTCGAACGTCAGCGTAACCCCATCGCCCAACGCATCGCGGATTCCGGGATTGACGGGATATTCCACCCGCGCATGCAGCAGGAACACACCGTTGTCGACGTTCACGTATGCGGAACGGACCTCCAGCACTCCGTCGAGCGCATCGGCGTACAGCCACGCGCTCCACATAGCCGCGACAAGCACGACGAGCGCGCGCAGCCAGCCGTAGCCCGACCGCGGCGGCGGTTTGAGGGGGGTCGTCGAGGCTCGGGTTGGGGCGGCTCGTAGCATGCATGCAACGGAAAACAATGGGTGAGCCAGACTGGCGCCTTCAGCTTCAGGTTGCGACCGTTGTCTTTTCGACACAAGCATAATAGAACCCGTCGGCGCCCGCCTCTGCTCCTGGAAGGAGCTGTATTCCCGGCCCGCGGCGCACAACGCCGGGGGCTGACTCGCCGGCGGCGGGCATTTGTCCCGGTCGCGCAGCAGGCTCCCGCTCCAGGAACGCCTCGACAACCGCCGCGTTTTCGGCCTCCAGCACCGAGCAGGTCGAGTAAACCAGCCGCCCGCCGGGACTGAGCATCGCGAACGCCGCGCTAAGGATTTCCAGCTGCTGCCTGGCCAGAGAGGCAATGTCGTCCGGTCGACGCAGCAGCTTGATGTCGGGATGACGCCGGATGACGCCGGTAGCTGAGCACGGGGCATCGACCAGAATCCGCTGGAACGGTTTGCCGTCCCAAAAGGCCTGCGGTAAACGGATATCCGCAACGACCACCTGCGCCGTGCGCCGCAGGCGCTGCAGATTTTCACGAATGCGGACGACCCGGTGTGCGTCGATGTCGACGGCGACCAGGGTCGCAAGATCCGGCGAATATTCCAGAATATGCGCGCTCTTTCCGCCCGGCGCCGCACACGCATCCAGCACGCGCATGCCGGGGCCGGCATCAAGTAGCGCCGGCGCTAGCTGAGCACCGGAATCCTGAACTGAGACCACTCCTTCATCGAATCCTGGAAGCACCGACACCGCGACAGGCTTCTCCAGCCGAATCGCCGCAGCGCTCCACGATAACCCCTGCGCGACGATGCCGGCCGCGCTCAACTCCTCGAGATACCCAGACAGGGTCCGACGCGTCAGATCGACCCTCAAGACCATGGGAGGGTGTTCGTTGTTAGCGGCCAGGATGGCCTCACAGCGATCGGGCCAACTGGCCCGGATCGCGTCCACCAGCCAGGCTGGATGGGCCGAACGGCCCGGCAGACTCTGATCGACGCGGCCGAGCAGCACGCCCCGCTCGGTTACGAAGCGACGCAACACGGCGTTGACGAGACCGCTCGCCCCCGGGGATTTCAGCACTCGTGCGGCATCGACCGCCGCGTGCACAGTGGCTTGCGGTGCGTTTCGCGAGTACTCGATTTGATGAGCCGCGGCCACGAGGAGCGTCAGAATCTCCCCAGCCACGTTTTCAGGACGGGTCAGAAGCTTCTCAACCGCCGGAGCCAGTCGCAGGTACCAGCGAACCGTTCCGAGGGTGATGGCCCGCGCTGCTGAGCGCTGCGGGGAATCCTCGAAAGGCGCCATCGCCGTGTCCGTGGAGTGCCCGTCAAAGACGATCGCTGCTACCGCCTGGGCAGCCGCAGCCAGCGGCACGGCTCCAGGTGCCCAACGCGACGGACGGCCCCGGGCCCGGTCGCCTTGATTGCCTGGTGCGCTACTCAAAACGGCGACCTACGAGCTGTTGAGTGTTAGCGAAGTCCCGCGCGGAAATCCGGCGGCGGCCCGGCCGCTGAATCTCAGTCAGCGCAACGCTGCCGCGACCACAACTCACGATCACGCCATTTTCGCTTATAGCGACAATGGTCCCAGGAATGACGGAAGCATCCTGGCGCACATCTTCGGGCGCCGCGGGCGCTATCGGTGCCGCAGGCGCCATGGGTGCTCCTGGCGCCACGGGCGCTATCGACGCTAGCGGTGCTACGGACACTATGGGCGCTACGTGCGCTGCGTAGATGCGCAGTTGCTCCCCGTCGAGGCGGCTTTCGGCAACGGGCCACGGATCGAAGGCCCGGACCTTGCGGACAACTTCCTCCGCGCTGAGGCGCCAATCGACCGCCGCTTCCGCCTTGTCTATCTTGGACGCGTAAGTCATGCCTTCTGCAGGCTGCGGCTCGGCGTGTATTGCTCCGCTCTCCAAGCCGTCCAGCGCGCGCAGCAGTGCAGGCGCCCCGATCGCGGCGAGCCGGTCATGCAGCGTCCCAGCCGTTTCCGTGGGATCAATAGCAACTCTGTGCTCCAGCAGTATCGGTCCGGTGTCGAGACCTGAGTCCATCAGCATGATGGTGACCCCCGTTTCCCGATCGCCGGCGAGAATGGCTCGCTGAATCGGCGCGGCGCCACGCCATCGCGGCAACAGCGACGCATGGATGTTGACGCAGCCGAGCCGCGGTAGAGCAAGTACCGCCTTCGGGAGAATGATCCCGTACGCCACGACGACGATAACGTCCGGCTTCCAGGCGACGAGCACCGCCCGATCGTCCTCGTTCTTCAAGGCCTGCGGTTGAGAAACGGGGATGCCGTGTGTTTGCGCAGCCTGCTTGACGGGGCTGAGGGCGATCTGTTGGCCGCGACCCTTGGGACGGTCCGGTTGCGTCAGAACCCCAACGACGTCATGCCGCGAGCCCAGCAACGCAGCCAAGGCCGGTACGGCGAATTCCGGGGTTCCGGCGTAAACAATGCGCACGCGATGCGTCGAGCTTCTAAAATGCCCGGCGCGCACCGCCAGAAGTCTGCTGCCCCCGGGCCGCCTTCTCCTTGCGCTCCTTCTCGAGCTTCTTGCGAATGCGCTCGCGCTTCAGATCGGACAGGTAGTCGACGAACAGCTTGCCGTCGATGTGATCCATTTCGTGCTGAACGCACACCGCCAGCGTGCCTTCGTAGTCGCGCTCGAACACCTCGCCGTTGCGATCCTGGGCCCGGACGCGAATCTTGGCGGCCCTTTGGATGTCGTCGTATATGCCGGGTACCGACAGGCAGCCTTCCTCCGACACTGCAACACCTTCACGCTGGAGGATCTCGGGGTTGATGAACACCAGGGGTTCGTTCCGTTCCTCCGAAATGTCGATGACCAGCAGCCGTAGCTGCACGTCAATCTGGGTTGCGGCCAGCCCGATTCCCGGCGCGGCATACATGGTCTCGAACATATCGTCGATCAGCTTTCCCAACGGTGCGTCGAAGCGCTCCACGGGGTGGGCCCGTGCGCGCAGCCTCGGGTCGGGAAACTCCAGAATCGTTCTCACGCTCATGACATCACTTTTTCGCGAAATGCGTCTATTGGAATCGAAATGGCGGCCAATCTGCCCATATCAAGTGCGAAAATCGCCGTTCTCCGTCGGTGGCAACTGCCCTCACGGGGGCCGTGACCCAGCGCACAAAGTTGACATTAAGTGGTGTGCTAACGGATGCAAGACCATTATAAACCACTAAGATACCGGCGCAGGTCGCATGCCCCGCCTCGGACGTTTGAGGAGTGGTGGAGAATGGTCTCGAATCAAATACTTGGCCCCCGCTTGGGTGTGGGCTTGCTTACGCTGTTTCTCACGGTTGCCGGCTGCTCGTCATCGGGCTCCCGCAAATCGGAGGACAGTGCGGGCGACGCCGTCCCGACGGCCTCGACAGTTGCGGATGCAGCCCCGAGCGACGATCTGAGCGCCACTGAGGCTGCAGTAAATGCCTCGCCGGCGACAGCGCAACCCGCTCCAGCCCCTTCGGCTGGCGCCAGCCTGATAAGTCCGACCGCGCCCAAGAGCTACACGGTCAAGCGTGGCGATACCCTCTGGAGCATCGCGTCGATGTTCCTGCGCGACCCCTGGCTGTGGCCCGAGGTCTGGTACATCAATCCCCAGGTCTCCAACCCGCATCTTATTTATCCCGGCGACACACTGGCTCTGGCTTACGGCGCGGATGGGCGCCCGCAGATTCGCGTGGAACAGGGTGGTGCCGCTCGGATGGACCCGCGGCTGCGTAGCTCGGCCCTGGACGGGGCAATTCCGACGATTCCCTATTCGGCGATCTCTGCGTTCCTCTCCCGCCCGACAGTGTTGTCGTCGGAACAGATCAAAGCGGCCCCGTACGTCCTTGCGTTCCGCGAGGAGCACGTCGTCGGCGGATCGGGACACGAAATCTACATACGCGACCTGAAAGCGGCGCAGAACGAGCGGCTTTCGGTCGTGCATGTGGGAGAGGCGCTGCGCGATCCGGACGACGGGAAATTACTCGGCTACGAGGGGATCTACACCGGGACCGCCCTGGTGTCTCGCCCAGGCAATCCCGCGAAAGCGGTTTTGACCGACACGGAACGCGAAACACTCACGGGCGACAAGGTGCTGGCCACCGACACGGACGTGCCGCTCAACTTCGTCCTGCAGGCTCCCCGAACCGACGTCCACGGCCGCATCATTTCAGTCGTCGATGGCACGAGGCTGATCGGGCAATACCAGATCGTCGTGATCAACCGGGGCAAGCGCCAAGGCATCGAAGCCGGCGACGTGCTCGCCGTGGATCAAGCCGGTCGCGTGGTCACCGATCGCGATGCCGGCAACGGTTGGAGGCACGTGTTCGGCACGTCGCTCGACCCGACCGTGCAACTTCCGAACGAGCGCGGCGGAACGTTGCTGGTATTCAAGACATTCGATCGCTTGAGCTATGCGCTCGTTGTCGGTGCGTCGACCGTCCTGCATATCAACGACATCGTTCGCAATCCGTAAAGCTGGCCCTGCGGACGCCGACGCAAATCTGCACAAACGCAGCAGTTTCTCGGTACTCCCTTTGGATTCGCGCTGATTTACGCTGCGCGGGATGGACGCCACAGCCATCCGCGCAGTGCTCTCAAGGACACCCGCCCTAAACGTCGCGCGTCTAAAGTCGCTCATAGCCTCCGCGGACGGGACATTGGAGCGGGCACTCGAGCCTCGCTCGATACGTGAAGCCGATCTCCCGCCGAAGACTCACGCCTATCTGAGTTCACCCGACTTAGCCCTATTGGCTTGTGACCTCGAATGGATCGAAGCCAGCGGTGCGCGACCGATTCTTTGTACGGATCCGGAGTACCCACCTCAGCTGGTGGGCATCGCGCACGCGCCGCCGGTACTGTTTGTTCTCGGAAATTCCGCGGCGCTTCTCTCGCGACAGGTCGCGATAGTCGGTTCGCGCAACCCAACTCCTGTAGGACGCTCCACGGCCCACGACTTTGCCGCGGAGTTGGCTCGAGCGGGGCTCACCATCACGAGCGGCCTCGCTGTGGGAATCGACGCTGCCGGCCACGAAGGAGCGCTGTTGGGCGGCCCGTCCACCATCGCCGTATGCGCCACCGGCCTGGACGAAGTCTATCCGCGCCAACACGAGCAACTGGCAGCCCGCATTCGTCACGCCGGCGCGTTGCTGTCCGAGTTTCCGCCGCAAACAGCCCCGGCGAAAGCGAACTTTCCGCGACGCAACCGCCTGATCAGTGGCCTGTCGGCCGCCACGCTGGTGATCGAGGCGGCCCTTCGGAGCGGCTCGCTGCAGACCGCCCGGTTCGCCATTCAACAGGGCCGCAAGCTCTTTGCCGTGCCCGGATCGATCCACGAGCCGCTGAAGCAGGGCTGCCACCACCTGATCCGGGAGGGCGCCCGGCTGGTCCAGCAACCGGCGGATGTGTTGTCGGATCTGAAAATTTCCCTTATTTCAGAAGCACTTGCACGCGCTTCGGCGCAGCCCGCGAGAGCGCGCTCATTGGACAACGAGTATGAAATGCTGTTAGATGCGCTCGGCTTCGAATCCGCGACGATCGATTCACTGGCCGGACGCACGGGCCAATCCTGCGAGTCGGTGGCGTCGATGTTGCTGATTCTTGAGCTCGAAGGGCGCGTCGCGCCTCACCCTGGCGGCCGATACGGTCGCATACCTTGATGATGACGGGCAGCGTTCTCGACATTCTGATCTACGTATTCGACCGCTACATGCTCGATGAGGTGCCGGAAGTGCCCGAACGAGAGCATTTGGCGCGCGATCTCGAGCGCGCCGGGTTTGCACACGCCAACGTCGAGCGGGCCCTGGACTGGCTCGCGGAACTTGCGTGCGACCGTGATCCTTCGCCCGGCGCCGCCTTGGACGAGAGCGCCAACGGAACCGCCGTAAGAATCTTCTCGGACGGCGAACTCGCGCGACTGTCGACGGAGTGCCGCGGGTTCCTCTTCACGCTCGAACGGCTCGCGATTCTGTCCCCACGTCAACGGGAGATCGTGATAGATCGTATGTTGGCTCTCGACGCGGATGAACTGGACACAGAACAACTCAAGTGGGTCGTGCTGATGGTGTTGTCGAGTCAGCCGGGGCAGGAGGTCGCATTCCAACGTCTGGAGGACCTGGTGTCCGATGCACGCGCCGGCGCTCCGCACTGAAGCGTGATGCAACGCGACACTTTGGTCCGCGGCTCGGCCGCGGTTTTTTGTTTATAGCGGTTGAATTTTAAAGCAGGCAATGGCAGACAACCTGGTCATCGTCGAGTCGCCCGCGAAAGCGAAGACGATCAAGAAATACCTCGGTAAGGACTTCGAAGTGCTCGCCTCGTACGGGCATGTCCGTGACCTCGTGCCGAAGGAAGGCGCCGTCGACCCGGAACGCGGGTTCGCCATGCAGTACCGCATATTGGAGAAGAACGAGCGGCACGTGGAGGCGATTTCGCGCACGCTGCGCAAGTCGAAAGCGCTCTACCTGGCGACCGACCCGGATCGCGAGGGTGAAGCCATCGCCTGGCACCTCAAGGAGCTGCTGCAGGCGCGGGGGGATCTCGACGGCAAGGACGTGCATCGCGTCGTATTCTACGAAATCACCCGCAACGCGATTCGGGCCGCCGTCGCCGAGCCGCGCGGCTTGTCGCTGGATCTCGTGAATGCGCAGCAGGCCAGGCGCGCACTTGATTACCTGGTGGGATTCAATCTTTCGCCGCTCCTTTGGAAGAAAGTGCGCCGCGGCTTGTCGGCCGGCCGGGTGCAGAGCCCCGCGCTGCGCATGATCTGTGAGCGGGAAGCGGAAATCGCCGCATTCATCGCCCAGGAATACTGGACGATCGACGGCAGCGGCGCGCACCAGTCGCCGCCCTTTCCGCTCAAGCTCACCGAGTTCGGCGGGCAGAAGGTCGAACAGTTCACTTTCGTCAACGAGACCCAGGCGCGGGAAGTTGAGCGCACCATTCACGCTGCCGCGCGCGCCGCCGCGCCGGCAGGCGGCGAAGGCTTGGGCTCGCTGCAAGTCATGGCGATCGACCGCAAGCAGCGGCGCCGCAACCCGGCACCTCCCTTTACGACTTCGACCTTGCAGCAGGAAGCAGCCCGTAAGTTGGGTTTCAACGCCCGGCGCACCATGCGGCTGGCGCAACAGTTATATGAAGGTCTCGACATCGGCGAGGGCAGTGTCGGCCTGATCACGTACATGCGTACCGATTCGGTGTCGCTCGCCGAGGAGGCGGTGCGGGAAATTCGCGAAGTCGCCGCAAAGCTGTACGGCAAGGACGAAGTGGCCGACGAGCCGCGCGTCTACAAGACGAAATCGAAAAACGCGCAGGAAGCGCACGAAGCCATTCGACCCACGTCCGCCGCCGTCACGCCCGCGAACGTCGAAGGCAAAGTCGACGACGACCTCTATCGCCTGTACTCGCTCGTCTGGAAGCGGGCCGTTGCCTCGCAGATGAGTCACGCCGTGTTCGACACCGTTGCGGTGGACATGCTCGCGGGTCCCGATGGTCCGAAACGACACGTGTTGCGAGCCAATGGCTCAACGCTGGTCAAAGCGGGTTTCATGTCGGTGTACCAGGAAGGCACGGACGACACGAAGATCGACGACACCGATCACATCCTCCCCGCCATGAATGAAGGCGACCGGGTCACCCTGCTCTCGCTTCAGGGCGAGCAGCACTTTACGGAACCGCCGCCACGCTTTTCGGAAGCGTCTCTCGTCAAGGCGCTAGAGGAACACGGCATCGGACGACCCTCGACGTACGCGACGATCATCTCGACGCTGCAGGATCGCGAGTACGCGGAAATGGATAACCGCCGTTTCATCCCGACGGATATCGGCAAGATCGTCAACCGTTTCCTGACGGATCATTTTCACCGCTACGTCGAATACAGCTTCACCGCCGACATGGAAGACGAGCTCGACGCCGTCTCGCGCGGCGAAGAGGAATGGACGACGCCGCTCGACAAGTTCTGGAAGCCCTTCATCGCCCAGGTCGAGCAGATCGAGAAGAACGTCACCCGCGAACAGGTGGCGCAGGCGAGAGAGTTGGGCAAGGACGCCGCCACGGGCAAGCCGGTGACGGTGCGGATGGGCCGCTACGGTCCGTTCGTACAGATCGGCACCAAGGATGACGAGGAAAAGCCGCGATTCGCCGGCCTGCGTCCCGGTCAGAAGATGGATTCGCTCAATCTCGAACAGGCGATGGAGCTCTTCAAGCTGCCCCGCACCCTGGGGGAGAGCGCCGACGGGCAGACGATCACGACGAACGTGGGCCGCTTCGGCCCGTACGTGAAATACGGCAGCAAGTATGTCTCGCTAAAGGAAGACGATCCCTACACCATCACTCACGAGCGAGCGCTCGAAGTGATCCGCTTGAAACAGGAAGCGGATGCCAACCGCATCATCACCGACTTCGGCTCCGACGGCATCCAGGTGTTGAACGGCCGCTACGGCCCCTATGTGACCGACGGCAAGAAGAACGCCAAGATCCCGAAAGACCGCGAACCCAAGTCGCTGACCTTGGAGGAGTGCCGTGCGCTGATCGCTGCAGCGCCGGAACGAGGGACCGGGCGATTCGGTCGCTTCAAGCGCGGCGGCGCCAAGGGCAAGACGGCTGCCGCGCCGACCAATGGTCAGCAAGCCCCGGGCGCCGCGCTTGAAGCGACCGAATCGCCCGGTCCCTCGTTCCGGCGCTGCAGCGATCAGCGCACGGCACTCCTCCAAGGTCAGCGACTTGGGTTCGCGGTCTTTCGGGATCTTGGCGTTCTT
>FTJL01684794.1_pt1 | contig 21141 bp, 20 predicted proteins | sample 1658551 | NCBI WGS metagenome assembly FTJL01 (sample SAMEA3914835, study PRJEB12502) | metagenome | biome: forest; material: soil | place: Canada | collected 2011-07-03 | depth 0.3 m
GCGGTCGAAGCCGACGTGGACGTCGTCGCGGACGTCGAGGCGGTGGCGGCGGCTCTCGAGAGCAAGGCAACTCGGTAGGCAACGATTCGCCGCAGGGCAATGAGTCCGGCGACGGATTCGTGGCCGACTCGGATCGTGGCCCGTCTTCGCAAGAAGGCTTCGGCGGTAACTCGAATGGACCGGACGAATCCCGTGAACCCAGGGAAGCCCGGGAGCCGCGGGAGCCCAGGGAGCCTCGCGAGTCACGTGAACCGCGTGAGCCCCGCGAAGCTCGCGAACCTGCCCAGCCGGCGGAGGCTTCGGGTGACAATCGCCCCGCGGCGCACTTTGAGCCTACGCCGCCTCCTGCCGATAGCGGTGGCAGTAGCGGCGGCGGTCAACAGGGCAAGCCTTACGTCGTCTGGTCTTCCGCCCCCGCGGAAAAGGGTGCTACGCACGCCACGCATGGGGTAGATCAAGGACGCGACGAATAGACGCAGGTTGAGATTGAAGCGGGTAGAGCGCAGGCCTCTACCCGCTTTTGGCTTCAGGGCGCGGCTGGATCGGCGGCATGCTCACGCACGTGACGCAACAGACCGTGCGCGGCCTCTTCCACCAGATCCAGCACTTCTTCGAAGCCATTGGGTCCGCCGTAATACGGATCCGGCACATCCGCCACCCCCAACTCGGGCGCGAACTCCAGAAACAAGCGCACCTTGCGTGCGAAATCGCGGGGTGCCCGTCGCTTCAGAACGGCAAGATTTTCACCATCCATGGCCAGGATCAGATCGAACCTCTCGAAGTCGGAAAGTTCGACGATGCGAGCTCGCAGCGACGAAAGATCGTAGCCGCGACGCAACGCGGCCTGGCGAGTGCGCGGATCGGGCGGTTCGCCGATGTGATAGCCGGCGGTGCCAGCCGAATCCACCTGGATTCCCAGCCCCGGCGCCTCGCGCGCGAGGACTGCACGGAACACCGCCTCCGCCGTCGGGGATCTGCAGATGTTGCCTAGACAGACGAAGAGAATCTTCATCGCTCAACGATAGAAGGTCCCCGCCGGCCGTTCAACCGGCTTTGGCCACAGACTCACTTCACGGTGTACCCGCGGCCCTCCAGACAAGCCGTCATCGCCCTGTTGTAGTCCGTACGCTTGCCTGCGGCATCCTGCGGAGCCACTCCGCCGCCCGCCTTGGTGGGATCGAAACCGCTCTGGCCCGCAGACCAACTATGACACTCGTAGCGATCCTGCGCCTGTTGGTCCGGACTTTGCCCGTTCTTCGGATAGATGAAGACATCGTCGCTCGGTGGCGCACTGGTTGTCCCGGTGTCACCGCTGCCGTCCGGAGGAGCAACGACCTCGTACTGACGTGAATCGTCGTGCCACACGTAGTACGAGTCATTGGCGTAGTAGTAAGGAATGCCGCCGAACCACACCGTCGTGTAGTAAGGAGGCAGCACCGGCACGAATACACCGAACGGCGGCGCCACCACGACAAAACGCGGCCCGCGGGGCGCGTACCACACGCCGCCCGAGTAGTAGAACCGGTCATGGAAACGATTGACGACGATGCGATCGCGCGGCAGCGCGCCTACTGCAAAACCCCGCTCCGGGTAATAATGGTTGTGCGCGAAACGCGCATCCATGTGCTCGTGCTCATGCCCCCGGAAATCCTGTCCCCGAGGCTGCGCCCAGGCAACACCGGCCGCGGCCGCGAATATCATCGATACGGCCAGAGCACCGTACGCCAGATCGTGAAATCTCCTCGTCATAACATCACCTGCGTGCAACGAGCCGAAGTAACCCTTACTTGACTGTGTAGCCGCGGCCTTCCAGACAGGCGCCGATGGCTCGTCGATAGTTCGACGCCTTCTGCTCCATGATCGCGTTCGATCGCGCGTCCTGCACATTCACAGCCTGCTGCGCGTTGGCCTGCGCCTGTGCCTGCTCGCTGGCGTTTCCAATCGCCCCGCCGGCGACAGCGCCGATGAGAGCACCCACGCCCGCATCACGCGGACCGGAAACGGCGGCGCCGAAAATCGCACCGGCGATAGCGCCCACAGCCGTGCCGGCGCCCGGTGGCGGACCCGCCGAAACGACGCGCACGCGATCGTGCGGAGGAACGCCGGGAGCGCTGGGGTCGAACCCGGACTGACCGACGGCCCATAGATGGCAGTCGTAACGATCCCGATCCTGCTGTTGGGCCGTCTGTCCCTGCTGCGGGTAGGCATAGACGTCCGTGTTCGGTTGCGGCGGCGGCTCGCGGTACACGCGCGGAGGTGCTTCAACGCATCCAGCTAGGATCGCCGTGGCAGTCAGTGCCGCAGCGGTGGCCAGTGCGCGAGAAATCCGATGGATTCGAGTTGTCATCTTTGCTTCCGAATAGTTGAAGCTCGTGGCATCAAAACGCGACGTGCTTTGATGGGTTGACAGCTTACGCGGATTCGACGGGGGCCAATGTGAGTAAGTTCCGCCAACGCTTACGTCGAGCTGAAGGTCCCGACCTTCGGCTGGTAGAGTGCGCGTATGGGGCCTGGACTGTGAATAATTGTAATCCCGGGAAATGAAGCGCTGCAAACCCCTTGTATCCCAGGTTGACGGGGCCCTATTGCTTACGTAGCAATGCGCCGACGCGCTCGAAGTCCTCGGCCGTGTTGACGTCGGGTCCGGGGCGCTCGAGCGTTTCAGCTACGCGGATCCGAAAGCCATTCTCAAGGGCCCGCAGCTGTTCCAGCTTCTCGCTCTGCTCGAGCGCGGTAGCGGGTAGCGCGGCGAGGCGAATCAACGCGCCCACCCGGTATGCGTAGATTCCAACATGGCGGCGCGCGCTGACGAACACCTGCTGGCTGGCCAGCCCTCCGCGCGCGCCGTCGCGATCCCAAGGTATGGGCGCACGGCTGAAATAGAGAGCCCGACCTTGCAGGTCGGCCACAACCTTGACCGCGTTGGGGTCCAGGAACTCCCGCAATGTCAGGATCGGCGTCGCGAGCGTCGCGACATCGGCCTGCCTGTCGGCCTCCAGAATGCCGGCGACCTGATTGATCAGCGCGGGCGGAATCAGAGGCTCATCGCCCTGGACGTTCACTACGATGTCGTCTTCGGGCCAGCTGCGCAGTCGCGCCACTTCCGCAATGCGATCGGTGCCCGACACGTGAGTCTGTGCCGTCATGACAGCCTCGGCTCCAAAGGAGTGAGCCGCGCTGACGATCAGCAGGTCGTCGGTCGCGATCAGCACCTCGCTCGCCTGAGATTTCAGGGCCCGCTCGTAGACCCACTGCACCATGGGCTTGCCCGAGATGGCCAAGAGAGCCTTGCCTGGAAGCCGCGCCGAGGCGTACCGCGCGGGAATTACGACGCGAAACACGCTGCCGTCGCTTTCAGCGGTCTAGCAACGGGTCGTCGGCTGAGAGCTGGCGCGCTTCCTCTTCCAGCATCACCGGCACATCGTCCCGTATAGGATAGGCAAGACGATCCATGCGGCACACCAGCACCTGGGTCTCCCGATGATATTTCAGTGTTCCCTTGCACACAGGACAGGCCAGTATCTCGAGCATGTGAGTATCCATAGTCGTTCTAACCTTTCGGGATCACGGCAAGACCCGTCTTTCGCAGCACGGAATTAAGCAACTCACGCTCCTGAGCCTCATTGAACTGCGCGGCGATGGGGACGTACCAAAGCTGCGGACTCGCGAACGCGCGACATTTTACGGCATCTTTTTCCGTCATGAGTACCGAAAGGCGGTCGCCAAAATCCAAGTCGCTGGCCTCGAACGGATAGTGATCCGCGAAAGGATGCTCAATCAGCTCGATGCCCCGTTCCCGCAAATCGCGAAAGAATCGCGAAGGGTTGCCAATTGCGGCCACCGCATGCACCCGCTCGCCTCGGAACTGTTCGAGCGCGCGCGCGCCGTCGCTACGGTCCAGTCTGTGCGCATTTACGGAGACCGTCGACATCGTCAACGCGGTCGGCGGCAGTGAGTGCCCCGCCTGCTTCAGCGATCTATGTTCCGGTGTCCCATTTACAACCGTAATGTCCGTGCGCAGCAATCGCTCAGTCGTCTCGCGAAGGGGTCCGGCCGGCAGAAGTCTACCGTTCCCGAATCCTCTGGCACCGTCCACGACGACAATCTCGCAGTCCCGATCCAAGCGCAGATGCTGCAATCCGTCATCTGCGATGATCACGTCGACTCCGTGATCAACCAGAGCGCCGGCCGCCGCGACTCGATCGCGACCCACCATGGTCAGGCAGCCCGTACGGCAGCGAAGCAGCAGCGGCTCGTCGCCGACGTCTCTCCAGCTGGAGTCGGGCTCAACCAGGTGAGGCGAGTCATACGAACGCCCGTAGCCTCGGGACACGATGCCCACTTTGAAATTGAGCTGCGCCAGTTTCCGTGCAAGCCAGGCCACCAGGGGCGTTTTCCCTGTACCGCCCACCGTGAGATTGCCCACCACGACGACCGGTTTGCCCACCCTGTGCGAGCTCAACCAACCGGCGGCATAGGCCTTGGTGCGAAGACGCATGACGCCGCCATAGAGCCAGGACAACGACTGCAATACAGGCGCTGGTCGCGCGCTTTCCCCATACCACTGTTCAATCAACCGCTGTTCCATCGCGGCGCGATCAGTCGTTGAAGTTCAGACGATACAGCCGCGCATAGATGCCACCGTGAGCGATCAGCTCAGCATGCGTGCCGCTTTCAACTATGGTCCCACCGTCGAGCACGATGATGCGATCCGCGTTTTCCACGGTCGACAAGCGATGCGCAATGATGAAGGTCGTCCTGTTGCGCACGAGTTGCTCGAGCGCCGCCTGGATGTGGCGTTCCGCTTCGGTATCCAGCGCCGAGGTGGCTTCGTCGAGAATCAGGATGGGCGCATTTTTCAAAAGCGCCCGTGCAATCGCGATTCTCTGGCGTTGCCCTCCGGACAACAGCACCCCGCGATCGCCCACGATGGTGTCCAGGCCGGACGGCTGGTTCCGGATGAATTCCATCGCGTGGGCAGCCTCCGCCGCCCGCTCTATCTGCTCGTCCGGCACATCGCGGCCGAACGCTATGTTGTTGCGGATGGTGTCGTCGAACAGCACGATGTCCTGGCTGACGACCGCAATCTGCTCGCGCAGATTGCTCAACTCGTACTCCTGAACATCATGCCCGTCGATCCGCACGGTGCCGGCCTTCGCGTCGTAGAACCTCGGCAGCAGGTTTACCAGCGTGGATTTTCCGCTGCCCGAGCGTCCGACGATGGCGATGCTCTGGCCCGCCGGCACGCTGAGCGTGACATCCCGAAGCGCGGCGCCCTTTCCGGTGTCATACGTGAAGGAGACATCCTTGAATTCCACTTCGCCGCGCACGCGACCGGCTACGTAGCCCCCGCCCTGACTCTCCGGCTGGGCGTCCAGTGTCGAGAAGATATTCTGTCCGGCGGCGATGCCCTGTTGCAACGGGCCCGCTGCGCCGACCAGCTCCTTCAGCGGCTGCGTAATGCTCCCCAACGCCGTGAAGAAACCCAGGATGTCGCCCATGGTCATCTGACCGTGAATCACATACGCGATGGCGATCGACAGGACGAAAGCACCGCCCAGCGAGCTTAGAAACTGCACCACGGGGTTGGATAGCGAGCGGGTCAGGATCAGGCGCATGAACGAATGCCGGTTGTGTTCGTTGACCTGTTCGAACTGGCCGCTGACGTGGCTTTCCGCGTTATAAACCTTGATGAGCCGCGGCGCCTCGAAGCTCTCCTTCGCCACCCTCATGACGTCGCCCATGGAATCCTGGATCCTGCGGCTGTAGCGCCGGAAGCGACGATTGATGGTGGAGACCAGCCAGCCCACGATGGGGCCCATGATGAGTGCGAACAGCGCCAGGCGCATATTCAGATAGAGCATCAGGCAGATGTAGCCCACGATCGTCAGGCTGGCGCGCATCAGCACGATGATGGAATCGGTGGTGGCCTGGCCGATCTGTTCGGTGTTGAAAGTCATCTGCGACAGCATGGTCGCGGAGGAACTGCGGTCGAAATAGCCGATGGGCAGTTGCAGGGTGCGCTGAAATATCTCCCCGCGCATGCGCTTGACGATGTGCCGGCCCACGTAGCCCATGAAGTAGGTCTGCGTGAAATCGCCGAGTCCGCGGAACACGAAGATCATCACCAGCCCCAGCGGGAGCAGGTAGATCATGCGCGGATCGGGGTGAGTGAACGTGCGATCCCCGAACGTTTTCGCGGCGAGCGAGAAACTCACAGAGGCGGCCGCGTACACCAGCCCGCCGAGCAGTCCCAGCAGGAACTGGAAGCGGTGCGGGCGCAAATACGTCAGCAGGCGCCGATAGGTTTGAAATCCGGTGGGCATCGCGTCCGCTGCGGATTGCGACGGGCCAGGAGCTGCGCTCACGGCTTACCCGCCGGCTCATCCTTGACGGTCGCCACGTTGAGCTCGACGAATCCCAGGCGGCCCAGGATGTCCATAGCGGTGACGACCGACTGGTGCGTGGCGCGGCCATCGGCGCGAATCGTTACGGGCATGCGGCGGTCGCTGCCCGCTTCCTTCAGCAACGCCGCGCGCAGCGTCTCTGGGCTTGAATTGATCAAGTCGTGTTCGTTTACACGGTAGGTACCCTGCTGGGTCACCGTGACGACGAGCGGCTCGCCCACAGGCTTCGCCGTCGGAATATCGCTGGCCTGAGGCAGATGCACACGCAGACGCCCCTCATCCGTGAACTTGCTGGACAGCATGAAGAACACCACCAGCAGCAGCACGACGTCGATCAACGACACAATGTTGATCTCGGGCTCTTCGTGTTTGCGTGGCTTGAGATTCATGGCCGCAGTACATTCAAGTGCGTGATCCCTTCGACGGTGCGATCAGGCAGCGGCGCGTTCACGGCGCCCGGCGGCTTCCACCGCATCCGCGATGCGTAGCGCGTTCTTTTCCATTTCGATGACGATGCGATCGACGCGCCCACGCAGATAGCGATAGGCGATCAGCGACGGAATGGCGACACACAGGCCCGCGGCGGTTGCGATCAAGGCCTCGGCGATGCCGCCGGACAGCGCCCTGGGGTCACCCATCCCGCCGGCCTGGATGGCGTTGAAAGCGCGAATGATGCCGGTGACGGTGCCCAGCAGCCCCAGCAGCGGGCAGACCCCGGCGATGGTGCCCAGGGTGTTCAGAAATCTCTCCAGCTCATGCACGACGTGCCGGCCGGTGTCCTCCAGGCGCTCCATCATGATCTCGCGCGGCCGGTGCCGGTTGGCCAGCCCCGCAGCCAGCAGCTTGCCCAGCGGCGAATTCTGCTCCAGCGCGGTAATGACCTTCTCGTTGACCTGGTTGGTCTCCACGAGTTGCCACACCTTCTGCGTCAGCTCGGGAGGCAGGACACGCCGGTCCTGCAACGTCCACAGCCGCTCGAGGACGATCGCGGCGGCGCCGATCGAGCACAAAATAATCGGCCACATCAGCGGACCGCCGGCCCGCACGATTTCCCACATCCAAGCGACCCCACTGAAGCGTTGAGCGGCTGCATCATACCGGAGCCCAAGCGCGCTGCGGTCATGGGCTGCGGGCGACCTCCTCGCCACCAGGGGCCTGCGCCTAGCACATTTGGCGGGGCGGAAAAAGGGGCTGCGTAGCAAAGGCGTCAGGTCCGGCAACGTCGGTCTGTGTTCTGGTAGAGTCGGCCCCCACTGATGCCCCGAAGATTCCTCAAGCGTTTGGCCCCCACGCCGGGCTCTCTGCAGAGTCGCTGGTACCTGAAGGTGTTTGGCAGCCGGATCGCCGATCCCTGCCTGTGGGTGCCGCATCGCCGGGCCGTCACGGCCGCTTTCGGCGTCGGCCTGGCCATCTGCTTCATCCCGCTGCCCGTGCACATGTTCACGGCCTGCCTGCTCGCGATCATCTGCAGGATCAACCTGCCCGTGGTCAATGCGACCGTGCTGCTGGTGAATCCCATCACCATGGTCCCGGTGTACTACATGGCCTATCGCGTCGGAGCGCTGCTGCTGGGCCTGGACGTGCACAGCTTCGCCTTCGTACCCAGCTGGGACTGGCTGCAGACCGGCCTGGGACCGCTGTGGAAGCCCTTCCTGGTGGGGTGCCTGGCCTGCGCCGCCCTATGCGGCGTACTGGGGTGGATCGGCCTGGAACTGCTCTGGCGCTGGCGGGTGACCACCCGCTATCGCAGCCGTCGTGAGGTCTCGCCAGCCGCGTAGCGTTCGTCGGCGACTTAAGTGCCCCTAAGTCTCGCTGAGGATTCCCGCACTGATTTCCAGCCGTCGCTCCATGCGGCCGGCCAGCCGCAGGTCGTGGGTCACCACCACCAGGCTGGTATGACGCTCGCGATTGAGCTCCAGCATCAGGGTAAACACCGACTCCGCATTGACCCCGTCCAGATTGCCTGTCGGTTCGTCGGCCAACACGAGCTTCGGCTCGGTCACCAAAGCCCGCGCCACGGCCGCACGCTGCCGCTCGCCGCCCGACAACTGGTAGGGGCGGTGCTCCAGGCGTTCGCCCAGACCTACCCGTTGCAATAGATCGCGTGCGCGGTCTTTTGCTTGCCGGACGTTCATGCGCCTCACCAACAGCGGCATCGCCACGTTCTCCAGCGCCGTGAATTCCGGCAGCAGGTGGTGAAACTGGTAGACGAAGCCGATTGCCTGGTTGCGCAAAGTACCGCGGGCTTCCTCGCCGAGTTCGTGGATATCCTCACCACCCACCAGAACCTGCCCGGACGTCGGTCGGTCCAGGCCGCCGAGTAGTTGCAGCAGCGTCGTTTTGCCGGACCCGGACGTGCCGACGATGGCTATACGTTCGCCGGCGCCCACCGAGAGGTTGATCCCCTGCAGAACATCGAGCGTGACAGGCCCTTGGCGAAAGCTCTTGTGCACGTCGCGCGCTTCTAGAACAACTTCATTCATTGAGCGTTACTCATACCGGGTCACTCGTGTCGCAGGGCATCCGCGGGAGCGGTCCGGGATGCCCGCCATGCGGGGTAGATCGTCGCCAGGACACACAGCGCAAACGCAACTGAGCAGATGCGCAACAGGTCGCCCCGCTCGACGTACGCGGGCAGCTCGCTCATGAAGTAAACGCTCGCATCCAGGAATTGCACGCCGATCAGGCGCTGCAGCGCGTCGATGATGGACTGCAGATTGTCCGAGAGCACGACGCCCAGCACGGCGCCCAACACGGTACCGGCCAGTCCGATCATGACTCCCTGGATGGCAAACGCAGCCAGTATGTTGGGGGGACCTGCTCCCAGGGTGCGCAGGATGGCGATGTCGGTTTGTTTCTCTTTCACGATCATGACCAGGGTCGCGACGATGTTGAAAGCCGCCACAGCAACCAGCATCAGCAGGATCACGAACATCATGGTCTTCGTGGTCTGTATGGAACGGAAGAAGCTCGCGTGGTCGAGCGTCCAGTCGCTGACGTAGAAGCCGCCGCCCAGACCTAAGGCAAGCTGCCTCACGGTGGCGCCGGCATGCGCCGGATCCTGCAGGGCGAGTCGAACTCCGGTCACGCGGTCGCCCAGCTTATACAGCCGAGCCGCGTCTTCCATATGGATCAGGGCCAGGCCCCGGTCGAATTCGTACATACCCGACTGAAACAGCCCGGTGACCTGGAAGCGTCGCATCCGCGGGAACACTCCGGTCGGCGTAGCGGTTGCTTCCGGTGCGACCAACACTATGGAGTCCCCGACCCGCACGTTGAGTTCGTGCGCGAGAGCGGTGCCGAGGATGATCCGGTACTGACCGGGCTGCAGGTCCTCGATATGTCCTGCCGTCATGTGACTTGCCAGACCCGTCGCTTTGCGCTCCTCAGCCGGCAGCACGCCGCGAATTGAAGAGCCTGCGACGAGCTTGCCGCTCGCGAGCATCGCCTGCTCTTCGATGTACGGCACGGCAGCCTGAACGCCCGGATGTCGCAAGGCGGCACGCTGGATCGACTGCCAGCCGGTCAAACTGCCGTTCAAACCCATCAGCGTCGCATGCGAGGTCACGCTCAGAATCCGCGTGCGCAGCTCTCTTTCAAAGCCATTCATCACCGACAACACGACGATCAGTGTCGCCACCCCGAGCGTGAGCCCCAGTACGGACATCAGAGCCACGAAGGACACGAAGCCGCGGCGATGCGCCGAACGCAGGTAACGCGTACCGATCAACCACTCGTAAGGAGGGGATCGCATGACCTACTCGTACCGAAGTGCTTCGGCCGGCGCCGTCCGCGCCGCGCGAATAGCCGGATAGATCGTTGCCAGACCGGTCAGCGACAGGGCTGCGATAGCGATGGCAATGACATTTCCCCGCCTGACTTCGGCCGGAATCGTCGTAATCAGGTAGACGTCCGCATCCAGGATCTGGAAGCGGAACGTGTGCTCGAGGAAAGGCACGATGGCGCCGACGTTGTAAGCCAGAGCAAGCCCCAGCCCCAGCCCCAGGGCCACGCCGATCCAGCCGATGACCAGGCCCTGGGTGATGAATATTCCCATGACCTTGCGCGGAGCCGCTCCCAGCGTCCGCAGGATCGCGATATCCGTGCGTTTGTCCGTCACGACCATGACGAGCATCGCGATGATGTTGAAGGCAGCGATGGCAACGATCAGCAGGAGGATCAGCGACATCATGGTCTTCTCAATGCGGATCGCGCGAAAGTAACTCGCGTTGTCCTGAGTCCAATCGGTCACCTCGAATTGTTTCGGCAATCGCTCGCGCAACACTGTCGCGACGGCAGGTGCCGCGAACGCGTCATGCAGACGCACACGCAACCCCTCACCGCCCCCGCCCGCGGGGATCAATGCCCTGACGTCGTCTATGTCAGCGAAAACAAGTGTTCCGTCGTGATCGGGCTGCCCGACTTCGAAGGTGCCGGCGACCGTGAACTCTCTGAGCTTGGCCGTCGGTGCCCCGCCCTCGGCGACGATGGGGATCAGGACGGTCACCGTGTCGCCAACGCCCAGACCGAGGCGGTCTGCCACCACGGCACCGACGATCACCCGGTCTTCTCCCGGCACAAGGTCCGAAAACCGGCCCTGGGTGATCGAATGTGCAAGGTCGCTCACGCTGAGTTCGGACTGCGGATCGATGCCGCGCACAACCACTGGCAACGTCTCAGGCGTACGCACCGCCAATGCCTGCAACTCCGCGTAAGGCGCTACTCCTGCCACGCCCGGGGTGGCTCGAATCGTGCTCTGCACCGCCGCCCAATCGTGAGGTCCTCCCCCGCTGTCGACCGCCGTCACACGAATGTGAGCATTCAGCGAAAGCAGCCGATCGCGCAACTCGCTTTCCAGGCCGTTCATGACCGAAAGAATGACGATCAGCGCCGCAACGCCTACGCACACACCGACCAGCGATGCCCAGGTGATGAAGGAGACGAAGAATTTGTGCGTTCGGGAGCGCACGTAGCGCAGGCCCACGAACAGCGACAAGGGGTGAAACATCGTCGCAATTTAACCACAATAGGCGCACCTCGGCGGGATCAGACGCGCGTCACAGATCGGCCAAGGAGGCGGCGCTTACCGCACCCCCGGCGCTTTGACAGAATTCGCCGGATGCTATAGTCCGGCGGCGCTGGAGATCGGGAGAGATTCCATCATGAAGATTCGAACGCTCGCGCTGCTGGGTGGCTTAGGCCTGGCTGGGCTGGGACAAGTCGCCCCGGCAGTCGCGGAGACGATAGTGGTCGACGATCAGGTGATGGTGCGGCAAACCTCGGTCGAACGCCCGAAGCGAGGGGTCACGATGACCCAGGTCGAGGCCAAGTTCGGCGCCCCGCTCACGCGTCACCCCACTGTTGGCGCCCCCCCGATCACCCGCTGGGATTACCCCAGTTTTTCGGTGTTCTTCGAGCACGATCGCGTCATTGATGCGGTCGCCGTCGGCGGCTAGACCGGGCAAAATCCGCAATCGCGGTGGGAACCCGTCCGCGCGGGTGATAGCCTCACGTCCCTAAGATCTTAAGAATCAGGGGATGTAGTGTCAGCGGACGAATCGCTCAAAACGCGAATCGAGGCTCTGGTGCGCGCGGGCTCCGTCAGGCGGAAAACCGCCGGCGCCCAACTCGAGGCTGAAATCAAGCGTCGCGAGGAAATACTGCGGAAGACTTTCCGCCGGTACGTCTCGCCGCGCCTGGCGGACAAGATCCTGGAGGACGCGCAACTGCGCGAAAGCCTGTTGTCCGCAGCCGAAGTGCGGGCTCACGCCGTGGTGGTGTTCGCGGACCTGCGCGGCTTCACCAGCATGTCCGAGCGGCTTGCGCCCCAGGAGGTCGTGCCGCTGCTGAACGAGTACTTCTCCCTGCTGACCGACATAACGTTCCGCTACGAGGGAACGGTCTTCAACATGGCCGGCGATTGCCTGATGCTCGCGTTCGGAGTGCCGTTCGAGCAATCAGACAGTTCGGCCCGCGCCGTGCACGCCGCACAGGACATGCTGGACGGATTCTGCGGCCTGGCCGAAAGCTGGAAGCAGCGCTACCAGATCGAGGCAGGCCTGGGGATCGGCATCAACGAGGGTGATGTGGTCGCCGGCAATGTCGGCTCTGCGGCCTACATGAGCTACACCATCATAGGCGACACCGTGAACATCGCTTCGCGGCTCTGCCAGCGCGCGCGCTCGGGAGAGATGCTTTTCTCCCGCAAGTTCAAGCAATCCCTCGACGCGCAGGGCTTGGACATCGGCGCCACGCCGCTGCCCCCGATGCAACTGCGCGGGCGCACGCACCCGATAGACATCTTCTGCGTGCCCCTGGTCTCCAGGATGCAAATCAGCGCTCCGGCCATCGCCTAGCGCCGCCGGCCTGGCACGCCGCCGGCAGGGCACGCGCCCGACAATGGCTCTTGCCAGCGGCGTGCGCCGAAGTAAGCTGCCGCGCTCCTAAGGCCGCCTCCCACAATTTCGATGCCTTCACTGCTGCACCCCCCGATTCCCACCTCCTCGGCCCCCCGCATCGGCTGGCATCAGCTGTACGGCAGCGCTGCGGCGCTGGCCCTCGCCGACGCAACAAGGGGGGATAACCGCCTCTACGTGGTGATTGCAGACGCGGCCCGCGAGCTCGAGCGACTCACCGCGGAGTTGCGATTCTTCGCCGGGGATCGTCTTCCGCTGCTGGCGCTTCCGGACTGGGAAGTGCTGCCCTACGACCTCTTCTCGCCGCATCCCGACATTATTTCGCAGCGACTGCTGTCGCTCTTCGAGTTGCCTCGGGCCCGCAGCGGCTGCCTGATCGTTGCTGCCGAAACGCTGATGCAGCGCCTGCCGCCACGCAATTACGTGCAGGGTCGGGCCTTCGAGCTGGCGGTCAAGGAACCGCTGGAGCTGGAGCCGTTCCGCGCAAGGCTCATCGAAGCCGGCTATGCCAGTGTCAGCCAGGTCAGCAGTCCCGGCGAGTTCGCCGTCCGCGGGTCCCTGTTCGATGTGTATCCGATGGGTGCCGCGGCGCCGCTCAGAATCGACCTGTTCGACAACGAGGTCGAGGCGATCCGCCGTTTCGATCCGGAAACGCAGCGCTCCCTGGACTCCCTGGAACGCGTGCGTCTGCTGCCGGCGCGCGAAGTACCGCTTGATGCCGATGCCGTGCGCGAATTCCGGCGGCGCTTCCGGACCCGATTCGAGGGCGATCCGACCAGAGCCAGCCTGTACCGGGGCGTGACGGAAGGACTGGCGCCCGCGGGAATCGAGTTCTATCTGCCGCTGTTCTTCGACGAGACGGCCACTCTGTTCGACTACCTCCCGCGCAACGCCGTCATCGTTTGCGACGCCGCCCTGCCGGCCGCCCTCGACAAAGCCTGGCAGGACATCGAGGCGCGCTACGAGGATCGCCGCCATGACATAGAGAGGCCGGTCCTCGCCCCGGCAGAGCTATTTCTGGAGCCTGCGCAGTTGAGTGCGCAGCTCGAGACTTTCGCCAGCATCACGCTCAACTCGTTCAAAGCGGACCTGACGCTGCAGAGCACCGCCACGCAGAAAGGCGCTGCCGTGGAATCCGTGCGTAATTTTCCGACCGCGGCGCCTCACGATCTGCGCGTCGACACGCGCGCCGAGACGCCGTTCGGACCACTCGATGACTTCCTGAGCGAGTTCAAGGGAAGAGTCCTGCTTGCCGCCGACTCCCCCGGCAGACGGGAAGTTCTGCAGGAAATGCTGCGCGCCAACGGCCATTCCATCACTCACGTGCAGGGCTGGGATGAGTTCAGCAACGGCAACTCACGATTGGCGCTGACAGTCGCCCCCGACATCGGGGGTCTGACACTCAACGAGCCACCCATTGCCTTGATTACCGAGGCCCAGCTGTTTGGCGCGCGTGCGCGTCAGGAACGGCGGCGCAAGCGAGCGGCCGCCGATCCGGCGGCCATCCTTCGAGACCTGCAGGATTTGAATCCCGGCGCACCGGTGGTGCACGAGGAATATGGCGTTGGCCGCTACGTCGGCTTGCAGATCATGGACATTGCGGGCCAGCAAGGCGAATTCCTCGTACTCGAATACCAGGATGGCGATCGGGTGTATGTGCCGGTGCAATCCTTGCACCTGGTCAGCCGATACACCGGAGCCGCGCCGGAAACGGCGCCGCTGCACAAGCTCGGAACGGACCAGTGGGCCAAGGCGCGCAAACGCGCAGCCGAACAGATCCGGGACGTCGCAGCGGAGTTGCTCGATCTGTATGCGCGGCGCAAGGCCCAGCAGGGACTGAAACTGCCTTTCAGCGAACTGGACTACCAGAATTTCTCCAACGCCTTCCCGTTCGAGGAAACCGAAGATCAGGCTGAGGCCATCCGCCAGGTGTTGGCCGACCTGCAGAGCGACCGGCCTATGGACCGCATCGTCTGCGGCGACGTGGGATTCGGCAAGACCGAAGTGGCCATGCGCGCAGCGTTTGTCGCCGCGCAGTCCGGGAAGCAGGTTGCGGTGCTGGCGCCGACGACCTTACTCGCGCAGCAGCATCTGGCGAATTTCCGAGATCGATTCGCGGATTGGCCGATCCGCGTCGAGGCGCTCTCACGCTTCGGCAGCGCGAAGGAATCTCAGGCGACCATCGATGGAATCGAAAAAGGCTCCGTGGACATCGTCATCGCCACGCACCGCCTGCTTCATTCCCACGCGCGCTTCAAGGATCTGGGCCTGCTGATCATCGACGAAGAACATCGCTTCGGCGTCCGGGACAAGGAGCGCCTCCAGGCGCTGCGCGCCAACGTTCATGTGTTGACCCTGACGGCCACCCCGATCCCCCGCACGCTCAACATGGCAATGGGAGGCTTACGCGATCTCTCATTGATCACCACGCCCCCGTCCGAACGTCTCGCGATCAAGACCTTCGTCATCGAATGGAACAAGCCGACGCTGCGGGAGGCGGCGCTGCGCGAGTTGCGGCGCGGCGGCCAGATCTACTTTGTGCATAACGAGGTCAAGACGATCGAGAAAATGGCAGCGGAAATTCAGATCCTGATCCCGGAGGCGGGGGTTCGCATAGGCCACGGCCAGATGCGCGAGCGGGACCTGGAACAGCTGATGGTCGATTTCTATCACCGGCGCTTCAACCTGCTGGTGTGCACAACCATTATTGAAAGCGGCATCGACGTCCCCACCGCCAACACGATCATCATCAACCGTGCGGACCACATGGGTCTGGCACAGTTGCACCAGCTGCGAGGCCGGGTCGGACGCTCGCATCACCGCGCGTATGCCTACCTCGTCGCCCCCCCGCGCAAAGCGTTGTCGGCGGATGCCGCCAAAAGGCTCGAGGCCATCGAATCAATGGAGGAGTTGGGAGCGGGCTTCGTGCTGGCGACCCACGACTTGGAAATCCGCGGCGCCGGCGAATTGCTGGGCGAGCAGCAAAGCGGCCAGATGACAGAAGTCGGTCTTGCCATGTACCTCGACATGCTGGAGCGGGCAGTGGATGCGCTCAAGCATGGTCGCGAGCCCTCGCTAGACAAGCCGCTGGCTGCGGCGACCGAAGTTGAATTGCGCCTGCCCGCATTCCTGCCGGAAGCCTATGTCGCGGATGTACACGTGCGCTTAGGCCTCTACAAACGGATCGCCGCCGCGGACGACGAAACCGCGCTCGATGAACTGACCTCCGAGCTCTACGATCGCTTCGGCCCCCTGCCCGCCGTCTCACAGACGCTCATCCGGATTGCCAAGCTGAAACTCACCTCTCGCCGGATCGGCGTGCGCCGTCTGGACTTCGGACCCCACGGCGGCACGGTCGTCTTCGAGCAAGACAATTCGATCGACCCCGCCGCGGTCGTGCGCATGATCCAGAAGGCTCCGCGCGAGTACCGCCTGGAGGGCCCCCTGAAACTGCGCATCTCCCACCTGAACTTCACCGAAGACGCCCGCTTCGAGTTCGCCGCCGATCTGATGAAGCGCCTGGTCGACAAGCCCCAAGCCGAGAACCCCAAAGCCGCGAAGCCGAAAAAGTGAACGCCTGGCCGGGCCGCAGCTAAAATCTCCCCATGCGCCACCGAAGCCCTTTGCAGCCGACTCGCCTTCTGCTCATCCTGCTGGCCGCGGTTTTCTGGCTCCCCGCGCTCTCCCAGGACGCCACCGGCCCGGCCTACAACATCGAGTTAATCGTGTTCCGCACCGCAGCGGCGCAGGGCGGCCCGGAAAACTGGGCTACCGAAGGCGGTTCGGACGACTCTGCCGGGGGTGCCGACGCCGAAGCCGGGAGCGGTTCCTCCCAGGTGGGCCACTTCGTCGCCGCGCTGCCCACGTCGCAGTTCCAGCTAACCGATATCGAGAACAGACTGAAGTCCAGCGGGGCCTACGTGCCCGTGGCCCATGTCGCCTGGTCCCAAACCGCCAGCGCCTGGGGCACCCGGGCAGGATTTCCGGTGCAACGACTGGGAATCGACGTGCCTGGCCTCACCGGCACGGTGTTTCTGGAGCGCGGGCAGTATTTGCATCTGGGCGTGGCACTCAACTACGCGGAAACGGCCCCGCCGGCCGGACTTGGCGCCGGGCCCGGCACATCCTTCACCATGAGCCAAACCCGACGTATTCGCTTCTACGAGCGCAATTATTACGACCACCCCGCCTTCGGCGTGATCGCACTGGTCACGCCCGCACAGGGAAGCCGCCCACCCGGGAGATAGATGACTAGTGAAAGTCGCCTGATTCGGCCGTGGCGATGCTGTCCTTGCCGAGCGTCTTCGCGCGTTTCAATGCGGCGCGGCAGGCCTTGAGCAGCGTCTCCAGCGGCAATTCACGCGGTGGCACGAGGCTCGCGACACCCGCACTCAGTGTTACGAAGCGCCCGGTTCCCGTGCGCGGATGATGCATCATCAGATCGCGCACCCGTTGCGCGACGACCTGCGCGTAGTGCGATGCTTTTTCTGCTGCGTCGCCTTGAGTGAGGACTGCGAACATTCCTCCTTCCCATCGTCCGACCAGGTCGCCGCCCCTTCTGTAGGAGGCGCCGATGACTCGCGAAATACGCCGGATACAAGCATCTCCCGCGGCCTTGTCGAAAGTATCGTTGTAAGCGCCCAGATCGTCGATGTCGAACAAGGTCAGTCCGATCTCGTGCGAGTCGCGCTGCGCGAGCAGCCAATCGCGCAGCAACAGTTCCTCGAAGTAGGCGCGCGAGTGCAGACCGGTGAGCCGGTCTTCGCGCAGCCAGGGCGGCAGGCCGTGCACCGCCTTTTCGGAATTCTTCAGCCGCTCACTGGCGTCCCGGTGATAGCCGATGAAGTGGGTCAGCGTGCCCGAACCATCGCGTACCGGTTGGATGACGCACTCGTTCCAGAACAAAGTGCCGTCGGGGCGATAGTTGCGAACCAGGACGCGGACGGGTTCGCCACGCTCCAGACCCTCGCGCACCCGCTGCCGCGCGTCCTGATCCCTGTCGTTGCCCTGCAGCACCCGCAGATTGGTCCCGAGCAATGCTGCGACCGGGTAGCCGCACATCTGGGAGAACGCGGCATTGGCATAAATGACGGGATGATCGGGCACGGTGGCGTCGCATATGACGATGCCCTCCGGCGCGCCATCAAGGACAGTGCGCCACGCCTCCGCCGACCAGTTGTTCATGTATTGCCCGCCTCCAACTTGAGTGCCGGCGCTGCGGCGCATCGGGCGAGGAGTTCCTGACTCCTCTGCCACTCAGGCGTCGCCTGCAACTCTTCCAGTTTCATGCCGTCACGCCCATGCAGGCGCACCAGCCGCAAACGGGAGGCAGGCTCGGGCTCCACACGGAGCCGATCAAGGAGCGCGACGACGCCCGAGCGATCGTTGCAAACCGGAAGCATGTCACATCCCGCCGCCAGCGCCTGCTGTGCCCGGTTTACGACATCCCCCGCCGCAGCGGTCGCTCCTCCCATTGTCAAATCGTCCGTAAACACTACTCCCTGAAAACGCATCTCACCGCGTAACACGTCGCGAATCCAACGCGACGAAAGACTGGCGGGCGACGGATCGACGGCCGGAAACAGCACATGAGCCGCCATGACGGCCGGCAGACCGTTGGCAATGAGCCTTCGATAGGGCGACAGGTCCCCCTCCAGGTCCGCCAGTTCCCGCCGGTCCACGGGCAAAGACAGATGGGAGTCGGCCACGACGGCGCCATGGGCCGGAAAATGCTTGGCGGTGGCGGCCATGCCCGCGTCGCGCATGCCATGGGCGTAGGCCACCGCCAGTTGCCCGACCGCCTCCGGCCTGGAATGGAAGGCGCGGTCGCCAATGATCTCGCTCACCCCGTAATCCAGGTCGACGCAGGGGGCAAAAGAAATATCCACCCCGTGCGAGCGCAGTTCCGCGGCCATCAGCCAACCCATCTGGCGGGCCAGATCCAGCCCCGCACGGGCATTCAAATCGAATTCATGCCCGATCCGCCGGGCCGGCGGCAGGCGGGAGAACCCGTGGCGAAAGCGCTGTACCCGGCCGCCTTCATGATCCACTCCGACAATCAACGGGGGGCTGCGCGCAGCATGGATGGCGGCGACCAGGGCCGTCAGCTGTTGCGGGTCGGCGTAGTTGCGCGTGAACAGGATCACACCGCCGACGAGCGGGTGGCGGAGCAACTCCCGCTCCTGCGGCGTGATGGAGGTCCCATCCAGATCGATCATCAACGGTCCGAGGCTCATCCGGTCCGCACCCCTTTCAGTGACTTCGCCGTGCCCGGCGTCAAAACGGCAATCGACTCCACGTGTCCCGTATGCGGGAACATGTCGAGCACTCCGGCGGCCTGCAGGTGAAAGCCATGTTCGTGCACCAGGATGCCCACATCTCTGGCAAGGCTACCGGGGTGGCATGAAATGTACACGATGCTTCGGGGTGACAGCGCAGCAACGGTCGGCAACATTTCGCGAGCCCCGGCGCGCGGTGGATCCAGAAGCACATGGCTGTACGGCCCGCGCACCCAGGGGGCCTCGGGGGGCAGCGGTTTCGACAGGTCAGCCGTGTGGAATTGCGCGTTGCAGATCGCATTGCGGGCTGCATTGTGCCGGGCCCGTTCCACCAGCATCCGGTCGCCTTCGACACCGACCACGAGGCCGGCAACCTTGGCCAGTGCGAGTGTGAAATTCCCCAACCCGCAATACAGATCGAGCACGGTCGAGTCCGCAGACAGATCCAACAACTGCAGCGCGCGCGAGACCATCGCTTCGTTCACGGGGCCGTTGATCTGCACGAAGTCGGTGGGCGAGAACTCCAGTTCGATCCCGAATTTCGGCAGGCTGTAACGCAGGGGCTCGAGGCCGCCCGCCGGCGTATCCAACGCGCGGATCGAGTCCAAACCCTTGGGCTGCAGATAGAACCGCACCCCGCGTGCCGCGGCGAACTCCCGTAGCTTGGCGCAATCCTCGGGGGTCGGCGGGTCGAGGACTCTCAACACCATGGCTATCGCGTTGTCCGCGATGGACACTTCGATCTGCGGCAACCTCTCGCGGATACTCAGTTGCGTCAGAAGCACCGACAGCGGTGCAATCATCGCTCCAACCGGCTCCGCCAGGACTTCGCAACGCTCGACTGCGGCAACGTAGGGCGCGAGTCGCTCGCGAAAGCCGACAACGACGCGCTCTTTCTTGATTACGTACTTGGCGCCCAGGCGCGCGCGACGGCGATAGCCCCAGATCGGCCCGCGAAGCGGCTCCAGCCACGTTTGCGGGGAGACCCGTGCGAGCCGTTCGAAGTTGTCACGCAACTCCCCCTGCTTGGCTTCAAGTTGCGCTTCCGGTGACAGATGCTGCAGGGCGCATCCGCCGCAGATCCCGAAGTGCGCGCACTTGGGCACGACGCGAGCACTGGACGGCTCCATGACCTCCAGCAACAGCCCGTCGTCGTGCTGGCGGTGACGGCGGACCCGCCGGAAGCGAATCGTCTCACCCGGCAGCGCACCGGCAACAAACACCGTTTTGCCGCTGCGAACAATCCCTTCGCCCTCATGCGTAAGGGCGGCAACAGTGGCGATTTCCTCCGCTGCGGAATCGACCCTGGCGCCGCTCGAACGAAAGCTCATTCCACCGCTTCCCACGCCCGCAGGAATTCGGCGAAATGCGGCTCCTTGCCCGCGCGCAGGAGCACCTTCACCCGTTCCACCTCTTCGGCATGTCGCTCGCGCGTGAGCCGCCCGCGCATCTGCTCGAAACGCAGATAGACCAGATACGTGTTGAGCACGTCCGTCTCGCAATAGCGCCGGATCCCCACGAGGTCGCCGGCCTGATAGGCATCCCACACCTGCGCGCCGGAGAAGCCGAGCTTCCCGGGAAATCCGAGCAACATCGCCGTGTGTTCGAGCGAAACACGCGCCCGCGCCTGGTATCCGGCGAGCACGTCCATCAGATCGATATGGCGCCAGTGAAAGCGCCCCAGATAGTTGTTGTAGCGGAAGGCGGTATCCTCGTCCCCGGTTTCCCAATAACGGGGTGCCTGGACGCCTGCGCGCATCGCGCGATAATTGAGCACCGGCAGATCGAATCCGGAGCCATTCCAGGAGACCAGGTCGGGGGTGAATTTTTCGATTCCGTCGAAAAAGCGCTCGATCAGCTCCGCTTCCGTCGCGCCGACTTCGCCCAGGCTCCAGACACGCAACCCGTCCCGGCTGCGCAACACGCAGGAGATCGCAACGACCCGGTGCTGCTCATGGCCCAGGAACTCGCTGCCGGTTTTCTGCCTGCGCAGCCGGGACGGGTTGCGTGTCTGGAGCCTGGGCGAAGTCGGCGCGACGG
>FTJL01000856.1_pt7 | contig 21070 bp, 15 predicted proteins | sample 1658551 | NCBI WGS metagenome assembly FTJL01 (sample SAMEA3914835, study PRJEB12502) | metagenome | biome: forest; material: soil | place: Canada | collected 2011-07-03 | depth 0.3 m
GCGGCGACGGAGGCGTCGGCGCCCAAAGTCACTTTGCCCCCGGAGATGCCTTCGACACTCTTGCGGCTCATGAATACGAGCACGATGTCGGTGGACTGCGCTCCCCACTGCCAGCCGAAGCTTCCGCCCGTCATCGAGATGAAGACCGGGTTGGTGAAGCGCCCGTCCTTGTCACGGACCGACAGCACGCCGTTGCCGTGTCGACCGCCGACAAAAAAAGCGATCTTGGTCATATCCGGAATGACCGCGATGCCATAGGCGCGCTCGAGCAGCCGGTCGGGAATCATCTGATCACGGGAGTTGCGCAGTTCTTCCAGGACCTGGCTGGCCATCAACAGGCGGCCTTCCTCGCGAGCCTGCGCGTGGACTGCGGAAGAGGCGACTGCGAGCACGAGGCCCGCGAGAACGGTGAAAGCCAGGGCGGTAAAACGAGTTGCACGGTTGGGCATACGGAAAATCCCCATAGTTGTCGCCGGGCACCGACATGTTGAGACGGTCGCCCGATGAGCGAAGCGCTTAGCTTAACTCATTCCGCAACGGCGGATCTTCCGTTGCGGTCAGAACCAGACGGAGAAGAACAACTGCAGGACGTTGGCATCCAACGTGTAGAGCGGTTCGGTGCCGGGCTTGATGCCGGCGGCGGGGTCGATCAGCAGCGCATTGCGATAATCCGAATAATCGATCATCAGGTGATCGAGGCGCAGGTTGATGCTGCTCTTGCTGACCCAGGGGAAACGTGGGATGGCTGCGAACTCGTACGATACGCCCGCGCCGACGGTATAGCTCTGAAAGGCCGCGAGCTCGCGGTCGCGCGCCATGAAGTTCTGGTAGTTGGGACGCGGGAACAGGTCGCTGTAGAAATTGGCGGCCGTCTGACGGTAGTAGCGGAAAGTTCCGTCAAATACGAAGCGCCTCCACGGCTGGGTGTAGGAGATCTGCGCCGTGTGCGCGACGATTCCCCAGGTATCGCTGAAAAACCGGTACATGCCGTCTACTGAGGCGCGGTACGGCAGGAAGTACTTCAGGTCGACGGAGCCTGCGTTGCTGGTACGCGTGTGCGGATAGACCTGGTCCGCGAGGCTGTACCCCAATCCCTGCGTCGGATCGAGGACGAGGATTTTGCGGTAGGGACTGGCCAGGTACCCCTCATCGGTCAGCACCTCGAAGTTGAAGCTCGAGATCAGGCTGCGCGTCAGGATCTGGCTCAGGCCCAGCGAATACCCCCTGTGATCGGCGATCTGGTGGAAGGTGGGGTCGTTGACGATCTGGCCAGCCGGGTCCTTGATGTCGCGCGTCACCTGGTCCCAGCCGCGCTTGTACGTCATCGTGAGCGTGGTCAGGTCGCCGAACATGTCCTGGCTGACGGAGTAGTACGTCGTATTGGCGTCGTAGTCCGGCTCCTTACTGTGGATCAGGCCTGCGCTGTAGGTCGTCTTGCCGTGCATATAGTCGAAGCCGACGGTTTCCTGCTTGCGCTGTTCCTTGTACGGGCTTGCGGACAGCTTGACGTCGATCGAGGCGCTGGAGATCAGATCCTCGTAGTAGCTGGCCGACACGGACAGATTGTCGGTGATCTTCTTGCGCACCAGGATTTCCGGACCCTGAACCGTGATCCCACCACCCTGGTATCGGTGGTAGAGCACGTCGGCGCGATCGTCGGGAAGCACGTCCGCGAACGCCGGCGCTCCGAGGAGACACACTCCAAGGAGCGCCGCGGCAAGATTTCGCATCCGTGTCTGCGGCATAGGAGTCGCTTTCCCGGTCAATTGCATCCGCATCCGCCGCCTACGCCGCCGGTGGCGCCACGGGCCCCCTCACGGGATTCGAAGACGTGCTCGAGGTAGACGCTCGAAACCGGGTCGCGGTTGAAGGACATGATGGGATCCGCGAAGTGCTCGCGCTCATAGGGCTTGACCCACGGCTGCAACGGGCTGCAGCCGGCCAGTCCGAAACCCACTGCTGCCAGCAGTACGACGCGCGCAACCGTAGCTTTCTTCATGTTCGGTCCGCCTATTCCCGGATCAGTGAAGTCACGCTGTTCAGGTATTCACTCTCGTCACCCGGCTTGTAGCTGACGTGAATCATCCGCACGTTGCCCTTGCGGTCGATGAAGACCGTGGTCGGCATGCCGGAGACGTTGTAGAGCTGGCTCACCTTGCTCTCCTTGTCGTACAGCACCGGAAAGGTCACGGGAGTCTGCTTCAGCCAGTCGTTCGCGGCCTTCGAGTCCGGCTCGACGTTCACGCCCAGCAGCACGAAACCCAGCTTGTTGTACTTCTTGTAGATGCTGTCGAGCAACGGCATTTCCTGCCGGCAGGGGCCGCACCAGCTGGCCCAGAAATTGAGCATGACGACCTTGCCCTTGTACTGGGACAGGTTGACCTGCGGCCCCTCGCGCGAGGGCAATTCGAATGCGGGGGCGGGCTGGTTGGCGCTCGTGGCCAGCAGCGGCAGTGCCGGCGCCATCGACAGGACCAGCGCGAGGGTAAGGCTTGCAAGCCGACTGTTCATATCTGCGTCTCCATGGCCTAGCGGTCGCTTCAAAAGAATACCGTCGTGCCGATGCGCGCCTCGAGGTTGTTGGTCAGCTTGGATACTCCAAGCAGGTCGGACTTGAACACGCGATCCTGCACCGTGATGTGCAGCGCGAGCCAATCCGACGGCAACACCCGGAAACCGGCGCCGAAGTTGACCGTAAACTGCTCGTCGCCGGCGAATTTGGTCGAGCCGACGCCGCCGAGCAGGTAAAAAGCACTGGGCATGGCGATGCCGCGACCGAGAAAGACCTCGCCAGGCAGGAAGTTGTAGCCCAGGGACAAATCGTAATACGTGAAGCGTCTCTCAGGCTGGGTAAGCAGCTGAATGTTGCCCCCGAGGGTCTCGAAACTCGTGCGTCCGCCGGTCGAACGGCCGTATTCGCCCTGAAAGAAAAAGTCCTCCGTCACGTGATAGGCGGCCGTCAATCCGTACACCGGGTTCGTGCCGAAGTCCTCGATCGACAGCGCGCCGTAGTCCAGCCCCAGCTCGACGTTCGAGCTCTTGATCTTGGGAACGACGATCTTGCGGCGTTCGACGTCGGGATCGATCACGCGCGGCGGCGGGGCGTCCGAATCGTCCTGTTGCTGATCGGCCTTGGCCTGCTCCTCCTGCGCCGCGGCACGCTCCTCGCGTACCTCGCTGCGATGGTGGATCCAGTTGCGCAGCGCGCAGCCTGGCAGCATCAGCAGTGCAGCCGTCAGAAGAAGAACGCGAATCCCAGTTTCCATTCGTCTACCTGCTCGTTTTCATTGCGCTTCGTGAACACTTCGTGGCTCTTGTACTCGGCGCGCACGAAGAAGCGGCGCGTCAGGTAGTAGCGTAATCCTCCGCCTACGTAGGCAGTCTGATCCGTTCGCTCCGCCGGCTCCACGAGGGTCGCCTTCGGCGAGATGTGCACAAGTCCCGTGCCGATCATCAGGAAGGGCGACAGACGCCATTCGGGCACCAGCACGTGCGTGAGTCCGAGGTCGGCGACGGTGCCGTTGGAGAATCTGCCCAGGAACTGGCCGAGTGAAAGCTCCGCGGCGAGCTGCGAATTGAAGGAGAAGGAACCGTATCCCGACACCAGGGTCGCGCCACCGTAATCTCCGACGAAGGCCCCCATCTCCCAGTGGTGGGAGGTGAAACCCGCACGATCGCCCAGCTCGAAAGTGAAGGGCGAGCCGTCGGCGAGCACCGCATGCTGCATGTCGCTTTGCGACGCCCAGCCCTCGACACCGCGCTCGGTGCGTACCTTGAACCAATCCGTACGGCGAAACAGGACGTCGACGCTTTCATTGCGGGCGACGACGTTGAATACCGGATAGCCGCGGCCGGGGCCCGTGTGCAGCTCCAGATACGGTTGAGTTACGAAAACCTGCAGGTGCTCGCGCGCCTCGCCGACCCGGGGGACGGCGAGCAACGCTACGAGCAGAGCCAGGCAGAGGGCTGAAAAGCTTCGCAAGCACGTCCTAGTTGACAGGCACTGCAGGGTCGAACGGATTGTTGAAGTACTGCGCGCCAATATCCAGCCACTCTGAGATCAAGCGAAGCTCGGACGGACTCAGGTAGCCCGCATGCGTGCTTCCGGAGCCTGGTGCAAACCGGGCGAGCGAGGCGCTGGAAAGCGCGCCGTTCGCACTGCCTGCATTCAGGTACGGCCCTACAGGAATCGTCGTCGGGTTGCCTGCGGCATCGTTCGGGCCCGGCACGTCCTGCAGAGCGCCCATGTTAACTTCTTGCTCGTTATGCGGGAACAGGAGTTCCTGATAAGAGACAAATTGCTGCGGCTCGGCGTTCGAGGGCGAATTGGTGAGATCGAGCTGACCGGCCGGTACCTCGGCGGCAGCCGCGGCGCTCTTGGGATTGTGGCAGCCGCCCTGCGAGCAGGTATTGCTGATCGGATTGCCACCCGCATCCACGGCGCCCGTGGGGCGCGGCAGATCCCAAAGAGGCTGAATGTGCTGCGGGTAATTGATGACTATGCGGCAGTTCGCGGCCCATTGGGTGACGCAGACCGGGCTGGCGGGCGATGCCGTCTTGAAAGTAGGGTCGTCGTAGCGGAGGTTGATTGCCGCACCCGGCGTCGCAGCCGCTGGATCTGTCCAGACGTCCGTGTACAGCACGTCCAGGCTCGGCACCATCTGCATGCAATGCGGGGTGTCCGAGGCGCAGCTCACTCGCATACGTGCCTGCGCCATGGTCTCGCCCGCCATGGGCAGGAACGTGGGAAGAGTGTGAGGGAAGGGCGTTCCTGCCGCAGCTGCCCCCGTATAAGCCGAAGCGAACAATCCGGAACGGCCATGCGAGATCGGCTTCTGCGCCGTGGCGGGCGTGTGGCAGCCATTGCACGACACAACTTCTCCGGGCAGCGCCTGCAGCCACACTCCCTGTTCAGGCCCGATGCGCCGCCCGTTCGCGTCCAGAACGCTCATCATAAACGCGACGTTGCCAGGGACCTCCAGGTGCACGGAGCCGTCCGGCTCGACGGGCGCGTAACCGAGAATCTCTCGCATGTAGTTGCTGGCTCCGAATGCGGCACCGGCCAGATTCACTACGGTTTTGTCCGGAATCGAGACAGCTTTCTCCAGCCTGATAAAGCGCGCCGGACGCATAGCGGGCGGCGTTACGCTGGAATCAGCGACCTTGGGGATACTGGGCGTTGCGGTATCGACGCCGTCGAAATCGTAGACGCTGCGGATGTCGATCACCCCGACGCCCGCGTTCACGAAGTCCTGACTGAGATCGACCCCGGGTATCTTGTCCAAAATGATGTTCTGCAGGGAGCGCGGCTGTGCGGCCACGATGTCCGTGACCATCACGCCCTCCACCGGCTGCATGACCGGCAGAAGCGTGTTCGCGTTGGGATCGAACATCCAGACGCTGTACAGCGGAGCGGCGGTCTGCACGTTGGCGTTTGCGAGAGCCGCACTGGTGCAGGGAACGATCGCCGCCGGGGTCTGAGTCGCATCCAGAAGCCTGCACTGCGTCCAGCTCACCAGGATGCGATTGGTCCCGTCCCACAGCGGAGAGGCGGAATTGAAGCGCCCGCCGGGCGAGGGGCCGGGAATAGTCACCACATCGTTCGGTGTGGCACGGGTCTGCGCCGGGCCCGGCAGGCCTGCATTGGCCAGCGTCGGCTGGGTGTTCTCGACAAAGTCCTTGGCGTCAACGATGACCAGGTCGCCGCCGAAGTCGAGTTTCCGGGTTGCCGAAGCATCCATGTAAGGCCGGACCAGAGTCATGATGCGGCCGTCCTGCATCTCGCGGGCTTTGATGAACTCGATGGTAGTGTTGTTCGTGCCGGTCAGGTGGCTGTTGGCACCGTAGTACAGCTCGAGATCCGTTCCGTCCGGATTCGCCGTATACAAGTGCATGGCGTCCTTGCCAGGCGCGTGGTCCCAGCGACTCCACATCACGCGTCCCGTGGACAGGATGCTCGGATCGCGATCGTGACTCTGGTTGAAGGTGATCTGGTGTATCCCCGTTCCGTCCGCGTTCATCACATGCAGGTCGAACGTCGATTCGGTGCGATCCTCATCCTGCGCTTCGAACTGCGGCTTGCCCTCATCGAGCAGGACGCCTTTTGACTGGGTCTGACGCGTGGAGTTGAACAGGATTCGCCCATCCGGCATGTAGTGGGGCGATTCATCGTTCACGGTCAGTGGATCGGGGTCCACGGTCGGGTCGATGACCGGGTGCAGCGTATCGGTGGCGATGACGTACTCATAAATGCGCCACGACGGTGCGTCTTTCGCCTTCATCGTCATCGTCAAAGGCCCGCGCATCGCGAAGATCACCAACTTGCCGTCGATCGAGGTATCGACGTCCTTGACGTCATAGGACAACTTGGCCGTGATGCGCATGGTGATGTTGGTCTCGGCCGCGCTGGGCGACGCGGACGCGCGCATGTAAAGGTCGGCGCTGGGGACTATATCGCGCAGTACTCGCAGATCGTCCGTGGTCTTCGGGATCGTGCGCTTGACGTAAAAAATCGGAAAGTCGACGGTCGCCGGATCGGCCGACTGACTATTGACGATATTGACGGTACCGCCGCCGCTGCAAGCGGTCACGCCGGCAATAAGGGAGACGGCGACCAGGGCGGCGGCACAACGGCGCACGACGCGACTCGCGCCGCGGGCCTGCCGCTGCCATGTGAAATCCGTCATGAATTCATCGTGCAGTTTCATCCCAAGACACTCCAGACCACCCGTCCACCGTTCCCCGCGGCGGCCCGAATGTAACGTAATTCAAGACCCCGCCGGTCGGTTTCGTCGTTGTGCCGAGTCCATCACGGCGCGCGGGCGCTATTCCCTGCTCTGCTGGCGGCGACTGCGAAGTGGCGCCGACCGCGTAGTAAGTAGACATTCGGTCATCCGGGCGCCGTGACCGGACTCGCAGTTTGCCGAGCAACCTACTGTTTCGGCCTACCAACAAGAAACCTGTCTGTGTCTGGCGACGTCAGTGAATTCAGACATTCGGGGGAGGGGTTCCGGGCGCATATAGTCCCGTCCGCGCACCGGCTTTGTCGTGGGAGTAATCGAGCGCCATGGATATGAAATTTATGAATAGTCGATCCGAGGTCTCGCGCTTCGTGCGACGCTCTATGGGAACAGGCGTCGCCTGCGCCCTGAGCCTGGTCACGCAGGCGGTCACGTCCCCGGCATTTGCGGGCCCCAACGAGCAGGCGCAGCGCATCTATGAGCGCATCGCCGGAGTGCCTCCGAGCGCCAGCGTGCTTGCTCAAATGGTGACGCATACGAGCACCGCGGATTTCGTGGGTGCCGCTGCAATCGCTACCAACGCGCCGTCCTTCTACAACGTCACCTTGAAGAACATGGTGATTCCGTGGACGAACCGGGATCAGACAGTCTTCGCGCCGCTGAACGACTACGCCGCCACCGTGATCGGCATGGTGCGCGATAACGTTCCGTTCAATACCGCGCTGTCCGCTGACATTCTCTATACGGTCAACGCCAGCGGGCTGCCGGCGGTCTCGAACGCGAACAACAACCATTACGCGACTGCCGAGACGAACGGAGTCGACCTGATGGCGAATCTGGTCGCCACCACCCAGTCGCAGGCTTACGGCATTCCGACAGAGGCGACCGCCGGTTTGCTGACGACGCGTGGGGCCGCTTCTGCGTTCTTCGTCGCCGGCACGAACCGCGCGATGTTCCGCTTCACGATGATCAATCACCTCTGCAACGACATGCCGACGGTGATGGACACGACTCGTCCCTCGGATCGTATCCGGCAGGACGTGGCCCGCTCGCCGGGCGGCGACAGCCGCGTCTTCCTGAACAACTGCCTTGGCTGCCACAGCGGCATGGATCCGATGGCCCAGGCGTTTGCGTATTACAACTTCGATGCGACGGCCCAGGTGCTCTCCTATACGCCCAACATCGTGCAGCCGAAGTACCTGATCAACTCCGCCAATTTCCCGCAGGGCTTTGTGACTCCGGACAACACCTGGGCCAACCGCTGGCGCGCCGGGTCGAACACGGTTCTGGGTTGGGACCCCACGTTGCCGGGTAACGGCACGGGTGCCAAATCGCTCGGCCAGGAACTGGCGGCGAGCGATGCGTTCGCCCAGTGCCAGGTCACGAAAGTGTTCCAGACCGTGTGCTTCCGCGCGCCCACCAACGCAGCCGATCTGGCCCAGGTGGCGACGATCAAGGCCAGCTTCAAAGCGGGCGGCTACAACCTGAAACAAGTCTTCCAGCAAGCCGCCGCGGCCTGCCCGGGATCGTAAGGGGAAAGCCGCCATGAACACGGAGTATGCAATGAACCGCCCCAAGATCCTTTCCGCGGGTCTGCGCGCGCTGCAGGCTACGGCAGCCCTCGTGCTGATCGCAGCTCTCGCCGCCTGTAGTGCCGGCGGCGCGGGCACGGTCGTTAATCAGGCCACGAGTTCGACGAGCACCGCCAACGCTTATACGGGCCCGGCGCCCGCCAACGCGGATGTGCAGGCCTTCAAAGTCAATCTCTGGGAAAACGTCCGGGTCTCCAACCGCTGCGGAGCGTGTCATCACGAGGGCGGACAATCCCCCATGTTCGCGCGGTCGGATGACGTGAATCTCGCCTACCAGGCGGCCGGTCCGCTGGTGAATTTCACGCAGCCCGCCCAGTCGGAACTGGTCCTCAAGGTCGGTGGCGGTCATAACTGCTGGGTCGCTGACCCCACGGCCTGCGCTGCGACCATGCTCACGTGGGTGCAGGCATGGATCGGCGGCGGGTCGGCCTCCGCCACCAGCATCACTCTGACACCGCCGCCCTCGCAGGTTGTCGGTGGCGGCAAACTGTTTCCGGCCGACTCGACCCAGTTCCAGGCGCTGATCTGGCAGCCCATCCTCACGCAGTTCTGCGTCGGCTGCCACAACCCGAACTCCAGCACCCCGCAGGCCCCGTATTTCGCCTCCTCGGATCCGAACCAGGCCTATCTGGCAGCCCAGTCAAAGATCAATCTGGATGTTCCCGCCAATTCGCGCTTCTACGAACGCCTGGCGACAGAGTTCCATCACTGCTGGGCCACTACCCCCGGTGGCGCTCCGGACTGCCCCGGCAGCTCGGCGATCATGCTGAATGCAATCACTGCGTACGCCAACGGTATTCAGGTGACCACCGTAGATCCGACGCTCGTGCTGTCGCAGGCGCTCTCGCTGACGCAAGGCACGATCGCTTCAGGCGGTAACCGCTACGAGGCGAATCTGATCGCCAAGTACATGTTCATGACCGGAATCGGCAGCACTGCCTACGACACCAGCGGGGTCAGCCCGGAGGCCGATCTCACGCTGACCGGTGCAGTCACCTGGGTCGGCGGCTGGGGAATCAATATCGCCGCCGGCGGCAAGGCGCAGGCCTCGACGGCTTCCAGCCAGAAGCTGGCGACGATGATTCAGTCGACAGGCGAATATTCAATCGAGGTGTGGGCGGCTCCGGCCAACGTCACACAGACCGAAGCCTATATCCTGTCCTACTCGGGCAGTGACAAGACGCGCAACGCCACTCTGGTGCAGCACGCACAGCAGTATGAAGGTCGCACGCGCAGCAGCACCACGGACACCAACGGCTCTCCGCCATTGTTGACCGCGGCAGCGAATATGAACGCCCAGGCGGCGCTGCAGCACATCGTGCTGACCTACGACCCCGTCAACGGGCAGAAGATCTACGTCAACGGCGTGTTTACCGGCGACGTCGATCCCAGCAAGGGCGGTACGTTCGCCAACTGGGATAGCACGTTCGCGCTGGTGATGGGCGGCGAGGTGACTGGCAAAGAACAATGGGCGGGCGTTATCAAGTTCGCCGCCATTCACAGTCGCGCTTTGACCGCAGCTCAGATTGCCCAGAACTACGCGGCCGGCGTCGGCGAAAGCTACTACCTGCTGTTCGACGTGAGTGCCCTGTCCGGCATCGCGCAGTCGTACATCATGATGCAGACCAGCCAGTACGATTCGTACAGCTACCTGTTCAACAAGCCGACTTTCATCAGCCTTGATCCGAATGCGGCACCGTCCAATCTGGCGATCAGCGGTATGCGTATCGGCATGAACGGTTCCATTCCCACTACCGGCCAGTCGTACGCAACGCTCAACGCCATGGTGGGGGCGCCGAATTTCACGGCAGCCGCGGGCCAGTTGCTCTCGAACGTCGGTGCGGTGTTACCGCTGAACAAGGGTCCGGCCAGCGACATGTTCTTCCTGTCGTTCGACAAGTTCGGGTCGGCGTCGCACGTGTACGTCGAGCCTGTCTTTACGGCGACGCCTGTGGCACCCACCACGACACCGCAGCCGGAAATGGGTATCGCGACGTTCGAGAGGGTCCATCACACCTTGTCGACCATTACGGGTGTGCCGATTACCAACTCGGTTGTATCGACGGCCTACAACACAGCGCAGCAGTCGATGCCCTCCGATCCGCAGATCGGCGCATTCCTGCCCGCGCATCAGACGGCGATCTCCCAGTTGGCACAGGCGTATTGCGGTCAGCTCGTTGCGACCCCGTCTTTGCGCGATGCCTTCTTCGGCACCGGGCTGGATTCGAGTCTCAATTCGAGCGCGGCCTTCTTCACCACGCCGTCGAATCGCACCATCGTCGTCAGTGCGCTGGTGAACGCTTCGGTCGGCACCGCTCATCCGCAGGCCGCGACGGGGATGACGACTGAGCTCAACGCACTGCTCGCGTTGATCCCGACTTTGAGCGGCACGGCCACAGTTTCCAGCGCGACGACTTCAGCTTGCACCGCGGCGCTCGGCAGCGCTGCAGTCATGTTGCAGTGATCGGCACCAGGAGAGAATCCAAATGATCATCCGTAAGAAGCCACCCCGTGCTCACGCTCTCGGCGAACCGCTCCTGCACGAGAATCACAAGCGTCCAGTGACGCGCCGCGAAATGCTCGGTGCCGGACTCATCTCGGCGCCCGGCGTGCTGCTCGCACCCGCGTGGCTGGGAGCACTGTTGCGTCCCGGCACGGCGAATGCCGCGCTGGCCAACGATATCAATGCGATGCTGGCGAACACGCAGTGCAATGTGCCGACGGCCGCCACCGGCCTGCCGTTCATTTGTTTCGATCTGGCAGGTGGCGCCAATCTCGTCGGCTCCGAGGCCCTCGTCGGTGTGAAGGGCGGGCAGGCGAACTTTCTGTCGACCGCCGGTTACGGCAAGCTGGGCGTGCCGGGCAACATGGTGCCGAGTTCGTCCGCCAACATCAGCAGCGCGCTGGGATTGTTGTGGCATGCCGACGGCGCGATTCTGCGCGGCGTGCTCAACAAGGCCACGACCGCGGCGACGACCGCCAACACGAACGGTGCCGTGATGTGCGCCATGTCGCAGAACGACACGAGCTCCAATCCGCACAACCCGATGTACGGCATCGCCATGACCGGCGCCAAGGGCCGGCTCCTGAACCTGATCGGCTCCCAGTCGACGGTATCGGGAGGCAACTCCATGTCACCGATGTACATGATCAATCCGAGCTTCCAACCGACCAAGATCTCCCAGCCGGCCGACGCCAAGGCGCTGGTCGACACGGGCGGGGCGACGGCCGATCCGGTTGCGGTGGCGGTTCTGCAGTCCCAGGCGCGCATCAGCGGCGGTGCCGCGCTTTACAATTCGACCAACACCGATCCGCTGACGGCGGGCACGGAGTTTACGGGAATGCTCGCGCCTCAGAGCGGCGGCACTCCTGGAACCGCGCTCTATCCCACTGATCCGGTCGCCGATGCGCAGCTGAAGAACCAGGTCCGCTGCGCCTACGTAAAGAGTGCGAACACCGCGGATGCCTTCGGCAACCCGGCGGCGCTCGACCCGACCCAGGATCCTCTGATCACGGGCGGCGCTTCGCCGATCTTTACGTCGGCCGATTTCAGCGATAAGGACGTGAGTGAAACCGCGACGATCATGAAGCTGGTGCTGAATGGCTACGCGGCCGCCGGGACCATCACGATGGGCGGCTACGACTATCACGACAGCACCCGCGCGACCGGCGAGACCCGGAACTTCAAGGCGGGTCAGATGATCGGTGCCGTGCTCGAGTACGCGCAGCGAGTGGGGACGCCCGTAATGATCTACGTGTTCAGCGACGGGTCGCTCAGCTCGAGTGCCATGGTCGACACCAGTACGGCCGGTCGCAATAAGCTCGCCTGGCAGGGCGATAACCAATCCGTTTCCTCGACGTTTTTCCTGGTCTACAACCCCACGGGACGCGCGGCGCTGCTCAATGGCGTTGCCGGCCAGCAGATCGGGTACTACAGCTCCGACGGGTCGGTCGTCGCGACCTCGAACCCGGCGGCCAACTCGGTCACCCAGCTGGTCGAGACGGTGCTGCTCAACTACCTCGCCCTGCAGAACAAGGCCAGTCAGTTCAGCACCTTCTTCCCTTCTCAGGGGCTGGGCTCGATGACCGCCCAGGCCGGCCTGACCGCTTTTGCACCAATCATGTGAGGTCCTCGCCAAGGCTGTTGTCCGGCACCGCTGTAACCGCTTCGGTCCGTCTGTCGCCCATTGCAGACGATCAGGAACTATCTTTTGGGAAGCAGCAGTCCGTTCGTTGACAGCTAGAAGTTCGCTGTGCGAGGGTTGCGCGCGCTGCAGTTGTGGGCGGCGGTCGCTTCCTTTGCTGAAGGACAACACTTGATCTTGCAACGGCCGACAGGCGCGCTACCGCGCCGTTTGGGTCCGGGTTGGCAGTGGTTCATCGCAATCGCGTTCGGCGCAGCAGTGTCGGCGGCGGCGGTCCCCACTTACGACCTGCTTGGACAGCAGGCGCCGGATTTTGCGCTGCACGCCATTGCGGGCGGCAATGTACGGCTGTCGGAGCATCGCGGCGACGTCGTCGTAGTGTCTTTCTGGAGCAGCCGCTGTGCACCTTGCCGGACGCAGCTGGCCGCCCTGGACAAAACCCTCACGACCTATCGGTCCGCCGGTCTGCAGGTTTATGGGATCAATGTCGACGACAATCAGACCCGCGCGCTGGATTTCGCCCGCGACCTGGCGGTCGGATACGCGCTGCTGCTGGACCCTGAGAAGAACGTGAGCCGCAGCTATCAGGTCGATAATCTGCCGATGACAGTGCTGATCGACCGGAGCGGCGTGGTAAGGCACGTCATGCGCGATTACAGCGCGAAAGCTCAGGATCTCTACTTGCAGCAGCTGCGTGCGCTGCTGAACGAATGATCGGAAGGAATATGCTCTACGTGTGCTTACGTCGTCTCCTTCTCCGTTCCCCTGCCGGTTTCCGCCCGGCAGCGGCGTTGTTCGTGACCGGACTGCTCTGGTGCACCACTCCGGCATTCAGCCAACCCGCGGCTGCACCGTCAGCCGCTCCGACACCGGCAACAGCACCGGCGGGGCCGGTTGCGGCGCCGACGCCCGCAGCTACACCCGCTGCGCCCACGGATGCCGCTCCTCCAGCCGCTGGTGACACTGTGCCCGATACGCGCGGACTCGACCAGGAAGTGCAGGGGCTCAAGAAGGATGTCGTCGATCTGAACCGGGATCTGTTCGTGCTGGAGGAGGAACTGCTGTTCCCCGCGAACACCCAGGTGGCCGTATTCCTGTCGATGGACGTAGGCGATTTCTTCGCCCTGGACTCGGTCCAGCTGAAGATCGACGGCAAAGAGGTCATCAATTATCTGTATACCCCACGCGAGGTCGAGGCCTTGCTCAAGGGCGGGGTGCACAGGCTGTACCTGGGCAACCTGAAGGTGGGCAAGCACGAACTGGTGGCGTTCTTCAGCGGCAAGGGCCCGAACGAGCGCGACTACAAGCGCGGTGCGACGCTCAAGTTCGAGAAGAGCATCGGGGCCAAGTACCTGGAGCTGAAGATTAACGACCGGCAGCGCCGCCAGCAGCCGGAGTTCGAGATCAAAGACTGGGAATAAGGCGTGACCAGGCCGAACAAGCTGACGCGATCGCTGGCGCTCGCCCTGACGGCGGTGGCGGTCCTGGCGACCGGTTCCGCGGTGGCGCGGCGCCACGACCCGGAAAAGTTGCCGATCACCCGTATCCGTGATCTGCACTACGGCGATGTGCTGTTTTATGTCTACCAGGACGAGGACTTCGAGGCGATCACCCGCCTCACCGCCTACCAGCATTGGAATCTCGTGCCGCATCACGAGGACGAGGCGCAATTGCTGCTGGGCGGTCTGTACCTGTCCCTCGGCATGCACAACGAGGCCGGCGAGAGATTCCAGGCGCTGCTGACGCAGGACGTTCCGACGGGCGTGCGCAACCGGGCCTGGTTCTACCTGGCGCAGGTCTGGTATGCGCGCGGTTACCTGGACAAGGCCGAAGAGGCGCTGCGCAAGATCAATGGCAAACTCTCCACCGAGCTGGAAGCCGAAAGAGAGCATCTGTTCGCCAACGTTCTGATGCACCAGGGGCGTTTCGACGAGGCGATCAAACAGCTGACGGCCTGGCATGGCACGCAGGTCTGGACCGCCTACGCCCGTTTCAATCTCGGCGTAGCGCTGGTGCGCGAGGGCCGGCTCCCCGATGCGGATCCCTTCCTGACGAATGTCGGCACCATGTACGCCGAGCGCACGGAGATGCTGGCGCTGAAGGATCGGGCCAATCTGGCTCTGGGTTTTGCCTATCTTCAGGCCAATGAGCCCGCGAAGGCGCGCGCGGCACTCGAGCGGGTACGTCTGAACGGGCCGTACTCCAACAAGGCTTTGCTGGGCACCGGCTGGGCGGATGCGGCGCTCGGTGACTATCAGCGCGCGTTGAATCCGTGGATGGAGCTGCGCAACCGCAATTTGCTGGATGCCGCGGTGCAGGAGTCCTTTCTCGCGGTGCCTTACGCCTTCGCGAAACTGAAAGCGAACTCGCAATCGGCCGAGTTCTATGAGAGCGCCGTGCAGTCGTATGACGCGGAAAGCGTGCGGCTGGACGAGGCCATCGGGCGCATCCGCAACGGCAGCATGCTCGACGATCTGCTGACCGGCGAAACCGATTCCGCGCATGGCTGGTTCTGGCAGCTGAAGAATCTGCCCGCTGCGCCCGAATCGCGCTACCTGTACGCCGTGCTTGCGGGGCACGACTTCCAGGAGGGATTGAAGAGCTATCGCGATCTCGTCTTCATGGGCCACACGCTCGATGGTTGGAACGACAACATCGACGCGTTCGGCGACATGATTGATACGCGCGAGCATGCGTACGCCGAGCGACTGCCTCGCGTGGACAATTTGCTCGCTTCCGGAGCTGCGGACAAGCTTCAACAGCGTCGTGTCGATCTCGAGCAGCGGCTCAACACCATTGAAAGCGCCAAGGATGTGGCCGCGCTCGGTTCGCCCGAAGAGGCTGACCAGTGGGCACGGGTACAGAAGCTGGAAGCCGTTCTTGCCGGCGCGCCCGACAACGAGGAGAACGCCGCATTGCGGGAGCGGCTGCGCCTTGTGAAGGGCGTGCTTTATTTCCGCCTGAACGACTCCTTCAAAGCGCGTATGTGGCAACAGCGGCGCACCATGAAGGATCTCGATCTCGCGCTTCGCGAAGCGCAGAGCCGCTGGATCCGCGTGGAACGCGCACGTAAAAGCGTTCCAACCAACAACGGCGAATTCGCCACACGCGTTGCGGCGCTCAAACAGCGCATCGATGCCCTGCAGGGCCGCCTCGTATCCGTGGAGGCCAAGCAGAGCGGTTATCTGGGGCAACTGGCGGTCGCTGAGCTGGAAGCGCAGAAGAACCGGTTGTCGACTTACCAGGTGCAGGCGCGTTTCGCGCTCGCCACCATGTACGACCGCGCGGCCAACTCGGATGGCACGCATACCGAACAGTCGGCCCCGGCGGGCCAACCAGCCGCGCCGGGCCAACCGGCACCGCAGGACCCACCGGCGTCGCAGAGCCAACCGGTTTCGCCGGGACAGCCTGCCTCGCCGGGCCAACCGGCACCGCAGGATCAGCCGGCTCCCCAGCCCCAGTCCGCGCCGCCCAGCGAGCCGGAGCCGAAGAAATGAGGCGCTTGCGCGCAGGCAGGCTCGTTTCCGGCGGGGCACCCCGCTGGGTTGCCGGGCTCCTGGTGTGTATGACGATTGCATTCCTGCGACCGGCTGTTGCCGCGGATCCGAAGGACGCCCGCACCATCAAGGATCTCGAGTCGCACCCCGTCACCGTCAACAAGGACACCAAGCTCGACGTCAATGCGTCGAAGGCGATGGATAACTACCGGCGCTTTCTCGAGCTGCAGAACACCGACCCGCAGCTGCGCGCCGAGGCTATGCGGCGTCTGGGCGACCTGAATCTCGACTCCGGCGAAATCGAGCGTATGGAGAAAGAGGTCACCGCCGTAGATGTTCAGGGTGGCGAGGCCATTAAGCTTTATTCCACGCTGTTGCAGGCTTATCCGAGCTACGCGCGCAACGACCAGGTGCTCTACCAGCTCGCGCGCGCTTACGAGACTACCGGTCAACCCCAACAGGCGCTGGCGACGCTCGACCGGATCGTGCAGCGCTATCCGCAGAGCCCGCAGCTGGACGAGGTGCAGTTTCGTCGCGGCGAGCTGCTGTTCTCGGCGAAGCGCTACGTCGACTCGGAAAAGGCTTATGCCGTGGTCATCCAGCGCGGCAAGACTTCGACCTTCTACGAGCAGAGCCTGTACAAGCATGGCTGGTCGCTGTTCAAACAGGGCATGACCGAAGAGAGCCTCCCGTCATTCGGCCGCGTGCTGGACAGCAAGCTGCCGGCCCGCAACGGCAAGGCGCCGCAACTGGAAGATCTCAAGCGTGCGGACCGCGAGTTGGTCGAAGACACGCTGCGGGTCATGAGCATCACGTTCTCCTACACCGACGGTGCGGGTGCCCTCGACCAGTTCATGACCCGGCACGGCGATGCGCCGTATGCGTACCTGCTCTATCTGCGCCTCGGCGATCTGTATGTGGACAAGCAGCGTTTCCAGGATGCTGCGACCACCTATCGCGCTTACGTCGCGCGCGATCCCTATACAGATCAGGCACCGAATCTTGCGAATCAGGCCATCGAAGCCTACCTCAAGGGCGGATTCAGCCAACTGGTGCTCGATGGCAAGCACGAATTCGTCGAGCGCTACAATTTCAGCTCACCGTTCTGGCAGACGCGCGCGCGCGCGCAGTACCCGACGGTGGTCCAGGAGCTGAAGATCAACCTGACGGACGTTGCCACGTACTTTTACTCGACCGCGCAGAAGTCCAAGAAGATCGAGGACTACCAGGAAGCGGCCAAGTGGTATCGCGACTATCTGAAATCCTTCCCCGACGATCCGGATTCGGCCGCGACCAACTACCTGCTGGCCGAAACGCTGTTCGAAAGCCATCAATACGGCGACGCCGCGAGCGAATATGAAAAGACCTCGTACGGCTATCCGAAGAACGCCAAGTCCGCGGCTGCCGCGTACGCCTCGCTGGATGCCTACCGCAAGGCGCAGGATTCCCTGACGGGACCGGCCAAAGACGAACTTCACAAGCGCGCCACCGACGCGGGCGTCAAGTTCGCGCAGACCTATCCGGAGCATCCGGACAGCGCGGGCGTTCTGACCAGGGCGGCCGAGGAGATATTCGCGGCCAAGGATCTGCCCCGCGCCATCACCGTCTCCGAGTCCATCCTGTCGCGCCAGCCGCCGGTCGATCAGGCCAAGCAGCGCATCGCCTGGACGATCATTGCGCAGTCCCACTTCGACCAGGGAGAGTTCGACAAGGCGGAGCCGGCCTTCCTCAAGGCGCGCGAGCTGGTGGCGGGCGACGCCAAGTTGCGTGACGACCTGACGGAGCGGCTCGCCGCAACCGTATACAAACAGGGCGACGCGAAGAAAAAGGCCGGCGACGACGCCGGTGCGGTCGAGGATTTCCTGCGGGTGTCGCGCGTTGCTCCGGACTCCAGGATTCGCTCCACCGCGCAGTACGATGCAGCGGCCGAGTTGATTACGCTCAAGCAGTGGGATCGCGCCATCGGGGTGCTGGAGGAGTTCCGCCGCCAGTTCCCGAAGAACGAACTGCAGGCCGACGTCACGCGCAAGCTGGCCGTTGCCTATGCGGAAGCGAACCGACCGGGGGAAGCCGCCGGGGAGTTTGAGCTGATCGCTGCGAGCCCCACCGAAGATCGTGCGGTGCAGCGCGAGGCATTGTTGCAGTCCGCCGATCTGTACGCCAAGGCGAACAACACGCCGAAGGCCGTTGCAATGCTGGAGAAATTCGTCGGCACCAATCCGACTCCGGTGGTGGACGCAGAGGAAGCACGCCAGCGCCTCGCCGACTACGCGGGAAAGAGCGGTGACGCCACTCGCCAGGATTTCTGGTATCGCGAAATCATCAAGGCGGACGCGCAGGGCGCCGCGCAGCGAACCGATCGCACGCACTATCTCGCGGCCAAGGCACAACTCGCTCTCGCGCAACCGGCGCGGGATGCGTTCCGCGGCACGCCCTTGACCGCCCCGCTCAAGAAGAGCCTGGTGGCCAAGCGCAAGGCGCTGGAGAACGCCATGGACGGTTACAAGAAGGCGGCCGCCTACGAGGTGGCCGAAGTCACTACCGCGGCCACGTTTGAGATGGCCGAGTTGTATCGCACGCTGGCCAAGGACGTCCTGAACTCGGAACGGCCGAAGAATCTGAAGGGCGACGAGCTGGAGGAATACAACTCGCTGCTCGAGGAGCAGGTGTTCCCGTTCGAGGAGGAGGCCATCAAGGCGCATGAGCTGAACGTGGCTCGGGCGAAGGACGGCGTTTACGACGAGTGGGTGCAGAAGAGCTTCAAGGTATTGGCCGAGCTCAAACCCGCGCGATACGGCAAAACGGAGCTCACGCAGGATGTCGTCACGAGTCTCAATTAAGAGCCTGCCGCGGTGCGGGCTCATTTGCGCGGTCGCGACGCTTGCGGCGCTGTCCGCTTGCGCCTCCGTTTCCTCCAAGGACGATCATTCCGTTGCTTCTGACACCGCGACGGCGGCGTCCGGCAAGACCGCCGCGACCGGTGCGTCTGGTAAGGCCGCCGCGGCTGCCCCGACTGCTGCGCCAGGCAAAGCTGCCACACCCTCCGCGGCCGGCACGCCTGGCACCGCGACAAGTCAGTCATCGGCCGCGCCCAGCGCGTCCGTCGAGATCCCGCGTCGTGCGGTCGCCGATTTCGATCGCGCCGTGGGCATGATGCGCGCCGGAAACGCCACCGAGGCGGAACTTGAATTCAAACAGATCGCGGTGACCTATCCGCAGCTGTCCGCTCCGTACGTCAACCTGGGCATCCTGTTTCGCAAAGCGGGCCAGCTCGATCAGTCCGAAGAAGCCCTGAAGACAGCCGTGGAGCGCAATGCCGGCAGCGCCGTGGCGTGGACGGAACTTGGCGCCACGCAGCGACTCAAGGGTAAATTCCAGGATGCGGCGTCTTCTTACGAGAAGGCGATTGCCGCCGATCCCAACTATGCGCCTGCGTATCGGAACCTCGGCGTGGATTCCGATCTCTATCTGGCTGACCCCGAACGGGCGCTGACGGCGTTTCAGCGTTATAAGGATCTGACTGGAGAGGACAAGCCCGTGAGCGGCTGGCTCGCCGAATTGCGACAACGAACCGGTAAGCCTGCGGTGAAACCAGCAGCCGCGCCTGCCGATGCGCCGCCCGCGGACACCTCTTCGGAACCCGCGCCTGCGCCGACTGCGCCTGCGACTGCACCGGCGACCGCACCGGGGGGCACCGCACCAGCGACTGCGCCGACGGCACCTGCAACTGCACCGAAGGCGGGAGGCTGAGCATCATGAAAATGGCCAATGCGTTCCTGGTGACCTCCGTGTTGACGTTGGCAGCGCCGGCGTGGAGTCAGCAGTCGCCGACGAATCCGCAGACGGTGACGCCAACACGCGACAGTCCGCGTCCTGACCAATTGGAGCCGGGTGTCGACACGTCAGCGACGCCCGCGACGTCGACGGGTGCGACGACTGATGGCACGACCACGACTGGCGCCGCAGCCACTGGCAAGGCACCATCAAAGGTCAAAGGTGGGGCCGTGTCAGCGACGCCCGCATCACGTGCCAGCGCCCCGATAGCGCCGGCGGCAGACGCTGCCTCAGGCGCATCATCGGCGGCACCGGGTGCTCCGGCAGCACCCGGTACTCCGTTAGGCGGCACACAAGGCCTCGTACCAGCCGCACTAGGCGCCCCGCCCAAATCCGGTGCGGGCGGTAAGGCGCAGGATCGACTGGAACTCGATACGACGCAGATCACAGGTAATCGTGAGCTGCCGAAGGTGTTATACATCGTTCCTTGGAAGCGTTCGGATCTGGGCGATCTAGTAGGCAAACCCGTGAACAGTCTGCTGGACGAGGTGCTGGCGCCTGTGGATCGTGACGTTTTCAAGCGGGAGAACCGCTATTACGACGCGTTGAAACCCGACGCGGGGGCGGCGGCAACGCCCGGCAAGTGATAAATGAGAGCCGGATCGTAGCTTTTTGCGCATATGTCCGTCAGTTTGGACAGATTCTTGAATTTCGCATCTGTGGCGAGTGGGCTTAGGCACTGGGAGTAGGTCGATGGGACTGTGGAACTTGATCGTGCGGTTCTTTCAGGGCGGTGGGGACTTCATGTACCCGATCGCAATCGTGTTCGTGGTCGGTCTGTCGATCGCCATCGAACGCTACATCTACCTGACACATGTTGCGGTCCGTAACCGCGGCACCTGGAACGAGATCGTGCCCATGCTCGCGCAGGGCAACTTCCGCCAGGTCGTGCAGGTCACGTCGAAGTCGAATTCGATGATCGGGCACATTCTCAACTACGGCCTGGCACGGATCCAATCCGCGCGCCGGCGCGACGATATTGAGAAGGCCATGGAAGAGAGCCTGATGGAGGTCGTGCCGCGGCTCGAGAAGCGCACGCACTACCTGGCGACCTTCGCCAATCTCGCGACGCTACTCGGACTGCTCGGCACGGTTATGGGACTGATCCGCGCTTTCGCGGCGGTGGCCACGATCAACCCGGCAGAGAAGGCGAACCTGCTGTCGGCGAGTATCTCGGTCGCGATGAACTGTACGGCCTTCGGTCTCATGACCGCGGTGCCGCTGTTGTTCGTGCACGCGTTCCTGCAGACGAAGACCACCGA